>ERZ773021.10-NODE-10-length-319812-cov-24.9593_pt1 | contig 319812 bp, 251 predicted proteins | sample MGYA00511668_ERZ773021 | MGnify/ENA primary metagenome ERZ773021 (study PRJEB29015, sample SAMEA2737961) | human oral metagenome | biome: human oral; feature: human-associated habitat; material: dental | place: China | collected 2032 ...
GTTGGCTGAATTGAATGCGGCAGCCGTGGCGGCGGACGCGGAGATCGCGGAGGCGGCGCCACCTGTCGCGGCGCCGGACTGCTCGCCGGCCGACTCGGGCGTACCCGCGTGGGAAGCCGACGTGCCCGTGGCGGCCACGGCCTCGTTCGTGCCGGAGATCCCGGCGAGCTCGGCGGCCAGGCGCGCGATGCGTTCGCGGCTCATGTCCTGCTCGACGGTGACGGTCTGGCGCGGCTCGATGCGCTGGGCGGGGCGCGCCCACGGCTCTTCGGTGACGATCCACGAGATGAGCTGCTCGCGCATGTAGGCGCGCAGGTCGGAGAGGTGACCGGAGTTCTTCGCGGAGACGAGGACGCGCACGGTGACCGTGTACTCGTCGGAGTCCGTGATCTGCACGCCCCACGTGCGACCGTCCCACAGGTCGGTGGCGGTCAGGAGCTGCTCGACCTTGGCGCGGATGAGGGTCATGGGCGCGGACCAGTCGAGCTTGAGCTCGACGGTACCGAGCTGGGCGGCGGCGCGGCGCGTCCAGTTCTCGAAGGGCGTCTGCGTGAAGTAGCGCGACGGAATGATGAGGCGGCGCTCGTCCCAGATGCGCACGACCACGTAGGAGAGCGTGATTTCCTCGACGGAGCCGGTTTCCTTCTTCTCGCCGGCGACGACGACGTCGCCCACGCGGATCGCATCGGTGAAGGCTAGCTGCAGACCAGCGAACACGTTGCCGAGGGTCTGCTGGGCGGCGAGACCGAAGATCACCGAGATCACGCCGGCGGAGGCCAGGACGGTGGTCATGGCGTGGCGGGCGACCTCGAAGGTGCTGATGATGGCGACCACGCCCACGACGACGACGATCGACTGGGTGAGGCGGCGCAGCACCTGGGCCTGGGTCTCGAAGCGGCGCGAGCGTCCCTGGTCAGAATCCTGGCGGGCCTTGGCGGCGTCCTCGAAGACCCACGCGGCGGCGTACGCCATCCAGGTCAGGCAGGCGAGGGCGACGATGAGCAGCACGTGCATGAGGAACGTCGTGATCGACGTGCCGTTCCAGTCGGACAGGTGGGGGTTGACCAGGGCGATGCCGAGTCCCGCCCACGCTCCCCAGGCCGCGAACGTGAAGTGGCCCGGGCGGCGCACGCGCGCCAGGATCGACGAGGCCGTGGCTGCCTTTGCGAGGGCCTTACGCAAGAGGGCGGAGAGGAGGACCGAGACGACGACACCCACGAAGGCACCGATAATCGGGCCGAGAATCAGGAGGGTGAGGTCGATGGTCGTGGTTACGGCGGCCTCCGCTCCTGATTGCGCGTCTGCGGCCGCCCGCGTCAGGGCGTCCGAAACCTGGGCGAGGGCACCGAGTGCTGGTGTCATAGTCATGCATCAAGCCTAGGTCGGACAGCTGATGAAATCCTGGGAATTCCGCACAATTGCAACGTTTTTCGGTAATGTGTTAGCTGTCACTTAATTTCGTTTTGACGTGCCGCGCGCGTTCTGCCTAAACTATCTCCCGTCTTCGGACGCCAGTTCGACGGCCAAGCAGGCCCCCATCGTCTAGCGGCCTAGGACACCGCCCTTTCACGGCGGCGACACGGGTTCGAATCCCGTTGGGGGTACCACCGGTCGCTTATGTGATTGGAACAATTCAATAGGTCTTACCTGTTGTAAGGCCCCGTAGCGCAGTTGGTTAGCGCGCCGCCCTGTCACGGCGGAGGTCGCGGGTTCAAGTCCCGTCGGGGTCGCCGACCAGACCTTTTGGTTCAGGTCTTGGCTCTGTAGCTCAGTTGGTAGAGCGTTCGACTGAAAATCGAAAGGTCACCGGATCGACGCCGGTCGGAGCCACCAGCAAGTCCCCGAAGCGTAAGCTTCGGGGTTTTTGTTTTGCCCGCGACAAGGCTGCCGCGAATGCAGATCACACCCTCAGGCACATAACCCCTCGGGCTCGCAGGTTAATAACACTCACACCCATAATTACCCACCAATCCCACAACTCCTATAGGATACCGACTAACGATGCGTGTTGTCACACACATTTTCTCGCCCAATAGGAGGGGTACCAATGTCGCTATGGAAGCGCCTCATCGCCATGCTCGTCGGCACATTCGTCATGATGGGTGCGCTGAGCGCCTGCGACCCATACGTACCCAACGTAGTCGGCGACGCTCTCCCAAAGGCGGTCGAGCGTCTACAGAATTCCGGATACAGGGAACTCGCGGTCGTCGACGACCACGGAATGTCGATCACCGAGTCGCACTACGAGGACGGCTACAAGGTCACGGAGCAGGACGCACAGGGCAGCGATATCCCCACGACACAGACAATTACCCTAACAGTCACCAAGAGCGAAATCGCAGCACTAGTACCTACACCGACCGAGACTCCTTCCGGCGCCTCGGACGAGCCGAGCCCAGACCCCGAGCCGGCCACCGAAGAGCCTGAACCGGCCCCGGAGGTGCCTACCGAAGAACCCACGGAACAGCCAGCTGCTCCAGCCCCCGCACCCGAGCCCACTCCGGCGCGCGTCCACTTCTCGAGCTGCAAGCAGGCACGCGAAGCAGGTGCAGCCCCCCTCTATCGCGGAGACCCCGGCTACAACCCGAAGCTGGACCGTGACAACGACGGGGTCGCCTGCGAGTAACGCCAGTAAGGCCCCTAGGCGACAGGGAGGGCGCGCTCGACAAATTTCGCACATAATTTCCAACGGTCATTTTTCAAGCACGCCAGAAAACGTTGCGATTCCAACGACCTTCCTTCAAAGCTTGGAATACCCTCGATGGAATTACGTGCGAGATTTCTGGAGACCCGAAACCCCGCAGGCCTATGGCGCGACCTCACCACTACCAATCAGGGGATTTGCACGACACGGGGGGGTCCGACACGCCGATGACACGCCGCCAGAAGGCTTCATGTAGTGAAAATCCCCGACGCTTACCCCGCAGTCGCGCCGACTCCTTAGGCTGAACCGACACCATCGGCCACACCGACTCCGTCGACTCCTTCGACACCAAGATCGGCCACTCCCCTGGCCACAGCGATGCCTTCGACTCCCGCGCCTTCAACTCCCAAGCCGAAACAGCTGGCTCGCACGGGCGCCGACATGGCGGGCATCCTCGCAGGTGCCGGCATGCTGGGCCTGCTGGGCGCGCTGGCGGTGGCAACTCGCCGACGCCAGGCCTAATCACCCCGCCCTCCGCGTGAGGGCATGCGTCTGACGCGCTGTGCCCCGGCCTCGTATTGAACTGCGCTCCGAAACTTGGACACTTTAAATGGTAGCCGCTATGTGGCTTCCCGTAGGGCCTCATCCCCGCTCACGCGGGGAAAACGCGGTGCACGCCACGACCTCGTCGACTGTGTCCGGCTCATCCCCGCTCACGCGGGGAAAACTCGCGGTGGACGATGACTCCAACGTTGTCCGTGGGCTCATCCCCGCTCACGCGGGGAAAACATCGTTGACAAGCCCAACGTCCTGGCCTCCCTGGGTTCATCCCCACTCACACAGGGAAAACGTCATGATCCTGACCACCACTCGGCCAGTACCGTTCTTCCCCGCTCACAAGGGGAAAACAAGCAGCTTCTCGTGGCTGCTGCGTCACAGCGCGGCTCATCCCCGCTCACGTGGGGAAAACGTGATCGCCTGCGCGAGCTCCGTCTCGAACTCGGGCTCATCCCCGCTCACGCGGGGAAAACGCGCTTGGGGACCGCGTTCGTCTCGAGGGCGGCGGCTCATCCCCGCTCACGCGGGGAAAACCAGGACGAGAACATTGTGAACCTGTCCAAGCAGGGCTCATCCCCGCTCACGCGGGGAAAACGCGGACGGGTTGGCGCGGAGTAGTGCGTCGAGGGGCTCATCCCCACTCACGCGGGGAAAACGAGACGACTGAGCCTGAACTGGCCGACACTCGCGGCTCATCCCCACTCACGCGGGGAAAACGCCAGGCCTGACCGCACCGGCTAACCCGTGTTCGGCTCATCCCCGCTCACGCGGGGAAAACATGGTTAGCGACGGAAAGGTATCCCTCGAGGACGGCTCATCCCCGCTCACGCGGGGAAAACAACGAGGACGTGCGTACGATCCCCACCGCCCTGGGCTCATCCCCGCTCACGCGGGGAAAACCTCGAACTCGACGAACTGACATGGCTGCGCGCCGGCTCATCCCCGCTCACGCGGGGAAAACCGTCGATGTGCTGACGCTCAGGTCTGCGGCCCAGGCTCATCCCCGCTCACGCGGGGAAAACTCGCGGTGGACGATGACTCCAACGTTGTCCGTGGGCTCATCCCCGCTCACGCGGGGAAAACATCGTTGACAAGCCCAACGTCCTGGCCTCCCTGGGTTCATCCCCACTCACACAGGGAAAACGTCATGATCCTGACCACCACTCGGCCAGTACCGTTCTTCCCCGCTCACAAGGGGAAAACAAGCAGCTTCTCGTGGCTGCTGCGTCACAGCGCGGCTCATCCCCGCTCACGTGGGGAAAACGTGATCGCCTGCGCGAGCTCCGTCTCGAACTCGGGCTCATCCCCGCTTACGCGGGGAAAACTACAAGAGCGCCACACTCACCCTCTCCTCGTCGAGCTCATCCCCACTCACGCGGGGAAAACGGTGTAGATGGAGATGGAGATCGTGTCGTCTCGGGCTCATCCCCACTCACGCGGGGAAAACGTCGGGAGCAGGCCCCCGGTAGGGAGCAGGTCGGGCTCATCCCCGCTCACGCGGGGAAAACGCCCTGGACGTGGACCCCGTGAACGTCGATGACGGCTCATCCCCGCTCACGCGGGGAAAACGATGGAGATTGAGATCGTGTCGGCTCGGTGGTAGGCTCATCCCCGCTCACGCGGGGAAAACTCGAAGGTGATCTCGCCCGTGGTCTTTGAGGCCGGCTCATCCCCGCTCACGCGGGGAAAACAACCTATCAAAGGACATCGAGGTTATCGGCCTGGGCTCATCCCCGCTCACGCGGGGAAAACCTGATCTGGCCCTGGGCCATAGTGTCCCTAAAAGGCTCATACCCGCTCACGCGGGGAAAACTTAACACGACCGAGTATGCGACCGCGTGTCAGCGGCTCATCCCCGCTCACGCGGGGAAAACATCTTCCATGGTCGCGCCGTTTTTCTCCATGGAGGCTCATCCCCGCTCACGCGGGGAAAACTCCGGGGCGTGCTGGACGGGGACCTTGATCTTCGGCTCATCCCCGCTCACGCGGGGAAAACGGTTCAACCCCGTTGCCGTACTCATCGACCAGGGGCTCATCCCCGCTCACGCGGGGAAAACCACACCTATCGGATGCGGCATCTCGTCCCTACCGGCTCATCCCCGCTCACGCGGGGAAAACGAGTTTCCGCGCAAGTTGTACCAAATCGGCTGGGGCTCATCCCCGCTCACGCGGGGAAAACGGGGCCTCAGTGGTTGATGCTCAGTCGAGGAACGGCTCATCCCCGCTCACGCGGGGAAAACACGGACGGCAGCGTCGATGAGGGCATCGCGCAGGGCTCATCCCCGCTCACGCGGGGAAAACTGTTCCGTGTGCGTGGACACGCTGCGCCCCTGGGGCTCATCCCCGCTCACGCGGGGAAAACGGGACGTAGTACCACCAGGCCGCGTTCATGAGGGGCTCATCCCCACTCACGCGGGGAAAACGGCGTAGCTGAGGAGGAGAACTGATGGTGTCGGGGCTCATCCCCACTCACGCGGGGAAAACACCTTACTTTTCATTCTGCCGGCGCAAACTTTGGGCTCATCCCCACTCACGCGGGGAAAACAGTTGCGTGTGTCGTGTCTCGCATTTTTGATCGGGCTCATCCCCACTCACGCGGGGAAAACACCTCTCGACAGATACTCACCCGGCATCAGCGGGGCTCATCCCCACTCACGCGGGGAAAACGTGGTGTGCTTCTTCGTGCCTTCGGGGGTCCAGGGCTCATCCCCACTCACGCGGGGAAAACGCGACCGCCGCCGCGAGCGGCGACTTACCCGACGGCTCATCCCCACTCACGCGGGGAAAACAAAAACCGCCCCCTTAGCCAATCCTAACCAAAGGGCTCATCCCCACTCACGCGGGGAAAACTTCATGTGCTCAGCTGGCTTGCCGAGGATGAACGGCTCATCCCCACTCACGCGGGGAAAACTGTATTCCTACACAACCGAGGTTGCGCGGGTAAGGCTCATCCCCACTCACGCGGGGAAAACGGGCTTCATCGTCAATGGTGAGTCGGATCATTGGGCTCATCCCCACTCACGCGGGGAAAACGCCCTAGACTTCAGCGCGAATCACACGCTGGGGGGCTCATCCCCACTCACGCGGGGAAAACTATGACATTAGGACGGGCCACGTTGGCGACGGGGGCTCATCCCCACTCACGCGGGGAAAACGCACCCGGGCGATTGAAGAAAAACGCGCCGAGGGGCTCATCCCCACTCACGCGGGGAAAACCTGATGACGTCGGCGAGGATCTGACGGTCCAGGGGCTCATCCCCACTCACGCGGGGAAAACCTAGCGGCCCGGAGGCTCACGCCGCGCAAGTGCGGCTCATCCCCACTCACGCGGGGAAAACTCACCCTCGCACATGCGCACGCGTGTACCATACGGCTCATCCCCACTCACGCGGGGAAAACACCCTCACGTCGGCGGACGCGCCCGTCAAGGCGGGCTCATCCCCACTCACGCGGGGAAAACGCCTTGATCTCGGCGACCGTTGGGGCGGCCATGGGCTCATCCCCACTCACGCGGGGAAAACGGCTTCATCGTCAACGGTCAGACGGATCATTTGGGCTCATCCCCACTCACGCGGGGAAAACTACCCGGACCACCCCTCAACCCGTTAACAAAAGGGCTCATCCCCACTCACGCGGGGAAAACGCGAAAGAACGGATCATTTTTCTAACCTCTCGGGGCTCATCCCCACTCACGCGGGGAAAACGCTTTCTTCGTGTAATCCCAGTCCAACGGGGGCGGCTCATCCCCACTCACGCGGGGAAAACTGCAGTACTCACGCGTATACAGCTACGTATACGGGCTCATCCCCACTCACGCGGGGAAAACTCCAGCGTGTAGCTGTAATCGTCGATCCGCTCGGGCTCATCCCCACTCACGCGGGGAAAACAGTAGAGCGCACTCACAATGTCCGCGAGGGAGCGGCTCATCCCCACTCACGCGGGGAAAACGCAAACAGGGTGCTATCACGCGCGCGTTCCTTAGGCTCATCCCCACTCACGCGGGGAAAACCTCTGCGTGCGCCCATGCCGACAGGGCGCGGGCGGCTCATCCCCACTCACGCGGGGAAAACTATTTATTTATTATTATTTATTTCTTATTCGTGGGCTCATCCCCACTCACGCGGGGAAAACGCGACGGTCCTGAGCGGGCCGGCCGGGCGTCCCGGCTCATCCCCACTCACGCGGGGAAAACTTGATAGTTACAGTCTAGCGGGTTGTATTTAAGGGCTCATCCCCACTCACGCGGGGAAAACATGCTCAGGCCGTAATATGCGAGCTCGCTGTTGGGCTCATCCCCACTCACGCGGGGAAAACGGGGATCCTTTACCAGTTGTGTTTATCGAGCAGGGCTCATCCCCACTCACGCGGGGAAAACTGCTAGAGGTATGTGGGTAGTGGTGAGGGGGTGGGCTCATCCCCACTCACGCGGGGAAAACATGGATACTTTTTGTGTTGGTGTTGACTTTTTGGGCTCATCCCCACTCACGCGGGGAAAACACTTGAAAATAATCTCATTTGTGTTCCCCCTAGGGCTCATCCCCACTCACGCGGGGAAAACACACAAAAAGTATCCATATTGTGAGATGTCTAGGGCTCATCCCCACTCACGCGGGGAAAACACCTCTAGCACCCTCAAACACGCTCAAACAGCCGGCTCATCCCCACTCACGCGGGGAAAACAATCTGTCGGATGCTCAGGCCGTAATATGCGAGGGCTCATCCCCACTCACGCGGGGAAAACTACGCTTGGCTTCAACTGCCTTAGCGCGCTCAAGGCTCATCCCCACTCACGCGGGGAAAACTAGGCGTACGGTATTCAGTCCAACTGGTAACGGGGCTCATCCCCACTCACGCGGGGAAAACTCGTCGCCTGACACATAGCCCCCGCCCGGCAGGGGCTCATCCCCACTCACGCGGGGAAAACTCGCGGCTGGGGGCCGTCAGCTTTCGATGATGGGGCTCATCCCCACTCACGCGGGGAAAACTACTTCGCAGCCTGCTTGGATTGCGGCGTCATGGGCTCATCCCCACTCACGCGGGGAAAACTAGCTTGCGCGATAGCCCTCGCGCGGGCTATAGGGCTCATCCCCACTCACGCGGGGAAAACGGCTTCGTCGTCAATGGTGAGTCGAATCATTGGGGCTCATCCCCACTCACGCGGGGAAAACGCGAAATTGCCCTACAGACAGTTCTAGGTGCAAGGCTCATCCCCACTCACGCGGGGAAAACTAGCCACCGAAAAGTTGCCCGCGTAAATACCCCGGCTCATCCCCACTCACGCGGGGAAAACGATCATTGTTCTAACCTTTCGGTCAATTGTTGGGGCTCATCCCCACTCACGCGGGGAAAACGTGCAGGGGCGCAGCGCTGACTGGGTGCAGCGGGGCTCATCCCCACTCACGCGGGGAAAACGCTGTGGGAGACCCTGCCCAACGGGGGCGCCGGGCTCATCCCCACTCACGCGGGGAAAACCCTGTCCAACGAAGGCGAGGCCAGTCCCCGGGGGGCTCATCCCCACTCACGCGGGGAAAACAGTGTCGGTCGCCGGAGGCATGGACTCCATGAGGGCTCATCCCCACTCACGCGGGGAAAACCGGCGACGTATCAAGTCACTGCGAAGTTAGGAGGGCTCATCCCCACTCACGCGGGGAAAACAACTGTGCGCCGCGACCCACCGTCGCGCCCGTTGGCTCATCCCCACTCACGCGGGGAAAACGACTCAGGAAGGAGGCCCCGCGTGAGCGTTAAGGGCTCATCCCCACTCACGCGGGGAAAACTCTAACCTTTCGGTCAATTGTTGGTTGCTGTTGGGCTCATCCCCACTCACGCGGGGAAAACACACAAAAAGTATCCATATTGTGAGATGTCTAGGGCTCATCCCCACTCACGCGGGGAAAACCGGGCGAGCTTGCCCGCCGCGTTGGAGATGCCGGGCTCATCCCCACTCACGCGGGGAAAACTGTGGGTCGCGGGCGCGGGCGAGCCGAGCGAGGGGCTCATCCCCACTCACGCGGGGAAAACGTCGCGGAAGCGCCGGAGGACGGCATCCGCTCGGGCTCATCCCCACTCACGCGGGGAAAACACGGTCATTCGTGAGGACGAATTCTACGACGGGGGCTCATCCCCACTCACGCGGGGAAAACGCTGGCGGCGCTCTCAAGGAGATCCCGGCGGACGGCTCATCCCCACTCACGCGGGGAAAACGTCGTGTCTCGCATTTTTGTTGTCTTTCTGTGGGGCTCATCCCCACTCACGCGGGGAAAACGTGCTCATCGGGAGGTTCGTCGCGGCGCAGAAGGGCTCATCCCCACTCACGCGGGGAAAACGCCGAGGGCGTTGAGCGCGTTCGCTACGTCCTCGGGCTCATCCCCACTCACGCGGGGAAAACACAACTCACAACCAAGGTGCTATCACGCGTGTGGGCTCATCCCCACTCACGCGGGGAAAACTCGTGTTACCTAGGCGTGCGTGTTAAGAAGGAGGGCTCATCCCCACTCACGCGGGGAAAACCTGTGTATCAAACGTTGATAGGCAGGGTATCAGGGCTCATCCCCACTCACGCGGGGAAAACACGCGCTCGCGGGCAAAGCGGCAGATGAGCTGGGGCTCATCCCCACTCACGCGGGGAAAACAACAAGGGCGGCGACGGCAACGGCACGTCGCCGGGCTCATCCCCACTCACGCGGGGAAAACGTCGTGAAGACTGCCACCGTGACTAAGGTCACGGGCTCATCCCCACTCACGCGGGGAAAACTTCACACCACGACTTGAGCAAGGTCAGGACCTGGGCTCATCCCCACTCACGCGGGGAAAACACTTTCTGACCTGCGTTTTTATCGCGCAGATCGGTCAGATCTTGGAAAGCCTTGAGCTTTGCGCCTCTTCTGAAAGTTACTCATCGCAGGACGCTTACGCAACTGGCGCGCCGCAGGATCAGGTTCGGAGTATTGGCCTCGGCCTTCGGAGTAGTAGGGACGCATCATGAGCGTCAGCCCATCGAAGTCGACGGGCTTCCAGGGGTCTCCCCACGTCAAGAACTCGAGCCCCTGTTCGTTTCGTGCACGGTAGACCATGACAGCACGCCCGGTCTTCATGTTCTCGGTGACGATATCCCACAGGCGCTCACGGACCCGTGCGGACAGCGTCCCCACGAATACCCCCGGCGAGATTTCCATCAACCACCGAGTCACGTGCCCCCGCAAACCTTCAGGCACGGCAGACAAAACGAGGACGATCACCAGGACCCACTCTCCTCATACGCCACGCCCGCGGCAACTGTGCCCTCGTGGTCATCCCACAGTCGCAAGTCGTCGACGATCAGGTCCTCGTCCTCAACATCCAAGGCACCTGACACCGACAGCAGCCCCTTGATGTCCGCAACACACCGCTCGAGCAGATGAAACTCTCGCACGGCATCGCGGACGGCCTTACGAGCGGCACTGCCCACGGCCTCGTCAGTCGGAGAAGCCGCGACATCAAAAGCGATCGGAATCGTGATGTCAGCCTTGTACAGGTCCGCAATGTCATACACAAATGACCGATAGTTCCCGTTGTGCACAAACCCCAGCCCGGGGCTGCATCCCAGCGCGGCGATGACCGCGTGGACGATCCCGTAAATCGCCGAATTCGCCGCCGAGAGAGCCTGGTTCACAACCGAACCATCCTCATAGTTCTCAGGATCGTACTCGCGCCGATCCCAGGGCACCCCCGTACGCTGCGAGTGTTCCCGGTACAAGCGACGCACCCGAGCACCCTCGCGCCCCCTCAACTGCTGAAGACTCAGCTTCGACACGTCCTCACCGGCGAAACGCATCAAGTACATGTTGCGCGCAACAGTCAGCCGCATCGACGGATCGCTCACCGCGCGAGCCTGCGCCTCCAGTAACCTCGAGGAACGCGAGGGCGGCGAGCCGTGCGCGTAGTAGCGCACCCCATTCTCGCCAACCCACACGATGGTCGATCCGCTCTCGGAGAGGACAGACACCGCCGAGTGAGTGATCCGAACCCCGGGTCCCAGCAGCAGCACCGACAGCGCTGCCGCTGGGACGTGGGCGATTCCATGACCATCAGCCACAGTGATCGCATTCGAGTCACGATTGATCGTGCACCGCTCGACGTAGAGGAACGTCAACCGGTCTCGAACACGGACCAGATCCTTCGGTTCTGGCGGCTTCGCCCCGGGGATCGGTCTCATGGCCGAGCCAAAGTCATCAAGCCGCAGCCGTAGGCCTTCCCTCGGCCGATTCCGTGCGTAAGGACTCTGCGCAGAGCATCAGGGTCTGTCACCTCAAGGACACCCTCGAAGGTGGCGACCCCGAGGGTCACGCGACGCTCCCCGCGCTTAAACTCAGCGATACAGCGTTCAACACCGTTGATCAGCAGATTCGCTCCGTCGACGCGTTGCCCGTCGCTGTCCTCGAGAACCGGTAGTTCGCCACCAAGCTCAGCGGAGGTGAGCACCCTGAACCCGCATTTCTCAGCGCGTTCGAGGACCCACTGCGTCTGCTGATCCTGCGTGACGTGTGCGAGAACCTTCTTGCGTCCCCGTGCATTGACCTGGCTGCCCTCCCGGAACGTCGGATTGACGCACAGGCGGAAACCCCACCGCTGTCCAGCCGACAGCCCCTCAAGGAAACTACTCATGTCGCGGATGACGACCCCGCCCTCGGTCGCGTAACCGGCCTCCTCGACGATATGCGAGGGGTCCGGAGCAACTGGGCTCGAGATGTAGAGAGAACACGAGGGACTCCCCTGACGAGGAGCAGCTCCCCGAACGGCCGGCGGACGGTCCAGCCGCCAGAGAACCCGCGGTGCGCCGGGATTATCCAGCACGCTCGGAGGGAAGCAATTCAGCACAGCCGCGTGCAGCGTCTGCCGGCTGCGCATGAGCTGCTTCGCCCCACGGCGGTGCGGGTTGAGGTAGATGCGTGTCAGATACATCAGAGCACCTCCATCGGATCATGCACGAGGCCGGGGTTGGCCTGCGGCTTCGTCTCCACGTACTGCGGATTCTCCAGGTCGATATATGTCTCCTCGACGGTACGCAGGGTGTATTTGCGATTCTCCGAGTCGAAACTGATCGGCATATCCTGAAGCGTCTGCTGGGCGACTTTCTCCACCTCGGGAGGAATAATTCCCAGATCCGCAACAACTCGCGTTCTAACGAAATGATCGTGACGCTGCTTCTTCTGGTAGTAGGTCGAGGCCATCCACGGAGTTTCGCGCACGGCATCCCACGCGCTGCCCTCCCGGACAGCGAGACGTAGCGGCAAGGTCGGAGGGCACGAACGTCTACCGAGGTACAGCGGGAACACTGGGCGAACAATTGCCTGCGCAAGCGCATCAATCATGTCGTCAGGCCCCTCAATGAAGGCTCCGAACGCAGCATCCGCCCGGTAGAAACGGTGGGACAAGGGCATCGACGTATCACCCCTATGCGCCGTGTGGAAGTCGTGGAGCAACTGCCCCGGTTGATCAACTCGGACGGCGACGCTCAGCTCAGCCAGGTCCTCGATGGGATCACAGCGTCTGCGCCCTTGTGCCGCACCGAGCAGACCGACCAGCGCACTTTTCGTGGGAAAAGCCTCCGTCGACCTTCGCGTGAATCGGCTGTCCGCGCCCCACGATTGCATGGGACCCGCCAGCCTCAAGACGAGCACCGCACTCATCGCGTGCCTCGCACCGCTTCCGCTGCGGTTTCACCGAGAGACGCCAGGCGCACCTGCTTGCCGAGTTCCGAGAAACTCTCGCCACGAGGCGTCGTCCACGACACGAGAGACTCGACAGCCTCCAGACCCGTGAGCTCACGCAGCTGCGACTCAAACTCAACGAATCGCGCAATGGCAGGCTCGGCGAAGCCGTGCTGACCGGCGATAATCGGTTCCTCAAAAGCGCCACTCATGTTGATCGGCTGGTCATCACGGACCTGAACCAGAACGGCCTCCGGCAGCGTGCGATTCGCGAAAGTCGTGACCTTTCCGGTCGGCATCGAGCGGACGAAGCTATCCACGAAGAGTTCGACGGCTCGATCCGCAACCGCATCGTCGCCCAGGTTTTCGCGCAGCAGGTCGACGTTAATCGTCGCGTAGCGGTACACCGTCGCGGACGCGAACTCGATCGTGCCGATCATTCCCGCACCCTCGTCGGCCTCATCGTTGCGCTTCTTCGCGTCGTCGACGGCCGTGTAGTAGTCGTACTCGCGCTCAACAGCGCCGACACCAATCGCGTGGGCAACCTGGCATGCGGCATCGACGTTCAAAGCATTCGGTTCGGCGACCATACGCCCGAACAGAGCGATATCGATCGAGTGATCCGTATCCACGAGGCTACGCGGCTTCAATTCCTTGAATGCTGCCGTGGGATCGTCCTCATGAGCGACCGAAATCAACGCGTCCGAAACATGCTCGATCTGCTTGGCCGACAGGAAGACGAGGAATCCAGATTCCTTCAACTCCTTGTCGCTCTTATTTCCACGCGGCTCAGCAAGCTTGAATCCGATGGCTTTTAGCCCCATCTCAGCGAGCTCAATCGATGCGGCCTCCAGGTCGGGACGCTTCTCGGTTATCGTTCGCGCAACCAGCTCGACGATCTTCTTCGTGCGTACACCATAGTTTCCGTCGGCGATCTTTCCCTCGAAGTCCTGACGCGTCGCACGCTTGATGGCCTGCGACGAAATGCGCATACGCTGGACTCCACCGAAAGTCGCACTCTTGGGCGCGCCGGTGTCGTCCCTATTCGGGTTCGAGGGAGGGAGGGTCTGCAGGACGTGGATATCAACGAAGACGGACATTGTCTTTCCTTTCACAAATGAAGCGATTGATTGTGGTGTCCGACGTCAGTCGTCGGAATCGGTTTCGGTGTGGATGGTTTCAGCGGGGCGAGCGAACTGACGCCCCCAGTTGCGCATGACGGACGTGCGGTCACGCGGATCCTGCCACGTGAAGAGGTCGGCTGCCAGCTGCGCGTAATCACAGGGAATTTCGGCGGCTTCGAGCTGAGAGATGAGCGAACGCAGATGCACAAGAAGTCCCTCGAACGTCGGCGCTTGAACGGCCGCTGAAAAACGCCGATAAATCGGAGTCTCCTCAGCCCGCTTGTCGCCGCTCTGTCCCTCGGCCACAATTCGGACTGCGGACGCGAAGCTGCGCGGACGGTCCGACGTGTCGTGCATGGGTCTCGAATTTGAGCCCTGATGGAGGGCCCAGAGAGTGAGAGCTCCGTGAACGGCCTTCTCGCCTCTGGTCGGCTCATCGCCCAGATAACCAGGGCGGTCATCAAGCGTCAGGTCCCACAGCTCGGGCACTGATCCCGCTTCCTGTGAAAGCGCTCCCCTCAGCTGCGCGCAAAGGGCACGGGCCGAAGGAGTCTTGTTCCAGAGCCGAGTCACAATCAGCCCACCGACGCGTCCATACACTGCACGCCGTGTTGACAAACCTTTCGCACCGCCATCCGGAGGGGTCTCCGGAGCAGCATCATTGCTGGTCATTTCGTTCCTTCCTGATTGGTGTTCTGTACCGGCAGACGCTTGTTGAGCGCCGACCGGAAGTAGTTCTCGGCAATACCGACGTTCATGTATCCCCTGCCGGTATCCCGACCGACAATTGCCGACGATGACGCACTCCTGACGAGTTCGGTCTGGATTCCCAAAGCGTGCTGCCTCAAGGTACACTCCCACCGACACCCAACATCCCGTGCGCTTTCGTGCCCATCGACCTGGGTCAGCCATGCCCTAAAATCGTTGTCGACAGCGGAGAAGAAGAGTTCCTTAGCGCGGTCTCGAGCCCCATCACCGGCACCGTCACCGCTCTCGCCTGCGGCACGCGCGAGGTTCGCCGCAAGAGTTCCCACATCCCTGGCAACCTCTTCTGTCAGACGAACCTCCCGGTCGATCTGGGCGGACAGGTCCTCGCGTTCGACTCGCATGACGGCAACCGACAACGTCAGCTCGTCCGAGAAGATATCCTCGAACGTCGCTTCCTGCGGACCGTACGTAACCCCAACAGCCTGAATCCTCATCACCTTGGGATAGCTGGTCTGGATCGAGGCATTGTCAAGCTGGTAGTGAAAGGACAGCGTCGCGGAGGGGAGGAACTCACGCTTGGGCTGCTTATCCACGCCCTGCACGGTTGTCACGGTGGGCAGGGTGCCGGGAAGGTTACGCCACAGCGCGCGGCCCGCCTCGAATTTACGAGGCATGTAGACGTCGGTCTTAAACTTCTTCGATTGCGGGGTTGAGTACCTCCACAGGCTCTGAGGCTCATAGAGTCGCATCTCCTGGGGGGCGAGTTTATCACCCTGTGCCAAAACAACGCCCGTCACGCCGGACGAGTCACCAACCAACCTGATGCGGCGAGAGTGCCAGGTGAGAAGTCGAGGGATGCTCAGCTCCTTCGGTGTACCCGCGGGGTCGAGGAGGGAGTAGTCACCGCGAACGGAGGTTTCCGGTTCGGGATCCTCCCAGCTGCATGCTCCCCAGTCGGTCGAGCTGTCGACGCCACGCAACTCCGCGGTGGTCGCAGGGATCAGGTTGAGGACGAGCGTCTCGTCGAGGTCCTTTCCTTTGAGCCACACGAGTCCGAGGTGTCCGCACCACGCTGGGCCAATGGGATAGCCTTTCCCTCCCTTAACCTGGGAATCACCGACTGCTCCCGAACGGATGCCCGAGGGGTCATACGCCTGCGCGTGAACTAACCAGCGCGCAGCTTCGGAGGCTGGTATGCACGCCAGCGCGCGACCGTGACGGGTCGTGAAAAACTGCTCACCGTTAGGAACATCGGCAATCAGCTTCTCCAGTCCAGACACAGCATCCTTCGCTGTGCGCAGATCAGCCACCTGCATGAACGGGAAGCGGCCGCCGAAGAGGTAGAAACGATCCCTCCACTGCTCGAGGTACTCGATCATCTGTTCCGTTGGGGCGCCGTCGTCCCACTGCCTGACCCAGTCACGCGTATCGCGCGGAGTGGCCACGCGATACATGATTGCCAGGATCAGTCGCTGAATCGCGATGCTCTGCGTGGGTAGCTCGCACGCGAGGTCCGCGATGTCGGTCGTGCACCGGAGTAGCTCCAGCAGGCCGACATCGGTGATGGTCCCATCGACGAGCCGCACGGGTATCCACGGCTCATCGAGTAGGTTGTACTCAGGGTTCTTCATTGGCCCTGCACCTCCATTCCTCTTTCGAGAGAGTATGTGAATGTGTGTCCGCACAGGTCGCGCGTGAGGCGCTCCCCGTCGGGAGTTTTGTACATCGCGAGGATCAGTTCCCCCGCCAGGAACGGATGCTCGCGACACGACCATTCCGTCGTGATGGGATCATCCCAGATAGCACCTGCAACTGCGTCCACCGCCTCGTCGATGCTCTGCCCGCGAGCGCGCAATGCCCACGGCGGCAGTGAGATGCTCCACGAGCAGATGTCGGCGATACGCCCTCGTGCGTTGTATTCACCGACTGCGAGAGGCGTGTCGCCTTCTGGCGCCCCGCTGATGGGAGGAGCCATTGGTACGTTGCCCAGCTCGGGGTCGAGGGCGACGATGAGGACGGGGATCTGGTCTTCTCCATCGCGCACGGCAGCACGGGCTACTGCGACTCCTGGCCCCTTTGATTCGTCACCAGTCGCGGCATTGCCGAGGAATTTTTCTTCAAGTTCGAGGGACTGCCAGGAGGGTGTGTTCTCTTCGCCGAGACACCAGGTGGTCGCCTTCGCTTGTGCTTGCGCGCGTGCTTTATTGCGTTCTTCCAACGCGGCGTCGAGGGCCTCGCGCCACTGCGCGGGACCGACCGGTACATCATCGGCATACGCCTGAGTCGTCAATTCCGCGTACTCCAAGGGTTCACGGACGAGTATTTCTTCGCGATCAGCAATGATCGCCAGGGTCCGCAGGACGGCGTAGCGCACGTACACGTAGTCGGTGCCGCGAGAGTATGTCCAGGGAGAGGAAGTCGTATCATCGATGATCACAAGGCACCTTGCGTCATGAAGACCGCTCGGCCGCCCGTCTCTCTCGTGCCGATGGAGCCGCCCGATACGCTGCAGCACGAGGTCCATGGGCGCGGGGTCTGTGAGCATGAGGTCGAAGTCGACGTCGAGGCTTTGCTCGATCACCTGCGTTGCCACGACGACGTGCCTGAAGGGGCGCTGCTGACTATCTTTCCCGAAAAGTTCGAGCATCCGGCGATCGCGGGCGGCACGTTCGGCGGCCAGGAAACGCGAGTGCAACAGGGTCGACTGCTCACGACCAAACACGGACCTCACGGCCTCGTATGTTTCCTGGGCCTCGCGAACCGTATTGCGGATGACGACGGCGCACCCACCGTCGGCGAGCTCGCGGTCCAGGAGCTCCGCGATTTCCTGCGGGGAGCCGAGCGATGTCGGGATGATCCGCTTGGGGACCTCCGTCTCGCCGGCAATTTCATGAACGCGCACGCCTGTGGCGGATACCGTCGAAATTGCCGGATAGCCGATCATGCCCTCGACCGACTCAGCGCCGATGCCTGACGAACCACGACCTCGACGATAGGCATTCAGGAGAGCGAGACGTCGCGCGGGCGGCAGGGTCGCCGACAGCAGCACAACTGGGATCCCATACATACCGAGCCATGTGAGGGCGGCTTCCAGGTACGTCTCCATATATTCGTCGGCGGCGTGCACCTCGTCAATGACGACGACCTTACCCATGAGCCCGAGGTGACGCACCAGCACGTGGCGTGACTTCAGCGCTGCGAGCAACACCTGGTCGATCGTGCCGACCACGACCGGCGACAGGGTCGATCGCCAGCGCTGGCCCATCCATCGGCTCGCGTGAAGGCCGAGATCCTCCTCATCGTCATGCACTTCAAGGGGGCTCTTACCGCGCTCGAGGAGCTTCACGAAGGACTCGTTGAGGCTGTTTTTTCCGTGCGCGAGCTGGATGCCAAGCTTCTGCGGTTCATCGCCCAGAATGCTCGTCAGCCAGGCGGTGACGCGCTCAAACATCGCGTTCGTCGTGGCCTGCGTGGGCAGCGCAACAAACACCCCCTGCAGCCCCCGAGCGCGCATGAGAACCTCGGCGGCCGCGAAGGCTAGCTCAGTCTTCCCGGACCCCGGCGGAGCCTCGACGATCATGAGATCCGGGTCCTCGTGTGTTGCAATCTCAATGGCGGCGCGCTGGGCCTCGGTCGGACAGTACGAGGCCGGCCACCCGAAACGGTGACGGTAGAAGTCTGTGACCTCATCGCTCGGCGTTGTAGGAATACGCAGAGGGCTTGGGAAGGCCGCTCGCTTCCATGCGCGCCGGACACGATCGCGCTGCTGATCCGCGGTGAGCTCGGGGTGCCCATCGATCGACAGCTTTCCAGCCTCATCGACCGGTCGAGGCCGAAGCGGGAAGTAATCCTCGTTGGATGCAAGCCAGTCTGCAATCACGAGGGCCGAGGCGTAGGCGGATGCCACTGCGATGGGCAGCTCCGGCAGGGCAGTTCCGGGTGCAACGAGCGGGAAACCGCTACGCGCAGCCATCCATCGAAGAATCTCCGAGCGAACCTGACCCCAACGGGGATCATCCTCGCGCGAACCTTCTTGCGTCTTGTACTGCTGTCGTGCGACATACACGGCACCTGCGTCCGGGTATCGACCGTGGTGCACCCCAACGAGGATCGCCCATTGGAGAGCCCGGGATCCATCACCGCCACCCGCAGCTATTTCCTCCTGAAGCGCAAACTGACTGACGAGGCCATGGGGAAGGAAGGAACGTTCAGCGTAGTCGGCTTTGCGCATGACGATCAGCCCCTCGCTGCGGATCAGCTGAGCCAGATCTTGGCGCTGGCATGCGAACTGGGGACTCACTTTGCCCGCATCGTGCACCCCTGCGAGGAACACAAACGAGGCCCGAGCCTTGGCGCGATCTCCTCCCCACACTGAGGCCATCAGCCTGCGATGATGCTCGCTCAGGTAGTCGTCGAAGAGGAGCCCCCCAACGTCAGCGGCATCCATCAGGTGCTGGACGACAGACAGCCAGCTGCCGGAGTCTCCACTCTTCGCCCAGAAACTCCTGGCCATTTCGGAGAGATCAGCAGCGCCGAGGCCAGGCTGGTCGGCAGGGAAAACTGGGGGTTCCGCAGTTGCTGGCGTCGATAACGAAACTCTCTGCTTGTCTTTTCGGGCCATTTCCTCTTCCTTGAGTCGAAACCATCCTCTGAGTACGGCATGCGCGCTAGCATGAGCTCATGCGGTTACTCTGAAAATGTTGAGCCCGACAGCACCAGCGGAGCTGTCACCACCCCCTCGGAGGTGATGGAGTAACCATAACAGAAGAAATTCTATTATGCAATACACGTTCTCGATATTGCAGACAGGATTTCATTCACCCGTCTTCAAATAGAAAATTCCCCGCTTTCGCGGGGAATACGTCCTTCCAAGACTCTTCCTAATGCACTACACGGGATCATCCCCTGTCGGGGAACACCGCGACCGCGGTCGCGTCGAGCACTCGCAGGACCTCACAAACGTATCACCCCACCCACTTCCGCGTGCCATTACGACACAATCGACACGATCCTGAAACAATGGGGGCATGTCGAATGACCCGCGTGAAAACCTGCATAGCTCGGACAGCCAGGAGCTGGCCGACGTGACGGCCGACGCCGCGCGCGCCGGCGCCGAGCGAGCCGCCTCGACCCCCGCCCACACCTCCGACGAGGCGCCCGCCCAGCGCAGCGCCCTCTCGTCGTTCGAGGAGATCCTCAGCGGCACCACCCACGAGGCCGACGCCCCCACCGCCGACGAAACGACGGAAACGCTCGCCGACGACGGCGCGCAGGACCTGCAGGAGACCCTCGTGTCCTCCACTCCCCTCGTCACAACCGACGAGGCCGAGGCCTCCCCCGCCGCGCTCACCACCGACGCGGCGGCAGCAGCACAGACCACAGCGGAGACCACCAGCGACATCGCGCCCGAGACCGCGACCCCGCAGGCCGCGCCGCAGCAGCCCGCCCAGGAGCTCACGCCCGCCAACAGCACCAACACCACGGGCAACACCGCATCAACGAACGCCAACAACGCCGTCGCCGCCCCCGTGCACCTGCCGCCCGCCGAGCCTCGCCCCTGGTACCGCTCGCGTCGTTCTTTCTCCGCGAAGGGCCGCGGCGGCCGCGTCCAGGTCGCCGGCCTGGGCCTGACCTACACGGACCACGTGACCGGCGCGGTCCTCCTCGCCAACATCGACCTGGGCTTCCGCGCCCGCTCGCTGAGCGCGATCCTGGACCCGACGGGCCGCCGCGCCCGCGCCCTTTTCCTGATCCTCGCTGGCCTCGAGGAGCCGCAGGCCGGCCGCATCGTGGCCGCCCCCTCGCGCTCGCTGGCCGCGCGCCTCGCGGGCCGCATCGGCTCGGTCGCGCTTATCCGCGCGGACTCCCCGCTCGACGAGTCCCTGACGATCCGCCAGAACATCCTCGCGCCCCTATCCGCGACGGGCTCCGTCGCCGACTGGGATAACCTCGTGGGCGCTCTGCAGATCACGGGCCTCGCCCAGCGCGTCAACCTGCGCCCCTCTGAGCTCTCCGAATGGGAGCGCTTCAAGGCCCTCATCGCCCGCGCGATCGTGTCCGGCGCCGAGGTCTTCCTCATCGAAGACCCGGTCTCCCTACCCGCCACCGCGCGCGAAGAACTCGGCCCCCTCCTGCGTTCCCTCGCGGACGCGGGCTGCGCGGTCGTTATCGCGACCCCAAACGCCGAGGTCGCGGCCGCCTCCGACCGCGCGATCCTCCTGACGAACGGCCGGGTCGCGCTCGACGCACCCAACCCCTCGGCCGCGATCATCGCCGCCTCCCTGGAAGCCAACCCCGAGGACCCGACGGCCCTCCTCGGCCCGATCCCCTCGGCGCTGCCCGCCTCCTTCGACGAGGTTGTCTCCCCCACCGGGTCCGCCTCGGCCCCCGCATGGCACCCGCTCGACACCTCCGACGAGGCCGGGGCGCAGACCTCGGACGCTCAGCAGGCCTCCGAACCCGAGGAAACCGACCCGGCCGAGGCCGCCCTCGAAGCGGCGACCACCCGCGTGGCGGCCGCCCCCGCCCAAACAACCCAGTCGACCGAGGTCCCCCAGGCCTCGCCCGAGCCCCGCACCGAGACCGCGATGCGCGGCATCCCCGTCGTCGAAGCTGAGGACCCGGCCCTGGCCGAGCCCGAGGTCTCCGACCTGGTCGTGCGCGCCCGCAAGATCCTCTCCGACCTGCCCGGCTCGATCGCCCCGCAGGAGTAACGTAACGGTCACTGCGAGCCGCCATTCTTCGTGAGACACTAGGCGTATCAGGCGAGGCATCGCCTCGTTCCCCCGTACGCGCAGGAGCATCCATGACTCAGCCCACCCCTCAGCCCGGGCAGTACCCGCCCGCTGTCCCCGCACCCGCCGCCGGCGAGGCGCGTCCCAGCATCGGCGCCCTCTTCGCGTCGGTCACCGGCCAGATCTCCAGCATCATCCGCGACGAGGTCGAGCTGAACAAGGCGAAGCTGCGCGCCTTCGCGTCCAAGAGCGGTAAGGGCATCGGCCTTCTCGTGGGCGCCGCGGTCTTCGCGCTCTACCTGCTGGGCTGGGTCTTCCACACGATCGAGGTCGCCCTCGAACTCGTCGTCCCCGCGTGGGCGGCGTCGCTGATCATCGTCGGCATCCTCCTCCTGATCGTGCTGATCCTGGCGCTCGTGGGCGTCAGCTCTCTGAAGAGCGCGCAGGCCCACCGCCCCGACCCTGCCGCGTCGGTCGCCGCCACCAAGGAAGCCATCGAGAAGGGACTGGGCAAGTGAGCACCAACCTCGATACGCGTAACGTGACCGTCGGCGAGGCCGCCCCCGCCGAGCCGCGCACAGAAGCCCAGATCACCGCCGACCTCGAGCGTCAGCGCGCCGAACTGGCCGCCACGATCGACCAGCTGTACGCGCGCGTGCAGCCCGCAGCCCTCGCCCAGGAGGCGAAGGAAGAGGCCAGCGCCCGCTTCGCGTCCTTCAAGGAGTCCGCGTCGCTGACCCTGCAGGACGCCGCCGGCGGTAACGCCGAGGCCCTCAAGAAGGTCGGCGTCGTCGCCCTGTCCGCAGTCGGCGCTATCGGCGTGATCGTCCTGCTGGCGACCCGCTCATCGCGTCGTTCCCGTCGCGAGGCCCGCCGCGCTGCCCGTGAGGCCGCCGCGCAGACGCTTCAGGCTCTCAAGTCCGACGTGACCGAGGCCCTGTAAGCACCAACTGACGCGAACCGGCGTAACTCCGGCCACACTGGCCAAGGGTTGCGCCGGTTCTATTTCCCCAGTTTCGTGGGCATCCGCGCCCCTTCACCCGCTCCGCTGAGCGCGCAAAACCCAATCCAAGGTGAGGTCAAGGCCCGTCATTAGCTATGATGGTCCCACGAAACATTTTGAACACCCAGGGAACCGCTTCACGCGGACCCGAACGACGCGGAGGGGGTCGACGCCATGGGGCGCGGCCGTCAAAAGGCTAAGCAGATGAAAGTCGCTCGGAAGCTGAAGTATTTCAGCCCCGACACCGACCTAAACGCACTTCAGCGCGAGCTGGCGGATGAGGACTCGTACCTGGCACACGTGCCGGCGGACGAGCCCGAAGAGGACGATGCGATCGACGACGACCTCTACTCGAAATACGCCGACTTCGCCGAGATGCCCGCGGAAGAAGACGACATCGATCCGGAACAGCTCGATGAGTCCTTCTGGACGGGTGGATCCTCCACTAAGTAACGGCTCAGCCACACGGCGGACCGAGAACCGGTCCGCCGCTTTGGCGTACCCGAAACACTATTTCTGACGCACGCGTACGCTCGGGCCCGCACGCGCCACCCCGCACACCCGCACCCACTCGCACGCCCGCAGAAGGGCACCCGCACGACAAGGGGCCGAGGCCCGCAGGCCTCGACCCCTCTCACGCACTCAGAGCAGGCGCACCGCTCAGCGAAGCTCAGCTCAGCTCAGGCCACGTAACGCTCAGCCGACGCGGTATTCGCCGTGCAGCAGCACGGCGCCCGCCTGGACGCCCTTCGTACCGGAGATGAGGCGCACGCCGGAGGAATCCGCGCCGAGGTCCGAAACCGACCCGAAGCCAGCCACGGTTCCGTCGGCGCCGGCCGACGTGACGGAGCCCAGGACCCACGCGGCCACCCCGGCCTCATTGATCGCGGAGAGGACCTCGGAGGCCACGGAGGACGAGACGACGGCGACCATGCCGACGCCCAGATTCAGGGAGTCCTCCATTCCGACCCAGGTGACATCGCCGCCGCGGCGCACCCAGTCGAACACGGCGGGGATGGTCCACGTGGAGCGGTCGACGGTGGCGATGGCGCCCTGGGGCAGGACGCGCGACAGGTTCGCGGCCAGGCCGCCGCCGGTCACGTGCGAGTAGGCGTGGATACCGCCGACGCCGAAGCGCTCGACCAGGTCGAGGCACAGGCGCGTGTACAGGCGCGTGGGCTCGAGGAGCTCCTCGCCGAGGGTGCGGCCGAACTCGGCCACCTGGGACTCCAGCGAGGCGCCGACGCGGGAGACGACGGAGCGCACCAGCGAGTAGCCGTTGGAGTGCAGGCCGGAGGAGGCCATGGCGATGACGACGTCGCCATCGGCCACGCGCTCGGGGCCCAGCAGCTTGGAGGCGTCCACGACGCCGGTCGCGGCGCCCGCGATGTCGTAGTCGTCGGGTTCCATGACGCCCGGGTGCTCGGCGGTCTCGCCGCCGATGAGGGGCGTGCCCGTGGCCTCGCAGGCGCGCGCGATGCCGGTGACGATGGAGGCGATGCGCTCGGGGACGACGTGCCCGCAGGCGATGTAGTCGGTCATGAGGACGGGGCGCGCGCCAATCACGACGATGTCGTCAACGACCATGCCGACCAGGTCCTGGCCGATCGTGTCGTGCACGTCCATGGCCTGCGCGATCGCTATCTTCGTGCCCACGCCGTCCGTGGAGGTCGCGAGCAGCGGCTTCTCCATGCCCAGCAGCGCCGACGCGTCAACCATGCCGGCAAATCCGCCGGTCGCGCCCAGGACGGTGGAGTCGTGGGTGGCGGCGACGGCGCTCTTCATCAGCTCGACGGCACGGTCGCCCGCAGCGGTGTCGACGCCAGCGGTCGCGTAGTCCAGGGGGATGTCGGTCATGGGTGGTGCCTTTCGCGGATGGCGCTCGACGAGGCCGTGTCTGGGTGGTCGGGTTGAGAACAACGCCCGCGGCGCCGGGTGGCGTCGCGGGCGTGGAGGTTAGCAGGGGGTGGCATCGGGGGTTCCGGGCACGGGGGTCCCGGCGGGGATCGTCTCAGGGTATTCGCCGGTGAAGCAGCCGATGCACAGGGACGTGCCCTGTCCGGTGGCACCAACCATGCCGTAGATCGACAGGTAGGCCAGCGAGTCGGCGCCGATGGATTCACGGACCTGTTCGACGCTCATAGACGAGGCGATGAGCTCGGCGCGCGTCGGGAAATCGATACCGAAGAAGCACGGCCACAGCACCGGCGGGGACGAGATGCGGATGTGCACCTCGGCGGCCCCGGCCTCGCGCAGCATCTTGACGAGCGCGCGCTGCGTGTTGCCGCGAACGATCGAGTCGTCGATGACGACCAGGCGCTTGCCTTCGATGACCTCACGCAGCGGGTTGAGCTTGAGGCGGATGCCCAGCTGGCGCAGGGACTGCGTGGGCTGGATGAAAGTTCGGCCCACGTACGCGTTCTTCACGAGGCCCTGGGCGAAGGGAATCCCGGACTCCTGCGCGTAGCCGATCGCGGCCGGCGTACCCGAGTCGGGCGTGGGGATCACCAGATCCGCCTCAATGGGGTTTTCGCGCGCCAGCGCGGCACCCATCTCGTGGCGCGCGGCGACGATCCGGCGCCCGCCGATCGTCGTGTCGGGGCGGGCCAGGTACACATACTCGAAGACGCAGGTGTTGGAGCGGCGCACGGCGAAGCGGCGCGAGTGCACGCCCGACGCGTCGATCGAGATGAGCTCGCCGGGCTCGACCTCGCGCACGAAGGTCGCGCCACACAGGTCCAGGGCAGCAGTCTCGGAGGCGACGACCCAGCCGGAGGCCAGGCGGCCCAGCACGAGCGGGCGGTAGCCGTGCGGGTCGCGCGCGGCGTACAGCGTGTTCTCGTCCATGAAGACCAGGGAGAACGCGCCCTTGATGCGCGGCAGGACCTTCAGGGCGGCGCCGACGAGGGGCGCGGGCTCAAGGTCCTCACCAAGCGACGAGGCCGGGGCGGCCTCGTCCCCATCGGTCTCGGACGGAGTCACGGACGGGGACGCGATGAAGGGGGTCGGCCCCGGGATACGGTCGGCCATACCCAGCAGCGCGGTCACGAGAGAGGTATCGGTGGAGGCGCCGCGTTCGAAGTCCTCACCGTCATCGGCGATCTCAGAGGCCAGCTCGCGCAGCTCGACCGTATTGGTGAGGTTGCCGTTGTGGGCCAGGGCGAGCGTGCCCGTGGGGGTGGGGCCCAGCGTCGGCTGGGCGTTGCGCCACACGTCCGCGCCGGTCGTCGCGTAGCGGACGTGTCCCAGGGCGATGTGGCCGCGCAGGCCCTGGAGGGACTGCTCGGAGAACACCTGCGAGACGAGGCCCTGATCCTTGTACACGAGGATCTGCTTGCCATTCGACGTCGCAATACCCGCGCTCTGTTGGCCGCGGTGTTGCAATGCGTAGAGGGAGAAGTAGGTCAGGCGGGAAACGTCCTCGCCCGGGGCCCATACTCCGAAGACCCCGCAGTGATCGTGCGGGTGATCGTCTCCGAAGAGTTCCTGGTCGGACAGTGTCATGTCTGGCTGCGAGACGGGAAGCACGCTCTCACTCTCGCACATTTTTTTGCACTTCGTTGCACGTATCCACGTTGTGGCGCGCACACGCAGGCCCCGCAAACATGACGCGCAGCGCGTAATTGCGCACGCTTTGCGGGGCAGAATCGGTCTCTCCAGTGTCGAGATGACACAATGGAGTGCAGCAATATTGAGGAGGAAACGTGGCCAATCCGACGCTGAGCGCCGTCATGTGGGGACTCGCCCTGCTGGTGAGCGCTGTGGCCGTCCTGTCATTCGCGCGAGGCCTGACACACATGTGGCGCACGGTCTCGGCGGGCACGCCCGACCCGGGGCGCCTGACCCCCGTGGGCAAGCGCCTCTGGGGCGTCATCTCCGCAGCCCTCACGCACCGCGAGTTCAAGGGCCGCCCCTGGATCAAGGCCGCCCACTGGCTCGTCATGGTGTCCTTCCCGATCCTCTTCCTCACCCTGGTGACGGGCTACGCCCAGCTGCGCGTCCAGACCTTCACGCTGCCCCTCCTCGGCAACTTCGCGCCGTGGGAGTGGCTCACCGAGGTCTTCGCCTGGGGCGGCCTGGCAGGCATCATCGCCCTGATGGTCGTTCGCCAGCGCGCCGGGCACGGCACAGCCGCCGAGGCGGCCCTCTCGAACGACGATCCCGACGCCGCTGCTGCCGCGGCCGACCCGGAAGGCACCCCGCCCTCGTCCCTGGCCAAGCCCCACCCGCGTGACTCCTCCCCGCGCGGCCTGGCCTCCCGCTTCCTGGGCTCGACCCGCTGGCAGGCGCTCTTCGTCGAGTGGGTCATCCTCATCGTGTGCGCGTGTGTCGTGGCCCTGCGCGGCCTCGAATACGCGCTGTTCAGCGCCACCCCGGGCCTCGAGGCCCACGCAACCGCCCTGCACTTCCCCCTCACCGGCTGGCTGGGCGCGCTCTTCGCGGCCACTGTCTCCTCCTCGGCCGCCTCGCTGGCGAACGCGATCGTGCTGGTCAGCGCCCTCAAGGTCATCACCTCCATGACCTGGCTGATGGTCGTCGGCATCCAGACGGGTATGGGCGTCGCCTGGCACCGCTTCGTAGCGATCCTCAACCTGTACACGCGTCGCAACGCGGACGGCACGAAGTCCCTGGGACCGGCCGACCACATGCTCATTGACGGCAAGCCCGTGACCAGCGAGGACGACTTCGACGACGTCCCCGAGGACACGGTCCTCGGCGTGGGCACGATCGACGACTTCTCGTGGAAGGCCCGCCTGGATCTGTACTCGTGCACCGAGTGCGGCCGCTGCCAGGAGCTGTGCCCCGCGTGGAACACGCAGAAGCCTCTCTCCCCGAAGCTGCTCATCATGGGCCTGCGCGACCACATGGAGTCCGCCTCTAACGTGCAGATCGTCGAGCAGGAGGAGGGCCACCAGAAGCTCGAGGATGGGGAGGTCCTCCTCGACAAGGGTGTGCCGGCCTCGCCGCACTCTTTCGACCTGGTGTCCGCTCTGTCCCTGTCAGGCGCGACCGGTCCCGAGGGCGTCTCCGCGGTCACCGCTCCCCTGGTCCCCGAGGTCGTCTCCGAAGAGGTCCTGTGGGACTGCACGAACTGCGGCGCCTGCGTCGAGCAGTGCCCCGTCGACATCGAGCACATCGACCACATCCTTGACCTGCGCCGCCACCAGGTCCTCATGGAAGGCGCGTTCCCCCGCGAGCTGGGCCGCGCGTTCCGCGGCATGGAATCCAAGGCGAACCCCTACAACCAGGCGGCCCGCAAGCGCATGGACTGGGCGAAGAAGCTGGACTTCGACATCCCCGTCGTCGGCGAGGACATCGAGGATGCCTCCGAGGTTGACTACCTGTTCTGGGTGGGCTGCGCGGGCGCCTACGATGACACGGCGAAGAAGACCAGCGCGGCCGTCGCCGAGCTGCTGCACACGGCGGGCGTGTCCTTCGCGGTCCTCGGATCGGGCGAGTCCTGCACGGGCGACCCGGCCCGCCGCGCCGGAAACGAGGCGCTCTTCCAGATGCTGGCCGCCCAGGCGATCGACACGCTCAAGGAAGCCAAGCCCCAGAAGATCGTCGTGTCCTGCGCGCACTGCTTCAACACGATCGCCGGCGAGTACCCGGAGCTGGGCGGCTCCTTCGACGTCGTCCACCACACGCAGCTCCTCAACCGCCTGGTGCGCGACGGCCTCCTCACGCCGGTGGCGCCCACCGCCTCGCCTGCCTCCGCGGGCACGGACTCCACGGACGAGGCCGGGGCACAGTCCGCGGACAGTGCTCCCTCGGTCGGCGCGCCCCTGAAGGTCACCTACCACGACGCGTGCTTCCTGGGACGCCACAACCGCGTCTACGAGCCGCCGCGCGAGCTCGTGGGCTCCCTGCCGAACGTGGAGCTCGTCGAGATGCCGCGCAACCGCGACCGCGCGATGTGCTGCGGCGCGGGCGGCGCGCACGCCTGGTTCGAGGAGACGCGCGGGACCCGGATCGCGGACGCCCGCATCGTCGAGGCCGCCTCCACGGGCGCGGACGTCGTCGCGACGGCCTGCCCCTTCTGCTCCCAGATGCTCGGCTCCGCCTCGGGCACGTCCGCCGGCTTCGTCTCCTCCGACGCCGACCAGGGCGGCGCGAACAACGACGCCGCCACGGCCTCGTCGGGTGGGAAGCTCCCAGAGGTGCGGGACGTGGCCGTCATGCTGCTTGAGTCCGTCAAGCGCGGCCAGTAACGCACGCACACAGACAAGAGGGTGGCCCCGCAGGAAAACCTGCGGGGCCACCCTTTAACGAAAGAAAATCAGTCCTCGACGCCGACGATGACGTTGGAGGCCTTGATGACAGCGACAGCCTTGGAGCCGACGGTCAGGCCAAGTTCTTCGATGGCGGCGTTCGTGATCGACGAAGAGATGACCAGGCCGGGGGCGACCTCGATCTTGACGATGCCGTTCACGGCGCCCTGAGAGACCTCAACGACGGTGCCGGGGAGCTGGTTGCGTGCAGAGAGCTTCATGGTATGTCCTTTCCTTCGTGTGGATATGAAAACACATTCACCTTAGCGGGTGACACCCCCACCGTCTACAGGTGGCCTATTCCCCGTCCTCAGGGGAGATTTCCTCGAGGCCGACGAGGAAGCCGTCCTCGTCGATGACGTTGCCGCCCACCAGGGTCGCGATCATGCCGGCGGCCTTCTCCACGTCCTGGGTCGAGCGCAGGCGCTCGAGGCGAGCGGTGCGGCTCATCGCGCCAACGCCGGGCGTCGGCGCGGAGGTGGGCAGCCAGCGGACCTGGTATTCGATAATGGCTCCGGCCGTCCACGGCTCCCAGCGCAAGACGCGCGGCGGCGTGGGCACGGCGTGGACCTCGATCATCATGTCCGAGCGGTGGCCGATCGGACTCATGAGGGCGTAGCCGTCGACGACCTGCGGCTTGTCGCGCTGTGCCTCGTGCTCCTCGCGGGCCTTGGCGATCTTGGAGGCGATGTCCTTGCGCACCGGGCCCAGCTCGGCCTTCAGCTTCTCGATCTGGGCGATCTGCGCGGGGGTCAGCGGGACGGGCTTGGGGGCCTCGGGCGTGATGTCGCGCGCGTCCTTCATCTGCTCGAAACCGGCGCGCTCACGCATCGCGGAGAGCAGATCCTCGGGGTTGATCCAGCGCGGCGAGTACACCGTCAGGTTCACTGCCGAGTCGGCGTCGGGGACCATGACGTAGCCGCTGCCCGCGACGCGCAGTCCGCCCGCGAGGCGGCGGGCCATGCGGCGCAGCGCCTCGAGCACGCGGTACTCCAGGCCCGTGGGCAGGCCGTCGGGGAACGCCTTGTCCCACTCGCCCATGACGCCGTTGTTTTGCTGGCGGGCGGGCGCCTGCGGGCAGCGCAGGACCCACGCGTTGGACAGCGAGGCCGGGGTGCCCAGCGCCGCGCGCGTCGGCTGGTCGAGGGTCCACGGGCCTTCCAGCTCAGCGTCGGAGGAGAGGCGCAGGCGTCCCGGGGCGATCCATCCGGCCTCGTCCCACATGGAAATCGCGAGGGCCTCGAGCTCGGCGGGATCAACCGCGTCGGAGACAAGGAACAGGTGATGCTCGCGCGCAACGTCCAAGTCGAGGACGCCGGCGGGTTCGCTCACCTCGATGGCGGCGGCGATCGGGATGGTGGCCTCAGCGCTCGTGACTTCACCGTCGGCCGCGATCTGGAAGGCAGCGTCCGTCGAGGTCATCGTCGTCAGGCCGACGTTCGTCTGGGTGAGCGGGTTGTCCGTCACGCTCATCGGCGTCGGGTCCGCGAACGAATGGGGGGCCGAGGCCATGCGCTCCTTGAGGGAACGCCTCACCGGCGCGGCCTGAGGGGCCTCGTCCCTGTTGGTGACCTGCTCACGCGGCGTCATACCGGGCAGAGCAACGCCCTGAATGACGCCCGTGCGCGTCTGACTGGGAGCCACCGGTGGGATGCCGGCCTCAACCTCGTGACCGGCGCTTCGCTGCGGCGCGATCTGCACCTGAGGAACACCCATGACGGGCGTCGGTTCGGGCGGCTCCGGCGGGGGCGGTGCCTGCAGGTCAGCCGACTCGGGAGCGGGAGGCTCCGGCAGGTCGGCGGAATCCGGTGCTGGCGGATAGCTCGCCTCGCGGGCCGCACGCTCGGCACGCTCGGCGCGCATGCGTTCAAGCCGGGAGGGCGGTGGAGGAGGAAGAGCCGACATCGGGTATCACCGTTCGATGCGGGTGCGCGTAAAGCGCTCGTGGGTGCGCGAGGGAGTCGGCCCGCGCTGGCCCTGGTAATGAGAGCCGAGGCCGCTGGAACCGTAGGGGTGCTCGGCCGGGGAGGACAGGTCGAAGAAGCATAGCTGCCCGATCTTCATGCCGGGGTAGAGCAGGATCGGCATCGTCGCCGTGTTCGACAGCTCCAGAGTCACGTGGCCCGAGAAGCCGGGGTCAATGAAGCCCGCCGTCGAGTGGGTGAGCAGGCCGAGGCGGCCCAAGGAGGACTTGCCCTCAAGGCGCGCGGCAATGTCGTTGCCGAGGGTCACCAGCTCGTAGGTGGCGCCCAGGACGAACTCGCCGGGGTGCAGCACGAAGGGCTGATCGGAGCCCACGTCGACCTGGTGGGTGAGGTCCGACTGGTCCGCCGCCGGGTCGATCACCGGGTAGCGGTGGTTATCGAAGAGTCGGAACAGGCGATCCAGGCGCACGTCGATACTGGCCGGCTGGACCAGGTCACGGTCGAGCGGGTCGAGCTGGATACGTCCAGAATCCAGAGAGGCCTTGATGTCGCGGTCACTGAGCAGCATGAATCGATTGTCGCATACTCAGCGCCGCGACAACAGCCTCAGGGGATCACTGCAGGGGCTGGCCCTGAGCGTCGTATGCGTACGAGCCCGCGCGAGCGATGATCATGATGAACTCAATGAACGCCCAGATGGCGGCGATAGGCGCACCAATCACGGTGATCGTCAGAATCAGCTGAATGATGCCCTTGGTGGTGTAACCCAGGTAGAAGTTGTGGATACCCAGGGCACCCAGGAAGAACGCCAGGAGCAGCGCGACGATCCACTGCTTGGGAGCATCAGCGGCGAAGGGCTGACCGTAGGCGGGCTGGCCGTAGGCGGGCTGACCGTAGGCGGGCTGGCCGTAGGCCTGCTGGCCGGCCGCGTAGGCCGCCTGCTGGTTCGCATCGGGGCCGGGAACGCCGTAGCCCTGCTGGGCGTCGTACGCGGTGCCGTAGGTCGTCGCGCCGGGGGTCGCCGTGGCCTCGTCGTAGCCGGGGGTCGAGGCCTGGGGGAAGGCGGGAGCCTCAGCGGCATCCTCGGGCTGGAACGGGGTGGCCTGCGGATCGGGCGTCGTCATGGGAAAGCCTTTCGATAGACATGGGGGCCGAAATGGCCGTACCGGTACAGGGTAGCGTGCGGTCGGCACTTGGCGATACCCAGTCCATCCCCGATACCCCCCCTGATCAATCCCGGAGAACACCACCCGGTCAGAGAAAAGGCGCGGGGCCCGGCGTAATGCCGGGCCCCGCGCTCGAGATTACTCACGCGCACCCACTGTGCGCATGAACACAACTCAGACGGTAGGAACGCCGCTGGCGTCCTTCTCGTAGATCCACTTGCCCATGAAGGTCAGGACGGCCATGGCGAGCAGAGCGAGCCACCACACGTAGTTGAGCAGGCCGATAAGGGTCGAGATGAAGCCGAGATCCAGGAAGCCCAGCACGACGAACGCGATGGTGATGACGAGCTTGTAGATGCCGTACTGGGTGTAGCCGAGGAAGAACTCACCGGCGCCGAGGCTGCCGAGGAACAGGTTGAGCAGGCCGGCGACGATACGGGACTTGCCCTGCGCAGGCTGATTGAAGACGGGCTGCTGAGGAGCGGACATAGTGCCTCCTATGTGTTGATGGGAGCCCATAAGGGCATTCTTGAAAACACGGTAAGATTAGCGGAACCTTCTGATTTTGTACAATACCCATCCGTTATTATGGAGCAGATCACAGCATAGTTCCTTTCGTTCATCACGATGAAGTTTTGTTCCATAGACTGACTGAGTGTTCATCAATCCATCGGCGGAGGCCACACGAGCACTCCACTGCGACCTGCCCCATTGGTTCGCGACGCACAAGCGCGACCTACCAATGCGCGCAGCCGACGTCTCTGACTGGGGGACCCTCGTCTTTGAGATCATGAGCCAGCAGACGCCCATCGCGCGCGTCCAGCCGATCTGGCTCGAATGGATGGAACGCTGGCCCACGCCGGCGGACGTGGCGGCCGCTTCCTCCGCCGACATCATCGTTGCCTGGGCAAACCTCGGATACCCTTCCCGCGCCCTGCGTGTCAAGGCCTGCGCGACCGCGATCGTCGAGAAGCACGACGGAGAGGTCCCTCTCTCCCTCAAAGAGCTGACGCTCCTGCCGGGCGTCGGTACCTACACCGCATCCGCGCTGCTCGCGTTCCGCCACGGAATCCGCGTGCCGGTCCTAGACACGAACGTGCGTCGCGTGCTGGTCAGATTTCTGGACGGCCGGGAGTTTCCTCCCCACACCACCCCCTCGAAAGCGGAAACGATGCGGGCCGACGCAATTTTGCCCAAAGACGGGCACCACGCGGCCGAGGTCAGTTTGTCTCTCATGGAATTCGGGGCCCTGGTCTGCACGCAGCTCAACCCTTCCTGCGACGAGTGCACGATCCACGACAACTGCGCGTGGGCCGCCGCCGGATTCCCCAAGGACGAGAAGCGTCCCACGCCCCAGCCCTACGCGGGCACCGACCGCCAGGCGCGCGGACGCATCATGAAGGCACTGCGCACCGCCCACTTCGAGGGCACCGACGGCCTCACCAAACGCAAAGTCCTCGACGCCGCCCGCATCGATGGGGGCGACCGCTACCAGCCCACCCGCGTCTACCGGGCACTCCTGAAGGAAGGCATGATCGTCTACAACGAGGACACCAAGCGCGTCACGCTCCCCCGCTAACGCTCATAGCACGAGGCCGGGGCAGCCCGCGCCCGCCGCGCGCGGACCCGGGACGCACCCACGGCCTCGTCAGTGAATCAGTAGCGGATCGCGTCGATCGGCTTGATGCGCACGGCCGCGAGCGCCGGGACGATGCCGCAGAGGGCGCCGATGCTCGTGGAGATGGCGACGCCGGCGATGGCGGCGCCGGCGGGGAAGGCCGGGGTGTCGCTCAGGGTGATGTTGAGCGCCTCCAGGGGCAGGAATCGGACGACGACGACCGCGATACCCACGCCGATGACGCCGGCAACGAAGGTCGCGACGACCGACTCCATGAAGACCGCGAAGAAGACGCGTGCGGCGGAGGCGCCGACGGCTCGGCGGATGCCAATCTCGCGCACGCGCTGGCGCACGGTCACGATCGCGACGTTGAGCAGGCCCAGGGCACCCAGGAACACGATGATGCCGCCGATGACCATGATGACGTTCGAGATGGTGCCGAGCTGCTCCTCGCCAATATCCTCGTGCTCGCCACCCGAGACGGACACCCGCCAGCCCTCACCGAGGATGGAGGCCAGTGCACGCGGCAGGTTCTCACGGGCCTGGTCGGCGTTCTCTGTGCCCACCCACGCGATCATGGCCTGGGAGGTCATCTGTGGGAAGGACACGCGCGCCGCGTCGTAGTGCGCGAACACGGTCGGCATGTCGTAGGAGCTCTTCGACTTGGTGACGCCGACGACGCGCATCGCGACGCCGTCGCTCGTGTGCAGAACGATCGGCACCTGATCGATGGGGGCACGCCCCAGCTGATCCCAGAGGGACTGCGAGATGACGACGGGAATCAGGCGCTGGTCGGCATCACTGCTCTCGACCCAGCGTCCCGCGAGCATGCGGGTGCGGTAGATGACCGCGTAAGAGGGGTCCACGCCCTGGAACGCGACGCCGTCGATCATGTCGCCAATCTTCGTCAAGGGGTAGCCGCGGAATTGCCCGCTGGCCCTGGCCTGGCGGGTTTCAACGATCTCGCCGCCCCCGCTGGAAAAGCGCGACCAGTAGTGAATGTCCGTGCGCTCTGCCAGGGTGGCCATGGCCTCGCCGAGGGTGTCCTTCTCGTCGGGGCGCTTCGCCGTCTGCGCGCCGGTGGCCGAAGCAGGATCGGAGGCGTCCTGGTAGGGCCCGCCGGTCGCCGGTCCTTCCGAGGTGTTCGAGGAGCTTTCGGGGGTCAGGCGCAGGGTGACGGATCGTCCCTCGTACAGTTCCGCCAATTCGCGCGAGGACTGCAGGAGCAGGTCGCCGAGCGCGATGACGATCGTCATGGCGGCGACGGCCGCGACCACGCCCACGAGGGACAGGACGACGCGCGCCTTCTGGACTTTGACCTCGCCCCAGGCCTCGATGAGCGCGCCCAGGATCTGACTAACGGCGTTCACTGCTCACCCTCCTGCCCGGCCCCGGCCTCGTCGCTGGCGTGCCCGGCTTCCGCACGGTGCGTGAGAGCGGACGGATCCTCGACCTCGTGCAGCGTGCCGTCGTAGAGCTCGTAGGCGCGCTGCGCCCGCGCGGCCACGGCCATGTCGTGCGTGATGACGATGAGGGCGGCGTTGGACTCGCGGGCGACCTCCTCGAGGAGGGCCATGACGACGCCGCCCGTGTCCGGGTCGAGGGCACCCGTCGGCTCGTCGGCGAGGATGACGCGCGGGCGGCGCACGAGGGCGCGCGCGATCGCGATGCGCTGCTGCTCGCCGCCACTCATCTCTCCCGGGTAGGAGTCTGCGCGCTCGCCCAGGCCCACGCGCTCGAGCATGTCGACGGCGATCGAGCGCCGACGCAGCAGCTGCGGGCCGGGTGCGTACAGGAGGGGAACCTCGACGTTTTCGGCGGCCGTGCGCGCCGAAAAGATGTTGAACTGCTGGAACACGAAGCCGAAATCTTCCCCGCGCATCCGAGCGCGACGCCCCTCGCCCAGGCGCGTCGTGTCCACTCCATCCAGCTCGTAGGTACCCGAGGTCGGGGCGTCCAACAGGCCGATGATGTTGAGCATCGTGGACTTGCCGGTTCCCGAGCGACCGACGATGGAGACGTGCTCACCCTGCGCAACGTCTAGGTTGACGCCGCGTAGAATGTGCAGATCCTCCCCATCGGGCAGGGTCACCGTGCGGGTGACATCCCGCAGGCACACGAGACTCATTGCGTGCCCGCCGAGTCGCCCGAGCCGAGACCCATCCCGGAGTCCATGCCACCGTAGGGGCCGGTCTGGCCGTCCTGATTGTCCTTGTTCGAGGTCGGGGTGAACTCGAGGATCTCCTCGCCCTCCGTGAGGCCCTCCTTGACCTCGACCATCTTGCCGTCCGTGATGCCTAGGGTGACGGCGCGCTTCTCGGGCTTCGTCGGGTCATCGGTCGGCAGGTAGACGGAGCCGGACTGGTAGCGGCCCTCGACCGCGGAGATCGGAACCGCGAGGACTCCCGTCGCCGATCCGGCCGTCATTTCGAGGGTGACTTGCAGGCCCGCGAACACCGTCTGGTCGGAGGGGATCGCGCAGCGGGCCTTCAGGTCCGTCGAGGACGAGGCGCCGTTGTTGGAGCCGGCGTTCGCCTTGGGGTCCTGGGCCTTGCCGGTCGGGCTCACCAGCTTGACGCCCGTGCACTCGAAGGGAGCAGGCCCGTTCTTAATGGTGACGGTCGCGGTCGACGGTGCGTCCTGCAGGCGGTACATCTGGTCCGCGCTGAGGGAGGCGACCGCGGAGAAGGTCGCGGGGGCGACGGTCGCAACCGTGTCGCCAATAGCGAACTGTTGGCCGACCAGCACGCCCGTCGAGACCGTGCCATCGCCGGGGGACACGACGGTTTCGTACTTGTAGGTCGGCTCGGAGGTCTCGACGCTCACGTTGCCTTCCTCATCGGTGACCTGGCGGGTCTCGCCGGGGAACTCCTTGCGGATCTGGACGATGGCGTCGCCCTTGGCAATCTTGTCGCCGTCGTTGACGAATGTGCGCACGACGTTGCCGTCCAGGGTCGCGCGGGCCACGACCGGCTCGTCGGCCTGGATCGTCCCCGTCACGCTCACCGTGTTCGTGATGTCCGCGCGGCCCACCTCGATCGTCATCTGCCCGAAGTTACCGCCCGGGTCCATCCCGTCGCTGCCCTCATCCTCTTGAACGGCGGGGAAGAAGGCGAACTTCACCAAGGCCACCGCGATGACTACCCAGGCGAGGACCTTGACAATATCGAGCACCTGGGCGGTGCGGGTCTTGTGTGCCACGTGCGTCTCCTTCGATGAACGGCGTTGCCCAATTGTAAGGTGCGCCTCATTCACGCAGCAACGCTACCCCCGTCTTTTCAGGGTTTTCTCAGGGACCGTCCCGCCGGCTGGGCGTCCCACACCCTCGCCCCTACGATGGGTGATGATCCGACGAAAGGCAGCCATGATCCGCCGCGCCACCCCCGCAGACGCCGAGGCACTCTCCACGCTCTCGCGCACCTGCTTCACGCAGACCTTCGGCCACCTCTACGCACCCGCCGACCTGGCAGCCTTTCTCGACGAGGCCTACTCCCCCACCGTCCTGCGCGCCGAACTCGAGGACCCACACCGGGCGACGTGGCTCCTCTTCGAGGATCCGAGCGACGAGGCCCCGGCCTCGTCGGCGACCCAAGCCCCGATCGGCTACGTGACCGCATGCCCCGCGCACCTACCCCACCCCGAGGTCGCGCCCGGTGACGGGGAAATTCAGCGCCTCTACATCCTGCAGGGGCACCAGGGCGGAGGCCGCGGGACGGCTCTGCTCACCACAGCGCTCGAGTGGCTCGAACGCGATGGTCCGCGCACCCTGTGGATCGGCGTGTGGAGCGAAAACTACGGGGCACAACGCTTCTACGCGCGCCACGGATTTGAGATCGTCGGCGACTACTCGTTCATGGTGGGAGACCACGCCGACTACGAACTGATCACCCGCCGACCGGCGCGGCTCCCAAGCGAATGAACCGCTACCGCAAACGAAAAGGCCCTGAGGCAACGCGCCTCGGGGCCTTTTCATGAGCTCATCACTCGGCAGATTCTTCAGCCTCAATCTCGGCGATCTGCTTGCGGACCTCATCCATGTCGAGGTTCTGCACCTGAGAAATCAGGTCCTCGAGCGCGGACAGCGGCAGAGCGCCAGACTGACGGAACACGACGATGCCGTCGCGGAAGACCATCAGGGTCGGGATCGAGGTGATCTGAGCGGCCATCGCCATCTGCTGCTGATCATCCGTATCGACCTTGCCGAACACGATGTCCGGGTACTTCTCGGAGGCCTCTTCGAAGATGGGGCCGAACTGACGGCACGGGCCGCACCAAGTCGCCCAGAAATCCACCAGGACGATACCGCCGGCGGAAACGGTCTGCTCGAAGTTCTCCTGCGTGAGGGTAACGGTAGCCATGTTTCTCCTGTTATCGCCGGCACTGTCACCGGTCTGTTGGTCGGGGCAAAAGCCCCTGAGTGAACTATACGATTCAACGGGCGCGACGCGTCCTCTATTCCCCCAAAGCGAGAGAGGAAGCGGTGACCTGATGCACATTCTCCTCTGAAGCGCCCAGGCCTCGCAAGATGAAGGTCTCAACCAACAATAGTGCAGACTCACGATGCGCCGGATCCTGAGGCAGGCGCTGCCCCTGCAGCGTCGCATGAATCAGGTGCACCGCGCCCAGCGTGTTCTGCTCGACGATCAGCCCGCGCTCCATGGCCTCGTCGAGGATCCCAATGAGGAGCTCTCCGACGATCCCCGCGTGATCATGCAGATGCGAGGCGCCCCGGCCCGACATCTGACGACGCAGGCCCGTCCCGGCCTTGACGTGGTAGCGGCTAATCATCTGCAGGTGCGCGCGGATGTAGAGGCGCAGACGCATGAGCGGATCCGGCTCAGACTCGAGACGTTCCGTCAGCACCCGCGTGAACTCTTCGGTCACCTGCCGCATGTAGGCCAGCAGGAGCACTTCCTTGTCCGCGAAATGGTTATAGACGGCCGTGCGACCAACGCCCGCACGCTCAGCGATCTGACTCATGGTGATCGACTCGAAGGCCTGCTCGGCCATCAACGACCCGAGCGCCTCAAACAGGCGCGTGCGAGTCAGCTCGCGGTGAGAGGCGAGGGACTCGCCAATAATCTTCGGCATACGCCTATTCTGACACTCTGCCCCTATGTGTCGTCAAATGGGGCAGTGTTCAGGCGTCAGCGAGTGCAGCTGGCGACCACGGCCTCGACAATCGGCAGGTCAGCGGCAATCCACGGAAGCGCGGCGAGGTCCGCGAGGGGCACCCACTTGGCCTCAAGGTGCGACGCGCCTGCGCGCGGGGCGGGCGAGTTCGATGCAACCTCGGCGAGCCACACGCCCATGACACGTTCGCCCAGAATCGGCCACCACTGACCATCCTCGGGACACACGCGCTCGCCAATCCTCAGGCGTGCACCGAGCTCCTCGGCAATCTCGCGCGCGAGGGCAACTGTTGGATCCTCACCTTCCTCGACCTTACCGCCGGGCAGCTCGAACTGGCCGCGCAGCTCCTGCGGGTAGGCACGCGAGCAGGCGAGCAGCATCGTGGGCTCACTCAGCGAATCGACAATCGCGGCCGCAACCACGGGACGAGGCATGGGAACTCCAATCAGTCAGGCGAACCCAGTGTATCGGGCGTGGGAGCGCGTGCCGGTAGCGCGGTGACAGGATGCCTGGCTGTGCCACCACCCACGTACTCCGCCCAGCTCCATCACGATTCGTTACTGCACCCTCCACCCAACACTCCCACACATGCCCAACCACCGCCGGTTGCGCGGCCATCCGGCGTGACGATATGATCGACGGGTCGATTCCTTCGGGACAATGAATTGCGGGCGTAGTTCATCGGTAGAATGGAAGCTTCCCAAGCTTCAGAGGCGGGTTCGATTCCCGTCGCCCGCTCCACTCCCGCCCGGCCGCGCGCCGGGCGGTTTTGTTATAGCTGTGCGGGATGCGCGCGTACAACGGGGACCGGTGCCACCAGCAGCACACGAAGGAACCCCGCGCCCACACAATCGAATGCGACACTGTGCAACGGGGAAAATGCACGACACGAGGGTCCAGCACGCCGGCGACAGGCTGTAGGACGGCTTCGTGTGGTGCCCCCACCACTGCCGGAGTGGAGAGTGCCGCAAGGACCTCGCACCTGAGCAGAGCGCCAGTAAGCGCGAAGAAACTCGCCCGGCACGGCCCCTCCAGCAGCAGTTCCGTGAAAAAACTCGCCCAGCTCGCTCGAAATGCCGCTTTTTCGCTTATTTAGCGTATGCAGGGCGAACTTTGTCTCGTTTTTGACGGCCGCAAGCCGAGCAGGGCGAACTTTTTCTCGCAGACTTATTGAAACAGCGGAGCATGGCGCATTTTCTCTGACACTCGGCATGACAACTTCGCTGGATTGAAGCCATCAAGCCACTTACGACAACGTTCACGTTGGCCACATGAAACCGTAACCACCGCTGCTACCGCCGCCCAGCTTGCCGATGAAACCGACGGCACCACTGCTCGCCTCCCCGAGATGACCAATGAAACCGCCATCACCACTGCGAGCCCAGAACGCCCGAAAAACCCACATTTTCCCCGAGCAAAGGTGTCACCGGTTTCAAACCAGCACCCACCAACGCCCGCAAAGGTGTCACCGGTTTCATCGCGACGAAGCGATGCACTAGATGCAGAACCGATGCACCAGATAGCACAGCATTACACTGGCAGCTAAGCAGCGCAATACCCCCTATCTAGTGCAATTCCCCCAAGTAACAACCTGAATCATGGAGCGGCGTATCCGCACCAACATTCCGCATGCAATTCCACATCGGCCCTCCGCAACACGGCCCGATAACCCGCAGAATTGCAACGATCAGGTTTCAAACAATGCACTACATCCGAGGGAATTGCATGTGAAATTGCTGGGCCGGCCGGGACAGCTCCCCCAAAGTCTCGCACGTCATTCGATTGAGCGAAGTTTCAACATAGTCAGAAAACGTTGCAATTACAACGATCTGAATTCAATGTTTGAAATAGTCACAGGGGAATTACGTGTGAAATTAGGTGCGGTCTCAGCGTTGATGGAGACGGGGCCTAGCCGGGCATCGAGACGACGCGCCGAACCTGATCAGCGACCCGGCCCCACTGGTGTGGAGGGCGCTCTGCATCTCGCCGCCGCACCAAAAATGACCGAGACCCAGCCCCACTGGTGTGGAGGGCGCCGGAGGGTCCGAAGGGCACGGGCGGGCTTCGAGGCGCGGCGCCGAACGAAGTGAGGCCGCCTAGCCTCGCGGGCGGCCGGGGCCTCCGGCGCCCGGAACACCAGCGGGGCCACAAGCAACACAAACGCGCGGCAGCCCGAGAGGGCCGCCGCGCGTTCATGCAACTAGTTCACACACTCGACACAGTCGAGAGCTGGGGGCACTCGACACAGTCGAGAACTGGGGGCACTCGACACAGTCGAGAACTGGGGGCACTCGACACAGTCGAGAACTGGGGGCACTCGACACAGTCGAGAACTGGGGGCACTCGACACAGTCGAGAGCTGAGGGCACTCGATGCAGTCGAGAGGCCGAGCGCTCAGCGCAGTCGCTGGGCCACAACCTCGGCGACCTGGACCGCATTCAGGGCAGCGCCCTTGCGCAGGTTGTCGCCGGAGACGACCAGGACGAGGCCACGGTTACCCTCGACGGCCTGGTCGTGACGGATACGGCCGACGAGGACTTCGTCGCGGCCGGCGGCCTCGAGCGGGGTCGGGACGTCGACGACGCGCACGCCGGGAGCCTCGGCCAGCAGGGCGCGGGCCTGGTCGGGCGTGATGTCGCCGGCGAACTCGGCGTGGATGGTGAGGGTGTGGCCGGTGTAGACGGGGACGCGCACACAGGTGCCGGACACGGCGAGGTCCGGGGTGTGCAGGATGCGGCGCGACTCGTTGCGCAGCTTCTGCTCCTCGTCGGTTTCCTCGGAGCCGTCGTCGACGATGGAGCCGGCGAGCGGCACGACGTCGAAGGCGATGGGCGCGACGTACACGCCGGGCTCGGGCAAGGTGACAGCGCGGCCGTCGAGGGCCAGGCCCGCGAGGTCCTGCTTGACGCCGGCCTCGATCTGGCTGGTCAGCTCGGCGACGCCGGCGCGGCCCGAGCCGGAGACGGCCTGGTAGGAGGACACGAAGAGACGCTTGATGCCGCCGGCAGCCTCGACGAGGGGCTTGAGGACGGGCATCGCGGCCATGGTGGTGCAGTTGGGGTTCGCGATGATGCCCTTGGGGCGGTTGTCGACGTCGTCGGGGTTGACCTCGGACACGACGAGCGGAACCTCGGGGTCCTTGCGCCACGCGGAGGAGTTGTCGACGACGACCGCGCCGGCGGCCGCGAACTTGGGGGCGTACTCGCGCGAGGCGGTGGCGCCCGCGGAGAACACGGCAATGTCGATGCCGGAGTAGTCGGCCGTCGCGACGTCCTCGACGACGATGTCCTGGCCCTTGAAGGTCAGGGTCTGGCCCGCGGAGCGCGCGGACGAAAAGAATCGAATCGTCTCGACCGGGAAACCCCGCTCCTCCAGCAGGGTACGCATGACTCGGCCGACCTGGCCGGTGGCGCCGACGACGGCGACATTGAATCCACTCATGGTGTTCTCCTTGTGTTGGTGCGCGCGCCCATACGACGGGGCGAACGCTGGGTGAAATCTATGGGGACGAGGCCGGGGCGCACTCTCGGGAGCGCCGGAACGGTGCGGATGAGCAGAACCCGGCCCTGGCCTCGTCGATGAACGATCAGCGGCCGGTGCCACCGTAGACGACTGCCTCGGTTTCGGAGGCGTCGAGGCCGAAGGCGGTATGGACGGCCTGGACGGCGCGATCGAGGTCGTCGAGGCGGGTGACGACGGAGATGCGGATCTCGGAGGTGGAGATCAGGTCGATGTTGATGCCCGCGTCGGACAGGGCGCTGAAGAGGCGCGCGGAGACGCCGGGGTTGGTGCGCATGCCGACGCCGACGAGGCTGAGCTTGCCGATGTTGGGGTTGTAGCGCAGCTCGTTGAAGCCGATCTCGTCGCGGTGGGCTTCGAGAGCGTCGAGGGCCTTCTGCGCGTCACCTTCGGGCAGGGTGAAGGTGATGTTGGCCTTCGTGGGGTCGGAGATCGGCAGGTTCTGGACGATCATGTCGATGTTGGCGCCGACCTCGGCGACGACGGCGAAGACGCGGGCGGCGACGCCGGGGCTATTCGGCACGTCGGTGACGGTGATCTTGTCCTGGGAGCGGTCGTGAGCGATACCGGAGATGACGGGCTTTTCCATGGCGTTTTCCTCGGGAGACTTCAGGGCTGCGTCGGGCACGAGGCCCTTGAGTTCAGGGTTTGCGGGGGAGTCGGAGATCCAGGTGCCGTTCTTTTCGGAGAACGAGGAGCGCACGTGCAGGGGGACCCCGTAGCGGCGCGCGAATTCGACGGCGCGCAGGTGGAGGATCTTGGCGCCGTGCGCGGCCATTTCCAGGGTTTCTTCCTGGGTGAGGGTGCGCAGGCGGTGGGCCTTGGGGACGATGCGCGGGTCGGCGGAGAAGAGGCCGTCGACGTCCGTGTAGATTTCGCACACGTCGGCGTGGAGGGCCGCGGCGAGGGCGACGGCGGTCGTGTCGGAACCTCCGCGGCCCAGCGTCGTCACGTCGTCGTCCTTGGAGATGCCCTGGAAGCCGGCGACAATGGCGACCTGGCCGTCCTTGATGGCGCGGGCGACGCGCTCGGGGACCATGCCGACGATCTGTGCGGCACCGAAATGGCTGTCCGTTTTGATGCCGGCCTGCGCGCCGGTGTAGGCGCGGGCTTCGACGCCGAGTTCGTTGACAGCCATCGCGAGGAGGGCCATCGAGATGCGCTCGCCGGCCGACAGGAGGATATCCATTTCGCGCTCGGGCGGGGCGTCCGTGAGGGCTGCGGCCGAGTCGAGCAGGTCGTCGGTCGTGTCACCCATCGCCGATACGACGACAACGACGCGGTGTCCCGCGTTGTGCGTGTCCACGATGCGCCGGGCGACGCGCTTCATGGCTTCGGTATCAGCGACGGAAGAACCGCCGTACTTTTGCACGATCAGTGCCACTAGAGCCTCATTTCTATCTGTACGTGCCGATTCGCACGCCTTCGGGTGGCGCACGCCACCACAACAATCCTACGGCCCGCCAGGCATCGCGCCTCGAAAGACCGGCATGTGGGCGCAGGTGACATGGAACGCGCCAGGGCGACCCAGGCCACACGTACCTTTTATGCCCGGAATTGCAACGATCCTGATCAGCGTACGGACCCGCCGTCCGCGCAGGCGCGCTCAGGCGGCGGGCAATGTCACGTCGATGACGGTCCCCTTCTCGGAGTCGACCAGCCGCACGGACCCGCCCATCGCGCGGGCAAGCGACTCGACGATCGACATTCCCAGGCCCGAGGAGCCGTGACCGTCGCGCGTGCGCGAGGAGTCGCCGCGCACGAAACGGTCGAAGACGCGGTCGCGGATCTGCGCCGGAATGCCGGGACCGTCGTCCGCGACGCGCAGGGTCACCATCGACGAGGCCGGGGCGCCCTTCGCGGGTTCCGCCCCCTGGGGTACGCGGGTCAGCGAGACGGTCACGCGTGTGCCAGCGGGCGTGTGCACGCGAGCGTTCGCGAGGAGGTTCGTGAGGATCTGGCGCAGTGCAGCCTCGTCGCCGAGGACTTGCACGTCGACTGCCTCGCCGAGCGCCCACGCATGGTCGGGAGCGACCACGTGGGCATCTGACAGAGCGTCCAGTATCAGCGGGATAACGTCGAGATTCTCCCGTTTGAGAGCACGGTCTCCGTCCAGGCGGGCCAGCGTCAGCATCTCCTCTACGAGGGACGCCATCCGCGCCCCCTCCGAGGAGATGCGCTCGAGCGCCTGGGTCCGTGAGGCCTCGTCAATGTCGCGGCGCGCGAGCTGCGCGTAGCCCTGCACGGAGGCCAGCGGCGTGCGCAACTCGTGCGAGGCGTCGGCGACGAACTGGCGCAGCTTCGCCTCGCTGCGGGCGCGACGTTCCATACCGTCTTCGACCGCGTCGATCATCGAGTTCAGTGCCCCCGCAACGTCCGCGACCTCGACGGGGCCGGAGGTGGCCTCCTCGCCGACGCGGGTCAGCTCCTCGGCATCGTCAGCCAGGTCGCGGCTCGCGATATCCGCGGCCGCCGCGCGCACCACACCGAGGGGACGCAGCTCGCGGCGCACCCACGCGCGACCAGCGAAACCCGCCGCGATAGCGACGACGAGGGACAGGCCCACCTCAACCGCAACAAGCATGAAGATGACGTCGTCGACGCTGTCCATCTGCACGCCCACGAGAACAGTCTTGCCATCGACGACCTGGGAGGTCGCTCGGAACGTGCCCAGCCCCTTCAGGCGCACGGTGTGCGGGGCCCCATCCGTCGGCACATCGGCAAGGATCGCCAGCGCACGCTCATCCAGGTACTTCACCGAGAAGTTGGAGATGACCGCGCCGGCTGCCTCCCCATCCTCGCTCACATACTGGAGTGTGCCCTCGGAAATGCCAGACCCGCCGAAGCCGGGTCCCGTGGGCCCACCGGGAATGACCGGCCCGCCAGGACGTGGCCCACGGCCGCCAGACTGGGACATCGTTCGTGTGCCGTCGTCGCCGTCAGCGCTCGCGTCCGCGTCGCCCCCCTCCACCTTCGGGTCCGGCGCATCATCAACATCCAGATGCTCTCCCGCGCGCTGGGCAAGGCGATGCAGCTCGGAGTCCATGTTCCCGAGCATCCAGGAGCGCATCACCAGGGTGGACGCGGCCACCATGACAATGAGCGCGAGAGCCACACACACGGCCAACACTCGCGACAGGCGCCCAGCGAGGGACCGACGCCGCGTCACTGGGGCTCCCGCATGATGTAACCGGCGCCGCGCACCGTGCGAATGAGGGCCGGGCGATCCGCGTCGATCTTCTTACGCAGGTAGGAGATGTACAGCTCAACGACGTTGACCTGGCCGCCGAAGTCGTAGCTCCACACGGCGTCCAGAATCTTCTGCTTGGACAGCACGATTCCAGCGTTTTCCATGAGATACCGGAGCAATTCGAACTCAGTGTTCGTTAACGTGATTTCTTCCCCGCCACGGCGAACATCGTGAGAATCCACATCGAGAGTCAGATCGGCGACCTGCAGCACCGTCGACGCCGCCTGCTGGGTGCGCCCCGCCCGGCGCAGCAGCCCCTCCACGCGGGCCGCCACTTCGTCCAGGTCGAAGGGCTTCGTCACGTAGTCATCCGCGCCCGCGCGCAATCCCTGCACGCGATCCGCGACCGCATCGCGGGCGGTGAGGAAAAGGACCGGCAGCTCCGGGTCGCGAGCGCGCAGGCGCTCCAGCGTCTCCAGACCATCCATGCGCGGCATCTGCACGTCGAGGATCACGACGTCCGGGTGGAAGCTCGTCGCCTTCGCCAGGGCGTCCAGGCCGTCCGTCGCCGTTGCCGTCTCCCAGCCCTCGTGGCGCAAGGCCTGCGACAGCAGGTCCGCCAGCATCGCCTCGTCGTCAACAACCAGTACTCGGGGCGCGTCTGAGCTCGCCTGGGTCGCCATCATGGCCTCCTCACGTGTCGGAGCGTTACCCTCCGATTGTGTCACACGTGCGTCACCGACAGGGGGACGCGCGGCCCGCAGCGCGACAAACTCTGCGGGTCGCGAGCAGGACGGGTGCCGCGGCGCCTGGGGTGCCCGTTCGAACACAGCCCGAGGCCGTACCCGCCCGCGCGTTGAGAGCGCGAGGCAGCCACGGCCTCGTCGATGAGAGCCTAGAGGCGGCGGCGCCCCTCGAGCGCGCGGCCCAGCGTCACCGAGTCCGCGTACTCCAGGTCGCCGCCCATGGGCAGGCCCATCGCCAAGCGCGAGGTCTCGACACCCATCGCGGAGAGCATGCGCGCGAGGTAGGCGGCCGTCGCCTCGCCCTCGACGTTCGGGTTGGTCGCCAGGATGACCTCGACGACGGTGCCGTCCGCGAGGCGGCTCATGAGCGAGGCGATGTTCAGCTGGTCGGGCCCCACCCCGTGAATCGGATCGATGACGCCGCCGAGGACGTGGTAGCGACCGCGGAATACGCGCGCGCCCTCAATCGCCTGGATGTCCTTGGGCTCCTGGACGACGCAGATCACGCTGGGGTCGCGGCGCACGTCGCGGCAGATGGAGCACTCGTCCTCTTCCGTGAGATTGCCGCAGATATCGCAGTGACGCACACGCCCGCGCACGGCGTTGATCGCATCGACGAGGCGCGCGACGTCCTCGGGCTCCGCGTCCAGGACGTGCATGGCCATGCGCTGCGCGGACTTCGGGCCGATGCCGGGCAGCTGCCCAAACTGGTCGATGAGGTCGGCCAGGGCGCCGTCGTACATGTCAGTATCCTCCCTCGGTCATCTTTTCTTCGATGACGCGTCCGCCGAGGATCTCCAGGACCGCTGCCAGGCCGATCATCTGCGAGTTTTCGATATTTTCGTCGTCGATGCTGGCGCTATCGTCGTCGGCTGCGTGAGTGCGGGTCGAGTCGACGGCAGCCTCACGCTGAGCCTTCTCGCGCAGGGCGGCCTCGGCGGCGGCGCGTCCGGTCAGCGGCCCGTCGGGCGCAGCTGTGGCGTCGCGCTGGGGTTCCGGGGCGCCGAATCCGGGCGCGGGATCCGACGTCGGCTCAGGGGCTGCCGCCAGCCAGGCGGGGGCCTGCGCGGGAGCGCTCGGGGCCGCACTGATCGGAGTCACATCGGCGGGGGCTGTCGACTCCGGCGGGGCCCACGAGTCGGCACCGTCGTCAAAGTTCACGGACGCACCCCCGGAGATGACGACCGGGTCTCCCCATCCCGTCGGGGTCGACGGCGTGTGCGCGGCGGGCTCGATGGGCGCATCATCGAAGACAGGGGACGAGGCCGGGGCCGGCTCGGGCTGCACGGGTGCGTCCGCCGGATCGTCGGCGGGCTCCGGGTCGCCCGGGTAGCGGAAGACCGTGAAGGAACGCTTGCGCGGGGCCGCGTCACCGTTCGGGGACGAGGCCTGGGCGGCCTCGGGCGTATCGGCGGGAGCCTGTGCGAGGGCACGGGCAGCTCGCTCGGGTAGCGCGGGGCGCTCGGCGGGCTGCGGGTCTGGGGCGCGGGTAATCGGTGCCGGTGCGGGCGCGACGGGTTCATCGCGTCGGATCGGCGTCACCGTCGCAGGCTCGGGCCAGGCGGATTCCACCGGCTCCGGCTCGGGAGCGGGTTCGGGGGCGCGAGCGGTTGTGGGCCAACCGGATTGTGCGGGCTCCGGCGGGAGCACGGGCTCGGGCCAACCGGTGTCAGCCGACTCGAGGTCGCCCTGGGGTGCCGCCTGCGCGGCGGCCTCATCAAAAGGGGGCGGCTCCGAAACCCAGCTGCCAGGCTGAAAGTGTTGCGCGGCAGGGCCGGGGTGCGATGCCTGCGCCGACGGTCCGGTCGTCGCGGCTCCGCCCGAGGCCTGCCCGACCTGCGCGGATACGCTCACGGTCAGGCCGGTGACCTCGTTGATGGCCTTTTCGACGTCGGCTGCGCGGGGGCCCCGCGAGAAGGCGTTGACCATGGCCTCGACGGGGAAGAGGAGGACCACCTGGGAGCCGTCAACGGCACCGAGCTGGGCGTTGCCACCGACCATCGACCACGTGACGCGGCTGATGGAGGACAGGCGCTCGACGACCTCGTTCCAGCGGCCACGGAGCATGTCGGCGTTGCGGCCCCAAGCCGGGGCCTCTGCGCGGGCGGGCGCCGTTTCGTGGGCGGCCTCGTGGCGCGGAGCCTCCTGTCGCGCGGCCTGTGCCGGAGCGGAGCTCGGCTCCGGGGCCACAGGCTTCTGAGCGGACCAGTCGGGGCCGCTCCCCCACGCGGGCATGCCCTGGGGAGCAGGCGCGGCAGACGATGCGGGCGCCTGAGCGGCCGGGACCGAAACCTCGGCGCGCTCCTGCTTCTTGCGAGCCAGGGCCTCGCGGGCCTCGCGGGCGCCGAAACGACCCGAGGAGGCCTCGGACGACGATGGCGCGGAAGCCTCTCGCGGCGCTCCCCCACCGGTCATGCCAACCGTGCCCTGCACGGGGGCCTGGGCGGGGCCTGGGGAAGGCACGAGGATGCGGCCGACGAGGAGCTCGAGCTGCAGGCGAGGCGAGGTCGCACCCGTCATGGCGCGCAGGGCCTCGTCGGTCAGGTCGGCGGCACGGGATAGGCCGTGCGGCCCCCAGTTCTGCGCCTGGCGCTGCATGCGCTCGAACTGGTCGTGCGGGGTGTCCGCCAGGACGTCGCGCGCGCCGTCGCCGGCGACCGCGATGATGAGGAGGTCGCGCAGACGTTGCAGGAGGTCCTCGACGAAGCGGCGCGGGTCGTGGCCGGACTCGACCATGCGCTCGACGACGCGGAAGGCCGCAGCGCCGTCGCCACCCGCAAGAGCGTCGACGGATTCATCCAGCAGCGCGGAATCCGTGTAGCCGAGCAGCGCGACGGCCGTCTGATAGGTGACCTGGCCATCGATCGCGCCGGCCATCAGCTGGTCGAGCACCGACAGGGTGTCGCGCACCGAGCCGCCGCCCGCGCGCATCACGAGGGTCAGGACGCCCTCGCCCACGCCGATGTGCTCCTCGGAGCACAGGCCCGTCAGGTAGGGGCCGAGGACATCCGGCGGCACCAGGCGGAACGGGTAGTGGTGGGTACGCGAACGGATCGTGCCGATGACGCGCTCGGGTTCGGTCGTCGCGAAGACGAACTTGACGTGCTCGGGCGGCTCCTCGACGAGCTTGAGCAGCGCGTTGAAGCCCTGGTTCGTGACCATGTGGGCCTCGTCGATGATGAAGATCTTGTAGCGGTCGCGCACCGGCGCGAAGGTGGCGCGCTCGCGCAGGTCGCGCGCGTCGTCGACGCCGCCGTGCGAGGCCGCGTCGATCTCGACGACGTCGAGCGAACCGGGGCCGCCGGTGGCCAGCTCACGACACGATTCGCACTGGCCGCACGGGGTGTCCGTGGGGCCCTGCGCGCAGTTCAGGCAGCGCGCCAGGATGCGCGCCGAGGTGGTCTTGCCGCATCCGCGCGGCCCGGAGAACAGGTACGCGTGCGTCACGCGATTCGCGCGGAGCGCCGCCTTGAGCGGCTCCGTCACGTGTTCCTGGCCGATCACCTGATCAAAGGTGTCGGGGCGATACCGGCGATACAGAGCTGTGGTCACCCCTCCAGGGTAGTGGGTGACGTCGTCGTTTGCGTATCACCGCCCCCTCACGCTCACATGCGGTCCACGGATTCAGTCGTCCTTACCCGTCGCCATCGACGTCACCAGCGTGACGCCGGGCAAGAAAAGATGACACCAACGACGGCACCCAAACGCCCTCCTCGCAAACCCCCGACGCTTACCATTGATTCATCACAGTGAAGAATTGGTCATCACACGTGAATGAGGTGCAATCATGAGAAACATCAGTGTCCGCCTCCTACGATGCATCGGCGCATCGGCGGCCACGATCGCTTGCATCGGCCTATTTCCGCTGGCCGCAACAGCCTCGGGCGCGAACGATATCCCGTCGGTCGATGCCTCCTCGCCTTCCGCGGCGGCCAGTCCCGACGTCGGCTCCGAGGCACCCAATCCAAGCGGCCACGAGGATTCATCCCCCGCGGCCGATGCTTCCGGTCCGACCTCGGAACGCCAAGCGACCTCCCAGGCCGACGCGGCCACCAATTCGGTGGAAACCCCCTCCTTAGATCACGATTCCGCCTCGGCTGACACAGAGAGAGAACCGACGAGTCCGGAGGCAACCCCCGGCCATTGGGTTCGCCACGAGGCCGGCTGGCGCTACGAGCTAGTGGACGGGACGTGGATGAAGGACGGCGTCTTCGACGTGGAGGGACGCCGCTACGCGTTCGACGCTCGGGGCTACGTCCCGGTCGGATGGTACAAGGACCCAAGTGGCGCATGGTATGCGTCGACCGAGAACGGCGTGCGCACAGGCTGGTACCACGAGGGAGGTTCGTGGTACCACCTCGGTGACGGCGGCACAATGACGACCGGCTGGCTTTCCTCGGGCGGTTCCTGGTACTACCTGTCGGCAGGCGGACAGATGGTCACCGGCTGGTCCCACATTGACGGCTCCTGGTACCACTTCGATGCATCCGGGGCGATGAACGCCTCGAAATGGGTGCGTTCGGGTTCGTGGTACTACCTGGGGAACAGCGGTGCGATGGCAACCGGTTGGTTCATCGCCGGAGGCAGGTGGTACTACGCGGAATCGAACGGAGCGATGACCACCGGGTGGGTTCTCTCCGACGGCTCCTGGTACCACCTGGATTCCTCTGGCGCGCTCTCCACCGGCTGGCTGCGCGACGGGGGCGGGAGCTGGTACTACCTGGATTCAGCCCGAGGCGGCGCGATGGCCACCGGGTGGTCCCAGGTCGGCGGAACATGGAACTACTTCGACCGTTGGAAGGGCTTCTGGGTGAGCGATCGGGCGGGGTTCGAGGCCGACTGGAACTACGCCAAGAGCCTGTACAGCCCCACGAACTACCTGGTCGTGGTGGACACCAACGCCCCTCACTGCATGACCTTCTACTGGGCTGACGGATCGTGGCAGCCGCTTACCGACATGCCGTGCTCCGTGGGCAAACCCTCAACGCCGACGATCACGGGAACGTTCACCATCAAGAACCGAGGTCGCTCCTTCGGGCACGGCTACACCGCCTACTGGTGGACGCAATTCTCGGGAGACTACCTTTTCCACTCGGTCCTCTACTACGAGGGCACCTACACCATCATGGATGGAACCCTGGGTGGACACGTCTCACACGGGTGCGTGCGCTTGCGCTACGAGGATGCCAAGTGGCTCCACGACACGATCCCCTCGGGGACTTACGTGACGATCTACTGAGCACCCCGGCGCTCGGGGTCTGCCAGCCGGAGGCGCACGCAGCTCACGCCCCTATCTGATGACCCGGAAGGGGTTGACGCGCAACCGGGAAGCCTGTGCCGGGATTCTCGCATGAATCGTGAGGCAACCCGCGTCGATGCTGACACTGCCCGCATCCGGCCGCGCGCCCCGCACGTGTGAGGGCCCGAGACTCACGCCTCGGGCCCTCACACATCACTCACTTCCTGCGCCGTCTGGCGTGCACGGCGGTGACACCCGCCATGGCGAGCAACGCGGCCCAACCAACCACCGTGTCTGCACCGGTGCGCGCCAACGCTCCCGCCGCAGAGGGAAGAATCGGATTCGAGGGGATGACGATGGGGGCCAACGGGAAGTCCACATCGTCCTTGACCTCACCCTCAGACAAGGTCACTTCGAGGGTCGTCGTAGCTACTGCCTCGTACCCGGTAGGTACCTCAATGGCGACGGTGTAGGTGCCGGGAAGCAGCCCGTCAAAGCGGTATGAACCGTTGGCATCGCTGGTTTGACGGGCAATCTCCGTCCCGGATCCGTCACTCAGAATGACGACGACTCCGCTCAGGCTATCCTCGCCGGGGTCCTGCGTCCCGTTACGATTGGCGTCAATCCAGACGCGGTCTCCGACGGAGGCCGGGGACACGAAACCAAAGTCAACGCCTTCAACGGAGCCAGTCTCGGCAGACACACTCACCTGCGCGACAACGGTCTTATCGTTGATCTGTCCGCGACCCTTGTAGGCCTGCGTGGGCACGAGGCCAGCCAGGTCACCCGAATCGGTGCCAACGACACTGACGCGGTAGGTCCCCAGAGCGATTCCGACGAACTGGTAGCGGCCATCCTGATCGGTCGTGGCAGTCAGCGGTTGGCCATCCTGTCCGGTCACCGGTTGTCCATCCGCGCCTAGCAGGGCCACCGTGACTCCCGCGAAGGGGGTTTCCTGCTCGCCCTTCGTGTACGAGCCATCGGAGTCTCGGTAGACGAGCCCACCCAGGTTGTATCCACCCTTGAAGTCGGCCGATGCCCGGTTGTTGGTCGTATCGTCACCCGACTGATCCTGATGGGTAATCTGAGCGATATTCGACACGAGGGTTCCCGCGCTGTCGGACTCGATGCGAACAGTGATCACCAGGGTCCGCGACTCTCCCGAGGCAATGACCTGATCGGACAGATCCCACACCCCCGAGGCCTGGTCGAACGTGCCGTCACCGGTTGCTGACACGAAGGACACCCCCGCGGGCAGCGGGTCCGAGGCGGTCACGCCGGTGGCGGGTCCGGGACCGTTGTTGGTGACGGTCAGCGTGTAGCTGATCTGCTTGCCCGGCGTGAACTGGAAGTCCTCCTGTTCGTCGGAGCTGGGGCTGGTGATCGCTTTCGCGATGGAGGTGTCGGCTGAGATGGCGAATGCCCAATCCTGATCCGTGCGGGTCATGTGGTCGCCGGTCAGTGTGAACTCGTTGGTGAGGGTCCACTCATTCCCAGGTGTGCGATCGGTGTCGCCGCCTGGCGCGCGTGTCTGCACGTTCAGCAGGGCCTCGGCCTTCGTCAACGAATCGCGGTCGACCTCGATTGTGTAGTCTCCGGGCAACAGGTCGCTGAAGCGGTAGGAACCCTGTGCGTCCGTCACAGCCTCATAGGTTGCCGTAGCACCCTCCGGGCCGCGCCAGGTGAGCTTCACGGTGACACCGGCCAACGGGCGATCTCCCTGATCGGGCTCAGCTCCACCGCTGTGGTTGACGTCGACGAAGATGCGGTCACCGACCACTCCGGTGCCGACGGCGCCGAAGTCGATGGTGTCCTCGCTGCTGCCCTGCTCGAGCGTCACGTCAGCATTGTCCCCATTCGAGTCTGCCTTCGGGTCACTGCCCGCACTCACCTGAGTTGGGGTGTATCCGGCCGGTGCCTGGAAGGACACCTTGTAGGTGCCCGGCAAGAGGTTCTCGAAGGTGTAATGCCCCTGCTCATCGGTCACGGCATCGGCCACGTCGTGGCCGTCAGCATCGGTGACGGGGCCGCCGTTGACGTCTGTGAGCCGCACGCGGACACCGGTAAGTTTCGGTTCGTCGGCACCTTGCACGCCATCACGGTTCACGTCGATCCAGGTGGTGTCGCCGATCGAAGCGGGCTTGACTCGACCGAAGTTGACGTCAACGACCGAGCCCGTGGCCTTGGCAATCGACACGTCCGCGGTGTTCTTGTAGCGGCTGTTGTATGCCTCCGTGGGCTTTGTTCCTTGCAGCGGACCACCATCGGGATCCACGATGCTCACCCGGTAGTCGCCCAGGGGCAGTCGCGTGAAGGCGTATGTTCCATCCGCCTTCGTCTCAGCCGTCACCGGTTGAGAGTCGCTGCCCAGGACCGGCGTCCCATCCGGATGCGTCAGTGTCAGGCGCACTCCCGCGTACGGAGTCTCATTGTTGCCAGCGCTGAACGAGGCGTCGGCATCGTTGTACACCTTGCCGGAGAGCACGTATCCGGCGCTCAGGTCAGCGGACGCGGTGTTATCCGATGCATCGTCGCCAATCTGGTCTTGCCGGGCCACCGTCACGGTGTTGGTGACGACGCGTCCGGCCGCCTCGGGCGTGACTCGTACGGTGATGGTCACCGAACGGGTCGCGTCCTTGTCAATCACCTGATCGGAAAGGTCCCACACCCCGGTGTCCGCAGAATACGTCCCGTCTCCGGCCGACCTGACGAACTCAACGCCGGCGGGCAATGGATCGTTGGCACTCCACCCGGTGACCGGGCTGGGTCCGCGGTTCGTCATCGTCAGCGTGTAGGTCACTTCGGCACCGGGTTCGAAGCCACCGTCAGGCTCTGCCGCAGGGCTGGTGATTGCCTTTTCGACCGATGTATTCGCCGGTCCGGTGAACGCAAAGTCCTGCGATCCAACCATCATGTGTGTCGGCACCAGGCTGACTTTCGATGTCAGGGACAGCTGCTGCCCCACAGAAGCAACCATGTCACCCGAAGGCGCGTGCGTCTGAGCCGTGCACTCGGGGCAGATGCGCGCCAACGAGTCCCTATCAACGGTCACCGTGTAGTCTCCGGGAGCCAGGTCCTTGAAGGAATAGTGTCCATCGGCGTCCGTCTGTGTTTCGATGGTTGTGTCCGTCCCGCCATCTCGGCGTGTCAGTGTCACTGTCACGCCGGCGAGGGGACGATCCACGGAGGTCGGAACAGCTCCACCCTGGTTGTTGATATCCCAGATCAGCGTTCCCTCAACGCGGCCGTCAGCGACCAGCCCCAGGTCAAAGGTGTCATCCACCTGGCCCTGCTTCAGCGAGAACAAGCTATTGTCCCCATTGGAGTCGATAGCACGATCCTCACCCACCTGGCTGGTTGTCGCCGAATACCCTTCGGGAAGGAAAAACAGGAGTCGATACTGGACGTCCGAGTTCTTCGGAGTCGGGAGCAAGTTGTCGAAATGATACTCGCCATTCTCATCGGTAAAGACCTGCTGCACCGGATTTCCGGACGCATCGAGCGCTCCCAGATCATCCGAATACATGACGTACACGCCTACGTGTGGGACTCCTCGTTCTCCCTCATCCTGGAGTCCGTTCTTATTCGCGTCAAACCACACGCGATTACCGATTTTTGCCGGCTTCGTGAAACCAAAGTCCACGTTCGAGGCATCGGGAGATTGTTGCGTCAAGGCGATCGGCGACGTGGTCGAGGAATCAACGCCAGCGTACGAGCGGTCCGGCGAACGGCCCCACGCATAGGTCGCGGTGTAGTCATCCATAGACACCTGCGCGCCATCCACTGTAGCGGTTCCTCGAGTGATCCTGACGGAGTAGGTTCCCATGGGCAGCCCCGGGAAGCTGTATGCTCCGTGAGCGTCGGTCGTCGTTGTAACTTCAGCTCCGCTGCCGTCCAAGACAGGCTGGCCATTGCTGTCGAGCAGGGTCAGCGTCACTCCCTCAAACGGCGGCTCGCCATCATCCGCACGATTCCAGTCTGCGTCGGCATCGTTATAGACGAGGCCCGAAATAGTGCCGCCAACGGAGATATCAGCGGACGCCTCGTTGTTGGACGGGTCGCGATCGATCTGATCGTATTGACCTATTTCCGCACGATTCGTGATGGTGCGTCCCTTGGTTGTGTCGCTGATCTTGGCGAGGATGTAAAGGGTTGAGCTGGCCCACACGGGCAAGTTGGTACCCGCCTGCTCCGAGGGCATCACCTGCCACGTGCTCGAGGCGGGGTCATAGTTTCCGTTCTCCACCGTCCCGGCGCAGGGAACGACGGGTTGCTGATCGCCACCCGGGGGGCACAGGCGCGTGTAGGACGCCACGTACTCAACCCCTTCGGGCAGTGCGTCGCTCACTGTAATGCCCGAAGCCGCAGCCGGACCGTTGTTCACGACGCTAATCCTGTAGAGAACGTAGTCGCCAGCGCTCAGCAGCTGTCGTGGTGTGGCGGCCTGCGGCAATCCGTCCCCGTCCAGCACCGGCTGGCCGCTGTCCACGACGGCCTTGACGGCATCCTTGCTCAGCGCCAGGTCGGTGACAACTTCAATACCAACCTTCGGCGCTTCAGAGGGCAAGAGGTAGAGGGTCTTGCCATTTTGATCGTAGCCACCGGAAAGCGCAGCAGAGTTCCACGCCGTGTAGTTCGCGTCTGCCGGTGAGGTTATAGGCGCAACAAAGCGAATCTTCTCTCCCGGCGCGATATCGCGGTTCATCACCAGTCGGAAACCGGTAATGTCGGCAAGGTTTGCCGGAGCGTCACCCCATGCGTTGGGGGTACATCCGGCGGGCGCCTGATTCATGGCGCCACCAGCGCTGAGCACCTCTCCGCGACACGGATTCAGTGCAGTCGTGTACTGCACAGTGATGTCGGAGGCCGGAACTGCAGAGACAGTTGGCTGCTGACCCGGCGTTTCGGTGACGGACTCAAAAGTCCACTGAGTCGAGTTAATCTGCGGCTTCCACTTCGATCCTCGCTCCTGGGAGGCTGCTGGACCGACCCCGGTGTCGCCGAGGTGAGGCAACAGGTCGTAGGCCACTGCATGCTTCAGAGCCACATTACCGGTGTTGGAAATCGTAAAGCGATATGCACCGTCTGATCCGGGGTCAATCTGAGCAATCTTGGGGGAGGAGACGAAGTCGGCGTCGCGGTTGCCACGCACCTCCTTTTCGATGGTCATGCCCGGGGAAACAGCGACGACAAAGGACGAGGGGGTCTCGCACATGTAGTCGGTGGTGCCTCCGCTCCCGTTAAGATCGAGAGTATCTTGCGCGACAACTGCTCGGGGGCAATACTCCCTCAGGCGGAAGGATGAGGTTCTGGTGTAGGGCTCGACCTCGGAGTCGATGAACTTCGCCTGCACCCGATTCTCGACCTTGCCCGCGCTGAGGCGCGAGTCAGTCTTCGTCTCCAGAATCACGCGCAGCAGGTTGTAGGAGGGGGTGGGCACAGTCAGGCGAATCAGCGTTCTCCCTGTCCCCTCATAGTCTTTGATGATCTCACGCTTGATCTGGGAGACGTCGTAGGGGGAGCCATCAGGGTTCTTCAGAGCGGTTTCTCTAAACGCCGAATCAGGGATCTCGTCCATATCCACGCCGAGCGGCAGCAGATCCGTCACCACAAACGGTGCAGCAAGGCCATTATCTTCAGGATTCCTGATGGAGACGCTCAGTGTGAGGGGGAGGCGATCGCCCGACTTTACCAAACCGCGTGGGGCGTCCACCGACGGGTGCAGCGACGGGAAGTTCGTTTTGACACGATTCCACGAACACAGGTTGTCGTTGGAGGCTAGAACCCGTCCGCTTGCTACGTCTGTCAACGTCGCAGAGGCGCAGTTCTGCACGCGAACGTATTCGTCGGACTTCACGTAGTTGAAGTAGGATTCAGGCTTGGATGCGGGGTTGTACCGTGAGTCAAAATCAGACGGTTCCTCGCGCGGAAAGTCTTCCGGAACATGTCCGCGGAACCACACTGTGGCACCGTTACCCGGGGCGATATCCGATTCAATACGGATGCGCGTAATGTACTGCCCCTCCGGGAGTTCCACACGTTTCGTTTCCGTCTGGTTGTTGAGCACCACGTGCTCGCCCGTGTTGGTCCAGTACTCCCAGTTCCACCCGTCTTCGGATCCGTTAGGACGGAAGATATAGAAGTCGTAGGGCCCGACGAGGGAAGGTTTGTCACAGTTACCCGCTGCCGCATCCTGCGTGCTCCAGGTGCACGGCAACGTATCGTCCCACACCTGGTGCAGGGTTGTATTGCCTGAGTTGTTGACCGCGAAACGCCACTGGTACGTACCCTTGCGGAACGCCCCGTTATAGTCATCTCCCTGCTTAGAGATGTTGCCACGAGGATTCGACGGAGCGAATCCGTGGGTTGCCTGAGACGACTTACTGTAGGTGACGGCGGGATTATTCTTCTGCTCAGCGGTAATAGTCGCCGTATTGGTCACCTGATCACTAATGTCATAGCTTCCCTGCGGGTATCTCAGGACAACCGTGTTTTGGATGGGGTTTTGCCAACTCCAGGAATCGTAGCTCCACGTCACCGTACGCGTTGCCGAGTCATACACGCCACCGCCGGTCGCGGAGACGAACTCGGCACCGTCGGGCAGCGGGTCGACAACCTTGATGTTTTGCAGCTCAACGAAACCAATGCCGTTTTGGTTGCCGTTGTATGCCGATCCATTCCAGCGAATACCGACATAGTTGGAATCGGTGTTATCAATCTGTTGGTATCCGTAGCGCAGCTGGTAGGAGGCCGTCGACCCGAAAGCAGGGGGTGCACCCAACTTCTTCTTTTCGATGGCAACATCCGACGATGCCGTCAATGCGGTGGTTGCACGCGCATCAACAGATTCAGCGTTATTCGCGCTGAAGGAGGCCGTCACATCGACCGTGGACCCGTCGGGGGCATCATTGTTCGGGTACCACCAGTTGATCTGCAACCGGTCGGAAGTGCCCGCAGCCAGGGGCTCTTTCATGTAGAAGGTGAGGCGGTACAGACCGGATCCGGCGAAGGGGTAGGAGGGGACCAGACGCTGCACGTTATTCCCCGACACCACGCTCGCAGCCATCCGGGTCGTCAGGACCTGCCCGTCGGGTGTTGTGGGAGCTGGGATATCCACGGTGATGACGCCGCCGCGACACGGCACGTTGACCGATGAGCACGCGAAGTTAACAGTGGTGATCTGCGTGTCGCGAACCTTGACTCGATCGGCATCATTGGCGATTGTCATCGTCAGATTCGCCGTGTCCTGCGCCTCTTCTATTGCACGACGTGACCTGGCACGCGGCTGCTCGGACCCATCAGTTTGACCACCGCTCTGATCTCCATCCGGGTCCCCGGCCGTTTCTTCCTCAGCTGTTGCTTGCGCTGCCGGGGCGCCTGCCCCGTCGGAGTCTCCGACGACAGTTCCTTCAGGTGCATCGGCGCCATCGGAGGCGACCTGAGCAGCGTCGGCTTCCTGCGTCGCTTCACGCTGCGCCGCAAAAGCCGGTGTCGTCAGGGGAGTCAGGAAGCCAGCCAAGAATGACAGGACGATCACTGCGTACAGCATGGCATAGCGAGCAGCTCTGTTGGAATGCCGCGAGTGCAGGGGGCGTAGGCGTTGCATATTATCCTCTTTGTTCGTCTGAGCCCTTTGCGCATCACACCAGAGACGTTGTACCGAAAACTATGGACAGTCAGCGACGCGCACCACTCATTAGGATACTGAATAACGTTATCCATGTAATTTCTGAATGATAATGATTGATGTGAGCTTTACCATCTGACCCATGCGGCCTGCGAGAACACTTTTATGAACTACTTTCAGGCTTGACACTTATCATCTCGGTCAGAATTAGAAGCACCCCTGTGAATAATCGCCGGCACTCTGATTTTAATTGCCCTAAATTCCAACAGTAGTCACTCCACCATCACCTGAAGCTGCACGCACAATGACCATCGGGTCAAGACAGGCGCATGCCTCGACACAACGATCTGTTACTTGCTGGAACAATGAACTACCAACGCAACACTCGCCCCACACACAACGGTGTACTGTCCATCAGTTCACAACGAGGGTGCCTCAATGTTGACCAAACCCTCTTCAGATCCTTCTCAACACCCACTCCTCGGCGCACGGCACCTACCCTGTCCCACCGGAGCGCCCTGTCGCACCCAAGCGCCCCATCATCGAGTCACGGAACTTCGGTGGGCTCCACACGACGGGAAGACCACATAGTGACGCAGCTCCACGCCCCCAGGAGGCGACGAGTACCAGCGTCACGAGTCGCCCAACAGTCCCGCTATTCGTGCCACCCCTGACGCTTTATGACGGCCGTGGCAATCACTCTACAAGCAACGAAATCCCCCGGGATTCCGATGGAATCCCGGGGGTTGTGCGCGGAGACGGCGGGATTTGAACCCGCGAGGGGCTATGCACCCCTACCTCCTTAGCAGGGAGGCGCACTCGACCGGACTATGCGACGTCTCCAGTGCCGACTACTTTAGGGCATTTTCGCCGCGAGCGCGAACGTGCGCCCGCCGCGACGCCCGAAGGCGGCCGGCTCGGCGGAGGGCGAGGGATTCGAACCCCCGGTGCCATTGCTGACACAACGGTTTTCAAGACCGTCTCTTTCGGCCACTCAGACAGCCCTCCAGACGCGGAACATCCTACAGGACCGGGCCCGGGGATGCGACCTTCGCATCCCCGGGCCCGAGCCCATCAGAGATCCGATGCGTCAGCCGCGCAGCCCGAAGAAGTTCCAGGACTTCTTGTCGGGGGCCGGCTCCTCAGGGCGGTCGAGGAGGCCGCGCGAGAGCGCGGGGGCCGTCGGGGGCCACAGCGGCAGGCGGATCGCGAGCGTCGCCTGGACGGCATGGTAGACGTCCCAGCGCGACGACTTCGCAGGCTGCACGTTCTCGTTAGAGGGGCCGAGGCGACGCACCCACCGACCGGGCTGGCTGATGAGGTAGTCGTGGATGTAGTCGACGAAGGAGCGGTAGCAGTGCTCGAAGTGCTCAACGTCGGAGATACGCGCGCCGTCGTCCAGCATGGCGCGGCGCACGGCGACGGTGGCACACACGCCCTCGCAGACGACCCACTGCTGATGTTCGTCCTCGCCGGGTACGGGGTCGCCCTCGTCGTTGACGCCTGTGGAGAAGCCGGGATTGCCGTCGGTGCGACGCCAGCCGTCGACGCGGGCACGCTCGAAGAGCTCGGTTCCCATCTCGAGGAGGTAGTCGGGTACGGTCCACCCCATTGAGCGCAGGCCGGCACGCACCTGCAGCGCGAAGCGCGCAAGCTGCATGGAGTGGCCAGTGACGTAGCCCTCGTAGTAGCGGCGTCCATCGTTCAGAAGCTTGCCGGCCTCGGGGCTGGGTTGCCAGTTCTCGTCAAAATACTCGGGTATGCGCCAGCCGTTCTTGGAGGCGATCTTGTACGCAAAGGCCGTCATCTTCTCGGCGCGGTCGAGCCACTCGGGCTCGGTCGTGGCCTCGGCCGCGGCCATGTAGGCCTCGATCGTGTGGATGAGGGTGCCGAGGGTGTGGACGGGGACGGGCTCGTTAAACGCCTCGTCATACTCATCCCACACGAGGCCGTAGTCGTCGGCCCACAGCTCCTTCTGCTCCTCGAGCATGCGGTTGAGCAGCTCGTGGGCTCCGGGGCGGTTTGCGACCGTCGCGGCTGCGACGCCCAGCAGCGCATACACCGTGTGGTACTGCGACTTGACGCGCGCATCCTCGTCCCACGGTACGCCGTGACCGTCGGCATCGGGCTCGGGCTTGATCGCGAACCACATGCCGCCGTTGACGGGGTCCGTGAAGTAGTTGATGAGCGCCTTGACGGCGTGGTCGGCGTAGCGACGAGTGCCGGGCAGCCCCATGAGCGCGCCCAGCGAGAACACGTAGGCCATGCGACCAGTGACGGCCAGGTCAATCGATCGGGTCGGATCGGGCTTTCCATCGGCATCGAGGTGCGCGAAACCAGTCGCGACGATCGCGCCTTCTGCCTCTTCAATGAGTGCCTGCATGTGGCCGCTCAGCCAACGGTTATGTTCGATAGAATCAAACCATCCCACGATGTTCCTCCTGACAACACAGTCACGGTCTGCGGTGACCGACATCTCATAGGATAGTCGCTCGGCACCGATTTTGGGAAAACGTGCATATCCCTATTCCTTCCCCGGGGACGAGGCCGGGGCCGCCCCCGCTCTCACCTGGCCTTTTTCACCTTCCCAGCCACGGCCTCGAACAGGAGAAAACAAGGAAAAGTCCACGCCGTGGGACGGTGCTACACACAAAGGGACCTAACGTGCAACACTGTCCCTATGCATGAACGAGCTGGCACACGTGCCCTACCTGAAGACCTCATCAACGTCGACGATGTCATCTCCGCTTACTACGACATCACGCCCGACCCGACCGACGTGGGACAGCGCGTCGCGTTCGGCACCTCGGGTCACCGCGGATCCTCGCTGGACGCCAAGTTCAACGAGGCGCACATCATCGCCATCACCGCTGCGATCATCGAGTACCGCGCCTCCCAGGGCTTCAACGGTCCTCTGTTTATCGGCCGCGACACCCACGCCCTGAGCGAGCCCGCGTGGCGCACCGCCCTGGAGGTCCTCGCGGCCGCCGGCATCGACACGCGCATCGACTCGCGCGGCTCCTACACGCCCACCCCCGCCGTGTCCGTCGCCATCCTCGGCGCGAACGGCGCCCCGGCTAACCTGCGCACCGAGGGCGACGGCCTGGCCGACGGCATCGTCGTCACCCCCAGCCACAACCCCCCGCGCGACGGCGGCTTCAAGTACAACCCGCCTCACGGCGGCCCCGCCGACACCGACGCGACCGGCTGGATCGCGGCGCGCGCCAACGAGCTCCTCAACTCGGGCGAATGGAAGAACGTTCCCCGTGTCACCGGCTCCGACCTGCTGCACGACCCGAACATCAAGCCCTTCGACTACCTGGACTACTACGTTTCGCAGCTCGACCAGGTCATCGACATCGAGGCCATCCGTAACGCGGGGGTGCGCATCGGCGCCGACCCGCTCGGCGGCGCGTCCATCGACTACTGGGCGGCCATCGGCGAGCACTACGGCCTCGACCTGACCGTCGTCAACCCCGAGGTCGACCCGGCGTGGCCGTTCATGACCCTGGACTGGGACGGCAAGATCCGCATGGACTGCTCCTCGCCCTACGCGATGGCGTCCCTGCGCGAGGCCATGACCCCCGACGCCGAGGGCAACACCCCCTACGACATCGCGACCGGCAACGACGCGGATTCGGACCGCCACGGCATCGTCACCCCCGACGGCCTGATGAACCCGAACCACTTCCTGGCCGTCGCCATCGAGTACCTGTTCACGCACCGCCCCGGCTGGAACGTCGACGCAGCCGTGGGCAAGACCCTCGTGTCCTCCGCGCTCATCGACCGCGTCGTCGCCACCATGGGCCGCGACCTCATCGAGGTGCCCGTGGGCTTCAAATACTTCGTCCCCGGCCTGCTGTCCGGCACCGTCGGTTTCGGCGGCGAGGAGAGCGCGGGAGCCTCGTTCCTGCGCAAGGACGGCACCGTGTGGTCGACCGACAAGGACGGCATCATCCTGGCGCTGCTCGCCTCGGAGATCCTGGCCGTGACCGGCAAGACCCCCTCCCAGCTGCACGAGGAGCAGGTCGAGCGTTTCGGCGCCTCCGCCTACGCCCGCATCGATGCGGCTGCTTCTCGCGAGGAGAAGGCGAAGCTGGCGGCCCTGTCCGCGGACGACGTGACCGCGACCGAGCTGGCCGGCGACCCGATCGTCGCGAAGCTGGTGCGCGCGCCCGGCAACGACGCGCCCATCGGCGGCCTGAAGGTGACGACCGAGTCCGCGTGGTTCGCGGCTCGCCCGTCCGGCACCGAGGACGTCTACAAGATCTACGGCGAGTCCTTCAAGGGTGCCGAGCACCTGGCGCAGGTCCAGGAGGCCGCCAAGCAGGTCGTGTCCGACGCCCTGAACGGCTGACGCTCTGACGCTGCCCGCTCACGCGGATTTCGAAGGGGGGCGGCGCTCAATTGAGCGCCGCCCCCCTTCGTCATCTAGCAGGTTGCTGAGTTGGATCTCGTCACGACTGCGTGCCAGCAGCAACGTCGGCGAACCAGTCCGGCACGCGTCCGGGGATATCCGCCAGCTCCTGAGGATTAGCGGACGTTCCATCGCTGCGCAGGTATCCCGTGTAATAGTTGACCGACGTCAACCAACTCTCCGAAACCATGACATCAACAGTCGTTCCATAGCGTTCACTCGTCCACGCCAAGACGGTGTCTGTCGTTCCGCCATCGCCCGCATCGGTACTGCGACGCAGGTCAAAACCGAGGGGCTTAAGCTCGGCATCAAATGCCTCTCGCACACGCTCCGGGTCGTGCTCATCAAAGTCGTACGAGCGCGAAATCAATCGGTACAGCGTCTGGTCACCAACGCCATACTGCGAAATGTAGTCTGTCCCGTAGTAACTACGGTAGTTGTCACGCGTCATGACCTTGTTGCGTGCCCGGATAATCGCTGGTTCCACGTCTCGCTTGAACGCCTCAATGGATTCAAGAGACGCGGCTCGCTCCAGGTCTTTCTTTTGTTCCGGGTTCATTCCTTTTCCTCCTCCGAACGGTACGCACGCGGCGCACGCCACTGCTAGAACAACCGCGAGGACCCCAAAGAGCGGACGCCTCACTTCTTACCCCGCCCCGCGATGACCTTCGAGATATCGTCGAGCGCCTTGCTTCCCTCGTTGAAGTATCCACCGTGCTTCTGGAACGCGTAGGGCTGCGACTCATCGATCTTGTCGCCAACATCGCCGGACAGGTGGTTGTAGCCCGGCATCTTGGCGGGATCTTTTCCAAATCGTAAATCGTCGCCCATGCCCTGCACCCGGTCTTGTTCGATGTCCGTGGCGCTCACCCAGGCGTGTCCCTTCTCGAGCTTGAACTCGGAGACGTCCTGAACACCCGCGCCCGGAGAGCCGAACTGGATGAGGTCGTCCACGACGCCGGGATTGACCTTGGTGAGCGCGATGCCGGCGGTCGTCGACCCGAAGGAGTGGCCGGCGACGCTAATGTGGGCATCGCCCGCCGGTCCGGCTTCGCGCGAGGCATCCAGGCCGTTGAGGAATCCAGCCAGCTTGTCCGCGCCCTTCTGCGCGTAGCCGATATCCGCAACCTCTGCAATATTCTGGGGCGCCTCGTATCCCAGGTAGGAAATCATCGCAACGCTCTCGCCATTGCTATGCTTCCTCACGTTCGCACCCATGACCTTAGCATCGTCGTCGTACTTGCCCAAGTTGGTCGCCACGTTGGAGTAGAGGCCAGGAACGATCACACCGACGTGATCAGCCGTGTCAACGTTGCCCTGGGCGACAGCTGCGGTGACGTGCTTGCCCGAGGTGTCCAGACTGAGAAGCTGGCGTTGTATTCCGTCTCCATCCGGCCAGGGCTCCTCGCGATCGATCGTGTCCTTGACATTATGGAGCGCCTTCACACGCTCTTCGACGAGCTCCAGCTCCTGGCGCTCGCGGCGCGAGGGATGCGAGCCGTAGCGCTTCTTGAGACGCTCAAGCTTCTTCTCTTCCCGCTTGGTGGCGTCCTCCAGGTAAATACGATTCGCCTTGTTACGCGACGTTCCGTCGATACCGTTCAGGTTGCCGATCTCCTGGGGGTGAGCCTTGATCATCTGCTCTTTTTCGGCGTCGCTGAGCGACGACCACCACTTGGCCACTTCCTTCTCGGAGGCGCCCTTAGGCGGCAGCTTCAGATCCTTCTTCGGGACGCGCGTTCCCGTGGTCGACCCATTCGCGTAGGAGCTTGCTCCGCCACCCAGGGCCGCGAGCTTGCTCTGCGCGTTCTGGACAACACTTCTCGCCTTCTGGACAATCGCGCTCACCTGGTCGGAGACGATCTTCATGTTCTTCTTGATCGTCACCGCATCTGCTGGAGACACGTTGTGCGGCCCCACGTACTGAACGGATCCATCCGCCCCGATATGGATGGAGTGGTTCGCGGCGGTGCCGTCGAGCTTCCTGGCAGCCGTACCGACGGTTTCAGCACCCTCCGAGGCCTCGCTGAGGATACTCGCGATGGCCTCCATCTTGACCGCCTGCTCTTCGATTTCCACGCGAAGCTTCAACAGCGCACGACGGGCAGCATTGACCGTGTTCCCCTGACCGGTCAGGGAGCTCAGGTTGGCATCAAGGCTCTCAGAGGCACTCTTGAGGGACTCCACGTTTTTGTCATAGACCTGCGCTTGCTGGCTGAGGGACGAACCCTCCCACTGCAGGAGATCAGACCACTTCATTGTTACGACTGCCCTCCGAGTTCTGCGCTAAAGCGATTGAATCCCAGATTCCGCGGCTCGATTGGATCCACCATCGGGGTCGGATTACCCATTTGGGGTAGCTTCACGGGAGGCACCTCGGGACGCTCGACGGCAGGTTTGCGAAAGCGGGGCGGAGCAGGTGGCCCCGTGACAATGGGAGAAATGGGCATGACGGGGTCAAAGGGCATGGGCTCGACCTTCGGCCGACCTGTGCCGGGGTTCGGTGGGTGGGGGTGACGCCTACCGTTCCCATGGTCGCCCCTCTGTTTGCCCGGGTCACCAGGAAGACGCGGACGATGCGAAGGCGGAGTACCACCCTTGCTCGGCGGCGAGGGGAGAGGAACCAGTCGCGGGTTCTTACGACTGTCTCCGCCGCCACCCGGACCGGAGTGGCCGCAGTCGTCGCCATTGATGATCGAGCCGATGAGCTGGCCGTTCTCTTCCTCCGCGGCGATGAAGTCTCGTTCGGCGGCCTCGAGGGCGTCAGCGTGTTCCTCCAGCTTCATGCTGGTCTTCACGCACTGGTCGGCAACTTTCTCTTCAACTGCCTGCATGGGTGAGGCAAGGTTAGCGCCGGGCATCGCCGAAGCGAACGCGCTCGCCCCTCCTTCCGGGCGTGCAGACCGGACAGCGTCCGCGGTTTCACGCGAGGTCGCGGCAAGCTTCGGGAACTCACCCGCAACGAAGGACAGATCGCTCATCATTGACTCCATTGAATACTGACCAGTGACACAGACAATATTACTGGATGAATATCTTCGTCGCACCGACTCACCACGACTGCGCGGCAGATAGTTCTTCCACATCACCAACCAGTTTCACCGCTTTTATCCCTAGAAAATTGCGAGCAAGGTCGCTACCTTGGCACTGTCCCCAGATGGGAACACCGGCAACGCCCACCGACTCCAGGAGCCCACATGAGCGAGGCATCCCGCCCACCCGCACGCGACGCGGGACCGGATGCGCCAGCCCAGGCCTCGTCGATAGCGACGACGAGGCCGGCCATCCCCCGGCTGCCCGCCGGCCGCCTCGCGTTCCTGCTCCTCGCGGGCGTCGCGCTCCTGGCGGGACTTGACGCATCCCTCGTGCGCCTGGGGGCGCTCGCCCCCGTGGCTTCGACGAGCCTGGGGACCGTGCACGGACTCCTCATGATCTACGGATTCCTGGGCACCGCGATCTGCCTCGAGCGCGCGGTCGCCCTGCAGTCCGACGGGCGTCGCGCGTGGGCGTACGCCGCTCCCCTACTCACCGGGGCCGGCGGAATCAGCGCGGTCATCATCTCCCTGAACGACGGGGTGCGCGAGGTGCTCACGAACCTCCCGGTCCCCCGCTTCCTGGCCGCCCACCTGCCCGGATTCGCGCCCGAGCGGATGATGCCCGGTTTCCTCGTCACCCTCGGCATGGCGCTGCTGACGGCCATCTACTGCTACGTGTGGGCGCGCCGGCAGGCCACCCACGCGGTCCTCATCCAGCTGATGGGCGCTCTCATTGGCCTGGGCGGCATCCTCCTGTGGTGGCGAGGCCTCGAGACTGCGCGCGCGGTGCCGTGGTGGCTGGCGTTCCTGATCGTCACGATCGTCGGCGAGCGCGTCGAGCTCGCGCGCCTCGCCTTCGCGTCCGGCTCGACCGAGCGGCGCATCACGGCCGAGAGCGCCGCGCTCATGGTGGGCCTGACCGTCGCGCTTTACTCCCCCGCGATCGGATACCCCCTGATCGGTCTCTCCCTCGGCGTCCTCGCGGCGGACACCGCGTGGCACGACGTCGCGCGCGGCACGGTGCGCATGAAGGGCCTGCCGCGCCTGGCGGCCGTGTGCATGCTGAGCGGCTACGCGTGGGCGCTCGTGCCCGCGCTGATGTGGATTATTGCGCCGCCCGCCTTCGATGGCTACGGCTACGACGCCGGCGTCCACGCGATCACGATCGGCTTCGTCGTCTCGATGCTGCTGGCCCACGCTCCCGTCATCATCCCGGCAGTCGCCCGACGCGAGGTGCCCTACCACGGCGCCATGTGGGTCCCCTTCGCGTTCCTGCAGGTCTCCCTCCTGCTGCGTCTCCTCGCGGGCGCGCGCGAGGCCGCCTACCCGTGGCGCCTGGGCGGCACCCTCGGGGTCGTCGGCATGCTCCTCTTCGTCGCCACGACGCTGACCGTGACGATACGCCGGGCGCGCGCGAACGCTCGGGAGGCACGATGAACAAGCCCCGCGTTCCCCGCACCGACCGCGCGACCACCGTCTGGATGTGCGCGGCAGCCGTCGCCGCGGCGATCACGATCGTCGCCCGAGGCCGCATCCCGCAGAACCTGTGGACGATGATCCACCTGGTGACCCTCGGCGTCCTGTCGAACGGGATCTTCCAGTGGTCCTGGTACTTCACGCGCGCGCTCGCCCACCTGGCCCCGGACGATCGGCGGGCCGGGCGCGACAACACTGTGCGCATCACGGCGTTTAATCTCTCCCTGCTGCTGCTCATCGGCGGCATGTGGTCGGGCTTGTGGCACGCAACCGTCACGGGCGCGACCGTTGTCGGCGCGATCGCGGCCTGGCACGGGTGGGCGCTGCTCACCGCGTCCCGCGAGCGCCTGGCCTCGCGTTTCGCGGTCATCATCCGCTACTACATCGCGGCCGCGTTCTTCCTGGTGGTGGGCGCGACGCTGGCCGGTTTCGTCACGGCGGCGATGTTCGACGCGGACGCTCCTGCGTGGCTGGCCGAGGCCCGGGACCGTCTGACAGTCGCCCATGCACTGGCGGGTGTCGCCGGTTGGGTGGGCCTGACGATGGGTGGAACCCTGGTGACGTTGGGGCCGACCGCGATGCGCACGCGCATGGATCCGCGAGCCGTGTCCTTCGCGACGAGCGCGCTGCCCCTGTGGGTGGCTGCGCTTCTCGTCGCCGGCACGGGCGCTGTGGCCGGGTCGATGCGCGTTGCCTCCGTGGGTCTCCTCGTCGTCGTGGGCGCGGCCGCCCTGGGCGTGGGCGTTCCGTTGGTCCGCGTGGCGCTTGCGAAGGGACCCGCCGAATACGGCGCATGGTCCCTCATGCTGGGCGCCGCCTGGATTCTCGTCGCGGGCGCCGCTGCGTCCCTGCGCGCCTTTGAGGCGGCGGACGCGACCGGCCTACGCTCGGCGTTCCTCGCATGGATGCCGATCCTCGGCGCGGCCGGGCTGGGCCAGCTCTTCGTCGGCGCGCTCACCTACCTGATGCCCGTCGTCATCGGCGGCGGCCCGTCCGCGGTGCGCGTCGGCGTCGGCGTGCTCGAGGCCGGGGCCCCCATCCGGGAGGCGGCTCGCAACGTGGCCGCGGTCCTCGCGCTCGCCGTCGCATCCCTGGGCGGAACCTCCGCCGAACGCCTCACCATCGCCGCGTGGGTGGTCCTGCTGGCCACCTACGTCGTCGACATTGTCCTCTTGGGCCGCGGCGGCGTGGCCCAGGCGCGCGCCAAGCGCGCCGCCTCTTCATCCCCCACCACGCAAGGAGGCCACCGTGGCTGACCTGAACCTATCCGCTTCGCCGTCGTCGGGAGGCGAGAAGCCGAAGACGCCCGCCCCGAAAGTCCCCACGACGGGAACCTCCAAGCTGCGCATGAGCCCTGCGGGCGATCACTCGCCCGTGAGCCGCACGGCCGGAGCGATCGTCGGCGTCGTCTCCGTCGTGGCGCTCGCTCTCGCGATCTTCCTGTCCAACCCATCCGCGCCCACGACGCAGAGCACGGGAACGGGGACCGGGACCACGGCCTCGTCCGTGACGCCGACCGGGCACACGACCCGCGTGTCGGTGGGGGTCGAGGGCATCGCTTTCACACCAAACCACATTGAGGTGCCGGTCGGCGACCGCCTGGTCATTGACTTCACGAACTCGGGGGACCAGCGCCATGACCTGGTATTTGAGACGGGCGTGTCGTCCGGGTCGCTCGCGTCGGGTGAGACGAAGGAACTGGACCTCGGCATCATCTCCGGCGACGTCGAGGGCTGGTGCTCCCTACCGGGACACCGTGAGCTCGGCATGACCCTGCACGTGCAGGCCACGGGCGCGTCATCATCGTCCTCGTCCTCCTCGGGAACCTCGGCCTCGGGCAGCCACGCGCACCACGGGCACGACCACGGCCAAGACGCCGCCGCCGGTCCCGCCACCCCGACGGCCCTGACGGACTACGCGGCGACCATCGACGCACGAGACCCTGTGCTGCCGCCCGCCACGAACGAGACCGAGCGCCACTACACCTTCACGGTCACCGAGCAGACCGTCAACGTGACGAGCTCACTGACGCGCGAGTCGTGGACCTTCAACGGGGACGCTCCCGGCCCGATCCTGCGCGGACACATCGGCGACACCTTCCATATCACGCTCGTCAACAACGGGACGATGAGCCACTCGCTGGACTTCCACGCGGGCCTCGTCGCCCCCGACAACGTCATGCGCTCGATCGAGCCCGGGCAGACGCTCGAGTACACCTTCGTCGCCAAGAACGCGGGCATCTGGCTCTACCACTGCTCGACCGCGCCCATGTCGATGCACATCGCAAACGGCATGTTCGGGGCCGTCATCATCGACCCGACCGACCTGGATAAGGTCGACCGCGAGTACGTCATGGTTGCCTCCGAGCTCTACCTGGGCGCGGACGGGCAGACCGCTGACGCCTCGCTCCTGTCGGCCCTGCAGCCCAACGCGATGGCCTTCAACGGCGTGCCCTTCCAGTACAAGGCGCACCCGATCCAGATCAAGACCAACGAGCGCGTGCGCGTGTGGGTCATGGACGCGGGCCCGAACCTGGCAACCACCTTCCACGTCGTGGGTACCCAGTTCGACACCGTGTGGCGCGAGGGCGCCTACGTGATCCGAGGCGGCGGAAGCGGCGGCGGCTGGGGACAGGTCCTCACACTGGGCGCCGCCGAGGGCGGATTCGTCGAGTTCACGCCGCTCGAGGCCGGCCACTACGCCTTCGTCAACCACGCTCTCTCCCTGGCGGAAAAGGGCCAGCTCGGCGTCTTCGAGGTGACCGACTAGACCTTTCCCCGCTCCCCGGCCACGGCCTCGTCCTTTTTGACGAGGCCGTGGTTTTTTTCGCGGATTCCCCTCCGCGTGCGGAGGGCTCGAATGGTTACGAACACCCCATTCCACGTGGCTTTCGGCACGCTGACCCGGCGATAGAATGGATGGATGCTCGGCACCTATCTTGACATTCTGCGTTACCGCCAGTCCTGGAAATTCTCCGCGGCTGGACTTGTGCTACGCATGCCGATGTCCATGGTGGGACTGTCGACGATCCTCATGGTGCGCACTGAGTACGGCAACTACACGCTGGCCGGCGCGGTTTCCGCAGTCAACATCATCGTCATGGCGATTTGTGCGCCCATTCTCGCACGCCACGTCGACCGCTACGGGCAGCTGCGCGTCATGGGTCCCGCGTGGACTATCTCGGTCCTGTCGATGTCTGCGCTGGTCGCAGCCGTCTTCATGCACGCCCCGGCGTGGACGCTCTTCATTCCGGCCGCCCTCGCGGGCGCCACGTGGGGAGCGCCCGGTGCGCTCGTGCGCTCGCGCTGGTCGACGATCCTGCACAAGCCGGGCCAGCTGCCGACCGCCTACGCCCTCGAGTCTGCGGTCGACGAGTTTGTCTACATCGTGGGCCCCGTGCTCTCCACGGTCCTGGGCACCGCCCTGCACCCGGCCACCGGCCTCATTATCTCAATCGTCAGCCTGGCGGTGGGCGGCGCTCTCTTCCTGTCGCGCCGCGACTCCGAGCCCGCGATCATCCCCTACGATCCGAGCGCCCCGCGCGAGTCCGTTATCCGCAAGCCCATCGTCCTCGTCATGGCCGCGACCTACATCGGCATGGGTATGACGTTCGGCGCGATGGAAGTGTCGATGGTCAGCTTCACCGAGGAGCTGGGTGCCCCCGCACTCGGCGGCATCCTCCTGGCCCTCTTCTCGATCGGCTCACTGACGGCCGCCCTCGTGTACGGCGCACGCACGTGGAGGCGCCCCACCTGGCAGCTCTTCGTCATCGGCGTGATCGCGATGGCGATCGGCATGAGCCTGTTCCCCGTGGCATTCAGCGTCTGGACAATGGCCATTGTCATCCTCATCACGGGCCTCACCTGCGCCCCCACGATGACAAACGTCAACGTCATTATCCAGAATTCCGTCTCCCCCGCGAAGCTCACCGAGGGCCTGACCTGGATGTCCACCTCGATCAACCTGGGCACGTCGCTGGGCACGGCGATCGCCGGACCCGCGATCGACGCAATCGGCGCGCGCGGCGGCCTGTTCACCATGGCCGGCGCGGGGTGGGCGATGGTCCTCCTCATGCTCATCGGCCTGCCCGCGCTGCGTAAGGGCACCGCGGCCACCCCCAAGCCCACGCTGCCCCTCGACTGAGGACGCAACCCCCTCGATTCTTGCGCCCGCACGGACGCGAGGACCTATGATTGCCATCATGCGCCTCCGACCGCCCCTCATCGACAACGAATCACCGTCGCTCGCGCTCGCCCTGACGGCAGGCGTGGGTGAGTTTGCCTCGTCTCTGCTGGTCGCCGCCATGTCGCAGGGCTGGTACTACCCGGGCGTGGTCGGATTCGGCGGCATCGGCTCTGAACGCAGCGCCCGCATCCTCGGCCGCGTCCTCATGGCGCGCGGCGACGACGGTCGTTCCTGGCTGCAGACCCGGCGCGGATGGCGCCAGTTCTTCAACGCGCAGGTCCCCCGCCAGCCCGTGCTCGTCACGGTCGGCAACGCGCGCCGACTCACCTTCGCGGACCGCGGCGGATTCGTCGACATGACGATTCTGGGCCACGGCCTCGAGCCCGGCTGGCACGACGCGACCATCCAGGTCCTGCACGCGGGCGACGTGCGCGCACTCGGCCTGTCCGAGGACACCGCCACCAAACTCGCGACCACTCTGCGCACGGCGACCCCTCTGCCTGCCCCGGCCTCGGCGATGTACGAGCGCCCCCGCAAGGGCCATATCCGCGCCGGCCGCCCCACCTCCGTTCGACTGCGCATCGTGTCGGATCACGAGCATTTCGGCGTGGTCTCTGACATCGATGACACCGTCATGGTGTCGATGCTCCCGCGCCTGGTCACGGCCGCGAAGCACGCCTTCCTGGACCGTGTGTCTTCGCGCGAGGCCGTCCCCGGCATGGCGCACCTGCTGACAACGCTGACGACGTCGTCGGCCTCGTCGGAGGTCGTGCCCGAGGGCACCCACGCCCCTATCATCTACCTGTCCACCGGCGCGTGGAACGTCGTGCCGACGGTGCGTTCCTTCCTGGAGCGCACCGGCTACCCGGCCGGCGGCTTCCTCATGACGGACTTCGGCCCCTCGAATACGGGATGGTTCCGTTCGGGGCCTGAGCACAAGCGCCGCGAGCTGCGCCGCCTGGCCCGCATGTTCCCGCACATGCGCTGGCTCCTCGTCGGCGACGACGGACAGCACGACCCGGAGATCTACGCGGAGTTCGCTCGCGAGTTCCCGCAGTACGTCGCGGGCATCGCGATTCGTTCCCTGTCCGAGATCGAGCAGTTCATGGCGCACGGCAGCTTCGAGGCCATGGTGCCCGACGCCCTGTGGACCGTCCCTGAGTCCGTCCCCGTCTGGTACGGGTCGGACGGCGAGGCGCTCCTGGAGAACATACGAGGCCGTGGCACGGCCGGGCCGCTGACCGGCCGCTAACCGCGACGTCCCCATCGCCCGCGGCTCTCTACGCTCAACGAGCGCCGCAGCCGATGCGAAAAGGCCGCCCACTCGGGGCGGCCTTTTCTTCTGTCTTAGTCCTGCTTCGTGCCCGACATCGGTCGGCACTTCGCGGGCTGCTCGATCGAGTCGTTGGACTTGAGGACTCGCTGCACGTCCTCGGCGCTCATCGTGTCGTCGTAGAAGGTGCCAAGTTCGACCGTGACGGTAGCATCCTCAGCGTCGCTGAGGCGCACGTGGGAACCGGGGAAGAATCGGGCCACCGAATAGGCGGCGTCCACCGAGTCCGCGCGTGCCGTGATGCGCACCTTGCCGGTGTATTCGACGTCCGAGTTCGCCGGTTCCTCGGTCTGGAAGCCGGCGGTTGAGAGCATATCCGTGGCCTTGGAGGCCAGGCCCTGGTGCTGGGTCGTGTTGATGACCGTGACGGTGACCTGCGAGGGGGCCACGGGCTTCGCGTCCACCTTCGGACACGGGATGTCACCGGTCTCGGCGTACTTGACCTTGACGGAGAAGTCATTGCCGAACGGGACGGGAACGATTCCCGTGAACACGAGGGCGGCCGCCACCGCGGCCACTATCATCGCGATGCCGATGATAGCGAACGTCGTGTTCTGGCGCTGCTGACGCTCGCGCAGGAAACGCTGACGCGGAGTGAGGGCAGGGCGGGGCGCGTTCGGAGTACTCACAGCATCCACCCTAGCTAATAGGGGCGGCCCGAGGCCAGACAACACCCCGTCAGGCACATTACATCTCGCCCACACGTCCCACTCAGCGTTACAGTTAGGTCACCCTGAGTAACGGGGCCATTACACGCGCTACCACCCCTCGAAGGGCACCGCCGTGTGCTAGGCGCCCCGGCCTCGTTCACCCCCACCGAAAAGAGGACCGCGATGAGCTTCCTGGATTCCGACCTGCTCGCCCACATCCACGAGCGCGCCGCCGACGCGGACGCCGCCAACACCTACCCCAAGAAGGATCTGGAGGAGCTGCACGGGGCCGGATACCTGTCGGCCTTCGTCCCCACCGAGTTCGGGGGCGCGGGTCTGAGCCTGACCGAGATCGCCGCCGAGCAGACGGCGCTAGCCAAAGCGGCTCCCGGCACGGCACTGGGCATCAACATGCACCAGATCATCGTCGGCCTCGGTCGCTACCTGGTCGCCAACGGCAACGCGCGCGGTGAGCAGATCCTGCGCGACGCCGTCGCCGGCGAGGTCTTTGGCTTCGGCATCTCCGAGCCAGGCAACGACCTCGTGCTCTTCGGCTCCACAACGCGCGCGATCGCGACCGCAGACGGCGGCTACTCCTTCGAGGGCACCAAGATCTTCACCTCCCTGTCTCCCGTGTGGACGCGCCTGCTCATCTTCGGGCGCGCAGAGACCGAGGAGGGCCCCAAGTCCGTGTTCGGCATCGTCCACCGCGACGACGAGGGTTATTCGATCAAGGACGACTGGAACACGCTGGGTATGCGCGCCACCCAGTCCATGACGACCCTGCTCGAGGGCGTGACCGTGCCCGAGGAGCGCATCCTCACGATCACGGATCCGGGACCGAGTGCCGACCCGGTCATCTTCGGCATTTTCTCCCACTTCGAGATCCTGCTGGCCGCCACCTACCAGGGCGTCGGCGAGCGCGCGGTCGAGGTGGCCGCCGAGCACGTGGCAACGCGCCGCTCGGTGAAAAACCAGACGACCTACTCCAACGACCCCGACATCCGCTGGCGCATCGCCGAGGCCGCCCTCATCATGAACGCGGTCGGCCCGCAGATCCGCGAGCTTGCGCGCGACATCGACGAGGGCGTGGACCGCGGTCGCTCATGGATGCCGCAGCTGTCCGCCGCGAAGAACGCGGCCGCCGAGGCCACGCTGCGCGCCGTCGAGCAGGCCATGCGCGCATGCGGCGGCAGCGCCTACTACAACACGCACGAACTCTCGCGCCTGTACCGCGACGCGCTCGCCGGCCTCTTCCAGCCCTCCGATCAGGAGTCCCTGCACGCCGCGTGGGCAAACCTGATCCTGGGCCCCATCGAGAAGGCTCAGTAGGCTTGCGCAGACTTAAGGGGCGGGCCCGAGGATGTCCTCGGGCCCGCCCCTGTTATGCGCGTGATGTCAGTCGTTCCAGCTGAACTTCTGGGGGCCGATCTCGCCGGTCGTACCGGTCATCCAGCCGCCGCGTGCCAGCGCGAAGGACTGGCCGGTCTTCGTGTTCCAGCAGCTGATGCCATCCTGCGTGGAGTGGCAGGCGTAGTCACCCTTGGCCGCTGCAGCGCCGTACGCGAGGGCGTTGCCGCCGCCCGGCACCGCGGCCTCGCAGGACTGGCCCGCCTTGTCCTTCGAGGCGGTGAGGACGCCGACCTGGCTGCCGGAGCAGGAGGCGTATCCGTCCTCGGCCCAGTCGGATTCCTTGATGCCGCAGCTGACGCCATCAGCGGTGAAGGAACAGGTGATGTTGCCGGACGGGGACGAGAAAGAGTCCACGGTGATCGCGCCGGCGGGCGCCGGGTACTTGACGGGTTCCTCCGTGGTCGCGCTCGGGGAGGGCGTCGCGTGTGCGGGCGACGAAGAGGAGGCCGAGGGGGTCGCGTCCGAGCTCGTGGCCGGGCCCTCGTATCCGCGCGTGAAGACGTAGATGACGAAGCCGAGAAGGATCACGGCGATCAGGCCAAGGATGCCCAGGACGACGCCCATCATCGGGAAGCCACGGCGCTCCTTCTCTTCCTTCGGCGCAGCCTCCTGCGAGACAGTGGGCTGCACCTGGTGGGAGGCGCCGGCGCCCGGGTAGGCCTGCGGCGCGGACTGGGGGCGCGCGGGGGTACCCGACGCGCTGGGGTAGGACGAGCCGAAGGACGCGCTCGGGTAGACGGCGGTCGCCTCGGGATCCTGAGCCCCCTTACTGCCCATGATGGACTGACGCTGCACCTGGGCGACGACCTGCTCGCGAGCACCCACCTGCGGGACAGGAGCATTCGTGCCGACGACCGCAGAGTAGGGGGTGGTGCGCTCGACCTGCGAGTAGGAGTTCACGCCACCCTGACCGAGGACGTACATGCCGGATTCGGAGGTACGGATCGACGAGCCGGCGACCGCGCCGGACACGTCTCCGTGCATAACGAGGTAGCCGTTGGAGTCGATGTAGCCGTCATAGTCGTCGCGAGCCTCGAGGGCCGCGTTGACCTGCGGGTCGTTGAACTGGTGCAACCAGTCAAGCAGCCCGCGATAAGCGTGCGGATGCGCGGCCACGGCCGGGCGCAGCTCGGGGTAGCGGTACGCCAGCTGGCGCAGCGCTTCGGCGTCGGTCGACGGGTCCTGGGCAGCCGCCGCAGGATCGTCGAAGTGCAGCTCTTCAGCCATCGAAACTCCAGACTTCACGGTCACGAGGTTGTTACACAATACCGCGATCAGTGGTCACAAGTGAAACCTTCCCCATATTTATTCCCAACATGCGGCGCTGTCACTTGACAAATGCTCTACGAGTCCCCACGGAAGATAAACCTCTCAAAGTCCAGCGTTTCGATGTCCCGCGCGAGGGAACGAACCTGGTCGTCCCACCCAGGCCTCGTCGCGGAAAAGCCGTCGGGCGTCCCCAGGTCGCGCGCCTGCTGAAGGGCGAAGATCCTCACCCCCATCTCGCGTGCCCGCGCCGCCACCTCGAAGCCGTCTCCAGGGCCGTCCGGGTAGACGGTCAGGCGCACCTCGTGGTCCACCTCGGGGTGGGCCAAAACGATGCTCAGCGACTCCCACGCCCGCTCGCCCACGCCGCTGCGCGCGGCCACAGCCTCGTAGTTACCCCGGGTCGCCTTCACGTCGATGCCCACCCAGTCGACGAGGCCCGCGCCGAGCAGCTCCTTGAGGCGCCGCGGGTAGGGTCCCGCGGTATGCAAGCCCACGCCAAAGCCGAGCTCGCGCACGCGCGCCATCGCCGCCCCGAGCGCGATCTGGCGGGTCGCCTCGCCGCCGGAAAACACGACGCCATCAAGGAGGCCTCGCCTGCGCGCCAGCAGATCCTCGAGCGCTCCCCACGCGACCACGCCCGGGATGCGCGGGTCGATAATCGCACTGTTGTGGCAGTACGGGCACGCCCACGGGCACCCCTGCAGGAACAGGGACGCCGCGAATCTCCCCGGCCAGTCCACGGTCGACATCGGCACGAGGCCGGCGATCTGCAGGTCGTCCGGCGTCCACTCGCGCGCATCCCGCCCCCCGACGAGGCCGGGGACGCCCAGGCTCGGCGTGCCCTCCCGGGTTGCCCCGGCATCGTCGTCATGGGGACGGGCGCCCACGTCAGCGACTCCCCGCGGGAGGGAACGCGCTGACGAGCTCACCGTGCGCATCCGCGGCGCTCTCGGAGAACATCTGGCGCTCGTGGTACTCGCCCTTCTTGCCGATGTTGAAGGACTGGACCGGGCGGAAGTAGCCCATGACGCGCGTCCACACCTCGCAGGCCTGCGGCTCCGCGTGGGGGTGGGCGGCCGCGCACTTCTCACAGGTGAAGTGCTCGCCAGCCAGGTAGCCGTGGACCGGGCAGATCGAGAAGGTCGGAGTGATCGTGATGTAGGGGACCTTGAAGGCCGTCAGCGAGCGGCGCACCATCTCTTTGCAGGCCTCGCCCGAGGACACGCGCTCGCCCATGTACAGGTGCAGGACCGTGCCGCCCGTGTACTTGCCCTGCAGGACCTCCTGTTCCTCGAGGGCCTGGAACGGATCATCCGTGTATCCCACGGGAAGCTGCGAGGAGTTCGTGTAGTAGGGCTCATCGGGCGTGCCCGCATGGATGATGTCGGCGAAGCGCTTGCGGTCCTCCTTCGCGAAGCGGTAGGTCGTACCCTCCGCGGGGGTCGCCTCCAGGTTGTACATGTGGCCGGTGGCCTCCTGGAGCTCGACCATGCGCTCGCGCACTCGATCCAGGATGCGCACGCACATGTCGAAGCCGCGGGGGTCCGTCAGGTCGTAGGCGTCGTCGCTGAAGTTGCGCACCATCTCGTTCATGCCGTTGACGCCGATCGTCGAGAAGTGGTTATCAAGCGTGCCCAGGTATCGCTGCGAGTAGGGGAAGAGGCCGTGGTCCATGTGGTACTGGATGGTCTCGCGCTTGATTTCGAGGGACTTCGAGGCCAGGTCGATGAGCTCGTCCATGCGCGCGACGAGACCCTCCTCGTCGCCCTTGTAGAGGTAGCCGAGGCGCGCCATATTGAGCGTGACCACGCCAATCGATCCGGTCAGCTCCGCCGATCCGAAGAGGCCGTTGCCGCGCTTGAGGAGCTCACGCAGGTCCAGCTGCAGGCGGCAGCACATGGAGCGGATCATGTGCGGGTCCAGGTCGGAGTTGATGAAGTTCTGGAAGTAGGGCAGGCCATACTTCGCGGTCATCTCGAAGAGGGCGTCGACATTCTCGCCCTCCCAGTCGAAGTCGGGCGTGATGTTGTAGGTCGGGATCGGGAACGTGAAGACGCGGCCGTCCGCGTCGCCGCCCGTCATGACCTCGATGAACGCGCGGTTGATGAGGTTCATTTCCCGCTGCAGCTCACCGTAGGTGAAGTCGACGACCTCGTCACCGATGAGGGGATGCTCGTCCGCGAGGTCGGCCGGGCACGTCCAGTCGAAGGTCAGGTTCGTGAACGGGCACTGGCTGCCCCAACGCGAGGGCACGTTCAGGTTGTAGATGAGCTCCTGCATGCACTGCACGACGTCCTCGTACTCCATGTCGTCCAGGCGCACGAAGGGGGCCATGTAGGTGTCGAAGGAGGAGAACGCCTGGGCGCCCGCCCACTCGTTCTGGAGAGTGCCGAGGAAGTTGACGATCTGGCCGCACGCCGAGGAGAAGTGCTTGGGCGGGGCCGAGGCGATCGCGCCGCCCACGCCGTTGAAGCCCTCCTGGATGAGGCGCTTGAGGGACCAGCCGGCGCAGTATCCGGCGAACATGTCGAGGTCGTGAATGTGGTAGTCGCCCTCGCGGTGCGGCGCGCCGATCTCGGGGGTGTAGACGTGTTCGAGCCAGTAGTTGGCGACGATCTTGCCCGCCGAGTTCAGGACGAGTCCGCCGAGCGAATACCCCTGGTTCGCGTTGGCATTCACCCGCCAATCGGAGCGGTCGAGGTACTCCTGCACGGTTGCGATGGCGTCGACGTCGTAGCGGGGTGCGCTAGTCATTGTTCTTCCTGTCTTGATTCCGTTGTGTGCTGCTGGGCACTGGGTGGGAGATGTGTGTGGCGTCGTGGGACTGCGTGGAGCGGCGTGCGCCTCTGACCCTGCGCTTCGGTGGGCGGCGGGCCGGTACTGCTGTTCGGTCGCATGATCGACACGTCGTGGATGCTCCACCCTCGTGGGGCGAGGCCGTAGCACTGTGGGTGGAGGTGGTTTCCTCCGCCCGGCGTGAGGCTCCCCTAGATCTAGGGGAACGCGACCATCAATCACTAGATGTAATGCTTGATGCGAACAGTGACCACTATATCTAGTGTCATACGTGCGTCAGAAGCACGACGCGCGCGACGATCAGTTCCGCTCATCACGCGCGCACTTTTTCAGCATCCACCGAGGACTAACGTCCCATTGTGGAGCCGCGCCCCGCGCTCCCCAGCCTGCCGCCAACACAGCGAGGCCGCGACCGGAAACACGGCCACGGCCTCGTTGAGACAGTCGGACGAATCAGATGAGGAAGGGCAGCTTCTTGACGAGCCCCAGGCCCTTCCACCACGAGCCCAGGCCGAGCGTATCGCCCGCGCTGGTCAGCGGAATCAGGATGAGAACGAGAGCGTAGACCAGGTGCTCATTGACGACCGGATTGAGGGAACCCCACACCCACGGGGCGACCGCCGCGTACATGAAGCCCAGCATGACAACGCCTGCGACAGCCGCGAGGCGCGTGCCAATCCCCAGCAGGAAGGCCAGGCCAATACCCAGGAGGCCCAGCATGAACAGCCAATCCATGGCGGGCATGGCCAGCGACTCGAAGAAGGAGGCCAGGGGCTTGCCGGTCGTCGCGCCCGTCAGGTAGCTCTGCGCCGGCGTGCCGCCGTTGATCCACGCGCGCGAGGGGCCCGTCGAATAGTGCAGGCCAAACGTCTTATCCAGGAACGACCACAGGAAAATGAAGCCGACCGCGATGCGCAGCAGGGCCAGGACGAAGCGCGCGGGCTTGGAGGTGACGACGGCTGATGCGGGACGAGGCATGTCAGTCCTTTCGGGACGGAACTGCAGGTGGGCGTTGTGCGGGCGTCGACAGCGTGCCGCCCTCTCCCATTATCCACTGCCCAAACCCCGCAACGCTAGGGACATTCCACCAGGCCAGCCCAACTGGAAGATGGCACGAGGTTGATGGACCCTTCGAGCAAACAACTGCACACAAGTGGCGGCCCAGCGAAACCCGTGACACCACTGCTCGGGCGTCCAGGGGCAACCTTGAAACCAGCGACACCTTTGCTCGCCCACAATGCCGCACAAACACACATTTCGAGCGAGCAAAGGTAATGGCGGTTTCACCCACGCACAAAGACCGGGCCACAAAGGCGACAGCGGTTTCAGCCTGGCAACGCATTGCACCAAAAAGGCAAGCAATGCGGCAAGCGAGGTGTGGACGCGACACCTGTGCGGTGACGACGGGTCCCGACCGGGCTCCAAGACAACGCGCCAATCAGCGACCCGGCCCCACTGGTGCGGAGGGCGCCGGAGGGACCGAAGGGTACGGGCGGGCTTCGAGACGCGGCGCCGAGCGAAGCGAAGTCGCCTAGTCTCGCGGGCGGCCGGGCCCTCCGGCGCCCAGAACACCCGTGGAGCCACAAGCAACACACGCAGGAAGAACGACGCGCCGAGCGAAGCTCGCAGCGCGGACGGCCAGCGGGCGGGCCCCCACCCACCGGCACACACAGCGGCCGGGCCCTCCAGCGCCCGGAACACCAGCAGCGCTCAGACGGAATTACTCGCCCGCGAGGCGGTCGACCTCGTGCATGATGAGGCCGCACACGGCGCTCACCCACGCGACGGCTGCGACGCCGAGGACGCGGGAACGCCAGGGCCTTACCTGCAGGAAGTCCTCAAAACCGTAGCCGGATCCTGGGGACGCGGCAGACATACTGAAGCCCCACATGGCGGCGCCGGTGGCCAGCAGCGCGATGACGATGAGTCCGAGGCTCACCCACACCATGACGCGTTGGACTTTCGCGCCGTGTCGGGGGCGCCGCTCGATGGGCGACAGGGCGAGGGCCCACGCCCCAGCGATGAGGGCGGCGGTAATGACGTCGGAGGGGCGGTGCCAGCCTTCCATCATGACGGACACGCCCATGAGGGATGTCCACGCCCAGCCGATCCACGCGGACGGGCTGCGGAACCACTGGGGCGCGACCACGATGAGGGCCAGCGACAGGGTGACGGCGACGGTGGTGTGCCCGGAGGGCAGGGAGTTGCCGGCACCCGTCGTGACGCCCAGATTTGGGCGGGTGAGGATGTAATCCTTGAGGATCTGCGTCGTGATGTTAGCGCCGATGACAGCGCCGAGGGCACGCCCTGCGAGCGTGGGCCGCCGTCGCGCAGCGGCGACGAGGGCGACGACGATGCCGGCCGCGACCATAACGGGCACGGACACGATGCCGGTGATGAGGGTGGAGAAGGCCTCGTAGCGCCTCGCGGAGCGCATCGTGCCCTCCATGAGGATCGTGTCGAGGACCTGCCCGGGCGCGGTCGAGAGCGCCACGTGACTGATGAGCATCGTCAGCACCAGGCAGGTGGCGACTCCCCCGAGGCGTCGGGCGAGCTTGCACCGGTACCAGGAGTCGGAGGTCAGGCGACGAGGCTGGGGCCCGCTCGCCGGGGCCTCGCCGTTGGTCTGGGGGCCGGGAGCGCGCCCTCGGGTGGGCCGCTGGGTAGCGGGGGCGCTGTCCGCTCGGGAGGAGCGACCGGCGGTCTCGGCGGATGCCGACGAGCGCGCGCGGGGGCGCACGGGGCGTGAGCCTTTGGTGTAGGACTCGTCGACGGTGGGGTCGGAGGGCAGGGCGGCGTTGGGGTCGTCCATGGTGTCCTCCGTTCGTGTCGATGCGATATTTCGTATCCACTGTAGTGGAGGGACGCGCCAGCGCGTGTATTGGTTCCGCTTTCTCGCGAATCGAAGGCAAGCACACAGCGGGTGGGCGGCCCGCGTACCTGCCCTCGCCTCGTTGAAAAGGCGTGGGAGGCCCCGTGTCAAGACTTGTCGGACAACGTGGGCGCGCGCGGGAGAGAGGCCTCGGTTACAGTGGGGGTGTCCGATTCTGTATGTCTCACGCGGGAGTTGTCAGTGGCTGCATCTTCACCTGTCAGCACCGATCGCATTCGGGATTTGCTGCGTTCCCGGGACGTGCGTTTCGGCGACTACAACGAGGGCGAGCTGGCGTATCTGACGCCGAACGCCGCTTTTTTCTGGAATGCGACAAACCCTCAGATTTTGCAGTTGCGCGCTCAGTGGCGCGGGATTGCGCGCACGCCGGAGCAGTTCGGTGAGCTTGCCCGCGAGGTCGCGGCCTGCAATTCGACGCGCACGGGCCCGAAGGCGTACTTGGCACCCCTGGAGGATGGCACGCAGTACGGCCTGATCGCAGAGTGCAACGTTGTGGTCATGTCGGGACTTACGCAGGCTCAGTTGGATAATTTCTTTGAGACGTCCATGTCGATGATCATGGGTTTCTTCGCGGATCTTGAGGTGACGTTGCCCGGGTTCGTCGATTGGGATTCCCAGGGTCGGGAGGTGTCGCTGTGAACGTTCCATACCTGGTGCCCGAGGATGAGGTAACCCCCTACCCGGCCGATTTTGAGCGGGTCGTTCAGGCCGTGCGCGAGATGGGTTACGCGCTGGACGTGATCGAGAAGGGTCATGCGGCGGGCGCTATTTTTGACGAGATTCCGTTCCTCGTGTCTTTCGATGCGGCGGGTCGCTTCCTGTCGATTCGCGCGCTGTGGGAGTCGGATCTGCCGGCCGAGAGCGCGGAGCCCGCGCTGTTCGCGACGGCCGACAACTGGAATCGCGAGAAGTATTTCCCGACGGTGTACACGGCGACCTCACCGGAGGGGACGCTGGGCGTGTACGCGGATTTCGTGGTGGACACGGAGGCCGGCCTGTCAGACGTGCAGCTGCGTGACGCGATTTCGTCGGGTATTTCGACGGGTATCGCGGCAATCCAGTACGTGAAGGAGTCCGCCTCCGAGGCGCTGGGGCTCGGTGAATCCGGGCGCGAATGAGCGCTGACCTCTCACCTTCTTCACAGACGTCTTCGTCGAACGAGGCCGGGGCTTCCTCGCCCGGTCAGGCACGCGATGGCCTGTCCTCTCCTTCTCCCGCGCACCTGCTCGATGTTCTGGAGCGCATGAGCGCCGGGGATGATCGGCTGCTCGGCCATGTGACGCTGCCGGGCCAATCGGGAAAGATCGCGGATTGGCCGCAGTGGGTGTCGCCCGCGGTCGTGGACGCGTGGGCGCGCCGGGGCGTGGAGCACCCGTGGATTCATCAGCGCGAGGCCTTGGACTCTGTGCGCGAGGGCCTTGACCCCGTGCTCGCGACGGGCACGGGGTCTGGCAAGTCGCTGGCCGCGTGGACGCCGATCCTCTCCGACCTGGTGGAGGCCGAGGATTCGTCGCGTATTTCCGCGATTCACCGCCGCCCGACGGCCCTGTACCTGGCTCCGACGAAGGCTCTGGCGGCGGACCAGCTGGCTTCGCTCATGTCGCTGCTCGGCCAGGATGGCAAGCCCGCCGACGCACAGGCGAGCGCAGACGCGGAAGGAAGCCCCAGCCTCGTCGATGAGAGGCTGCGCCGCGTGCGCGCGACGACCGTGGACGGGGATACGCCGCGCGAGGCGAAGGAGTGGGCGCGCGCGGGCGCTGACCTGATCCTGTCGAACCCTGATTTCCTGCACTACGTGATGCTGCCGTCGCACCAGCGGTGGTCGCGTTTCCTGGCGTCGCTGCGCCTCATCGTCATCGACGAGGCCCACCATTGGCGAGGCGTGACCGGCTCGCACATCGCGCTGGTCGTGCGCCGTCTGCTGCGCGTCGCCCACCACCTGGGGGCGGATCCGCGCGTCGTCATGCTGAGCGCGACCGTGCGCGACGCGGCTGCGGTCGGGCACGCGCTCACGGGCCGCGACGCGGTCGCCATCACCGAGGACGGATCGCCTGCGGGCGCCCACGAGCTGGTGCTGTGGCAGGGCGCGATCATGGCCGACGAGTCCGAAGTCGACATCTCTTCTTTCTTGGAGGCCCTCGACGCGCCGCCCGGCACGGCCACCCTCAAGGTCCCGATCGTTCGGCGGAGCGCCGGGGTTGAGGCCGCCAACCTGGCCACCGCTTTCGTCGAGGAGGGGGCGCGCCTCCTCGCCTTCGTGCGTTCTCGCGCGGGGGCCGAGGCCGTGGCCGCTCAGGTGCGCGACCGGCTCTCGGCGCGTGGTTCCGCGAACGCGGGCCGGGTGGGCGCGTATCGCGGCGGTTACCTGCCCGAGGAGCGCCGAGCGCTCGAGGAGGCGATCCGCACGGGAGGAGTGCGGGCGCTCGCCACGACGTCCGCACTCGAAATGGGCCTGGACATCTCGGGCCTGGACGCGACGATCACGGTCGGCTGGCCGGGCACGCGCGCGTCCCTGCGCCAGCAGATCGGGCGCGCGGGTCGCGCGGGCGCGCCGGGCACGTCCGTACTCATCGCTTCCGCCAACCCTCTCGACGCGTACCTGGTGCGCCACCCGGAGCACATTCTCGGCGAGGTCGAGGCCTCCGTCATCGACCCCTCCAACCCGTGGGTGCTGGCCCCACACGTCGCCGCCGCGGCTGCCGAAATACCGATCACCCCATCCGATATCACCTACTTTGGCCCGGAACTGCGAGGCGTGACCGAGCGCCTCGTCGCCGACGGGTACCTCAAGCACAGGCCCGCCGGATACTTCTGGGACGCCACTCGTCCCGAGCGTCCCAGCGACCTCACCGACCTGCGCGGAGCCGCCGGCGACGTCCAGATCGTCGACGCGGCCACCGGCACCGTCGTCGGCACCATCGACCAGGCCTCCGCCGACGCCCACGTCTTCCCCGGCGCCATCTACATCCACCAGGGGCGCACCTTCCACGTGCTGAGCCTCACCTCCCTCACCACACCCACCGCTCCCGCCACCCAGGGGTGGCCACGCGCACTCCTGCCCGAGGCCACGGGCGGCACCCGGGGAACCGAGCGCCTCGGGGGCGGGGAGCGGGAGGGGGCCCAGGCCTCGTCGATCATCATCCCACCCGCGCGGACGGGCGACGCGCGCGTCGCCCTGGTCGAGGAGGTGCGCACTCCCCTGCGCACACGCTCGACGACCCACACGAGCGTCGAGGTCTGCGCGATCGAGGAGACCTACGTGTGCGGGGACGGCACGGTCACCTGGCATCACGGGCCGACGAACGTGTCGACGCGGGTCACCGACTATGACCTGCTGCGCCTGCCCGGGCTCGAATTCATCCGCAACATCGAGCTGTTCCTACCCACCCACACGCTGCCCACGAAGTCCACGTGGTTCACCCTCACCCCGGCGGCGCTGGCCACGATGGGGATCGAGGCCGCGGACCTGGCGGGCACCCTGCACGCCACCGAGCACGCGATGATCGGGATCCTGCCCATCGTCGCGACCTGCGACCGCTGGGACCTGGGTGGCCTGTCCACCGAGCTGCACGACGACACGGGCGCGCCCACCGTCTTTATCCACGATGCGTTCCGAGGCGGCGCCGGGCACATGCTCGCCGGCTTTCACAGCGCGCGGTCCTGGGTGGCCGCGACCCTCGAGGCCATCTCCTCCTGCGACTGCGAGTCCGGGTGCCCACGCTGCGTCCAATCCCCCAAGTGCGGCAACGGCAACGAACCCCTGTCCAAACAGGGCGCGATCACGCTGCTTGCCTATTTGTTGCAGCGAGCACCCGGGGCGTGATGCGGTGCCGTCATATGACTTGTTTTCTTGAACGCCTGATCATATGCTGATCAGCGTCTCATTTTATTCCGCAGGACACGTGTTTGGCGGACTCGCTACGCAGGAGGTGCGCCGTGGCTGACGTCGCTTTCGATTCCAACAAGCATGCCCAAACTCGGCAGGATGTCGAGCACGGGGGGGCGGCAATAGCCTCCAGCTCCGAGGCAATCGCCCGCCTTACGGACGGACAAAACGAGCGCTTTTGGACCGATGAGGCGGGCCCTCAGGCACTGCGGAACGCCTTTATCGCCTTCCTCGGCGCCTGCGGTGATATCGCCACTAACGAGCGCGACACTCTCCGCTCCTTCGGGCGCAATGTCGATCAGGCGATCGAGGACTTTGCCGCCGTTGAGCAGGCAACGGGGGACGAGCTGAAGGCGCTTCGCGACTCGATGGGGGACCCGTCGGTCTACACGTCACCGACGCCCCCCTCCGCGTCACCTGCCGGGGGGTCAGCACCGAGCACCGATCCCGCGACGACGGCTGGCACCAATGGCGCGCCCACCCAGGAAGCACAGACAGAGTTCTGACCCGAGACGCACGATAGGAGACAGACCATGGTGAGCAGCCCCATGTATGACCGCCTCATGAAGTTCGTTGAGGGAGTCGAGGAGTCCCACAAGCTCAGCGGCTACGATTGCGAACATTCCACGATCATTGCCGGAATGGGCATGATGAGCGCCAGCGTGTCCCACTTCAAGGAATACCAGGGATTCGAGGGACAGACGGGCGAGGCCATTGACGGCTGGATCGATCAGGCGCAGAAACGCTACAGCAGCGAACGACAGGCGTACGTGACCGGAACCGAGCACTACGTCGAGGGTCGACGCTTGCTGATGCACGCCGCCGAGGATGCAAAGCTCCTGTCCCCAACCCTCCTGGACAAGGCCACCGAGTCAATGCGGGATCTTGCTCAGGTCGTCATTCCGGTCGCAAAGCACATGGGTCCATTCGGAGAGCCCATCAACACGATCGCCACGACCGGCGCTGCCTACGTGGACGCGATCGAGGCGCAGGCAAACGCACAGCGCGAGGCCGCAGCCACGGCGATCCTGCAGCGTGTCAACGACGAGGCGCAGAAGCTCGCCGACCAGTTGCACGCGCACACGGAGGAGCTTAAGGAGATTAAGCACGGTATTGATGATAGGTATTTTCCTTCCCACCCAGGCCCCTCTAGCCCATCCGTGTCGAATCAACTAAGCCAGGGCAACATGTGGGTCTCACCCCACGAGGCAGGCGTATACGGGGCCAGCCGCGATGACGACTACGGCCGTTCCGACCTTCGGGGTCAAGGATCGGGCCTGTACGCGGACGGATACGACGAGGGCGGTCCGATCAGCGACCGCATCATGTCCTCGAAGCGCATTCCCAACCAATACATCTCCGAAGGAGAGCTTGGATCCCGTCTGAACCCCGTCACCGATCCGCAGGACCTGATGGATATTGACCTGCTGCACACGCGCGTCAACGGTGACCGTCACGCGAACGGCGTCATCGGCGGTCATACTCCCGCTTCTCCCGTCGATCGCGATCACCCTCTATGGCGTCTCAACGGTGGCCCTGCCAGCGAATCGTCGACGGCTGGTCGCCTCGGCGGCACCGGTATGCTCGGCGCAGGGGCACTGGGCCTTCGCGGGTCCGCTCGCATGGGTTCTGCCGCATCCAGCATGGGTCGAGCCGGTGGAGCGGGAGCCGGAGGATCGGCTGCTTCAGCTGCCCTGCGTACCGGTTCCTACTCCGGTGCCGGATTCGGCAAGTACACGCCGCCAACTCCTGCGGGTGCGACGGGGGTTGGTGCCAACGGAGCCTCTGGAGTGACGGGCATGTCAGGGGCGTCCGGCGCGAATGGCGCTGGAAGCTCCACGGCCGGCGGTCGCACCCAGGGAGCCGGCGGTTTCATGGGCGCTGGTGGCGCTGGCGCCGGAGGAAAGAGGGACGAGAAGAAGGCCCAGCGACGCCGCTACACGCCGTTCCGCTTTGAGGACGATGAGGACGAGCTGCCCGAGGGCTACGTGAACCCCATGTCGCAGACCTACGGGTCCGACAAGGACATCGCCCCTGTACCTCGCAAGGACGACGGATGGGATCCCCGCCAATGGTGACACGCACGAACAGCACTGCACGCCTGCTTGGCGTTGCGGCCTCGACCCTGGCGCTCGCCACGGGTGCCACCGCACTACCCTCCGGCCCGGCCCATGCGGCGGACACCATCACAGCCGCCGACCAGCCCTATTTCGCGTACTACCACCTCGACCAGGCGCGCGCGAAGGGCTACACCGGGCAGGGAGTCACCATCGCAATCCTGGACGGCGAGGTCGACACCAGTGCGCCCGAGCTGACGGGTGCCGACATCACCGATAAATCGCCCTGCACGGTGACGTCTTCAACTGCATCCATCAGCCACGGTACCGCCATGGCCGCCCTCCTCGTGGCGCACGACTACGGCATCGCTCCCAATGCAAAAATCCTCTCATACCGATTGGTTTTTTCCGATGACTCAGCTGGCTCAGATTGTTCGGGCGTCTCTGGTATTGACAAGAATGAAGCCTCATCGCTGATCAATACTGCGATTAATGACGGCGCTCAGATCATCAGTATTTCATCGTCTAACAAGGCTGGAACGACTCCTCTCAAGTGGGCAATAGCACGAGCAATATCCCAGGGGATCATCATCACCGCGGCCGCCGGTAATGATGCAAAGAACGAAACGGATGTCACCTACGAAAAATGGTCCGGTGTCATCGGCGTAACTGCCATTGATATCAACGGGAACTTCCAAGATTACTCCTCATGGGGCGAAGGCGTCGTCAGCGCAGCTGTAGGAGGTCCTTTGAAGGCGCGGAATTATTCGAACGGACAGCTTGAAGAGGTCAACGGCACATCCGTCTCGACTCCTCTCGTCGCTGGCTCTCTCGCGCTCGCCCGCCAGAAGTGGCCCCAGGCCACCACGAATCAGCTCCTTCAGCTTCTCATTCACACGGGGACCAACCCGGACCACACGTGGAACAAGTACACGGGTTACGGCGGTGTTGCGCCCGGTGCAATGGTCAACACGGACCCCAGCCAGTATCCGGATGAGAATCCTCTGGCAGTCAAGGACGGCGGTTCCAGTCCGACGCCCGACGAGGTTAAGCAGTACACCGACGGTGTGGTCTCTCCCTTTGAGATCGCCTACGACAACTCCTACATATACCGGGGCCTGGACGAGAACAAGATCGGCGACAGCCGAAACCCCTACCCCACTCACCTGGGGACCAGCCCGCGCTACCACGGCAAGTAAGCCGACGGGGGCGCGGGGCGTCGCCCTGATGCCCAGCTATGGCTACCAACCAGCAATTCCGCATGCAATTCCCGTGAGTGGATGTCGGGCTTTGGGATCTAATCGTTGATATTCTGCGGTTTCTTAGCTTGTATCGATTCGCGCCGCGGGGGAATTGCATGCGAAATTAGCTGGCGGTGGTGTCAGCGCCGCGCGCTTCGGCCATCCGCGCCGTAAGCTTCGCTCGGCGCGTCGGCTCGCTGTCCAGCCAGGCCCCGCCGCCCAGCCTTCCGATCTCTCCGGCGCCCACGGGCACCGCGGCCAGGCCGTGCGGTCCCTCCGGTGCCCTCGGTACCGGAGGGGCCTTCGCGGCTGATGTTGCTCGGCGCGTTGCCCTGATGCCCAGCTATGGCTGTCAACCAGCAATTTCGCATGCAATTCCCCCGCGACTCTTTCAAACATTGAATTTGCATTGTTGGAATTGCGCCACTTTCAGGCATTGCTGAAACTTCATCCAATCGAATTGCATGCGGAATTGGGGGATGAAGACTCATCTCTATAACCGCGCTTGTTCCTCGTGGCATTGCGCTACTTACGGGAGTATGCACTGCCTAGTAGCTAGCGCAATGGTGTGCGAGGGGGTGCACTGCTTGCCTATTCGGTGCGACGCGTTGCCGGGCTTGAAACCGGTGACACCTTTGCAGGTCTGTGTGGGTGCGGGCTTGAAACCGGTGACGCCTTTGCGTGGGGAAAATGCTGGTTTTCCGGGTGTTGTGGGCTCGCAATGGTGCTGTTGGTTTCATTGGTCGGCCTCGGTGAGGCGTGCAGTGGTGCTGTCGGTTTCATTGTGCTCCACGCTGGTGCCTTCCGTGCATTGGGGACGTCAAGGCTCGGGACATGGTGGGGATTTTGCACTACATGAAGCTCTCCGGCCGCGTGTCACCGGCGTGTCGCGGTTCTAATGACGCTATTTCCCCCATTTGGTGGTGCGATCACCGCCTGACGCAGCGCCTGGTGACCCTCATGTCGTGCAATTTCCCCCGTTTGGTGGTGGCGAGGCCGCAACGTGAGGTGGTGTGCTCGCCAAAGTGCAGACCCATTAGCTGAAAACAGCCAAAAATAGGCCGTTTTGGATGAATGGGTCTGTACTTTGGCGGATTCGGTGTCACTCTCGGTGTGCTGCTCGCACACAAACCCCTCAACATGCGCGTTACCCCGTTGATACGCACGTAAACCCCTAGATGTGCACCTGGGCGGGGCTGCCTACGTGCATATCATCGGGCCCGCGTGCGGGTAAGAGGGCCCGGGTGCATGTCATCGGGCCCACGTGCGGGTAAGAGGGCCCAGGCGCAGGTCATCGGGCCCACGTGCGCAGGACGCGTTCACAGAAACAGAAGCGGGGCCTGACGACTCGCAGGCATCCCGACGCCCTCTATCTATATGCCCAGGGAGACGACGGAGGCAAGACCCCGAAGGGTCCCACCTCTCGTTGCACGCGGTGGCCGCGCCGTCGGCGCTGACAAGTCACGCTACCAGCAACACGCAGTGTCCTATAACCCCGCATCCGTGACATCGCTCGGGCCGAATGCGCTCAGTGCACGAAACCCGCCAGCACAAACTCGAAGGGGCCGGCCATAAGGCCGACCCCTTCGAGTATCCCATCAACACAGTGCAAGTCTTCCGATGCGCTCCCTTTCTTGGCTCACCCTTTGTGGGTGTCGCCCTTGGCTTGATGACTATTAGTGTACGGACCCCACCTGTGGGAACCATTGAACGAACCTGGCAATTTCCTGTGAATTTATCACCGCTCGGGTCCGGCGCGAGCCCGAGCGCTCACATTCGTTGAAAAACCGGCGATTCTTACTGGCTGCGTGAGGATCACCAGGCAGTCGAGATCACGCACCTCGCAGGATTGAACGCCCACGCCATTCGCCTCAGCGACGGCGAAGGCCGCCCCGCATGGCCGCTCCCCCACGTCCTCCCAGCCGGCCGTTGCTGACTGCTCTGCCCCCGCCAGAGCCGCCAGGTCGGCGACGGCCTGCAGGCGCACCCGCTCGCGGTGAGCGACGCCAACACCGCCAAGGACCACCACAAGCACGAGGGCCAGGACGATGAGCCCCACGGAATTGATGGTCCCCGACCCTTCCTCGTCGGAACGGTCGCCGGCACGCCAAAACGCGACAGGCTCACCTCGGTACACAGCCGCCGCCCTACCTCGTGATCGCAGCGTCACGGCAGGTCACCCTCGTCGATGGTGGTCACCGAGCATCGGGCGATGCCCCCGACCCAGCCGGCTGCCCCTCGGTAGGGGGCGGTGCCGGTGACGCTCACCCACCCGCCGGTGCGTGTCACCTCGTAGGATCCGGGCGGGTAGGCGGCCGAGGCCGCTCCCTGCGGGTCGGTCTGCCCGATGGAGGCGGCCCGCGCGCCCTCGCGCACCGCCTGACACAGGGATGCTCCGGTCATCCCCGCCTGAGCAGCAGCGACGATGACGCCGACGACGAGGGTGACAGCGACGAAACCGATGGCGTGTTCGACGGTGACGTATCCGTTCTCGTCGCTGTTCATCGGGTGTTCAGCGCCTCCTGAATGATGGATTCGAGGGCGGCTCGCACCGTGTCCGATTTGAGGATTACGATGAGCAGGCCCGCGAATCCGGCGGCTGCGATGGTGCCGATCGCGTACTCGACGGTGGTCGCGCCCTCCTCTGGGTCGCGCCCCTCGGTGGGTTCGGCCGTGGTCCGGGGCCGCAGGGCCCGAGCTCCCTCCTGCACGGCCGCCATCGCGATGAGCTGAGCGCGCGTGGCCGCGCAGTCGATTCTGTCGATGATCGTCATTGATCTGTCCTTTCTTCCGTTGCGCGCGGTCGCGCGCAGGGCCAGTGTGCGCGGGGCCGGCCCACGTTTCCAGGCGGATTCGGACCCCTGTGGATAACCAACGAGGCCCCGCAACCCCTGTGGATAACCCTCTAAACACCGATTCCTCCCACGAGATGCGCAAGCAGGGGTGCGATACCCAGGGATAGGAAGGCGGGCAGGAAGAAGACGCCGAGCGGACCGACAAGGCGGACGCTCAGCTCCTCGGCCTGCGCCTTCGCGTCGACGAGGCGGGAGCGGCGCTCCCACGCGGCACTTCGGGCGAGCAGCGTTTCCGGGGCGGTTCCGCTGGTCCACGAGGCCTCAAGCGCATCACGCAGGGGATGGCTCCACTCGGGGGTGTCCTCCCATGCGTCCGCCCAGGTTGCCCCGAGCCGCAGCGAGGCGGCGGCCCACGTCAGTGCCTCGGTGGTACTGGCGTCGCCCAATGCGTCGAGAGCGCGGGGAATTGCCGCGCCGCAGGCCAGGGCGGAGGCAACGAGGTCGCAGGCGAGCGCGCCGTCTATCCCCTCCTCGACGCGCCTGCACCGAGCAAGGATCTGTCGACACGAGGCGACGCCCGCCACCCACGCGGCCACACCCACGAAGGCGCACATCCGTCCCACTGTTCCTCCCATGTAGAACTGCCAGGGCGATGCCCCCAACGCGAGCGCGCACGCGATCCCCACGAGGGGAAGGGCCGCGAGGACACGCGCGGACATGAGCGGGCCGGCGGCGGCGACGCGACGCGCCTCCTCGAGCGCCTGCGCGTCGTCTATCGCGCTGCCGATCGCGTCGAGCACGTCGGCGAGGGGAGCGCCGAGGTCGTGGCTGAATCGGCAGGCAAGGGCGACGGATGCGGCGCTCACACGGGATGCGGCCACTCCCGGTGCCCTTTCTGCTCTGCGCAGGGAGCGCCAGCGCGTCGGTGCGCGCGCCCACTCGTCGAGGACGGCAGGGTAGGAATCATCCACACCGACGCTCCCTCCCGCATCGATGCGCGCCAATGCGAGGTCCCAGGCAAGGGAGGTTGGGGCTCCCGCGCGCAGACGGGTCGCAACCTCAGCGACGAGGAGGGAGAGCTCGCGCGGGGTGGGTGGGCCCTGTGCGCGGCCTCGGTGGCGCGCGGATCTTCCCGGCCCGGGGATTAGCCGACCCCACCGCCCCCGGGCCTCGCGCCCCGGGCTACGGACGCGCGTCGGCCGCGCCCATGCGCGCGCGATGCGCTTCTCACGCGCTCCCCGATACACCGCACCACAACACTGACAACACGAAGCAACCACGCTTATAACGAACACGCTGACCGCCGCCACCTCGCCAAGGCCGAGGCAGTCCGCGAACGCATCCCAGCCCGCCCTCATAGCCCGACCCGTCGGGCGAGGGAGGCCCATACCTCATGCGTGGTGACGCAGCCATCGGCGGTGGCGCTGAGCGCGAGAGCGCACTCAAGAGACCCGCGAGCGCGCGTGAGGACCCCGACCTCGGACACCCATCGGTGCCCGGAGGGGGCTCGGCGCAGGTGGAGGACGGCGTCGATGGCGCTGGCGGCCTGGGCGGCGACGGCATGCTCGCTCATCCCGGCGAGCGCTCCGAGGGCGGCAAGCCGTGCGGGCACGTCGTGCGCCCCGTTGGCGTGGATCGTCGCCCAACCGCCGTCGTGCCCGGTGTTGAGGGCGGTGAGGACGTCGCGCACTTCGGGGCCTCGGCACTCGCCGAGGACGAGGCGGTCGGGGCGCATGCGCATGGCCGCGCGCACGAGGTCGGCGAGGGTGACCGCGCCCCTCCCCTCGACGTTAGGGGCGCGCTCGATGAGGTGCACGCAGTGCGGATGAGCGGGCGCGATTTCTGTGACCTCTTCGATGCAGACGATCCGCTCACCAGCGGGGACAAGGGCGAGCGCGGCGCTCAGGAGCGTCGTTTTCCCACTTCCGGTTGCCCCGCTGACGAGGACGTTCGCGCGCGAGGCGACAAGGGCCCGCAGGAGCGTCCCCACCGCGCCGGGCAGAGTCCCACAGGCCGCGAGATCCGAGATGCCCAGCCGACGGGTGCCGAGGACGCGCAGGGAGATGAGTGTGCCGGATCCCGACACGGGCGCGAGGACCGCGTGGAGGCGCACTCCCCCGGGCAGGGTGCCGTCCGCGATGGGGCACGCATCGTCGAGGCGCACGCCGCTGGCGCTCGCGAGGCGGATGGCGGCGCGGCGGGCGTCCGCCTCGTCTCTGATACCGGCGTCCACGCGGACGAGGCCGCCTCCTCGGTCGACCCACGCCTGAGTGCCGTTGATGAGGACGTCGGTGACGGCTGGGTCGTCGAGGAGGCTCGCGAGGGGCGGGTCCATGCCGCGTTGCCGGGCGCGTAGGGTCTCCAGGGTGGAGGTGACCGCGGCGGCTCCGCAGCCAGGCGGCGCGGACGCGGCGGCCGCACGAGCGGGGTCCTCACCGCGGGCGAGCAGGTGCAGCGCGTCACGCATGGCGCGCCTCGATCGCGAGGAGCTCGCCCGGTGACAACACGGCCCCGCCTGCACGCGCGGTGGAGGCGGATTCGAGGGCGCGGATGAGGCCGCGCAGGTCCCGCCCGGAGCGCGTTGGGGCGCGCAGGATGGAACCGGGGGCGCACGCGCGCAGACCGGCTCCCCAACGCTCACCAGCACTCACAAGCGTGATCGCGGGACATGGAGGGGGAACCGCCGTGCATGTCGCCGACAGTGCGGCGGCCCCCTCCAGGTCCCCATGGGTCACGACGATAAGCGCGTCGGCGCGGATCGCGGACACACATCGGGCGGCTCGCTCGTCCCATCGGCCCGCGTCCACGATGAGGGGCGCGTCGAGGGATCGGCACGCAGCGACCACGCGGGGATCGTCGGCGGCGGCACCGCCTCGGGAGTCCCCGACGAGGGCCCGCACGCCCCCGACGACGGGCAGGTGCTCACGCAGCGACGGTAGATAGGAGTCCTCGGACGCGTCGAGATCCGCCCAGCGCACGCCGGGCACATCATGGTCAGCCGCGAGCGCGACACCGGGCACGGACCCGGACGCGTCGACGACGACTGCATCGCCCGACCTCGCTCGGCGGGCACCGCGCTCCCCGCGCCGCACACCCCCTCGGACACTCCGACGACGCCCACGCTCACGTGCCAGCAGCCGCACAATGCCGGTGACCCCAACCCCGCCGGCGATCCCAGCGACCACCCACACCGCACCCGATCGGCGCGTGCGGGAGGATGCCTCGGCGATGAGGGACACGAGAAGCGCGGTGTCCCCCGGTAGGCTCACCTGACCGCCCTGACCGACGCGCACGCAGGGTGTTCCCTCGGGCACGGGAGCCGACGCAGAGGCGAGGATCAACGAGGCCAGGCCCGGGTTCGAGCACACGCGCGCCCCTGCGAGCACTACGGCATTGCGCACGCCGTCGAGGTCGGGTGGAACGAGTCCGATGAGGGCGACGGTTCCTCGATGTGGGGCGACATGGGCGTTCATAAGACGACGATGCACCCTCACCGGTTGTCTGGTCCACCCGCGTGCGCGTCCCTGTGGACAACGCCAACCCGAGGTGCGAGGCTGTGCATAGAAGGGTCCGATGGAGGACCCCTGTGGATTGAGCCAACGCTGGAGTAAACGCAATGGTACGCGCGGCCTTTTTCGACCTGGATAAGACGATTCTGGACACGTCCTCGAACGTGGCTCTGTCCGGCCCGTTCATCGAGGCCGGCCTCATGAATCGGCGCACCGCCCTCACCTCCGTCCTGGTTCAGCTGCCCTACCTGCTCGCGGGCGCGGACGAATCGCGCATGGAGCAGATGGCGCAGGCGCTGGGACGTATGGGGCGAGGCTGGAACGCCGCGTTCCTTGAGGCAACGGTGGAGGACGCGCTCGAGCGCACGATCCAGCCCGTCTGCTACGCGCAGGCGCTCGCGCGCATCGAGCAGCACAAGCGCGCGGGAGACATCATCGTCATCGCCTCGGCATCGGTCGAGCAGGTGGTACGTCCCATCGCGCAGATGCTGGGGGCGGACGAGGTCCTCGCCTCGCGCGCAGCGGTCGACGAGGACGGGTGTTTCACGGGCGAGATCACGCACTTCAACCAGGCGCAGGGCAAGGCGGATGCCTGCGAGGCCCTGGCTCGCGCGCGCGGCTGGGACCTGTCAGACTGCTCGGCCTACTCGGATTCGGTGTCAGACGCGCCGCTCCTGCGCCTCGTCGGCCACCCCTACGCGGTCAACCCGGACCGCGGCCTGCGCGAGATGGCGCAGCGCGAAGGCTGGCCCACCCTCACGTTCACGTCCACGGTGCGCGTCCTGCCGCGCGAGGTTCCTACGCCCGCGAAGGTCGCGGTGCCTTTCATCGCCGGCGTCGCCGTTGGCGCGGCGGCCTGCGCGCTCCTGCGCCGCTGAGAAACAGCCCTAGGAGAGGCGGCCTGCCTGCACGTGGCGGGCGACGTCGCGCCCCACCTGGGCGCCGTAGACGACTCCCGCACAGTAGTGGATGATCCACCGGGCCAGGCCGGCCTCGTCGGCGCTCACCCACCCGGCGAGTTCGCGTCCCGCGCGCGCCGGATCGAGCGCGTCGTAGGCGCTGGGCACGCACACACCGGTTGGGTCAACGCCTCGGGTCACGAGGATCCAGCGCGCCAGTCCGCCTCCCACGACGGACGAGGCCGGGTCAAAGACACGCCGGAAACGGAAATGTGCGGTCAGGGCGGCAGCGACGGCGAGGCCGGGCGCATCGCAGCACGTGTAGGCGAGGGCGGGTGCGAGCAGGGACGGGTCGGCGGGCACGGCGACGGACCGCGACTCGACGAGGCCGGCGGCAACGAGACCCGAGCAGGCATCCCTGTGCAGTCCAGCGATCAGCGCGGGCAGGGGCGTGGGGGCGACGCGCGCACCGCCTTGGGAGCGGGTGTTGAGCGCGGGGAAGCGCGAGGCGAGGTTCCACTGCGAGCGCCAGATCCCCAGCGCGAGGGCGGCCCCCGGATCCGAGGCCGCTCCCCCTTCGTCAGCCATGGACAGGGCACGCACGTCGTCGACGCTCGTGCGGGCGCCCTCGATGATGGACAGGGCGGCGGCCTCGCGCACAGCGGCCTCCGCGCGCGCTTCCTCCCAGCCTCGGCGCAGTCCCTCGCTAAAGCGCAGGTCGGCGAGTGCCGTGTGGGCCTCGTTCATGGCGGAGGCGACGTCAGGGTAGGCTGCCGCCGCGCACAACACGGCGGGTGCGGGGTCAACGAGGGCTTCGATACTCACCCCTCTACACTAGGGGCATGACGCTTTTGCAGCATCGAAACCTCTCCGCGCGCCTGCGCTCGGGGTTGTTCGCGTTCGTTTTCGCCCCGATCGCCCTGGTGTTCCTGGGGTCCTCGATGGTTGACGTGCAGGCGTTGGCCTCGGTCGGCCAGCCCTTGGCCTCGGTCGAGGGACTCATCGGCATGGCGCTCGCGTCACTGCTGCTGGCCCTCATCGCCCTCAATTGCGAGGAGTCGAGCGCGGGCATGGTCGTAACCTTCGTGTGGTCGATCGTCGTGGGGGTGGCCCAGTTCTTCGGCGTGGCGCGCCTTCCTTTTCTCATGAAGTCATCCGTGGGCGCCGAGGATGTCATCGCGGGTGTGTCCTGGTGCCTGTACCCGGTGTGCATGTCGCTCATGCTTGGTGCGTGCGCGCTGACGATCAAGTCGGTGCGAGTGCGCGCCGGTAAGAGCACGCGCGTGCCTCTGGCCCGCGTACACCGCCACGGATTCGGCACGACGGTAGCGCTTCCCGCAGCGGTCGCAGCGGGCACGCTGATGGTCGCGGCGGCCCCCTCGGACACGACAAACGTCGCGGCCATGGGCCTGCAGGGGGTCACCGAGGGCTTCGAGCCGATGCACTGGCTCGCGCTCGGAGCGGGCATCGCGTTCGCGGTGCTCGTCGTGAGCGCCCGCTGGTCGATCACGGGCACGCAGATCGCGAGCTGGTTCATTTTGGTGCTCCCCACGTACGTGGTCCTGCCCGTGTGGGCGTCGCTGACGGGCAACGTGATCGTCCCCGGCCCGTCCCTGCTGACGAAGATGGCGCTCGCGAGCCCGCCGCTGGCAGCGCTCGGAATGGCGACCGGCTGCGCTTCGATGGGTGTCCTGTGGGCCCGCGTGCGGGCGCTCAAGAAGCTCGAGACAGATGACGATTCGACGGCAAAAGAAGGGCCTGCCGAGGGCTAATGCACGTAAGCGCTCACGCTGACCGTAATATGTGGGCAGATATAAGGAGGAAGCATGTCTGATAACGAGTTTGACGCCCAGCGCGACCGCGCCGAGGAGGCACCTGACAACCTGGTGCTGACCGGTGAGGAAATCGAGCTGCCCGGTGAGGATTCCGACGCGTCGGCGATCATCGGCGAGTCCAGCGAGCCCATCCACACGGGCGAAATCGAGGCGGTCGCAATCGGCGGCCTGACGGGCCGCGTGCCCGCCGCAGCGCCGCTCAAGCCGACGATCGAGGACAAGATCTCCACGGGCGAGCTGCCCATCGTGTCCGCCCCCGAGGGCGATCTCCCGGTCGTTTCTTCCTCCGACGAGGCCGGCTCCGCCCCCGAGCAGGAGCAGGCTGAGCAGGATTCTCCCGCCGACGCTCCGTCCGCCGACCAGGGCACCGATGAGTCTGCCGCGGCCAACGCTCCGTCCGCAGAGGCGACCGATGAGCCCGAGACCACCGACGAGGCCCCCGCTGAGGACGTGACCGAGGAGCAGGCTCCCGCAGAGGACACCGCTTCCGACGAGCACGCCCACACCTCGTCGAACGAGGAGGGCGAGCAGCCCGAGGCCTCCGCGGACCAGGCGGAAGAAGGCGAGAATTCCTTTGCTTCCCTGCTCTCCTCCGCAGACGAGGACGCCGCAGACGAGGCGACCGAGGACGTGACCGAGGATCCGGAGCCCGCGCTCGCCCCCGTGATGACGCCCGCGCAGGCGGCCGCCGCCCTGAGCGAGGCCAGCGACGCGGCGACCGACGAGGCCGAGGCCCCCTCGAGCGACGAGCAGCCCTCCGAGGAAGAGACCACCAAGGACGAGGTTACCGTAGTCGGTGGCGCTGCTGCCGAGGCCTCCGCGCACTCGCCGTCCTCGCGCCGCTCCATGATCTTCGGCGACGACGAGACCCTGTCCTCCTCAATTCCCGCAGTCGCGGCCGAAGAGGAGAACGCTCCCGCCGAAACCTCCGCGGAGGAAGAACCCGAGGCTGAGGAGGAGGCCCCCTTCACCGAGCCGACGACCCAGCTGCCGACGCAGGACACCGAGGCCTCGTACTCCTTCGAGGATCGGGATGCCGCCGAGGCCGCACGCCCGCGCCGCCGCTCCCTGCTGGGCCAGGGCGACGAGGACAGCGAGGCGGCGACCCTGGCCGCCATCGCGGCGACCACCGCGCGCGGCGACAAGTCCGACGCGCCTTCGAGCCTGGACGACGAGCTCTTCTCCGCCGCCCCCGAGATCACGGAGATGCCCTCGCGGACGGGCGCGCACTGGCTGTCCTTCCTGCTCTTCCTGCTGCTCGTACCCGCCGGCTGGTACCTGGCAGCCGACGCGGGTGCCCGCATGACTCTGGCGGATGCCGCCCCCATGTATACGGGCGTCGCCTCGATCGTGGCCCTGGGCGAGATCCTCGGCGCGATCGTCATCTCCGCGATCCTTTTCGTGACCGCGCGCCGCTCGTCTCTGGGTGCCTGGCTGATGGGCATCGTGACCCTCATCGTGGGTCTGCCATGGCTCATGGCCCCCGGCATCACCGGAGCGTCGGTGCTGTCCGCGCTCACCGCGCTGACCAACACGGGCTCGCTGGGCGCGAATCTCTCGCACCACCTGCAGGCCTCCGGCTACTCCGGCCGCTTCGTCCTGCTGGGCATCGTCCTCATGGGCCTGGCGTATGTGTCCCACTCAGCACGCCGCACCGGCCGCGCCGAGGAGGCGCTGCGCGTCTCGCTGGAGGCCACCAACCCGGCGGGTGCCTTCTACTCCAAGCGCGCCCGTAAGAAGGCGGCGAAAGAAGCGGCCCGCAAGTGAACACTCTGATTCCCGCCAGCGCGATCGAGCTCGAGGGTCCGTGGACCCATCGGCACGTGAGCGCTGGCGGCGCCGCATTCCACGTCGCCGACATGGGCGAGGGCATGGACCATGCGCTCGTCCTCCTGCACGGCTTCCCCGAGCATTGGTGGGCGTGGCGCGACGTCCTGCCCACCCTCGCGGAGTCGACCTCGCGCGTGTTCGCCCTTGATTTGCGAGGCTTCGGCACCTCCGACCTGACGCGCGGAGACTGCGACCTACAGCAGATGGCGAACGATGTGATCGGCGTTGTGCGCGCCCTCGGCGTGGCTTCGTTCTCCGTGGCCGGCATGGGGATTGGCGGCACGGTCGCGTGGATGATCGGTGCCCTGGCGCCCCTCGAACTGCGATCAGTGGCCGTCCTGTCGGCACCCCACCCCCTCGGGGTCCAGCCCGTGATTGGTCACGCACCCTGGGCGGGTGGCCGCCTCCTGCAGGGTCGCCTCGCGCTGCCCACCGGGCGTGAGCGCGCGCTGCGTTCGGGCTCTCTCGTGACGACAGTGTTCCGCGCGTGGGCCTCGCCCGGGAACGTCGACGCCCTCGTCTCCCAGTCAGGTACGTACCGCGCCGCGCTGCGTCGCCCCTTCGCGGCGCATACCGCCCTGCGCGGCCTGAGCGCCACCCACAAGATCTCGCGCGAAGAGCGCCGGCTGCTGTCGGAGCCTGTGCGTGTGCCCGTCCTATCCCTGGTGGGGCGCGACGACGGGGCATGGTCGGCGCTGGATCACGCGGCCGACGCCCAATTCGTGGACGCGCCGCTCACGCAGATCGTCATTCGCAAGGCCGGACACTTCCTCCCCGAAGAAGCACCGCAGGTTGTGGCCGAGGCTCTGTCAGAGCACGTCTGCACCCACGCCAAGTAGTCTATTTTTCATTAGACAGGTCACACAAAACGCGAAATGAAGCCCATTTCACCTGATAGATAGGGCATAATGGTGTGATGCGCGGTACCTTCTCGTGAGTGGTATTACGTATGGGATCCACTGCGCAATCCAAATCGAAACGCCCGAGCAATCGGGCACGAGCGGAAGGAGCTCCGCACCATGATCGGTGACGGAAACTTCATCAGCCAGGTGCCGCTGTTCGGTGGCCTTGATGATGCACAGCAGGTGTCCCTCCAGCAGAAGATGGGTCATACGACCCTGCGTCGCGGAGAGACTCTCTTCGACGAAGGCGATCTCGGCGATCGCCTGTACATCGTGACCGAGGGCAAGGTGAAGCTCGGCCACACGTCCAGCGACGGCCGCGAGTCTCTGCTCGCAGTCCTGGGCCCCGGAGAGATCATCGGTGAGCTCACGCTCTTCGATCCGGGTCCGCGCTCAACCACCGCAACCGCCGTTTCCCCGGCGTCCCTCCTCTACCTCGAGCACGAGGATCTCATGCACGTGCTCGACACCAACCCGACCCTTGCCAAGCACATGCTGCGCGCCCTCGCTCAGCGCCTGCGCCGCACCAACGAGTCCCTCTCGGATCTCGTGTTCTCCGACGTTCCCGGCCGCGTCGCCAAGGCCCTCCTGGACCTTGCAGATCGCTTCGGCACCGCGACCGACAAGGGTGTCCACGTCCCCCACGACCTCACGCAGGAAGAGCTCGCCCAGCTGGTCGGCGCCTCCCGCGAGACCGTGAACAAGTCTCTGGCCGACTTCGTGTCGCGCGGCTGGATCCGTCTGGAAGGTCGCGCCGTGACCCTCCTCGACGTCGATCGCCTGGCGCGTCGCGCTCGCTGACCGCAGCCTACACAGGGTTGGGCCCGGCTCCTCACGGTGCCGGGCCCAACCTTTTGCTTGACGATATGAACGAGGCCGTGGTCCCTCGTGCGTTGTCCGCACGTGCCGACCACGGCCTCGTTAACGCGCAGAGCTGCTGCGCGTCAGTTCTGAACGGCGGGTGCTTCCTCAATCGGACGCTTGAGGTAGGCCACCAGATTCTCGGAACCCGTGGGTCCGGGGATCACCTGGACGAGTTCCCACCCGTCGGCGCCCCACTGGTCGAGGATTGCTTTCGTCGCGTGCGTGAGCAGCGGAATCGTGGAGTATTCCCATTTAGTCATGGCCCTATCCTACCCGCCCGCCAACTGGGGGCGCACGAAGGACAGGACCTTCGGAACGTGGGGGCTGCGGAGCTCGCGGGCGAGCGGCTCGTCGGAGGTGCGCAACCATTCCAGCCAATTGTCCGCGTGAGGATAGTGGCGCAGTATCGCTCGACGTTCACGTTCCGTCAGACCGCCCCACACGCCGTAGTTAGCCTCAGAGTCGAGAGCATCGGCGAGACATTCGAGGCGAACCTCACATTCGTAGCAGCGCATACGAACCTGACGCTGGGAGGCACCCTGCACGAACAGCACGTCCGGCTCGATGGACGCGCAGAGCGCGCGGGCGACCCAGCTCTGGTCGTCGCCTTGCGTTGACATCGTGGAACTCCACCTCACTGTATTTCGAGCCCTGCCTGTGACCATACACACATGCGTGTGCGGGCGCAAACGCTGCGACCACTATCGAAGGCCCCTCGAGGTGATTCATCAGCCAATTCTCACGCGTCGCCAAACGCCAGATGAGCGGGCCGACACGTAAGCTAGGAATATGTCGCACTCTCACTCTCGCGCTGTCCGACCGGCCCAGCTGCTCGCGCTGCTACTGGCGTTCCTGAGCGTGTCCTCGCTCATGGGCGTCGTCACGGCCGGCATGCTCGTCCCCGTCGCGGGACCCACCGCGCTGGCAGCAAAGTCGGTCCCCTCCGTCTTCAACGAGCTGCCCGGTGACCTGCAGACCGTGGCCCCGGCCGAGGAGTCGCAGCTCCTCGATTCGTCCGGCGGCGTGATCGCACACTTCTACGACAAGCAGCGCATCGTGGTGCCCAGCGCCAACATCGCTGACATTATGAAGAAGGCAATCGTCGCGATCGAAGATAAGCGCTTCTACGAGCACAACGGTGTCGATGCCACGGGTATCGCTCGTGCGCTCGTGACGAACCTGGGCGATAGCGGCCGCCAGGGCGCTTCGACGATCACCCAGCAGTACGTGCGTAACTCGCTGGCAGAGCGCGGCTACCTCGAGGGCGACGCGGACCAGGTGAGCGCAGCGACCGAGCAGACCACTGAGCGCAAGCTGCGCGAAATCAAGTACGCGCTGGCATTGGAGAAGACCCAGTCGAAGGACGAAATCCTCACGGGTTACCTCAACATCGCCCCCTTCGGCCCCATCACCTACGGTGTCGAGGCCGCTTCGCAGCGATACTTCTCCAAGTCCGCGTCGGAGCTGAACTACCTGGAGGCTGCGCTCCTCGCAGGCCTCGTCCAGTCCCCCGTCCAGTATGATCCGCTGACCCACCCGGAAGCCGCTCAGGAACGCCGCGACACGGTCCTGGCAACGATGCTTGACCAGGGCGTCATCACGCAGGAAGAGTACGACGAGGGCATCGCAACGTCGGTCGATTCGATGCTGCACCCGACGGTATCCTCGGAGGGCTGCTCGGGCGCCGACTCCTCGAAGGCATACTTCTGCGACTACGTCCTGTCCCAATTCCTGGAGGACCCGACATTCGGCGCGACGCGCATCGAGCGCGAGCGCCTGCTCAAGACCCAGGGCATCACGATCCGTACGACGCTGGACACCGCGAAGCAGGACGCGGCCTACGCCTCGTTGACGAACGCGATCCCCGTGGGCGACGCCTCCGGCCTGAACGACGCGCTCGTGTCGCTGGACCCGCGCACCGGCAAGGTGCTCGCGATGGCCCAGAACACGACCTACGGCATCGAGGCTGGCCAGACGATGTCAAACTACTCGGCCGACGGTAACTTCCAGGTGGGCTCGACCTTCAAGGTGTTCATCCTCCTGCAGTGGTTCAAGGAAGGACACTCGGCCTACGAAACCGTGGGCTCGGCCAACACCTTCTACCCGAACGGCGCCTTCAAGTGCGACGGCCGCTCCATCACGACCGAGGGCTACCAGGTCAACGACCTCGCGGGTAAGACGGGCACGATGAACGTCGTGCGCGCCACCGGCCAGTCGGTCAACCAGGCGTTCGTCAACATGGCGTCGCGCGTGGACTTCTGCTCGATCTTCGAGACCGCCTACGACATGGGCATCACGGAGGACGGCGAGGTTCCGTCTCCCTTCCCCGCCAACATCCTCGGTTCCGTGTCGGGTTCCCCGCTGCAGATGGCCTCCGTGTTCGCCACGATCGCGAACTCTGGCCAGCAGTGCAAGCCCCAGTCCATCGAGTCCGTGACCGACCGCGACGAGAACGTTCTCAAGGAGTTTGCAGCGGACTGCAAGGAGGTCATCTCCCCTGACCTCGCGAACAAGACGGCGGCACTTCTGACGGCCTCGGCCGGCCAGTACTACACGTCGACTCGTCTGGGCGACGGCCGTCCCTTCGCCGCGAAGTCGGGCACGACCGACGGCCACGCCAACACGTGGCTGACCGGCTTCACCCCCTCGCTCGCCACTGCCACGTGGGTGGGCCACGGCGACAACTCCTCCCAGGAAGTTTCCGGCGTTGTCATCAACGGCGTGTACCACAGCGAGATCTTCGGTGAGACCTACGTCGGCCAGAACATCTGGGCGCCCTACATGACGCAGGCGCTGGCGGGCACACCCATTGAGGCCGTCTCGAACGCGAACATCGGCGCGACGACACCTCAGCGCGGCGCGACTCCAACTCCCTCACCGAGCGCGTCACCCAACAGCAATGACCACTGACGTCACGTCTGCACTCGCAGGGGCCACGGCCTCGTCCACTCGACGAGGCCGTGGCCTCCTGCGCACCGCGGGAACGATCGTCGGCGGCCTGGGACTCGCTGGGCTGGCCGCGGGCGGCGCGGCACTCGCGTGGGGATCGATAGAGCGCACCATGCCGGTGCTACGCCGCTACGACGTCCCCATTCAGGGCGACGTTCCAGAGGTGACGATCCTCCAGATCGCAGACCTGCACCTGTTCCCCGGACAGGATTTTCTCCTGCGTTTCCTGTCCGATGTCGCAGCCTCAGAGCGCTTCGACATGGTCGTAGCGACCGGGGACAACTTCGGATCTATGGATGCACTGGACATGGTGATGGACGCCTATCGCCCGTTCCTGTCCTATCCGGGCGCTTTCGTGCTCGGGTCGAACGACTACTACTCGCCAATTCCGAAGCGCTGGAGCCGCTACCTGTCACGATCAAAACCGCACCCCGTGCGGGTTGTTCCCGATCTTCCCTACCTGCAGATGGTGCGTCGCATGCGTCAGGCTGGCTGGGTCGATCTGTCGAATGCTTCCGGCACGATCAGCCTGCCCGCCGGCACAGTGTCTTTGCTGGGCACGGATGACGCTCATATCCACCGGGATCGTGTGGGAGCGCCGGCCTCGTCATGGGCAGCGCCGGGCGTTCTGCACCTGGGCGTCACGCACGCCCCCTACACGCGCGTCGTGTCCGCGCTGACGTCGGCAGGCTCGGACCTGATCCTCGCCGGGCACACGCACGGCGGCCAGATCGGCATTCCCGGAGCCGGGGCGATCATCACGAACTGCGACATTTCACGCCCCTACGCGAAGGGCTTGAAGCGGTGGGAGGCTCCGGACGGTACTGAGGCGTGGCTGCACGTCTCGGCTGGCCTGGGAACCTCACGCTACGCAAAGATTCGCATCGCGACGCGCCCCGAGGCGTCTCTGCTGCACGTGCACCCCGCGTAGGAGGGTGTCACCACGGCCGGCTGCCGGGCTTTCTGGGCTCCACGCAGCCAGACAACATGCGGCGTGGACCACACTTCGAGTGCTCACTCCATCTCCGTTTGGGAATATCGACAGGGTGAGGCTATACTCGAACGGCACCGGGGTGTGGCGCAGCTTGGTAGCGCGCTTCGTTCGGGACGAAGAGGCCGTGGGTTCAAATCCCGCCACCCCGACCGGTAGTCGCCGGGACCAAAAGGTCCCGGCGACTTTTGTATAGGCGCTATGCTCAGAATCACTGACCAATGGGTCGAAAGCGCACGATCGCCCACTAGACTAAGGTCGTCCCCATCACTCACTTTGAGGAGAATCTTTATGAAGCGTCGTCTTGCAGCAGCCCTGCTCATCATCACGCTCCCCCTGGGCATGGCAGCATGCCACGGCACGAAGTCCCGCAAGGCCACGCCCAGCACCCCGGCGCCTGCTGCGACAGCCAACGCCAACCCGACCCAGGCCCCCGGTCAGGCCCCCGCTCCGACGCAGGCCCCCGGTGCCTCCGGCCAGTCCGTCGAGCAGGCCTGCAATCTGGTCGCAAACCAACTAAAGTCATGGGCCGACAGCTACAGCGACCCCAACGACTTCGCACAGGCGCTGGCAGCTGCCGAGGGCACCATCAGCGCTCTGAATTCTCCGCAGATCACCAACCCCGACGTGAAGCAGGCATCCAGCAAGGTGGCCTCGGCCCTCTCGGACATGGTCAACTTCGCCAAGAAGTACCAGTCGAACCCGAATGCCGCCGACCAGAAAGAGGCTGAGCGATTGACAGAAAACCTGTCCTCCTCGCTAATCTCGCTCGGCAATTTGTGCCCCACGACGCTGAAGTAATGACGCGCCTGTAAGCGCTCAGTCATTAATCGCATAGCGCTGGAGGGCGGCCCAATGGGCCGCCCCTCCGCACTGTTTGCTCGTCCGATAACCAGAGCTGGGGATCAGCGTCCTCGCGCCCCGGCCTCGTCCATTTAAGCCTGTCCGCCGTTCTTCCAGCGACGGAAGAACATCGCCAGCAGCGCGCCGGACAGGTTGTGCCACACGGAGAATACGGCTGCCGGGAGCGCGGTCTCCGGGGTGGAGGCGAAGTGGGTCTTCGCCAGCGTCGCGGCCAGGGCCGAGTTCTGCATGCCGACCTCGATTGCGGTCGTGCGCGCCGCCTTGTCGGAGCTGCGTCCTGCGCGTCCGGCCAGGTAGCCGAAGAAGTAGCCCAGGAGGTTGTGGCAGATGACCACGGCGATGATGAGAGCGCCGGACGTCAGGATCTTGTCGACAGAACCCGACACGACGACCAGCAGCACGTAACAGATACCAAACACGGAAATCCAGGGGAGAAGCGGCAGGATCTTCACCACAAACTTGCCCGCGACGAAGCGCACGATGAAGCCGCCCAGGACGGGGGCGAGAACCATCAGCAGGATGTTCTTCGCCATCGCCGCGCCATCAACCGGCATGCGATTACCCACCAGCCAGGCGGTGAGCAGGGGCGTCATAAGGGGCGCGAGCAGCGTCGAGATCGAGGTCATGGTGACCGACAGCGCGACGTCCGCCTTCGCCAGGTAGGAGATCACGTTCGAGGCCGTACCACCGGGCGCACAGCCAACGAGGATGACGCCGACCGCGACCGCGTCGGGCAGACCGAACACGTAGCACAAGGCCCAACCGACGAGGGGCATGATCAGGTACTGGGCGACAACACCCACGAGCACGGGCAGTGGACGCTTGACGATGAGCCCAAAGTCGGGCAGCGTCAGGGTCAGGCCCATGCCGAACATGATGACGCCGAGGGCCCAGTTCACGCCGGGAGCTAGCGGCTTGAACGTGTCGGGCGTGATCATGGCGATCGCGAAGGCCGCCAGGATCAGCAGTGGGAAGACCGTGACGGCGATGCGCGCGCTGCGATCTTCGGAGGAAAGGACGGGGGATTGAGTTGTAACTGCGTCTGATGTGGACATGCCCCCCATATTTCACCGATTGTTGAATTGTTCCCGCTTCAGTCTCACGTTGTGACCCTCCCAGTATTGAGCTTCACAGGCGTACTTCATTAAGCTAAGGCTATGCACAGTGCAGCGCCGCAGACTCAGACAACGCCCGAACGCACCCCGGATGGCGTCACCAATCGCGCACCGGGACGCCCACAGGGGCGCCCGAAGCCGCGCCGCCACAACAATCCCCACATGCGTAAGCTTGCCCGCAACGGTTGGATCTCCGACCAGCACGGCGCGTGGACGATGATGGCTTTCCCGCCGCTGCTCGGGTGGGCGCTGTCCTTCACCTTCTCGTGGACGGTCGTCCTCATGCTGGTCGCATGGGCGATGGCCTTCCAGATGTTCTCCGCCGTGTGCCTGTGGGTCAAGACACCCGCCAAGCGCCGCTCTCGCATTGCCCCCGCGGTCCTGACCTACGGCGTGCTCGCGGCGCTCCCCGGCGCTACGCTCCTGGCCCTGCGCCCACAGCTGCTATGGTGGGCGATCGCTTTCGTACCCCTGGCCTCGTCCGCGATCTACCTCGTGTGGAAGGGCCGCGAGCGCTCCCTGGGTGCCCGCGCGGCCTCGATCCTAGCGGGTAACATCATGGGACCCGTGGCGTTCTCGCTGGCGATCGCAGACGGTTCACCGGCTGCGGTGACCCTCCACGCGTGGGCGACGTGCGCCGCGTTCGGCCTGCACTACATCGGCACTGTTCCGCTGGTTCGGTCGATGATCCGCGGCCGTAGGGACCCACGCTGGGCGATGGGATCCACGCTGCTGCACGCGGTGTTCACGCTGTGCACGGCTGTGGCGTGGTGGTTCGGCGCGCTCAAGATCTGGCCTGTCCTCATGTGGGCGTGCCTGACCGCGCGCGCGTGGGTGATGCCGACGCTGAACCGGACCCGCGCACGCCCCTTCTCGCCCAAGCTCATCGGATTCAGCGAGCTCGGCTGGTCGCTTCTTCTCATCGCCTCGCTGCTGATTCCGTAATCCGCTGCACCCCGGTGGGTGGTCGTGGGCGCGTCCGTTTCGTCGGGCGCGCCCATTGGCTTGCTGACCCTACGCGCCGATGCCCGCGGTGCGCGCGAATTCAACGGCCACGGACAGGAAGCGGTCGTTCTGCTCGCGCGAGCCGACCGAGACTCGCACGCCCACGCGGAAGGGGCGCACGATGAGGCCGACGCGCGCGCATGCCTCGACGAGGCCGTAGACGTCGCCTCGTATCAGGTAGAAGTTCGACTGACTGTCGGGGATGTCGTAGCCGAGTCCGCGCAGGGCAGGGATGATGCGCTCGCGCTCGGCGATGATCTCGGCGACCGCGCGCTGCACGCCCTCGGCGTCCTTCAGGGAGGCGAGGGCCGCGGCGAGCGCGAGGGAGCTGACACCGAAGGGGACGAGGAGGGCCTGGATCGCGCCGATCACCTCGGGATCACCGATGGCGTAGCCGACGCGCACACCGGCCAGGGCGTGGGCCTTGGAGAACGTGCGCATGACGATGACGTTGGGGTGTTCCTTGATGAGGGGGACCGCGGTGTGCACGCCGGGCTTGGTCGCAAAGTCGATGTAGGCCTCGTCGACGATGACCATGACGTCGTCGGGGACGTCAGCGACGAAGCCGGCGATCTCCTCGTAGGTGAGGGCCGGACCGGTCGGGTTGTTGGGAGAACAGACGATCACGGCGACGGTGTCGGGCGCGATCGCGGCGCGCATGGCGTCGAGGTCGTGGGTGCCATCCGGGAGGAGCTCGACGGGCACGGGGTCGCCGCCCACTGAGGGAATGGCGATCGGGTAGGACTCGAAGGAGCGCCAGGGGAAGACGACCTGGCTGCCGGGCTGGCAGACTGCGGACAGTGCGGCGACGAGGATCGCCGAGGAACCAGTACCCACACAAACCTGGTCGGCACCGACGCCGAAGCGCTGCGCGAGGGCCTCGCGCAGGGGCGCGGCCGTCAGGTCGGGGTAGCGGTTGATCGTCTCGAGTTCGCGGGCGATCGCCTCGAACACCGCGGGGCTCGGCGGCGTCGGCATCTCGTTGGAGGAGATTTTGACGGCGTCAGGCGCGGTCTTGCTGGGAACGTAGCGAGGCAGGGAGGCGACGGCGGGACGGATGCGCAGGTTGGTCATGTGTGTAGTCCTATCCCATGGACTTGAACCGTGCAAACATCATCCCACTGCGCAAGAATGGAGAGATGGACTTTATTGCTCGTTTATTGGCCACGATGGCCGGCCTGTGGGTGACGACCCGCGTGGTCTCGTCGATCTCGATCGAGTCGTCGTCACCATCGCAAACCGTCATCGTTCTGGCGGCCGTCGCCCTGGTGTTCACTGCGGTGAACTCGATCATCAAGCCGATCGTGACGACGCTGGCGTTCCCCCTGTACCTCCTGACCTTCGGCCTGTTTGCCCTGGTGACGAACTCTCTGCTGTTCGCGCTGACGGGGTGGCTGTCCACGTCGCTCGGATTCCCCATGACAACGGGCGGCTTCTGGTCCTGCCTGTTCGGCGCGGTCATCACCTCCGTGGTGTCCTCGATTGTCTCGGGCATCCTGCGGGATAAGAAGGACAAGCGGGACTGACGTATCGGTTCCCCTCTCCGTCGAGGCGCATTACCCCTGGGTGATGCGCCTTGTTTGATAGTGGTGGATGGTGGTCTGCGTGTCCTGGCTGAGGCCGAGCGCCTGGGTGCGGTGGGCCTCGGCGGCCGCCAGGGCGCTCAGGCCCGGATCGGACGAGGCCCGGGCGGCGTCCAGGGTGCTTCGGATTTCGTCCACGTACAGCGGCGCGCTGTGCGAGGAGGGAACCGGGTCTTCGGGGTGAGCCGCGGCCTCGTAGTCGTGGAACCTGACGGTCGTCACGTTGTCTCCGCGAGTCGCGTTCCCGTCCAGCCCTGGTACGATGTCGCCCGAGTTTTCGTAGGAGAGGACGGGTACGTCGCTGGGCGCAACCGTCGCCGTGGGCGAGCCGGCGGTGACGACGGAGACGACGTTGTAGCGTGCGCGTACGGCGGGGTCGGCGGCCAGCTGAGCCGCCATGATGCCGCCCTGCGAGTGGCCGGCAAACTCGACGGCCTCCTCGGGTGTGATACCGGCCGCGTCCATGGCTTCCATGATCGCGTCGAGCTGATCCGAGGCCATTCCCGCCACGCCCTGCAGGTTGGTGGTCATGTCCTGAGGGCCCGACTGCCCGATGGCGAAGGACTGGGTACCTCGAATGTCGACGGTCCACGAGCGGGTCGTCGCGCCATCCTCCCCCACGGTCACGTGTTCCTCGATGGCGATCTCTCCGTTGTCGGCGTCGCCTCCGCGCATATCGACGATGTGCTCGATGGTGTCGGCGCTGGTAGTGATGCCCTCGTAGTGGGTGTCGGGTGCCGCTTCGGGCATGGCCGCGAGCGCAGCCTGTGTTCGAGCGTCGAGGGTCCCGGACGGAATACGTGCGGCGGCCTCGCTGTGATGGACGCGCGCATTCCCGTCCGTTCCCCGAACCGCAACCCCGTAGCTGGCTCCGTGCCCACAACCCAGGCGGTTGTAGAGGGCGGCTACCACCCATGGTACAGCGAGCGCGGCGATACCGGAGGCGGGCTGCGTGGAGGTTGAGTTCAGGTCCTGGCTCACCCCCTGCCCGGCCAGTGACTGCGCGACGCCTCGGAACGCAGGCAGGGAATTCACGTCGAGGGCGACTCTGCCGAGGTCACGCTGGAACAATGCCCCGGACTCCTCGTCCCCGTGCAGAGCGAAGGAGACGCCGTCGATCGCAGTGTTCCACAGGTCCCTCGTGTACACCAGGTTGGTCATGTTGGGCATGAGGAGGTCGGGCAGCCAGTACGCTCCCGAGCGCGCGGAGGCGTCCTGCACTCCGTGGTAGAGCGCCACGCCACCGGCGGCCAGGGCACCGCCTGGCGAGAGGGCGAACGCTCCGAGGCTCCGCCAGCTGAGCTGCGCCCCCAACGGGCTGCCGGGGACTGCCTCCCACAGGGAGGCGGCTGCGTTCGCATCCGCGTACGTGAGGGCCGCATCCTGCATCTTCCACCGCAGGTCGTCGACGCTGGACTCGAGAGAGTCGAGGGCACTGATGGCGGCGCTGATCGCGCAGATGAGTCCGGCAGCCGTTTCCGGGGCGAAGAACGAGGCCAGGTCGGCCTCGGCGAGGGCGGCGTTGAGCGCGATGCGCGCGGGTCCGATCGAGAGGTTCTCTTCGTACGTGACGAGGGTGTGCGTGGCGCACAGTTCGTTGACGTCGACGCTGAAGGAGCCCGAGGACACGGACACGTGTCGGTTCGGATCGAAAGCCACGATCACCACGCTCCCAGCATGACGAGTTCGGGATGAAGTACTGCTGATTCGGCGGACTCGGAGAGGCTACGCGCGAGGCCCTGCGTCCGCTCCGTGTCAAAGGCTGGGATGAGGTCAAGGGCCTGTTGGATCTGGTCGAGGACTGCCTGAGCGCCGGCGATGGTTTCGCCGCAGCGCGCCCGGTAGGAGTCGCCTCCCACTCCCGTCCACTGCGGGCACGTCGCACCCACAAGTACCCCGCGCAGGCCGTCGACGAGGCCCTGGGCGGCTTGGAGGGACAGGCCTGGGCTGGTCGGATCGAGGATCATGGTGTCTCCCATCATCGGAAGAGTCGTTGCTTGTCCTCGCACGCTACGCCGCCCCACTCCCCGACCACCAGCCCTGCGGCAGTCCCTGTGGATAAGCGCCCGACGCCACCCACCCCTGTGGACGACACACCCGGGGCCCTCACGCGCACACCCACTCAGCCCCGGCCTCGTACGTTACCCACGCCACGAACCACCGAGCGGACTCTGCGTCCCGATGGCCCCTCGTTCTGGGAAAATAGGGGTATGAGCGACACGATGACACTGTTCTCCACTGCCCACGGCTATTCGGACCTGGCGGACGGGGGTGAACCGCTCAGCCCGCTGGACGGCCGCTACCGCGCGGTGGCCGCGCCCCTGGCGAACTACCTGTCCGAGGCGGGCCTGAACCGCGCGCGCGTGCACGTCGAGATCGAGTGGCTGATTTTCCTGCTCGACAACTCGGTCCTGCCGGGCGCACCCGTGCTGACCGACGCCGAGCGCGACTACCTGCACGCCCTCACGCGCGACTTCGGCGCCGACCACATCAAGCGCCTGGGTGAGTTCGAGGCCGTCACCCGCCACGACGTCAAGGCCGTCGAGTACCTGATCGGCGAATACCTCGAGGCCGCCTCCGAGAAGCTGGGCGAGGGCACGAATCTGCCGTCGCTGCGCGAGGTCGTCCACATCTTTTGCACCTCCGAGGACATCAACAACCTGGCGTACGCGCTGACCATCAAGGCGGCGACCGAGCAGGTGTGGCTGCCCGCGATCCGCGCGCTCCTCGATCGCCTGCGTGGCCTCGCCGAGGCCGGGGCGGCCGTCCCGATGCTGGCGCACACGCACGGCCAGCCGGCGACCCCGGTGACGGTCGGCAAGGAGATGGCGGTGTTCGCGCACCGTCTGTCGCGCCAGATCAAGCGCGTCGAGGCCACAGAGTACCTGGGCAAGATTAACGGTGCGACGGGCACGTGGGCCGCGCACGTCGTGTCGGTGCCGGGTGCGGATTGGCCGACGCTGGCGCGCTCCTTCGTGGAGGGCCTGGGCCTGACGTGGAACCCGCTGACCACGCAGATCGAGTCGCACGACTGGCAGGCCGAGCTGTACGCGGACGTGGCGCGCGCTGGTCGTATCGCCCACAACTTGGCGACGGACGCGTGGACCTACATTTCGATGGATTACTTCCACCAGAACCTGGCGGCGCAGGGCTCGACGGGCTCGTCGACGATGCCGCACAAGGTCAACCCGATTCGCTTCGAGAATGCGGAGGCGAACCTGGAGGTGTCGAACGCGCTGCTGGATTCGCTCGGCGCGACGCTGGTGACCAGCCGCATGCAGCGCGACCTGACGGATTCGACGACGCAGCGCAACGTGGGCGTCGCGTTCGGTCACGCGGTGCTGGCCTACGACAACCTGGTGCGCGGCCTGGATGGCATCGAGATCAACGCTGCTCGCATGGCGCAGGATTTGGACGCGAATTGGGCGGTGCTCGGCGAGGCCGTCCAGCAGGCGATGCGCGCCGCCGCGATCGCGGGCGCGACCGGCATGGCGAACCCGTACGAGCGCCTTAAGGAGCTGACGCGCGGCCACGAGGTGGGTGAGAGCGACATGCGCGAGTTCATCGCTGGCCTGGGTCTTCCGGCCGAGGTGGAGGAGCGCCTCCTTGCGCTGACCCCCGCGACCTACATCGGCCTGTCCGAGCGCCTGGCGCGCTGGGAGGCCTGAACTCTATCGGTTGGGGCGGCGGGTGCGCGGTTGGTCCGCGCCTCGCCGCCCATGCCGTTTCTTCGCCTCCCGACGAGGCCAGGGCGGGGGTTACGAGCCCGAATGGGTGCCGCTTTGGGCCCCCGACTGAGAACTCAACTCCGGGTTCAGATTGGAGTTCTCATCAAAAGCATCAACAATCCTGAGGTTCGGGAACATCTCTTCAACAGAAGGAAGTGGCAATTGCTTGTAGGGGGTATCCAAGTCATAGGTATGAGTTGGAAGCATGCACCCTGAATAAAAGCCAATATTGATGAAGCCTCTGCCCTCAAGATGAGTAAAAATGACAAGATTCCCGTCCTCGTCCCCGACAGCAACGCTTCGACTATTGTGTTTTCCGCTATATTCGGGTGTTGCAGAGTAGGCAAAACCGTTGCGCTGCGCCCCCTCCCAGACGATCCGACGCAGGTCCTCATAGTCGATTAATGCAACGTCTAAGGCCGCCCACGCGATATCGACATCTGCTTCATCCTGCGTCGTGCAACCACCGTATCGAGAATCGCCGTCGGTCCCAAGGACACCGCCGGCTTCGCGCGCAACGTCCTCAATGATGCCCGCATACCGAGGTGCAGTATCACTGATGTAAACCTCCACAGTCTGACGCTCCGCCATGGGAACGCTCCCGTCATTGCGCCCAAAATACAGGCCGGCATCATCCGACAGCCCTGGCACGCACGCTGCAAGGAGCAGCGAGGCACAGGCGGCAGTGGCTGCCATTATCCACCGAGAACTCATACCATCACTCCCCCGACTGGGCGCCGCTCTGGGCACCGGATTGTGGGGTGACGTTAGCACCCGGTGTCAGCGTAGGAACCGGATGCAGATCCGGGTTCGTGTTGTCGCTGATCGTCACGTGCATGCCCGGGAACGCCTCCTCCACCGACGGCAGGACGAACTGACCGGGATCATTCAGGGGCTTATCCGTCGGCAGACACGCGGAGCGCGACCTCATGACAATGCCATTCTCTGAGTACTTATACTGCACAGAACTACCCTCACGATCGTTGAGGAATATATTCCTAGTCCCATCCTTCTGATACTCGTTCTGCACCCACACCCCCATCACCCCATCACGATGGCGGGCCTTCACAAGCTCCTCAAGCCGGTCAAAAGAAATCGATGGAGCCACCATGGTGAAACCACGCAGACGATACCCCTGTGTCGGCCCCACGCCGCACGTCTGGACGTAAGGCAGACCAGCAATTCGCAGTTCACCGCCAGTCTCAGCAGCCAGCTGTTCAGCCATACGCGGCTCCTCCAACAGGTTGTGCCCCATGTATCCCTCCAGACTCTGACGCTCTCCAAATGACACAGGCCCACCCTGGCGTGAAATCCACACCTGGTTCACAACAGCAGCAGCGACCACCGCAGCCACAGCAAAACCGGCGCTCACCACAGTCCGCTTCTTCACCACCGTCAGCTCCCCGACTGCCCACCACCGGGCTTTGCCTGGCGGAATATCCTTGTGTTCTCGCTGCCATCCTCTCCAAATGCCTCAACAAGCGTCACATCCGGTAACAACTCTTGCACCGTGGGTACGCGGAAGTACCCATTGCGATAATTGGGCTTCTCAGCAGGCCGACACCCCGAGGAAATACTGACGGAAATAACGTCATTGTCAAAGTGAAGGAACTCAATCGAGGAGCCGTCCGAATCCGTGACCTGAACACGCCGTTTCTTGAGTTTGTCTACGGGCTCTGGATCTGACGAGTAGTCGAAACCGTTACGCTGAGCGCCCTCCCACACCACTTGACGCAGATCCTCAAACTCAATCAGCGGAATAAACACACGCCCAAAACTAATACGGTAGAGGTTGTCTCCCTGTTCCCCACAGGCACTACTACGACTCTCTTCAGCTGTACCAACCGTCCCACCAGCTTCCATTGCGACGTCCTCAACGATATCGACGTAGCGCGGGAGCGTCTCCTTCAGATACGCCTCCACCGTTTGGCGCTCCGACATGGGAGCGTTCCCCTCGTTGTGCCCAAAGTAGGCGTCGGCATCATCCGACAGCCCCGGCACGCACGCTGCAAGGAGCAGCGAAGTGCAGGCGGCAGTGGCGGCCACTACCCACCGAGAACTCATACCATCACTCCCCCGACTGGGCGCCGCTCTGGGCACCGGACTGGGGCGCGACGTGAGCACCCGGGGTGAGCGTGGGGACCGGGTGCAGGTCCGGATCCGCGTTGTCGCTGACCGTCACGGACACACCTGCGAACGCCTCCTCCACCGACGGAAGAACGAACTGACCGGGATCATTCAGGGGCTTATCCGTCGGCAAACACGCGGAGCGCGACCTCATGGCAATAGAGTCCTCCGAGAACTTGAACTCGGCAAGGCCACCGTATTTGTCGATCAGCCGAATATCCCGAGTACCATCCCTGTCAATTTCCTTCTCCACCTGCACGGTCGACGACCAATCGTGCTTGTTTTCTTTCACCAGTTTCTCGAGCCGCTCAAACGATATCGACGGAGCCACCGTGGTGTAGCCAACCACCCGATACCCCTGAGTATCGCCGCTGCCGCACACCTGCACATACGGCAGGCCCATCACCGTCAGCTCACCACCGGTCTCGGCGGCCACCTGCCCAGCAATCTGTGAAACCTGAGGCATCTTCTCATCAACGTACTCATCAAGGCTCTGACGGTCGCGGAAGGGCACGCTGCCGCCGAGCCACATCAACGCCATCCAGCAGACAACGAGCACCGCCAGTACCACGGCCCCCACGCGTGCTGGAGTCCATTTCTTCGTCATACTTATTCTCCCGTCTGCGCTCCAGACTGAACCCCCGACTGCGGCCGCAACTCAGGATTCTCATCGCCGTTGCCGTCAAAGGCCCGCACGATTGTCAGATTCGGAAACATCTCTTCGGGGCTAGGCAGCGGATAGGACCACCGCAGGGTGTCCGGATCGAGAGGCTGGGATGGGAACATACACCCCGAGTACAAACTAATGACAATACTGTCCTTAACCTCGTGATGATAGAAACTCAGACTATTCCCATAGCCATCCCCGACAGTAACGCTCCGCGTGTTGAGTTTACTTTTGTTTTCCGTTTCCCACGAATATGCGAAGCCGTTACGCTGCGCCCCCTCGACAACCATCCGGCGCAAATCCTCATAATCGATCGCGGGAATAACCATCATCATCCAGTGGATATCCATGTCAGTCGTGTCCTTCGTCAAGCAGCCATCGACTCGATTCTTGCCACTGACCCCTAGCACACCACCGGACTCGACGACGACCTCCTCGATGATGCCCAGATACCGGGGCAAGGTATCCCTGATATGAACCTCCGTCGTCTGCCCCTCAGAAATCGGGATACTCCCACTGCCGCGCCCAAAATACAGGCCAGCATCATCCGACAGCCCCGGCACACACGCCGCCAACAGGCAGGACACCGACAGGGCCGACAAACATGAGAGCGCCTTCTTTTTCATCATCGCTCCTTGACGTCGGCGATCACCTGACCGAGGTCATTGAGCACGAGATTCGCTTGACCTTCCTTAGGCGCAACGAAATACATTGAGTGATTATCAAACGGATCACCTTTAAAGTCGGCCTCGTAACCTTCAGCCCCACTTGCGTCTCCGGACAGATGCCCGATTCCCTCCAGCTGCTCCGGGTTACGCCCAAAGTCCTCGTCTGGGCCCATTCCCCTTACCCAGTCGAGATGATCAATTCCGGACACCCACACATGCTCTTTGTCCACGCCAAGTGTCCCCAGGGACTGGACTCCCGAACCCGGAGATCCCGTGTACGCGAAGTCGTCGACAACGTCCTTACCGATGCTACGCATCGCGATGCCCGCAGTCGTCGACCCGTACGAATGTGGAATGATGCTCTGATGCACGTCCATCCCGCGCTCGCTGCGCCACGAGTGGATGCCCGTCGCAAATTTCCTCAGAGGATCCGCGCCCTCTCGGGCAAGGGTTGCCGTCGTGGTTCTTGCATCAGGCCCACTCTGTGGGGCGTGATAGTTCATCCAGGCGATGGTCGCGACCTTGCTCGGATCGATATTCCCTTGCCGGGCTGCCGCTTGCCTCAGGTTCTTTGCGTACGTCACATTGTCAGCCGAAGAGTCACGACAGTTGGTCGTTCGCCCGGGAACGAGTGTCGCGACGTGATCAGCGTTATCCACGTCCCCAATCGCGAGTGCGGCGCGAACGTTCTCACCCGGTTTGCCCGGCTGCAGGGCAACGAGCGTCACTTCTGGGTCTCTCATCTGGTCACGGAGAGCCCTGAGATCCTCCACCCGATTCTGGGCATCATTCTTCTTCCGGATGAGGTCATCGAGGTGCTTCGGACTTCCCGCACTCGTTTTGATCGCATTGTTAAGCGCTTCTTCTGCTTCCGCGAGGTCTCGCTCAGCTTGCCCGAGCAACCCACCCCCCGGCACGTGTTGCCCCGAAGCATCCTTGGGCCCCAGTAGCAGAAGCTCATTTGCTTTGGCCCGCGACGCCATGTCGATACCGTTGAGATTGCCGTACTTTTCAGGATCCCTGTTGATGAGCGCCTCGCGCTCGGTCTCCGACAGGAGTGCCCACCACACGGAGACTTCCTCGGGGCTCCACGAAGGGTCGGCGTCGTCGGCCAAGCCCGCAGACGCCGAGTGGCGCCCCTCGGCCAGGGCATACTGGCCGTCGGCCAACGCCCTGTAGCGCGGCCCCACCGTTTCCTCGGCTTCCGTCGCAATTCGCACTGCATCGTCAACACAATCGCGTAGCTCAGCAAACTTACTCGCTACCGGCTCGAACCTCATTTCAGGCAGTGACGGTTGAACAACACCACTCTCCGGAATGTCATACCCAACTTCCGCCGCGACCTCGTACGCCGACTCGCGGATGGCCACAACCCGGCTCACGTACCCGTGCAGCTCCGCTGTCGCCAGCGCGTATTCGGTGAGTTCGTTGAGGCGCGAGTCCAGCTTGTCCTGGATCTCGGAGAGTCGCTGGCGCATCCGGTCGGGCGCCTCGCCCTGAGATCGGATGTCGTTCGCAGCGTGCTCGAGGTCGGCGATGATCTCGCGCGCCTCGCGCACTTCATCCTCGATGAGATCCTCGGCCTCGATGATGGCGTTGTGGTCCCAGCTCTGAATGTCCGCCCAGGTTGCCATTACTGCTCCTCCCTCTTGCGTCGCAGGTCGTCCATCGTCATCGCCGGGCCGCCGTGGGCGGTCTGCTGGAAGCTCACCGCAGCGTCGTTTTCGGTCGCGTTATAGGCGTTGATCGAGTCATTCACGGACTGGGAGAAATCATCCAGGTCACGCGACACTGCCATAACCGCGTCGTCGATTGTCTCGCCGGCGCTACGTCCCAGCCCCGCGAGCTCGCTCCCCCCAACCCCGGATGAAATGTAGTCGCCCGCCGTCGCGACGGACACCGACTGCAGTCTGCTGGCCACATCCCTCGTGCGGTCGCGCAGGACTTCGAGGTCCCCCTCTTCGATGACTAGATCGCCGGCCATGATGCTCCTTCAACGTCACTTCGGTGCTGATAAGCCAGACCCTACCAAACGGTCACGAAGTGAACAAGAGTACCCCCAAGGGGTGGGACACCCATTCCACCCGGGGAACGAGGCCTGGGCTCACGGTCCGTTCACGGTCTCCACGACGGGTCACACTCGGGTGCGCCGTAGCGGTCGTAGAGCTCGTCAGGGCGGGCGATCTCGTCGGCGAAGCCGAGGGCGCTCATGTCGACGACCGTGTCGGTCTGCGCACCGGAGGCCTCGAGGTCGTCGACCTCGTCGTGAGCGAGGAGGACTCGGGCGCGCACGCTGACCGGCGCCATCTCGGGGTTGTTCCACACGGCGCGAGTGATGACATCCAGCGCCTGGGCCGCAGCGGTCGCGTCGACCAGGGTGTCCCCCGCGGGCACGACCACGTCGATGGACACCAGGGAGGGGCGCCCGAAACCCTCGCCCACCTCGACGTTGATGGCTCGCCGAGCACGCCGGGCTCTCCCCGGCCTCCCCGCCCCACCCTCGTGCGTCAACCCGCTGGAAGGGGCCTCGGCGCCGGAGGTCGGGAAGCGGGACTCGAGGGCGGCGGAGGCAAGGTCCGCGAAGCGCTGCGTGCGCCCGGTGCCCCTCGTTGAGGACAGGGCGCGCCACGCGATGCCCGCACCCAGGGCGCCCACGCCGAGCGCGCCGATCATGAGCGGCCCGGCGATCTGCGGGAGCCGACCGCGCAGGCCCGCGGAGGCCGCCTTGTTGACGGGGGTCGAGACGCGCATCCATCGGCGCACCTCGCGCAGGGGGGCGTTGGGGTCGGTCATGACCTGTCCTTTCTGAGGGAGGAGAGGGCGGAAGCGATGCGCGCCGGGAGGGCCACGCGGCGCCTGGCTCGAGCGATACGGGGCAGGCGGGGGGACGTGACCGCATAGTCGATCGGGTAGGTGGCGGGTTCGAAGGAGCCCCCGCGTTCAAGCGCGGCGACCGTGTCCCACGTGCTCTCGGAGGTCGGGGTCAGGATGTCCTGCCAGATCTCGTAGTGCATGACGCGCGTGGGCTCGCCGGAAGTCGGCAGGAAATCCTGCAGGGCAGCCATCGACGAGGCCAGCCGCCCCCACGGGGTGACGCGCACCTTGCGCTCGAGAAGGCGGACGGTCTCGGTGTAGGTCGAGGAGGAGTGCGCGTAGTAGAGGGGGCGGGTACGAGGCCTCACGAGGCTGCGTCCGACGGTGACGCGCCGGTCGGGGGCGCGATCGGGCGAGCCGTCGAGGCTCGGCATGACATCCTGGTCGTGGTAGACGGCGACGGTCACCACGTCGGGGCGCACGCGGATGCGGCGGTTCGGGCCGCCCGTGGACAGGATGCCGGCAACATTGACCCCGGCCTCATCGGCGGGGACGGAGGCGAGGGCGGCGGCGACGATCCCGCCCTGGGAGTGGCCACAGATGAGGACGGGTTCACGCTTCCACCGATCGGTGGGCACCCCATCTCGTTCCATGGCGGCGTGCAGCGCGCGCACGACGCCGACGCTCATCGCGCTTTCCAGGCCGAGCATGAGTCGGATGTTCGTCTCGGCGTCGGCGGGGTTGTTCGTGGAGCACCAGGTCATGGACTCGGTGCCGACCAGGGAGAGGAGCCAGCGGCGGGCCTCGCCCTCGCCGACGCGGGTGATCTTGATGGCGGGGCCGATCGTGCGCGACCAGTAGAGCTCGTCGATGTCGGCGCACATGTCGGAGAGCAGCGCGGGGGCGTCGACGCGGCGAATCTGGGCCTCGGGGTGGCCGGGGAGCGGCTCCTGGAACGCGGGGTCGGCGTCGGAGTCACGCAGGAGTGCGACGTGGACCGCGCCGCCGCGCAGCGCGCCCACAGCGGTGCCAATCGTGAGCATGCCGGTCATGAGGGCGTCGTATCCGCGCCTGGGGATGAGGGGCAGCATGCGCGCCATGCGCCCGTCCCTGTCTGCGCCGATCGCAACGACCGTTCGCGCCCACGCGCGCCCGACGGTCGCGGTGCGCCGGGCGACGTGCGAGAGGGAGCGGATGAGGAGGGTGTCGAGGCCGGGGGTATCGAAGAAGATACGCTGCGATTTTTCGCTGATCGCGGTTCCCATGTCGTCCGAGAGGGAGCGCGCGCGGGAGCGCACGTCCTCGGGCAGGGCGGAGATTTCCGCGAGCGCTCCAACGGCGACCGTGGCCGCGAGGGCGGGCAGGACGGGGGCGACTTTGAGGCGCAGGTAGAGGCCAGGGTAGGCCTGGGGGACGCGGCGGATCGCGTGGTAGCGCCGACGCGGGCGTCGCTTCATGTCCCCTCCTCACCTGTGTGCTGCCTCCACCCTACGGTGGGCCAGGCCTGGGCGCGCCACTTTGGGGGATGCGTGTCGCCACCCCCACAGCGCTCGTTGACAACACCCCCTTGACACACATACCCCCTAGGGGTACCCTCATTTCCATGAGCAACGAGCACGGCTACCACGGCAACACCGAGAATCATCTCGCGCGCCTGCGCCGCATCGAAGGCCAGGTACGCGGCCTGCAGCGCATGATCTCGCAGGGCGAGTACTGCATCGACATCCTCACGCAGGTCTCGGCCGTCCAGTCCGCGCTCGATTCGGTCGCGGTCAACCTGCTCAAAGACCACATGAACCACTGCGTCGTCACGGCGGCGCGCGAATCCGACGAGGCCGCGCAGGCCAAAGTCGACGAGGCGGCCGCGGCCATCGCGCGCCTCATCAAGTCCTAATAACAAGGAGAAACCATGACCACCGAGATCGATCGCACCATTGAGCTGTCCGTCGACGGCATGACCTGCGGCCACTGCGTCATGAGCGTCAGCGAGGAGCTAAGCGAGATCCCCGGCGTCAAGAACGTCGAGGTCATCCTCAACTCGGGCGGCACCTCCAAGGTCACCGTCCTGACCGACACGCCCCTGGACGACGCGGCGCTGGGCGACGCGGTCTCCGAGGCCGGCTTCACGCTGGTCGGCATCGCGCGCGACTTCTGAGGATTTCCACGCCTCAACGACGAGGCCGGGACACTTTCCCCGGCCTCGTTTCCTTTCGCCGAATACATACCCCCGGAGGGTACCCATGTCCACTGACTCCGTGACTCCCAACCGCATAACTACCGCTTCTTCGCACGAGGCACCCCCGGCCTCGGACCCGACCCCCCAGGTGGGTGAGGGTACACGCGCCCATGCCGCCGACCTGCGCCGACGCCTCATCGTCTGCGCGCCACTGGGCATCCTCGCGATGATTCTGTCGATGGTTCCCGCGTGGCAGTTCACGGGGTGGCAGTGGGTTGTCGCGGTAGCTTCGATCCCGGTCGTCACGTGGGGCGCGTGGCCCTTCCACCGGGCGGCCTTCGCGGCGGGTCGCCACGGGTCGACGACGATGGACACGCTAGTCTCCCTCGGCGTCATCTCCTCGACGCTGTGGAGCTGGTGGGCGCTGCTGTGGGGCGGCGCCGGGATGCTCGGCATGCGCATGCACATGAGCCTGATCCCGCGCGCGGCGCACGCCGGCCACGCGGAGATCTACTTCGAGGGCGCGTGCATGATCGTCGTGTTCCTGCTGACGGGTCGTTACCTGGAGGCGCGCGCACGCTACCGCGCTGGCGACGCGCTGCGGTCGCTGCTGCGCATGGGCGCGAAGGAGGCGACGCTCGTGAGCGTCGATCCCGCGACCGGCGAGCGCACGGAGACGGTCGTGCCCGCCTCGTCCCTGCAGGTTGGCGACCTCTTTGCGGTGCGCCCGGGCGAGAAGGTGGCGACCGACGGCGTCATCGTCGAGGGTTCCTCCGCCCTGGACACCTCGCTCCTGACGGGCGAGTCCGTGCCCGTGGACGCCGCCCCCGGCGACGCGGTGACGGGCGCGACCGTCAACACGTGGGGGTCCCTTCTGGTGCGCGCCACGCGCGTCGGCTCGGATACGACGCTCGCGCAGATCGGGCGCATGGTCGCCGAGGCCCAGGCGGGCAAGGCCCCCGTTCAGCGCCTCGCGGACCAGATTTCGGGCGTGTTCGTACCGATCGTCATCGCCGTCTCCCTGCTCACCCTCGGGGGCTGGCTGCTCGCAGGCGGCAGCGTGCAGGCCGCGTTTACGGCGGCCGTCTCCGTCCTCGTCGTGGCGTGCCCGTGCGCGCTCGGCCTGGCCACGCCCACCGCGATCCTCGTCGGGTCGGGGCGCGCCTCGCAGCTCGGGATCCTCATCAAGAACGCGGAGATCCTCGAACAGACGCGTTGGATCGACACGATGCTCCTGGACAAGACGGGCACGGTGACCACGGGCGTCATGTCCCTCGAGTCGGTCGCGGTCGCACCCGGCACGGGCGAGGCCTCTGCCCTATCCCTCGCCGCCTCCGTCGAGTCCCACTCCGAACACCCCGTCGCCCGCGCCATCACGTCGGGCGCCGCGGACCGCGGCCTGTCGCTCGTTCCCGTGACGGCGTTCGCGAATCAGCCCGGACTCGGCGTCGTCGGCATCACCGCCCAGGGCGGCGTACTGGTCGGGCGCCCGTCGTGGCTGGCGTCCCTGGGCATCGACGTGCCCTCCTCCCTCCTCGACGCCGTGCGCGAGGCCGAGACCTCGGGTGCCTCCGCCGTCGTCGCCGCCATCGCGCCGCAGCTCGGCCGAGTGGCGACCACCGAGGCCGTCACCCCCATGCCCGAGGCCCACACGCACGTTGTCCTGCCCGGCCCCGACGCCGAGCTGCCCCTCGCAACCCTCACCATGAGCGTGGGCGGCATGACCTGCGCGTCCTGTGTGCGCCGCGTCGAGCGCAAGCTCGGCAAGCTCGACGGCGTGAAGGCCGAGGTCAACCTCGCCACCGAATCCGCGCGCATCACGCTCACCGCCCCTCACAGCGACGAGGAACTCGAGGCCGTCGTGAATGCCGCCGGCTACTCCGGCACCGTCACCTCCCGTTCTGAGGCCGCGACCACCGACGGCGCACCCGCGGCTGGTGGCAGCGCGGGTGGGGATACCGGTACCCCCACCCAGACGGGCACCACCCCGGGCACGGGCGAGCGGGAGGGGGCCCCGGCCTCGTCCCTGGTGATCCCCGAGCGCGTGGAGGGCCAAGCGATCGCCGCGCTCGTCGTGCGTGACACGGTCAAGGAATCGTCGGCTGATGCGATTGCTCAGCTGCGCGAGCTCGGCATCGAGCCAATCCTGCTGACGGGCGACAACGAGGCCGCAGCCCAACACGTCGCGGGTCAGGTCGGAATCGACCGCGTCATCGCGGGCGTCCTGCCCGACGGCAAGCGCGACACCGTCGCTGACCTGCAGGCCGAGGGCCGTACGGTCGCGATGGTGGGCGACGGCGTCAACGACGCGGCCGCCCTCGCGCAGGCGAGCGCGAAGGGCCTGGGCATCGCGATGGGATCGGGCACGGATGTGGCGATCGAGGTCGCGGACATGACGCTCATGAACTCGTCGCTGACATCGGCGGCGACCGCGATCCGGGTGTCGCGTCGGACACTGCGCATCATCAAGGAGAACCTGTTCTGGGCGTTCTTCTACAACGTGCTGATGGTGCCGCTGGCGATCGCGGGCCTGCTCTCCCCCATGCTGGCAAGCGCCGCGATGGCGTGCTCGTCGGTGTTCGTGGTCCTCAACTCGCTGCGCCTGCGCACCGCGAAGTAGCCGCACAAACGGCACGAGTGCCGCGTGGCCGGGCATCCGGCTGCGCGGCACCTGTCGTATCACGAGCTGCGCGTCTGATCGCGCGAATGTCATGGTCACTTCCGGTGGTAGCGCGGGCTCGTTCCCAGGTGGACGGTAATTGTCTTGTCGTCCCTCAAGAGGATTCCCTCGTCTGTTCCGCGATAGACGTAGGACGACGGGAAGGAATCTGTCAGCGTGTCCCCTGCGATCCCGTCCATGTAGTCCTGCATCTCATCGACACTGGGGGAAGAGCCATTAGGCTTTGGAATAATGGGGTTCTCATCCGGGTACTGCGACGGATCCGTGTTGACCAACGACCCCAGAGCCGCCGCACCATAGCCCGTGTATTGATCCCAATTGTGATTGGGGTTCAGGCCCGTGCGAACCAGGAGCTGGAGGATCTGGTTGGTAGTGGCCTCAGGCCACCTCTGACGCGTCAAAGCTAGCATGCCGGCCACGAGCGGCGCAGAAACAGATGTCCCATTGACCGTTTGCGGCTGGTTTGTCGCAGGGTCAAAAGTGTTGAAGGGCCCACCAAAAGCAGCTGTGACCACGCCGTCACCCCAGGAGGAGTAGGACGCGAATGTACCGTCGGCGTTAATCGCGGACACGCCAACGACCCCAGAGAACCTGCTCAGGTGCGTCACGTTATCGTCACTGGCACCGTTGCCGGCAGAGGCAACGATAATAACGCCCTTGCTGATCGCGTTGGCGATCGCCCACTTCAGCTCAGGACTGTCCTCTGAGACGCTTTGGGAGACGGAAATGATCTGAGCACCATCCTCAACGGCCTGGTTGATGAGGCTCGCGAAAGTATTGAGCCGCCCACCATCGGAGCTGCATGTTCCGTTCGACGTTGTCGATGCAGTCGACGACTGGTAGGTGTACAAGGTCGCGTCGGGTGCCACACCGGTCGTGGGTGAAACCAAGATGATCGCCATGTCGGTACCATGACGTTTCCCATCGGGGGTCGCCTCCACCGTGCAGCGGCTCTTGTCGGTGATCTTAGCCCCCTTGAGCGCAGGGTCGCTCGTATCAACCGGTCCGCCAATGGCAGCGATCGTGACACCCTTGCCGGTGTACCCCTTGGCGCGTACAGTATCCAGGGGATAGTAGGAGAAATAATCCTGTGACGGCACCGCATCGTCAGCAAAAGCCGGGGTGGGCGCCAGTGTCAGGGCACCAACGGCCAGAGCCAGTGCGGAAACAGCGGTGGTCAGTGCGCGCGCGGCGCGCCCCGCCCTCCCCGCGAAGGCGAAGGGAGAACGGAGCGCAAGCTGCGCGTCTGATCGCGCGAATGTCATGGTCACTTCCGGTGGTAGCGCGGACTCGTTCCCAGGTGAAGTTCCATTCCCTCAACTGCTACGGAAACGACACCTTCATCTACACCCCGGTAAACGTAAGACGAAGGGAAGTCACCTTGATATGAGGAAAAAGCGATTCCGTCCGTGTAGTCCTGAATCTCTTTAACGGTAGGACTGGAGCCATTGGGCTTTTGAATGATGGGGTTCTCGTCCGGGTACTGCGACGGATCCGTGTTGATCAAGTCAGCGAGAGACGCAGCACCATACCCCGTGTATTTGTTCCACTCATGGTTGGGGTTCAAGCTTGTGTGAACCAGGAGTTGGAGAATCTGGTTGGTTGTGGCGTTAGGCCACTTCTGACGCGTCAAAGCAAGGATGCCTGCCACGATAGGGGCTGAGATTGATGATCCATTGACCGTCGTCGGTGCGCCAGTGTTCACATCGTAGGTGTTGTACGGACCCCCGAGAGCAGTGGTAACCACACCATCACCCCAGGAGGAGTATGACGCGAACGTACCGTCGGCGTTAATCGCGGACACACCAACGACCCCAGAGAACCTGCCTATGTGCGTCACATTGTCGTCACTGGCACCATTTCCAGCGGAATTGACAATGATGACGCCCCTGCTGATCGCGTTCGCAATGGCCCACTTGAGTTCAGCAGTTCCATCCTGATCACTCTGGGAAATTGAAATAATCTGGGCCCCGTCCTCGACAGCCTGATTGATGAGCTTCCCAAAGGTATCAAGCCGACCAGTACTCGTGTCACAGCTTCCGCCCGACACCGAAGTCAGGTTCGAAACTTGGTACGTGTACAAAGTCGCGTCAGGCGCCACACCGGTGTAGGGAGAGACCAGAATGGTCGCCATATCCGTACCATGACGCGCATTTTCCGGGGAAGCCTCGATGGTGCATCGACTCTTGTCCGTAATCTTGGCACCCTTGAGGGCCGGGGCACTAGTGTTGACAGGGCCATCAATGAGGGCGATGGTCACCCCCTTACCCGTGAAGCCCTTCTCGCGAGCAGAGTCCAGGTAGTAGTAAGAAAAATATTCCTGCGAAGGCACCGCGTCGTCCGCTTGCGTGGGCGCCGGAGCCAGGGTGAGGACTCCTGTGGCCAGCGCGAGTGCGGAGGCGGCGGTGGTCAGGGCGCGCGCGGCGCGCCTCACCCTCCCCTCGCAACCGAAGTGAGAACGGAGCGTAGCGTGAGAGAAAAAGTTCACCACTGGCGGGGGTCCCATCCGTCGTCCGTACGCCTCGCCGGCGCAATATCCGTATCCGAGCCGTAAGTCTGAGACAGGGGATTCACGTAACCTGCGGGCAGCGCGTCCTCGTCGTCCTCGAACTTGAAGGCCATGTACTGGCGCCTGCGACGCTTCTTGTCTTCCTTGCCAGCCCCAGCACCAGCGCCGGCTCCGGTGCCCATGAATCCACCAGAACCTCTGCCCGCAGCACCTCCAGCACCAGAAGTACCGCCATTTGCGCCCGCGGGGGGAGTGTAGGAGCCGAAGCCGGAACCGGAGTAGGAGCCGGCCTTGAGGGCGGAGGCACCCGCGGCGCCCAGGCCGTTGGTCGTACCGGTGATGCCACGCATGCCGGCCAGCCCTCCCGCAGCTCCGTTGGTACCCATCTGGGCAGCGCCGCGCACACCGAGTGCACCCGCACCGAGCGCGCCGGCTCCACCGAGCCGGCCTGCGGCACTCGCGTCGGAGGCAGCACCGCCGTTGAGGCGCCACAGTGGGTGATCCACGTCCGCGGGGGGTGCCGGGGTGTGGCCGCCAACGACACCGTTGCGGTAGGTGGTGCCGTTGACGCGCGTATGTAGCAGGTCCCTGCTCATCAGTTCCTGGGGATCCGTGATGGGGTTGGTACGCGAGCCGAGCTCTCCGTAGGGAAGCTCGCGCGTCTCCACGGCGCCCGAAGACACGATGCGGCTACGGGCTGCTGCCGCGTCGGCCTCGCTCCACCACGGCTGGTCGAAACCTCCGGGGTAATTCCCAGATGTAGAGCTGCGATCCTTCGCGCGGCCGAAGTCGTCATCGCTACTGTACCCCCAGCCACCGGCCCCTCTGCCCGCAGTATGGCTATCACCGCCGTTACTTCCCCCACCGCCGGAGTTGTTGTCCTTCTGACGTTCTTCCTCTTCATAATCTTCCAGGCCTTTCCCGGATTCTACAGAATTAGACCGTCCCTCCATCTCCACGCTAATTGCCTTAGAACTGGAGTTAAGCATCGTGAGGATACGCTCCGCAGCGGCTTCGCGCTGTGCATTGGCCTGGGCTTCGACAGCCTCCACGTATGCTGCGCCCGTAGTGAAGAGCTTGCCCATGGCGCGGATACCCGGGCCGGGCTCACTGTCGGGAACCGCGACGACCAAGTCGTCGCGCATTGCTTCAGTCTCTGCGTCAATGAGGTCTGCGGAAATCTTCTCACTCTCGGCAAGTGCAGTCGCCATGACGCCACGACCATTCGAGTAGCTCCTAAAGCCACGCTCGTATGCCTCTCGGTACTTCGTAATTCGCTGGACAGATGCGTCAACCCAGCGGTCCATGGCGGTACCGGTTGCACCGGTAAAGCCATGGCCGTCTCGATAGGAGCGGAGGAGTTCGACAGCGTCGTCGAAGTATTCCAAGGCCCTGGCATGATCCTTATCCCACGCCTCCAGTCCCTTATTGGCGCGGGCAGCCTCCATGAAGGTTTTGAGACGTTCGTACATCGGTGATGAAACCATGCTAATACTCCCTTCAAAAAGCTATTCGTTAGTTCAGATCTTCTTCTGGCTCGGCTGAGTGGCTGGACCGCTGCCGGTCGAAGCTCCCGCACCGCCGGAAGATGACTGGGGCACAGTCGTAGAGGTACCAGAGTCGACCGGCAGGTGAATGACATCTTCCAATGTCAAACCGATCCTATGGAGTAGAGCCGTATATTCGTCCTGTTCCTTTGAGCGAATTGACTGAGCTTCCATATCAGCCTGCGTTTCCTTGAAGCCCAGCGCGTTCTCGTATTCTGCACCCGTGAAACGAGTCATGGCAGCGTGCATCTTTTCCTCAAAGTCCTTAAGCATCGCCGTCTCACGATTGAGTAGCTCGGAAACAGCATCAAACATGTCAGCGGAACGGATCCGCACGGCTGTTGGCCCTTCTTCATGTCCCCAGAAAGTGGACGTCTGCGCGGATCCCAGAGCAGACGTGCACTTTCGCGAACCTGTCATGGCGCCCCAAGATTCGACAACCTTCGGCGCAGCTACTGTCTGGCGCTCGTGGTCATATTCAAGATCAAGGTTTCCGGTCATTGTTGGCTCCTAAATTGTCGATGGAAGTTAAAGAGCGCTGCAATGCGCCCGGTTGCTTACTTGGCGACCTTGAAGCGGCGGACCAGCGGCTTGTCGGGCTGGTCAGAGCCCTCGATCTTCAGGGTCCACACGTAGGTCAGGTCAGAACCCGAACCCTCCACGTCCACAGTCCAGGACGAGTAGTACTCGCAGTTCTGCTCCACGCACAGGTCGTAGGTGTCATTGCCCAGCCGCCAAAAGTCGGTGGCCGACATCATCTGGTAGACCGTGTCGTTCTTGTTGACCACGGTCTGGCCCTTGGGATCCAGCTTGAACTGTTGCGAAGAAATCAGGCTGGGCTCCACGCCCACCAGCTGCGCGCCAACCATGTTGTTCAAGGCGATGGCCTTCTCGGCGATCTGCTTCTTCTGGTCGCCCGACGCGGACTGCATCTGCTGCACCAGCTGCTGCTTCTGCCCCTGAGGAATGTTGGGCAGCTTGCTGATATCGGTGGCCTTAGAGCCACCCCCACCGAAGAGGGAGCAACCCGACAGCGCGACGGCAGCGAGCAGCAGGGACGAGGTGGCCGCACATGCGCGACGGGACACGAGAGAGGACATATTTTTCCCTACTTTCAGACTAACTCATCATTGTATGCGAGAAATGGGATGCCGTGGCTGTACGCACACGACGCCAACTAACTGCAATAAAGCCGTTATTAATCCCGGGATCCAACCACATGAAAGGCACGTCGTTGGCCAGCGACAACTTTTCGCAAGGGACTCCCCGTGCCCGCGTAACGCACAGTAGTCGCGCGCGTCGAGACCAGGTCGCGGGCAACGCTACCGTGCAACACCTGTCGTATTACGAGGTACGCCTTACGACGCGGAAGCCCTGCTTGGCGTAGACGGTCTCGTAGGAGTGGCCGGGGTGCGCGGCGCTCCCCCATGACTCTGCGTCGACCTGCTGGTCCCCCCACGCGTAGGAGCGCGCGTCGATGACGACATACTCCGGAGGGGTATCCATGCTGCCAGTGGTTCCCACCCAGTAAACCTCGCGCCCGGGCACGAGGCGTGCGAGCAGCGTCGTGTCGGTTTCGACGCTCACCCCCTCGGGCACCGCGTCGAGCGCGCCGAGGGCGGCAGCCATGCGCGGATCCTCCTTGAGGTCGGGCAGATGCCACAACGGAAGGGACGAGGCCGTGAGAGCCAACGACGCAGCGGGCACGCACGCGGCCGCCCAGGCCGCGACGCGCCAGCCCAGATTCGACGAGGCCGTGGCCTCGTCACGAGATTGCGCCGCCGAATCGGCGTCGGCGCGCTCGGGCGCAAGCCACTGGTCGATGAGGTCGAGCAGCGAGCACGCCGCGATGGGAACGAGCACGGCGTTGTAGTGCCACGAGTCCCATCCGTAGTAGCTCTCCACAGAGCCCGCGAAGCGCCACGCGAGCGTCGGGGCCACCAGCGCGAACCACGGGGAGGCAGTGCCCACAAAGCCGGCCCCGGCGGCCAGCACGATGAGGGTCACGAGCTTGACAGAGGGGGTTGTGAGGATGTCCCACAGGGAGGGGATTGCGCGCGCTGCGGTGGTTCCACCGGTCGGCGTGCCCGCCCCGGTCGCGGCACCATCGAGGGAGTAGGCCCATGTGCCCGCCGGGTTGATCGCCGGGAGCAGCACCTTCACCGTCAGCACAAATGCGACGATACCGAACAGCGCGTACGCTATCGACCGCAGGACAGCAGACCGCCCTTCGCCTCGGCGCCGCCACGCGAGAGCGAGGCCAGCAACAAAGACCGTCAGCCCCAGATCCTCCTTGACAAGGACGAGGGGCGCCAGCCACGCCATGCACGCTCCCCAGCGCCGCTCGACGAAGGCGACACCCCCGAACGCCAGCAGCGGGACGGCCACGCAGACCTCGTGGAACTGGGCACCGACCGCGCCCTGCAACCCCCACCCGAGCCCGTAGGCAAGCCCGACGAGGAGGGCACCGCCTCGGCCGAGGAGGCGCTGCGCGAGGCGCGCGATGGGCAGGACCGACGCGGCGATCAGCACGTCCTGGACGACGAGGAGGGTGAGCGCCGAGGGGAAGAGACGAAAGATCGGTCCCAGGAGCGCCAGGATCGGGTGGAAGTGATCGCCCAGCAGGTTGTAGCCCGGCCCCTTGATGGGGACGATGGGTGCCTCGAAGCGCGAGTATGCCTGGACGGCCTCGGCGAAGATGCCCAGGTCCCAGGAGGGGGCGACGAGCGCGCGCCACTGCGCCACCGAGTAGCAGACATAGAGCGCGCCGACGGCGCACGCAATGACGGCTGGTAGCCACCAGGTCGCGATGAAGCGACCGACGGCTAATCGATCGGGGCCCTTCACCCGACCATCTCCGTGCGGCGCGCGTCGGAAGGATCAGAGGCCTCCGCCTCGTCGCGGGCGGAGGCCGGGGCCGGGTAGGGCACGCCGATCCCCTGTTCATGGTCGGCGCGGCGCTTCGAGCGCGCGTCGGAGTGGAAGAGCTGGCTAACCGTGGCGCGCACGGCGTCGAACATGCGTGCCGGGCGGTTGAGCGAGCCGAGCGAGCGGTCCGCGCCCGAGTGCGCGAAGTTGCAGGGGACCTCCATGACGGAGAGCCCCGCGCGCAGAACGTTGATCGTCGTGGAGGCCTCGAGCACGTAGCGGCCCGCGAAGGGCATGGCCGCGTCGATGGCCTCGCGCGTCAGGCAGCGCTGGTAGCTGAGGGGGTAGTGGCAGTTCCAGCCGGTCTTGCGGCGGATGAGCCGGCGGGCGACGCCCGGCCCGTAGCCCGAGTACTCGCGTCCCGTGGCTGGGACGGCGATCGCCATGTCGGCCTGGCGCGCAAAGACGGCCTCGACGAGGGCGGTGGCCTCGACCGCGGACTCCCCGAGGTCGGGCGACAGGAGCAGGATGTGGCGGGGCGGCCCGTCGGGACGATCACGCATGGCTGCGACCTTCACGCCGGTTTCGATGGCCGAGGCGCGCCCGCGCTCGACGGAGTGGCGCACGACGACGGCGCCGGCAGCTCGGGCGGCTCGCCCGGTGTCGTCGGTGGAACCATCGTCGACGACAATGAGGAGGTCAACGCTGGGTATCGCGCGGCATGCGCGCACGGTGGCCGCGACGGCGCGCCCGACGTTGTGTGCAGCGATGACGGCGGCGACGCGCTGCGGGTGGGAACCTCGAGATCCGGCAGGATAGTTCACGACTAATAGTTTACGGGCGACGGGGCGTAATCGCGTCCCGTCGCCCGTAATGTGAGCGACAAACCTATCTAAACGATAGGTAAAACTATCCTCAGCGGATCGTCACGGCTCGGGAGACGAGGCCCTGGCGTGCTCGGCGTTCTTTGTCGTCCAGGCGTTCGGTCACCGTCAGGGCCTCCGCGAGCGCCTTGGCAAGGGCCTGGGTGCCGGGCGCGACATCGGCCGCGCTGGCACCCTCGGGCAGCTCGAAGACCGGGACGATCAGGCCGCACGCGCGGAAGGAACCCACGTAGCGGGAGCCCTCGCCGACGTTGGCCTCGCCGCGTGCGGCCAGGCGGGCGAGCGCGTCGAAGAGCTTGGTCTCGTCGTTGTCCGTCAGGAAACGCACGAAGTTACGGTTCATCTCGCACCAGTACGCGCCGGGGACGCCGGGCACGGGCTCGGTCGGGATGATCTCGTCGCGGTTCTGCTCGAGGGCGCGACGCGTCTGGTCGTCGATCTCCTCGGCCGGGTCGAACCAGAAGGAGAAGTCCTCCTCGAGCTTCATGTCCGTGAAGCTGTCGGCGTCGACGATGTCCTGGAGACGCTCGGAGGGCTCGCGAACGTCGATCGAAATGACGCCCTCGTCGCCCGCCTCCTTCGCAGCGATGGCTGCGAGCAGCGCAGCGCCCGCGTCGTGGCTGAGGTCCGCGGAGTTCGAGCGGGTCTGCAGCGCAACGAGGATGCAGCCGTCAGGGCGCACCATCGCAGGGTGGCCCTCGGGCAGGAGAGTGACGAAGTCGAATTCGACGGCGCCGTGGTCGGCGTCGGTACGTGCGGTCAGCGTGGCCGCCGGGATGAGCTCGCGCATGGCGACCAGCTCGATCTCCTTCGGCAGACCCTCGTAGGGGCGCGCAACGAAGGGGATCGGCGGGCGATACGCCTTGAGCTTGGCGGGATCGGTGACCTTCTTACGGCGGCTAGCTTTACCCATGGGTGTAATCGTAGCGGGTTTCGCCCAATCGACGAGGTGGGGGCTGGGCGAGCCGGTCCACTCACCCCAGCCCGTGCCTCGTCAGCGGGCGGCACCCCGAGCGATGACCTCCACGCCGGGCAGGGCCGCGCGGTACGCGTCGAGGAAGCGCTCGTACCCGGCCACGCCCTCGGGGGTAGGCGCGAGGGTGGAGACGGAAGCGCCCGCGAAGACCCGCTCGGAGAGGTAGTCCGGCAGGGCGGGTGCGGCCTCGTCCCCTGCGAGGACCGCACGGTAGCGCGCGAGCACCGCGATACCCCACGCGCCGCCCTCACCCGCTGTGTCGCCCACGGAGACGGGGATGTTCAGCGAGTCCGCGAGGATCTGCTGGGCGACGCCCGGGGTCTTGAAGAGGCCGCCGTGAGCGAAGAGCGAGTCGAGGTGCACACCCTCGCCGGCGAGGATGTCGACGCCGATGCGCACGGCCGCGAAGATGCTCATGAGCTGGGCGCGCACCGCGTTCGCGAGGCTGACGCGCGCGTCGGCGGTGTGAGTGAAGACCGGCTGCGCCGCCTCCTGGCCGACGAGGGGCTCGGCGGACAGCGTGTTGTAGGCCATGACGCCACCGGCGTCGGCCTCGCCCGTGAGCGCGTGGTTGTAGAGGGCGTCGTAGATCGCCGGGACACTCACGTCGGCGCCAACGAGGCGCGCGAAGTCGGCGAACCAGCCGACCCACGCGTCGAGCTCGGACGCGCCGTTGTTCGAGTGGACCATCGCGACCGGCGATCCGTCGGGCGTCGTCACCATGTCGATCTCAGTGTGCAGCTCGGCGAGGGAGCGCTCCAGGACAGCCATGAGGAAGACGGAGGTGCCGCACGAGATGTTGCCCGTGCGCTGGGCGATCGCGTTCGTGGCGATCATGCCGGTACCCGCGTCGCCCTCGGGCGGGCACAGCGCGATCCCGGGCTGGAGCGTGCCGGTCGGGTCGATGAGCGCGGCGCCCTCGGGGGTCAGCGTCCCCGCGTCCTCGCCCGCGCTCAGCACGGTCGGGAGGACGTCGCGCAGGCGCCACGGGACCCGGGCCTCGACCAGGGCCTCGTACTGGTCGAGGTAGGACTCCACGTAGGTGCCCGCCTCCGAGTCGATCGGGAACATGCCCGAGGCGTCCCCAACGCCCAGGACGTGGCGCCCCGTCAGCTGGTGGTGGACCCAACCAGCCAGGGTCGTCAGGCGGGCGACGCGCGGCGCATGCTCCTCGGAGTCGAGGACCGCCTGGTGCAGGTGCGCGATCGACCAGCGCAGCGGGATGTTGAAGCCGAAGAGGCGGGTGAGCTCGTCGGCTGCGCGCCCCGTGTTGGTGTTGCGCCACGTGCGGAAGGGCGCGAGCAGGTTGCCCTTGGCGTCGAAGGCTAGGTAGCCGTGCATCATCGCGGAGATACCGATCGAGCCGTAAGACGCGGGGATGACGTCGTAGCGCTCACGCACGTCGGCGACCAGAGAGGAGTAGGCCGCGCGCAGGCCGGCGACGACCTCGTCGAGGGTGTAGGACCACAGGCCGCCTTCAAGGTGGTTCTCCCAACCGTGGCCGCCGGTGGCGAGCACCTCGTGGTCGGGGCCGATCAGGACGGCCTTGATGCGGGTCGAGCCGAACTCAATGCCGAGCGCGGTGTCAGCGGCGGCGATGGCGGCGCGAGGGTCGGTGCTCATGTGTGCTCCTTGAGTCTTCATTGACGAGGCCGGGGCCAGTGCTGCGTTAACGATAACACTATCGGCGGTGGACTGTCTGGGAGCGCCACAGATTCCCGGACGCGCCGTCCGGGATTGATTGCTGATGCCCGCGATGACCACGCGCGGCGCCGCAGCTCACTCGGCGGCGAAGCCTGCGATGAAGTGCTCTCGGGCGCGGTCGATCGCGGCGAGTTCCTTGTCCGTGAGGGGCTTGGTGGCGCTGCGCTCGATGAAGGTCAGGACGACGGACGCGTAGACGTCCGCGGCTAGGGGAAGCACCTCCTCGTCCATGCGACCGCGCGCCCAATCGGTAAATACCGAACAGCACGTGCGATAAAGCTGCTCATGCAGATCCCCCTCGCCGCCCACGCGGATTGCCAGCAGGGTCTTGAGGGCCTGCCCATTACGCGCGTACACATCGGCGAGGTGGCGGGCGACGGCGCGGGCGTCGCGTCCCTCGCCGAACCACAGGCCCTCGAGGGCAGGGGCGATCTCTTCGAGGAGGAAGGACACGACCTCGGCCAGGAGCGCGTCCTTGTCAGTGTAGTGATCGTAGAAGGTCGTGCGCGACACCATCGACGCGGCACAGATGTCGGTGACGCTCACGTGCGCGTAGGGCTTGGCTTGGCACACTTTGACGAGGCCTGATCGAATCGCTCTGCGCGTCTTGCGGATGCGCAGGTCCAGGTTCCTTTCCGCCTCGCGCCCGTGCTTATCCGCGCTTCGCAGGAACATGTCTCTCCGATCAGTATCGCTGTATCTGTATCACTATCCTACGCATAACATACAGTATGTACGGTATCCAACACTCCATCCATTATTGTTTTCGTCCTCCTTTTCCTGCGCGTCATATTCTCGACACATGTTCACGCACTACACGGGCAACCGGCAATTCGATCTCCAGCTGAACCGCTCCCTCGGGCCGATTCTGGACCGGCCTGGAATGGATCGGTTGACAACGAGCGTCCTCCCGCACATCCGTTCTACTTCCCAGATCACGCAGTTCGCCCATCGTCTGGCGGCCCACTTTGATTCCGAGGGGGACGCGGCGGCCGCGTGGCGACTATACTTCCTGGCCGCCTTCTACCTGCCCGGGCACGACCCACGCAAGCGGCACTTCATCGACGCGGCATCGCGCAACTTCGACACCTCCCACTCTCACCTGGCGATGCGCCGGCACACAATCCCCTACAAGGATGGCTCACTGACGGCGATCCGGTGGCAGGCCGATCCTGACGATCGTGCCCGCTTCCCCGACGCGCCTTCCACCCTCGTCATGATGAACGGCTTCGACGGATACGCGGAGGAGATCATGGGCTTCGCTGAGTACTTCCCCTGCCGCCCCTTCGACATCATTACCTTCGACGGACCCGGACAGGGACACACCGCCCTGGCGGGCATGCCTCTGGAGCCGCGTTGGGAACTCCCAACGACCGCCGTCCTGGACTACTTCGACCTCGACAGCGCGGCCGCCCTCGGCCTCTCCTTCGGCGGCTACCTCGTCATGCGGGCCGCCGCCCACGTGCCGCGCATCAGCCACGTCGTTGCCTTCGACATGATGTACCGGCTCCTGGACGGGCTGACGCTACCCCTGCCCGCTACTGTCCGTCCGCTCGCGGCCTCGATCGTCGAGCGTGCCCGTCCCGCATGGCTCATCAACGCGACCATGTCCCTCGCTGCCCAGGCGAGCGCCGACCTCGCGTGGAAGCTGCAGCAGGGGTGCCACCTGACGGGAATGGATAAGCCGAGCGACGTCTTGCGTGCGCTGGGGGCGTACACGATGGAGCCCCTGGCGGGTATGATCCGCCAGCCCTGCCTGGTGATGGCCGGCGACGCCGACCAGTACGTCCCCTTTGAGCGCCTGGCCGACGTGCGCCGCATTCTCGCGGGCGCTGCTTCGCTAGACGTGCGCGCCTTCCACGAGGCGACGGATCCGGGTATGGCGCAGCACTGCCAGATCGGCGACCCTCACCGAGCCTTTAGGATCATGGGCGACTGGCTGGTGAGACCCGCAGCCAAGCCGTGTTCGACCCGCACCAGGGAGTAGGGCGTGCAGCGGCGCCACTCAGCGTCCAGCGACCCCACAGCGGCGCATGATCGCGTGCATGACCGCGGCGGCGCCGTCGTTGTCGACGGCGGCCGTCACGTGGTCGGCGTGGGTGCGTACCTCCTCGGAGGCGCCACCCATGGCGACACCGAAGGCCGCCCACTCGATCATCGCGATGTCGTTCGTGCCATCCCCAACGGCAACGGTCCCGCACGCGGGCAGTCCGAGGCGCTGACGCAGCGCCTCAAGGCCGGTCGCCTTGGTGACGCCGAGGGGCTCGATGTCCGCCCAGGACGTCCAGCCGACGAACACCTCATGGGTGCGCGACACGTCCAGGGACGACAGGATCCGATCGAACTCATCGCGATCCATCTCGGCGGCGCGCACGACGATCTTTGGCGTGGGCGTGGAGGCAAGCTCCTCCATCGACACGATGCGGTGATCGCTCCCCTCGATCTCGTTGTTCGGGAAGGGAGCGGACAGGAGGATGTCGGGGTGCGGCATCGATGCGAACACCGAGCCGGGCACGGCCGCGTCGATCTCCTCCAGGATCGGGCCGGGCACGAAGGTGCGCTCCTCGACGATCTCGCACGCCCCGCCGCTCACGCGCACGAGGGTCGCGCCGTTGTTGCACAGCGCCCACCCGTCCGTGAACTCCAGGGCATCGAGAACAGGGATCACGCCCTCAAGCGCACGACCCGAGGCGATGAGCACCTGGGCACCCGCGGCGGCGAGACCATGAATGCCCTCAAGGACACGCGGGGTCGCGCCCGCTGGGGTCAGGATCGTGCCATCAATATCGAGCGCAACCAGGACCTGTCCCGCCGACGTCGGAATGCCGGCGGGCAGGGCAGCCGAGGCCTCGTCGAGAAGATTCTCGAAGGGGCGAGCGACTTCCCCGGTGGAGGGGACCGTCAGGAAGCGCTCTTGGCTCATCGAGCGACCGGGCTCAGAACCTCGAGTCCCCCCAGGTAGGAACGCAGGGCCTCGGGCACATAGATCGAGCCATCCGCCTGCTGGTGATTCTCCAGGAAGGCGACGATCCAGCGGGTCGTGGCCAGGGTGCCGTTGAGGGTGGCGACCGCGGTCATACCGTCCTCGCGGCGCTCGCGAATACCGAGGCGGCGGGCCTGGAACGACGTGCAGTTCGAGGTCGAGGTGACCTCCATGTAGCGCTCCTGGGTGGGCAGCCACGCCTCGCAGTCGAACTTGCGGGCGGCGGAGGTGCCCAGGTCGCCGGCGGCCGTGTCGATGACGCGGTAGGGCAGCTCGACCTTGGCGAGCATCTCCTCTTCCCACGCGAGGAAGCGCTGGTGTTCCTCGGCGGCGTCCTCGGGGCGGCAGTAGCTGAACATCTCGGCCTTGTTGAACTGGTGGACGCGGATGATACCGCGCGTGTCCTTGCCCGCAGAGCCCGCCTCGCGGCGGTAGCAGGTAGACCAGCCCATGTAGCGCTTGGGGCCATCGCTGAGATCAAGGATCTCGTCGGCGTGATAGCCGGCAAGAGCAACCTCGGACGTGCCCGTCAGGTACAGGTCGTCGGCGGGAAGGTAGTAGATCTCGTCGGAGTGCTCGTTGAGGAAGCCGGTGCCGCCCATGACCTGCGGGGTCACGAGGGTCGGGGTCATCATCGGGACGAAGCCGTTGGCGAGCGCCTGATCCATGGCCATCGTCATGAGAGCCAGCTCGAGGCGGGCGCCGATGCCCTTGAGGTAGTAGAAGCGCGCGCCGGAAACCTTCGCGCCGCGCTTGGTGTCGATCGCATCCAGGCCCTCGCCGAGCGCGAGGTGGTCCTGGGGCTCGAAGCCCTCGGCAGCGAAGTCGCGGGGGGCGGGGCCCTCGTGGCGCAGAACCACGAAGTCATCCTCACCACCGACGGGCACACCGTCGACGACCAAGTTAGGCAGGAGGCGTGCGAGGCGGTCGGCCTCGGCATCGGCTGCGTTCGCGGCGGCCTCGGCGGCCTTCACCTGCTCGGCGAGCTCCTTGGCCTGAGCCAGGATCGCCGGACGCTCCTCCTTGGAGGCGCGGCCCACAGACTTGGAGACCTCCTTTTGGGTGGCTCGCAGCGTCTCGAAGGCCTGGAGGGCCTCGCGGCGGGCGGCGTCAGCCTCAATGATCTCATCGACGAGGCCGGGGTTTGCTCCTCGGGCGCGCTGGGAGGCACGGGCGGGTTCGGGGTTTTCACGCAGGGCACGCACATCAATCATGCGTCCCATCCTATGCCAGGTGGGCGCGCCGTGTCCCCTACCGACCCGACTTTGAATTCAATACAGCAGGTCAAGGTTATGCACAAACTACATCCCTGAGGTCCTCAAAATCCTGAAAGTTATCCACCTTTGGTGTATAACCGTGTGGACAACATGGCGGCGAGCATACGCCAGCTCGTCTCAGATGGCACGAAAGACAACAAAAAGTCACTTCACAACCCGTCCACAGGCACGAAGCGGGATACGCTAGACCTATGGACGCAACACCGTGGGTACTCGCTGCCGTCGCCGGAGCTGGAGCCATCGGTGCCGCACGCCTCGCAACAGCCCTGACCCGCAGGCACCGCCGCCGCAAGGCACTCGCCATCCCCGCATCGGTGGACGACCCGACGCGCGGACGGCCGCGCCCCTGGATCATTATGAACCCCTCCAAGCACGAGGATCCACAGGCCTTCAAGGAGCTCATTAACCGCAAGGCCAAAGAGCTCGGCATCGACCACGTGCACTGGCGCGAGACCACACGTGAGGACCCAGGCACCGGGCAGGCCGTACGCGCCCTCGAGGAAGGCGCGTCCGTCGTCATCGCCGCGGGCGGAGACGGGACCGTGCGCGCCGTCGCAGCCGGCATGGCAGGATCCGGCGTCCGCATGGGCATTATCCCCGTGGGCACCGGCAACGTCCTGGCCGGAAACCTCTCCGTCCCCGACGACCCCGAAGAGGCCCTCGCCGTCGCGCTCGACCGCAACCACCGCGCCGTCGACCTGGCGTGGGTACGCATCGAAGACGTCACCCAGGAGTCCACTCAGCCCGCCGAGGGCGGACTGCGCCTCGCGGCACGCACCGCGCTACACCCCGAAGCCAGCGCTGCGGACCAGGGCGCCCCGGCCTCGTCGAATGAGCCGCGCGCGGACGAGTACGCGTGCCTCGTCGTCGCGGGCATGGGATACGACGGTGCAACGATGGCGGACACAAACCCCGAACTGAAGAAGCGCATCGGATGGATCGCCTACGTGTGGGCCGGCCTGGGTGCGATGGGCGTTCCACGCATGAAGGCGCGCCTCACCCTACGCTCACCCGCCGCTCGAGTGGCGGACCCCCTGGGCGTCGGCGATCAGATCACGGGAGAGGCCCTGGACGAGGCATCCTCGGCTAGCGCCGAACCCCTGCGCTCACCCGCCGATGAGATCACCCGCGTCGAGGCCCGGTCCGTCATGTTCGCGAACGCGGGCGAGCTGAAGATGCTGGTTCTCGCCCCCGATGCAGAGCTGTCGGACGGCCTCATCGACGTCATCGCGCTTGACGCGCTCGCCGGCCTGCTCGGCTGGGCGGACGTGACCTGGAAGATGCTCGGCCAGCTCATCGGCCTACGCCCGATCAACCTGCCCGTCTCGACCGGCAAGGTCGCGTTCCGCCAGGCGAAGGGCGCGTCCGTCACGGCCGAAGAGGCCCAGGTGTGCCAGGTGGACGGCGACGCGATCGGACTCGCCCACACCATGCACATTCGCATGCAGGCGGGCGCCCTCGACATCGCAGTGCCCGCGGAGCGCACGTGGATGGAGCTGCTGCCCGGCTGAGCGCAACACACAACCCTCAGAACAGTCACGCCCTAATTACAAGGGGCCTCGCGCACACACATATCACCACATGCTACGCACTTATTATGCGAGCGCTCGACCACGCAGTGAGGCACATTTAAAGGGATATACGAGCATCGCCGCCATATCCCCATCCCCACATTACTCGCACAAATGTCAATTGATGAGCGGTCCGGCACACAGCAAGATGCCCAACAGCGAAAGAGACCTGCCATTTCAATAAAGAAGGCCCACTGAGTTTACTTGGGTTAATTCCTGTTAATTCGTTTGAAATGCATCATAAGAGGGCAACACCCATCAATTTCGGGCTCATCCGCGCGGACCACCAACGTTCCACGCATCCCAACGAACGAACGGATGAAAATGGCACTCTTGCGTCGCCTCGCCCCCCTCGTGGGCGTCGCCCTCGCCCTGTCCCTCGCCGCGTGCTCGACCGGCACAACGACCACCCAGTCCACATCCTCAAGCACTACCGAGCAGTCAGCCGCAACGACGCGCACCGTCACCGACCTGCGCGGCGTCCAGGTCGAGATTCCCGCGACCATCAACAAGGTCGCGGCATCGTTCCCTGCCATGGAGGAAGCCTTCCTCATGCTGGGAGTGCAGGACAAGAACGTCTCTGCTATCGCATCCAACCAGAAGAACCCGTGGATGCTCAAGCTTTACCCCCAGATCGCGAACCTCCCGAACATCTTCGGCGAATCCGTCAACATGGAATCGCTGCTGGCCGCGGCCCCCGACGTGGTCTTCGTCGGTGACGAAAAGACACAGCAGGCAGTCATGGATGCCGGCATCCCAGCGGTTCAGACCAACTTCACGTCCGCTCAGGACGTCATCGACGGCCTAACCCTCATGGGCGATATTTTCGGTGGCGACGCCAAGACGACTGCCGCCGAGCTCGTTGCTGACTACCAGACGAACATGTCCTTCGTGAAGGGCAAGACCGACCCGATCGCCACCGCAGACCGACCCCGCGTCTTCTACGCTGCGAAGAACACCCTCAACACCGAGGGCGCAGGCAGCATCGTCACCGACTGGATCGAGATGGCCGGCGGCGTCAACGTCGCAACCGAAAATGGCATCGAAGGAACCTTCAAGGACGTGAGCCTTGAAGACCTGCTCGCATGGGATCCCGACGTCATCATCGCTCGCGATGCCGCGCACAAGACCGAGTACATGACCGATTCTCGCTTCGCCGAACTCAAGGCCGTCAAAAACAACCGCGTCTACGTCAACCCGAAGGGCGTGTTCGTCTGGTGCGTGCGCTCCGCCGACGAGGTCCTGCAGCCCGTGTGGGCAGCGACCGTCATCCAGCCCGACCTGTTCAGTGATGTCGACATGAACAAGTACACCTACGACTTCTATAAGAAGTACTACCACTACGAGGCATCCGACGCGGACCTACAGTCGATCCTCTTCCCCACGGAGTGACAATCCCATGACGAGATATCTCCGGAGCGAGGAGGTCGGCACACCGACAATTGCTCGTCGGCGCGTGTGGCCGCTCGTTACCGCCCTACTTGCCGGTCTCCTCGCCCTGGGGATTCTCGTCATGTGCCTGGGGAACTACCAGGTCGCACCCTCCACCGTCGCAAAGATCCTTGTCGGGCAGATTCCCGGCATCCACGCGGACGTTACCTGGCCTCGCGCGGTTGAAACCGTCGTGCTTCATGTGCGCCTGCCTCGTACCCTCGGTGCCATGTGCGTGGGTGCTGCCCTCGCCCTCTCCGGCGCCACGTACCAGGGGGTCTTCCGCAACCCCCTCGTCTCCCCTGACCTGCTCGGCGTTTCCGCCGGTGCCTGCGTGGGTGCGGCCAGCGCGATTCTCCTGCACACGGGCCGCGCATCCCTGCAGGTGATGGCCCTGGCAACCGGCCTCGCCGCGGTTGCCCTGGCGACCTTCATCCCGCGCCTGCTGCGCAACACCTCGACGATGACCCTCATCCTGTCCGGCGTCATCGTCGCCGGCCTCATGAATTCCACGCTCGGTCTGTTCAAGTACATCGCCGACCCCGAGACTGAGCTCGCCGACATCACCTACTGGATGATGGGGTCCTTCTCCCTCATCAAGGGCAGCGAACTCCTCATGGTCGCCCCCGTCATGGCTCTCGCAGCCACAATCCTCTTCGCCATCCGCTGGCGCATCAACCTGCTGTCGCTCGGTGATCAGCAGGCCAAGTCCCTGGGCGTGTCCCTGCGCTCAACCCGCCTCACAACGATCGTCTGCTCGACGGCGCTCACCGGATGCGCGGTCTGCATCTCCGGCACGGTCGGCTGGGTAGGCCTGGTCGTCCCCCACATCGGACGCCTCATCGCGGGCCCCGACAACACGCGCCTGCTCCCCGTCTCCGCCGTGGTCGGTGGAATCTTCATGCTCGTCATCGACACGCTTGCACGCACACTGTCAGCCGCAGAAATCCCCCTGTCGATTCTCACCGGCTTCATCGGCGCACCCCTGTACATCTGGCTCCTCTACCGAAACCGGGTGACCATCCAATGACGAACACACCCACCACGGGAGAACAGGTCACCACCCGCGCCAAGTCGGCCTCGGACCCCATCCTGATGGTCCACGGCCTTTCCTTCGCCTACGAGGGCGGCACCCTCGTTTTCAACGGCGTCAACTTCGACCTTGAGGCCGGCCATTCATTCACAATTCTGGGCCCCAACGGTGCCGGAAAGTCAACCCTGCTGGGGTGCCTGGCAGCCCAGCTCATCCCTGCATCGGGCGTCATTCGCGTCACGGGACGATCGCTGCGCGACATGAGTTCGAGCGCCATCGCGAGGCGCATCGGTTTCGTGCCGCAAAACCTTGCGGCAGTTTACGGGTACCGCGTCGCGGACTTCGTCGCAATGGGTCGCGCACCCTACATTTCGCGTTTCTCCATGCCCTCTGACGATGACTATCAGCGGGTTGCAGCCACTCTGGATGACCTCGGTATCACCCACTTGGCCGACAAGTCGTACACAGCCCTATCCGGCGGCGAGCGTCAGCAGGTGATGCTGGCGCGCGTCCTCGTCCAAGATCCGCGCCTCATCCTCCTCGACGAGCCGACCAGCGCCCTCGACTTCGGTAATCAGCTAAAGGTCGTGCGCATCGTGCGTGAGCTGACCGAACGCGGTTACGCCGTCATCATGACGACCCACAATCCGGACCACGCGATTATGTTGGACGACCGCGTCGGGATCCTCGACCGCGAAGGCACGCTTACCGTGGGTGACGCGCAAGAGGTTGTCACCGAGGAGACGCTTTCGCGCGTCTACCGCATCCGGGTGCGCATCGTCGACGTTCCCGAAGTGAACAGGCGCGCGGCCCTGGCTCCCCTGTAGCGACGCCTATTGGCTCAGCGCGGCGACGCGGGCGTCAGGCCAGCGGCCAGGCCGGGGCGTTGCCCGCAGCCTCGCCCATGCCATCCCCACCGTGCAGCAGGTCCGCAACCCACGCGCGACCCGCGCGGAAGGCCTCGTCCGTCGTTCCCGGGGCAACCGACGCGCGCACGCCGTCGACACGCGGGTAGGAACCCATGAAGCGAACATCCGGCGAGTAACGGTGCAGGCCGACGAGGGCTGCTTGAACGCGCTCCTCACGGATGTGGCCGACGATGTCAATGCTGAACGTGTAATTGCCGAGGCCGTCACCGCTCGGACGCGACTCGATGCGGGACAGGTCGACGCCGCGCGCCGAGAACTGCTCAAGGAGGGTCAGCAGAGCACCCGACTTATTGACCGGCAGGGCAACCTGGATGGTCGTCTTGTCCGCGCCGGTCGGAGGAGGCACCACGCCGGGGCGGGCCACCAGGACGAAGCGAGTGATCGCGCCCGGATTGTCAGCGACGTCGGTGAACAGGGCCTCCAGGCCGTAGGTGTTGACCGAGACCGCGTTGCACAGGGCGGCATCGAAGGACGCGTCACCGTCCGAGAGGAGCTCGGCGGCAGCGGCCGTCGATGTGGCGGGCACGTGGATCGCGCCGGGGAAGGTCTCCTCAACCCAGCCGCGGCACTGCGCCCACGCGTGCGGGTGCGTCCCGATACGGCGAATATCCTCGGGGCGAGTACCCGGCAGGACGGCCAGCTGGAAGACGACATGCACGTGCATCTCTGCAACGATGACGAGGGGGTCGCCGTGCGAGAGCGAATCCAACGTCGCATTGACGCCGCCCTCGATGGAGTTTTCGATCGGGACGACGGCACGGTCGGCCTCGCCGCGGCGCACGGCCGCGAGCGCCTGCGGGGCACTCGTCATGGGCATGAGGATCGCGCCGGCGGGCGCGACCTGGTGGACAGCCTGCTCGGTAAACGTGCCGAAGGGGCCGAGGAAGGCGATACGAAGCTTGTCACCGAGGGGCGCGGGGCCGGGAATGTTCGTCGTCATGGTGTCAAGGGTAACGAGAGCGAAGGGAGTGGCGCGGCCTCGTTTCGGGGACGGGAGCGCATTGTGGCCAATCGCGCGGGTTCCGAGGCCGGGCGAGCCTCACGGAGGCGCGCCGCCGGCCTCGCACGGAACTCCCCCAGGCGGCGGACTCCCCCAGGAAACCGACCGATCGTCAGTCGCGGGAGCCGGTCACGCCGTTCGCGAAGGCCTCGCGTCCACCACCCGGTGTCACCTCGCCGCACGCGGTGATCTTCCACAGCTTCGCGGTGCCGCCCGCGTCGACCAGCTCGAAGCCGGTGGACGTGTCCACGTTGTAGAGGCCGGGGTGGCGGGAGGATCGCATGAAGTTGTAGTAGGCGCCGTCTTCCTCTTCGTAGAAGTGGGTAATGCCGAGCCTGCGCACGACCTCGCACACCTCGGGATCGGTCGCGATATCGTGGAAACGCTGGATGAGGATCTTCTGCGAGGCCACATCCTTGTTAGCGGTGCTCAGCTGCGGGAATACTGCCTTACGACCGCCGATCATCTCGGAGTACGCCGCGCCCGCGATCGGGTCGCCCAGAATGAGCGCGTCGGGGGCGGTCGTGTACGGCATGCGGCGCAGCATGGCGAGCTCACCCATCGTGGCCATACCCGGCTTGCCCAGGCGATTCGGATCGTACACCTGGGCGACCGCAGCGTTCCGCGCGTCGATGGCGCCAAAGCCGGACAGGACCAGCACGAGCAGGCCGACAGCGAACTGGATTGGCCAACGCGGCGCCTCGATATTGTCGTCGGATCCTCGTTCGGCGAGGATCCGCTGCAGCGACCTCGTCCACGCGGCGTGGATGAGACGAACGATGGCGGCGACACCGACCGCCATGAGGATCGTCAGCGCGATGTCTTCGACGCCCATAATGCGACGGGCATCCTTGTACCAGGGGGCCAGCAGGTAGGTGCGCAGCGCCGAGTCGGGCGAGTACGCCAGGGCGGTGAGGGCCGCAAGGATCGTATAGGAGGCCAACGGCCAGAACGGCATGGGCTGTGCCTCCTCCTCGGATTCCTCGATCTCTTGGGCCGAGGCCAGGGTGCCCTCCTCCGCTTCCACACCCGCGTCATCGGTGAGTCCGGCGCGCTCGGCGGCACGCTCCAGGGGATCCGTGCGACGGAACAGCAGGTGGAGGCGGGCGGTCGCCGCGATGCCGATGATCAGGAGAATGAGCTGGACGATCATCCACTGCGCGTTGCCGGCGGTGTTGGAGAAGGGCGGGTAGGGCAGGAATGCGTGGCTGAAGGCTTCGCCCCAGTTGCTGCCGTCGCGCCGGTAGCTGCCCATGGCCCGGATCTTTGACGACGACAGCGCGAGGAGCGGTGCCGCGACGACGACAAACGCGATGGCGCCCCACGCCAGGGCGACGAGCTGGCCTCGTCCACCGCGACCGTAGGCGCGTCGGGCGAGGGACGCGATGGAGGCGAGGAGCGGCGCGATCAGGAACGCGAGGATCGAGAAGGCGGCGCTCGGGTGCGCGCCGACGAGGCCGATGGCACCGATGAGGAGGAACACAGCCTGCGGGATACGGCGCAGGAAAGCATGCAGCCCGTCGCCCGCGCGCAGGTCGGCGACCAGCCTGCGCCCCGCGACGATCGCGATGGCCGCCAGACCCGGCACCAGAGCGGTGCCCGTCGAGTTGGGCCACTGGTTGTACATGGTGAGCGCGTCGGCGGGCATATTGAGCAACATCCCGCCGATGATGGGCGCCGCCATGATCGCGCTGCGCGACGCGGTCAGCACCGAGACGAGGGCCGCCAGGCCGACCACCCACACGGCCATGAGCGCCAGCGAGGACACGTTCGAGGCCTGGATGACCGAGTCGTAGCGCGCGAACAGCGAGACAAAAGCGTGCCAGCCCGTCGGATAGTAGACGTTACGGCCGCCGTACAGCTCGTGGAGGCCACCGAAGGGACTGGCGTTCTTGCCGTACAGCATCGCATGCACGCCATTCTGATGGAACGTCGGATCCCACTGCTGGACAGGGTTCGATGGGGCCGCGCCCATCACGAGGGGCAACGCCGCGAGGACGAAGCCCACCAGGATCGCTCCCCACGTGGCCGCGCGGATCGCGGCCTGGCGTCCGCCGATCGGCTTGCGAACACCGATCGCCTCGCGCAGGGGAACTCCCCGCAGGGAGAATCCGTCGTTGCTGCGGCGGAAGAAGCTCAGGCTCCAGGCGCCGGCGCCTCCCAGGGCACTCATGCCGAGGATCGGCAGCGCCGTCGAGGGCTCCCACTCGATGTCGAGCGCCGGGTAGGCGACGGACAGGATCGTGATCAGGCCAAAGGTGAACGCCGGAGCCGCTCCGATCGCGACGAGCGACGAACGACCTCCCGCCCTCAGCCACATGAACCCCGGCAGGACCAGGGCAACCATCATGGCCAGCAGGGTCGGGAGCAGCATCCACCAGGCCAGCATGGATTACTCCTTGTCAGAAGCGGCGCGGCGCTTGCCCACAATCTCAATGATGACGGGCAGGACCGACGCGAGGATGATGACGCCGAGGATGAGCGTCAGGTTGTCGTGCACGAAGGGCACGTTGCCCAGGAGCGAACCCGCGAGGATGAAGCCCGCGCCCCACACGACGGCACCCAGCGTGTTGAAGGCCAGGAACTTCGGGTAGGGGTAGCGGGCCATGCCCGCGGCGATCGGAATGAAGGTGCGCACGAAGGGGATGAAACGTCCGATGACGAGCGAGCGGCCACCGTAGTTCGTGAAATAGTGCTCCGCCTTCTCCAGGTGCGCGGTCTTGAGGAATCGGGCATCGGGCTTGAAGAAGCGACGCCCCCACTTGGCGCCCAGGAAGTAGCCGATCTGCGCTCCGATGAAGGCCGCGACGACGACGAGGAGGATGAGCGTCGGCAGGTGCAGGCCGAGGCGGTCGTGGAGCAGGCCGGCGGTGAACAACAGGGATTCACCGGGCAGCACCGGGAACAGGACACCCGACTCGATGAGGACGATGAGCATCGTTCCCCACAGCACCCACGGCCCCATGGCGACGAGCAGAGTCTCGGGATTTTTAAACCACTCGATAACGGTGTGCAGCATCGACGGATCTGATGCGGTCACGAGTGTCGACCAGGTCACGATAGGGCCCTTTTCTGCCGGGAATGTATCACCCTAACCCTACCTTTGTTGACCGCAATTATAGGATAGGCGGCATGAGGAAGCGCAAGGATTCACACGACGGTTCTCCGGTCGGGGACACGAACATCCTCTTCGTCCCCGATTCCTCCGCCGACCCCTCGGCATCCGGGGTGGATGCCCTCATGGGGATGATCGGCGAGGCCGGGGCACCCCCGCAGGCTCCCCCGCCCCCGGAGGTCCCTTCCTCGGAGGTGCGCACCGAGGTCATGGAGCCCGTCGTCACGCCGGACACGACGACCGCGCCCGTAGCCATGCCGCCCAGCATTCCTCCCAGCCACGCGGACGTCGACCAGGGCACCCCTGCCTCGTCGACGAATAACGAGGGCGCGGCGGATCCTCTGCTTCCCCCGCCCGCGCCCACGGCCGATAACGCCGCTGCCAGCTCCGAGGAACCCGCCGACGAGGCCGAGGCCAGCGCACCAGAGGCCACCACGGAGACCGACGCAGAGGCCACCACCGGCGACAAGGACGCGGATATTGAATCCGCCGCACCCCCGGCTACCGGCGAAATCGCCACGAACCCGCCCGTACGCCGCATGCGACTGCCCCGCCCCGTCTACATCGCTGACCGCATCCTGCCCGTGCGCCGCCGCCGCGAAGACCTCGTCGACGTCGTCATCTCCCTCATCGCGATTCTCTTCATCTGGACGATCGGCGCGCTGGCCAGCGCGACCACGCGCGGCGTCACCATGGACGTCCTCAGCTTCCAGCTCGTCCGCCAAATCCTCATCCTGCCGGTGAGCATCACCGAGGGCCTCATCATTTTGACCACGCCGATCCTCGTGATCGTCTCGCTCGCGCTGCGTAAACGCCTCCAGGCGATCATCCAGGTCCTCGTGACGAGCCTCGTGGCCGCGGTCGGCGGCTGGATCATCATCCTGCTGACGGGCCTGCTACCCTCCGACCTGACCGCGCCGCTGAGCGTCGACCGCGCGCTTGCCACGCAGGGTTCCCAGACCGGCATCGCGATCGCCATCAACCTGGTCATCGTCACCCTGTGCGCGCTGTTCACCTCCGCCGGCGAGGCACAGTCGATGAAGGCCATCAAGTGGGGATGGACGGGCCTGTGGATCATTCTCATCCTCGGCGTGCTGCGCTCGTCCATGACCCTGCCCGTCGCCTTCATCTCCGTCTTCCTGGGCCGCGCTTTCGGCTCGGGTTCACGGTGGATCATGGGCTACGACGACCAGCGGGCGAAGGGAGCCAAACTCGTCGAGGCGCTCCTCAACATCGGGATTACGCCCTCGCGGATCGTACGCACCGACCTCGACACGACCGAGGAGCCCCTGGCTACGTGGGCCGTCGCTGAGAACTCGCGCGGCCGCCTCACCCAGATGCCCGCCGACCTCGGCGACATGGGCGTCACGGTGACGCGCCGCCCGATCCAAGACCATCACCGCCACTACCAGGCATGGAGCGACACGGGCCTCGCCTACGAGATCATCGCCATGGACCCCGGCCAGGAACTGACCGGCACGCTCCTCGAGATGTGGAACAACCTGCGCCTGCGCGGCATCAGCCGCTGGGTGTCGCCCTCTCTCAAGGCTCAGGCCGAGCGCTCCTCCTTCACGACGCTGCAGGCGCTGCGCGCAGGCGTGTTCACACAGGAGCCGATCGGCATCGCCTCAGCCTCCGACTCGATCATCCTGGTCATGTCCGCTCTGCCCCCCACGACTCCGCTCACGGAGCTCGGCGAGAACGCGTCGGATGAGATCCTGGACCGCGCGTGGGAGCAGCTGCACTTCGCGCACTCGCGCGGCATCTCGCACCGTGCTCTCACCCCCGAGGCCGTGGTCGTCGACTCTTCCTCGGACGTGTGGTTGCTCGACTGGGATTCCGGCGAGGTCGCGACCACCGAACTGAACCAGTCCATCGACATCGCGCAGATGCTGGTCCTCACCGCGCTTGCCGTGGGACCTGAGCGCGCGCTCGAGGCCGGCCGACGCTGCGTCGGTGAGGATACGCTGATCGCGTGCGCCCCCGTCATCCAGAAGCCCGTGCTGCCCGCCGAGATCAATCAGCGCCTGCGCCGTTCCGACCTGCTGGGCGAACTGCGCGCCGCCCTCGTGGGAGACTCCGAGGCTGAGACCGCGCACACCGCTGACCTGCAGCGATTCCGCCCACGCACGATCTTCACGATCGCGGTGGCGTTCATCGCCGTCTTCATCGTCGTCAGCTCGCTGAACTTCAGCGACATCGTGACCACGATCAAGAGCGCGAACCTGTGGTGGATGCTCGCTTCCGCCTTGCTCGCCTGCCTCATCTGGGTCGGTTCCGCGGTCCCGCTTGTTGCTCTGTCGCCCGAGAAGCTGAGCCTGCGCGAGACGCTCGTCGCCCAGGTCGCGGCCTCGATCATTACGATCGTGGCGCCCGCCGGCGTGGGACCCGCTGCCCTCAACCTGCGCTACCTGCGCAAGCGCCGCGTCCCAACCGCCATGGCGGTGACGACGGTGACGCTCATGCAGATTTCGCAGGCGCTCATCACGATCATCCTGCTCCTCCTCGTCATGGTGATCGCCGGATCCTCGCTGTCCGTGTCGGTCCCCTACGGCACCATCCTGGGTGTCGTCGCGGTCGTCATGGTCGCGGTCGGCATCATTGTCGCCGTACCGAAGGTGCGCCGCTGGATCTGGTCGAAGATTCAGCCGACCTGGCAGCAGGTCTACCCGCGCCTCCTGTGGATCATCGGCCAGCCCCGTCGCCTCGCCGCGGTCGTGGGCGGCAACCTGCTGATGAACATCGGCTACGTGGGCTCGTTCTGGACGGCCCTGCTCGCCATGGGCGGTTCGCTGAACTTCTCCACGGTGTCAATCACCTACCTGACGGCGAACGCGGCCGGCTCCTTCATCCCCTCGCCGGGCGGTATCGGTACTGTTGAAACGGCGCTGACCTCAGGCCTGACGGTCGCGGGCATCTCCTCGTCGGTCGCAATCGCGACGGCTCTGCTCTACCGTCTCGTCACCTTCTACGGCCGCATCCCGTTCGGCTGGCTGGCCATGAAGTACATGGAGAAGAAGGACCTCATCTAGGGTCCTACTGAGCGCATCTACATCCGGCTGTCACGCGTCCCGGCGCGAGGCAGCCGGATGTTGGCTTACTGGAGGTTGTTGTTGCCGTCCGGGTATGCCGCCTGGACGCCGCTCACCGAGCGAATCACGTCGAGCGAGCCCACCGGCGCGCGCAGCGCATAGCCTTTTAAGGCGTTGCGATACTCGCGCTCCACGGAAACGGACCCGCCCGGGAATGCCGAGGCCACGGCCTCGTTGATCGAGGCGAGGGTCGTCTCGCCGTCCGTGCCTTCCGCGAGCTGGACGATGATGACAACCGAGCTATCGGCGTCCTGGCCGGACTGAGCGCTCGGACCGCTCTGCCCATTCTTGGACGTCAGTGCGGTGTCGGGGTCGATCGTCGGCGAGGCCGTGGCTCCCGGCGCGGACTGGGCGGAGTCCTCGGGAGCGCCGGACTGCGACGCGGGCGTCGGCGACGTCGCGGTGGAACAACTTGCGACCGCGAGTGCGCACGTACCCACCCCGGCCAGGAAAACGGCTGGCTTCTTCATGGTTATCTGCTCCTTGCTGCGGGCGTGCACTGTCGTGCTGACACCTCCAACATACCGCAGGCGCGTAGCCGGGGTGCTCGCGGCCCAACATCAAGCTGCGCGCGCACGATCACCATAAACTCGTATGCAATTCGATTGCACGGCTGTTCATCACCATCCGCAAACGTTGCAATTCCTACGATAGATACTCTTTACAAGATGGTCCTGAGGGTATTGCATGCGACGGGGCCCGGGAGCGCTCGCAGTGAGCGTTCCCGGGCCCCGGCCTCGTGAATCAGCGAATCAGTGATCCAGAGCAGACGCGCGCATTAGCGCACCCAGACTCCGTTCGCATCGAACACGTAGGTGCGTCCGTTAATGACCTGTGTGCCCGTCAGCATGACGCCGGAGGGAGACAGGTAGTACCAGGAGCCGCCCACGTTGAGCCAACCGGTGGCCATCCTTCCGGAAGCGTTCAGGTAGTACCAGGAGCCACCGTCGTTGACCCAGCCGGTCGCCATAGCACCGGAAGACGTGAGGTAGTACCAGGAGCCACCATCTGCAACCCAGCCAGTCTTCATAACCTTGGTCGCAGGGTCAAGGTAGTACCAGGAGCCGCCGTCACGCACCCAGCCACCCACGAGGGCACCGGACTCATTCGCGTAGACCCACTGGCCGTCAACCCGCTTCAGGAAGCCGGTCGCCATGTAGCCCGACGGACCGAACAGGTACTCCGAACCGTTGATCGTGAACCAACCGTCCTTGAGGTAGCCCTTGCCACCTGCACAGGCATACCACCAGCCGGCGCCGTCCTTGACCCAGTTGCCGCCGTCGGCGCTTGCACACGCCTCGGACGTGCCGGGGTTATCGCTGGGCAGATCGAGGGTCGCGGCCTCGGAGTGGTTGAGGCCGTAGTCCCAGGCCAGCAGGTACGGGTGGGCGATGACGCTGCCCGAGCCACCCTGGTGGCCCCACGCAGCATCAATATCCTTGAAGGGAACCTCAACGTGGTACGTGTAGGTCCCATCCGCACCGAGGCTACCCTCCCTGTCTGAGAAAACGTAGCGGTAGAACCACAGGCCATCGGCCGGGTCATGCACGTCAATCCCAGCCAGCGGCGAGGAGTCGGAGACGTCGAAGGAGACGACCATGTCCTGGCCCTCCCCGGTGTAGGTCACGTTGGAGACAACGGGCGCAACCGTATCGATACGGAAATCGTAAGAGATCGACTGCTCCACCTGCGAAGGACCGTCGTTGTGCGCCGACAGCGTCAGCTTGTAGGCACCGTCCGGCAAGCCCTTGAATGCATCGGAACGCAGGTCGAGCGACGTCGGCTCGTGGCCTTCTTCGACCCAGGTCATCCTGCCGGTACTCGGGCTGATACCCGACTTCCAGTTCTGGTAACGCGTGAAGGATGCAACCTTCTCTCCTGCGGCGTTCGTGTACGCGGCGTTGAGGGTGTGGACGCTGCGCAGCGTGCCCGTGCGCGGTTCGAGGACGGTAGGAGCACCCGAGGCCTCGGACCGAGAGATCACGTAGCGGTCAGCCTTGGGCAGACCCGTAAGGTCGCTCGTCTTGGTGAACGGATTGTATCCAAGGATGTTCCCGCTCGCGCCGTTATAGATACCCGAGGGTAGCGTGTGCGCACCGCCTTCGGAGGCGAGGGCATCGAAGATGGGTGCCTTGCCCCAGTTTCCGTAGAACCCCAAGTAGGGCACCGTCAGGTCGGGCTGGGACGCGGTCTTCGAAGCGAAGCGCACGAAACCGTCAAGGAAGGTGCCGTTGGGCGTATTAGCCGTCGCAAAGGCGGCGAACTGGTCGCCGGGGGTGACGTCCACGCCGATCGTCGCCTGACCACCGGCCGGGACGGTAACAGTAGCACCTTCGGCGGCGGCCGTTGCAGCGCCGGAGTAGCGAATCTCAACCCCGCGGCCTCGCCAATCCGTGGAGCTGCCGGTGAAGTATCCACCGTCAACGTCCTCGGACAGGGCCTGGGAGCTCAGCTCGTAGGTCGCGGGTGCGGCGCCGAGGTTGTGGAGCGTGACGTCGAAGTGCCATCCGGTGGTCCCATCCCCCAGGTCCGCCTTGGGTCGGGACTGCTCGGGCGCACCGACCACGGTCGGGTACACCGACGAGGTCGTGGCAGCCAGGGCGTCAACGATGCCCGAGCCCTGCTTACGCGGCGAATAGAAGACACCGGTCTCCTGGGCGGCGTCCGCGATGGGGCGAGCCGTACCCATGATGAGGTTCTGGACGACGTCGACCTTCTCGCGCGCACTCATCGACGCAAACAACGGGTCAGATTGGACACGCTGCAGGACCACAGCGCTGACACCGGCCATCTGCGGGGTCGCCATGGACGTGCCGGAGAGGTGATCGTAGTTTCCGTCCAGGACAGCCGAGTAGATGCTGCCGCCGGGGGCGCTGACCTCGGGCTTGAGGCGCAGGTCCGGGGTGACGCCCCACGAGGAGAAGTCAGACATCGAATAGTTCGAGTTCGGGGTGATGGTCTTGCCATCCACGAGGGTCAGGTGACGATCTGCGGCCGCGAGCATGGCCTGACCGTTCTCCTGGGAAATGAACGCGGCGGGCACGTCCAGGGTCGTGACGCTCATGAGCATGAGTGAGTTGCCGGCGACGTTGTTGTACACGAGGATGCCGGCGGGCTTGAGCGCCGCCAGGTTCTCGATCTTCTTCTGGAAGGTCAGCTTGCCGCGTGAGACCAGGGCAAACTTACCCGCCAGGCCACCGGGGTACTTGGCTGTGAGGGCGGCGGCGTCTTCCTCGGTGGCGAATCCGGCGTCGACGTACTCGTAGGATCCGGCGGCCAGCTCAGCGATTTCGGCGACCTTCTCGCCGTTCGCGCCGCGCGCACGCTGGTAGGCGATGTCTTTTCCGGCGGCGGAAAAGGCGTTGTAGGACAGGAGGTTATCGACCGAGGCCACGGCGAGGACCGAGGAGTAGGTCGCGGGCTCGCACTGGGTTGAGGAGTCGGGGTCGGAGGCGTAGGGAAGGTTGCGCCCGGAGGTGTTGCCGTATCCGGCCGAGTAGTGGTTGCCGGCCGCAGCGTTGACTGAGACCCCCTCATCCTGGAGTTTCTTGAATACGGAGGCATACACCGAGTCGGCCTCGTTATCCATGCCGCCGAGCTGTCCAAGGGACAGGTTCACGACGTCGGGGTGCAGGACCACCATGTCGTCGAGGGAGGCGAGCAGCGCCGAGTCGGGAATCTCGCCGTCCGAGCTGCGCGAGACCTTCGCGACGATGATCTGCGCCTCGGGGGCGACTCCGACGATCTGGTCGGCGTTACCGGCGGTGATGCCGGCCACGTGCGTGCCGTGGGAGCCGTACGATCCCTTGGCGGGCATCGCGTCGTTGTCGCCGTCCGCATAGTCGTAGGCGAAGGGGAACTTCTCAGAGACGTAAACACCCTGCTTGCCTTCGCCCAACTGCGGGGTCAGGGCCCCCACCTTGTCCGCAGTAAGCGCGGGCGTTGAGGGCATTGCGCCAGAGAATGCAGGGTGGGTCATTTCGACGCCGGTGTCGATGACGGCGACGACCTTACCTTCACCCTTTTGGGTGAGCTGGTCGGCACGCATCATGATCTGGGCGCTGAGGTTGTCAGGATGCTGGGTCGAGAGCCGGGGAGCCTGGGTACCGCCCTCGGCATCGACCTCGTCGACATCGCTCACGCGCGTTTCACGCTCAAGGAATGCGCCCTTGACGCCGCTCGCCGCTCGGATCGCGTCGAGGGAGCCGGCGGGTGCGCTCAGCGCGAATCCTTCGAGGGCCTTGTCGTACTCGCGCTGCACCTGGGCGCTCTCGCCCGGGAATGCCGAGGCCACGGCCTCGTTGATCGAGGCGAGGGATGCCGCGCGGTCCGAGCCTTCGTGCAGCTGCACGATGATCCCGACGATCGCCGAAGCATCCTGCTCGGCGGTCGGCGTGACCTGGTCGGGCTGGGAGGTCTGCCCGCTCTTTGAGGTGAGCGCGGTATCGACGTCACCGACCGGCAGGGACGAGGCCGTGGCTCCGGTAGCGGGATGCGCGTCTGCGGGACTTGGCGGCGCTGCGAGCGTCGCGGGCCCTGTCACCGCCAGCGCGCAGGCACCGGCGAACGCGAGGAACGCCGTTGTTTTCTTCATTGTCATGTGGGTAACTCCAATGTGTCGACGGGTGACTGTGTTGGCAGGAGGAGGGGACTCCACCGTGCCGGCCGTCACTGTCAAAATACCGCACAAGACGCATGTGACAAACTTTGTTTCACATTGGGAAACGATTGGACATTATTTTACTGTCAGCATGATTTCGGGTCCGGGAACACTTACGCAGCAAGGTTCCCGGACCCGAACATGAACACCGTTAGGTGCGGATCACCTCATCTCACCCAACCCATACGCCGCTACCGTCAAAGACGTAGGTGCGTCCGTTGATGACCTGGGTGCCGGTCAGCATGGCGCCGGAGGGAGACAGGTAGTACCAGGAGCCGCCCACGTTGAGCCAGCCGGTGGCCATCTTTCCGGAAGCGTTCAGGTAGTACCAGGAACCATCCACCTGGACCCAGCCGATGGCCATAGCACCGGAAGACGTGAGGTAGTACCACGAGCCGCCGTCGGCGACCCAACCGGTGGCCATGACCTTTGTGGTGGGGTCGAGGTAGTACCAGGAGCCGCCGTCACGCACCCAGCCGCCCACGAGGGCGCCGGACTCGTTCGCGTAGACCCACTGGCCGTCGGCGCGCTTGAGGAAGCCGGTCGCCATGTAGCCCGACGGGCCGAACAGGTAGTCCGAGCCGTTGATCGTGTACCAGCCGCCCTTGAGGTAGCTCGTACCGTCGGCGCAGGTGTAGAACCAGCCGGCCGCGTCCTTCGTCCAGTGGCCGCCCTCGGTACTCGCGCACGCCTCGGACGTGCCGGTGTTGTCGCTGGGCAGGTTCAGGGTCAGGGCCTCGGAGTGGTTGAGGCCGTAGTCCCAGGCCAACAGGTACGGGTGGGCGATGACCTCACCAGAGCCACCCTGGTCGGTCCACGCCTGGGCGATGTCCTTGAAGGGGATCTCAACGTGGTAGGCGCGCGTGCCGTCCGCGGCGGTGGTGGCCTCGTTATCGGTGAAGATGTGGCGGTAGAACCACAGGCCGTCGGCCGGGTCGTGCAGGTCGATCGCGGCTAGCAGCGACGCGTCCGTGATGTCGAAGGACAGGACCGTGTCGGCACCCTCGCCCTTGTACTCCAGGTTGGAGACGACGGGCGCGGCGGTGTCGAGGCGGAACTCGTAGGAGATCGACTGATCGGCCTGCGAGGGGCCGTCGTTGTGCGCGGACAGCGTCAGCTTGTAGGCGCCGTCGGGCAGGTTCTTGTACGCGTCTGCGCGCGCGTCCAGGGACATCGGATCGTGCCCCTGCTCGACCCACGTCATCTTGCCGGTGGAGGAATCGAGCGCGGACTTCCAGTTCATGAATCGCGTGAAGGACGCGACCGTCTCTCCGGCGGCGTTCGTGTACGCGGCGTTGATCGTGTGGACGCTGCGCAGCGTGCCCGTGCGGGGCTGGAGAACCGTGGGAGCACCCGAGGCATCCGAGCGAGAGATGACGTTCTTGCTCGAGGTGGGCAGTCCGATGCGATCAGCGTCCTTGACCAGGGGGTTGTATCCCAGCTGCTGGCCCGTGGTGCCGTTGTAGACCCAGGAGGCGAGCGTGTGGGCACCGCCTTCGGAGGCGAGGGCGTCGAAGATGGGGGCCTTGCCCCAGTTTCCGTAGAAGCCCAGGTAGGGCACCGTCAGGTCGGGCTGGGACGCGGTCTTCGAGGTGAAGCGCACGAAGCCGTCGAGGAAGGTGCCGTTGGGCATGTTCTGTGCGATGGAGGCATCGAAGTCGGCGCCGGGCTTGACGTCCACGCCCACGGTCGCCTCGCCGTTCGCGGGAACGGTGATGATCGCGCCCTCATCGGTGCCGCTCACGGCCGCGCCGGAGTAGGCGATGTCCACGCCCTTGCCTCGCCAATCGGCGGAGTGGCCGGTGAAGAACCCGCCCTCAACGATCTCCGACAGCGCCTGCGAGCTCAGCTCGTAGGTGGCCTCGGCGCCGGACAGGTTGTGCAGCGTGACGTCGAAGTGCCAGCCCTTCGTGCCGTCCCCCAGGTCCGCCTTGGGTCGGGACTGCTCGGGGGCTCCGACAACGGTCGGGTACACGGACGAGGTCGTGGCCGCCAGGACGTTCGCCAGGCCCGAGCCCTGCTTGCGCGGGGAGTAAGGGGCACCGGTGTCCTGGAGCGGGTCGACGATGGGGGCCGCCGTGCTCATGATGAGGTTCTGGACGACGTCAACCTTCTCGCGCGCGCTCATGGACGCGAACAGCGGATCGTTCTGGACGCGCTGCAGGACGACGGCGCTCACGCCCGCCATCTGCGGGGTTGCCATCGAGGTGCCGGACATGAACTCGTAGGTGCCGCCGGGCACGGCCGAGTAGATGTTGCCACCGGGGGCGCTAACCTCGGGCTTCAGGCGCAGGTCCGGAGTGACGCCCCACGAGGAGAAGCTCGACATGGAGTACTTCGAGCTCGGGGGCACGACCTTGCCGGGGGCGACGCTCAGGTGGTGGTCGGCGGCGGCCAGCATGGCCTCGCCGTCAGCCTGCGAGATGAAGGCGGCGGGAACGCCGTCCGTCGCCAGGCTCATGACCACGAGCGAGTCACCGGGCACGTTGTTGTAGACGATAAAGCCGGCGGGCTTGGAGCCGGCGATGTTGTTGAACTTGTCCTGGAAGGTAAGAAAACCGCGCTTGACCAGCACGATCTTGCCCGCGAGGCCCTCGGGGTACTTGGCCTTCAAAGCCTCGCCGTCCTCGGGTGAACCGATGCCGCCGTCGACGTACTCGAAGGGACCTCCGGTCAGGTCGGACAGGTCAGGCATCTTCTGGCCGTCGGCGCCACCGGCGCGCTGGTAGGCGATGTCGCGGTCGCCGACGGTGAAGGCGCTGTGCGCCAGCGAGTTGTCGACCGAGGCCACGGACACGACCGAGGAGTAGGACGCTGGTTCGCACAGAACCGAGGAATCGGGGTCGGAGGCGAAGGGCAGGTTCTTGCCGGACAGGTTGCCGTATCCGGCGGTGTACTCGTTGCCGGCGGCCGCGTTCACGGTGACGCCGGCGTCCTGGAGGCTCTTGAAGACGGTCGCGTACATGGAGTCGGCCTCGTTATCCATGCCTCCGGTCTGTCCGAGGGACAGGTTCACGACGTCGGGGTGCAGGATGACCATGTCGTCGAGGGCGGCGAGCAGCGCCGAGTCCGGGATGCCGCCGTTGCTGCTGCGGGCGACCTTGGCGACGATGATCTGCGCGTCGGGGGCGATGCCCACGATTTCGCCCGCGTTGCCCGCGGTGATGCCAGCGACGTGCGTGCCGTGCGATCCGGCTTCACCGGTCGGCGAGGCGTCCGGGTCGTTATCCGCGTAGTCGTAGGCGAAGGGGAACTTTTCTGACACGTAGCTGCCGGTCTTGCCGTCACCCAGCTGGGGGGTCAGGGCCTCAACCTTGTCCTCGGAAAGCCCGGGAGTCCCGTGCAGGGCACCCGCGAACGCGGGGTGCGTCATATCCACGCCCGTGTCGATGACGGCAACGACCTTGCCGTCGCCCTTCTGGGTGATCTGGTCAGCGTGAATCATCAGCTGCGCGCTGAGGTTGGCGGGGTCCTGGGTGGCGATGCGCGAGGAGTTCGTTGCACCCTCTCCGGCGACCTGATCGTCGACGCCATCGACGTGGGTGTCGCGATCGAGGAAGGCGGCCTTGACGCCGTTCACCGCGCGGATCGCGTCGAGGGATCCGGCGGGGGCGCTCAGCGCGAAGCCCTGCAGGGCCTTGTCGTACTCGCGCTCCACCTGGGTGGAGGAGCCGGGGAATGCGCCGGCCACGGCCTCGTTGATCGAGGCGAGGGAGGCCGCGCGGTCTGCGCCGTCGTCGAGCTGGACGACGATCGTGACGACTGCGGCGGGGTCGACCTCGTCGGTCGTCGGGGCCTGCTCAGTCTGGGTGGTCTCCCCGCTCTTCGAGGTGAGCGCGGTATCGACGTCACCGACGGGCAGGGACGAGGCCGTGGCGCCCGCGTCGGGTCGGGTATCCGCCGGGGTTTGCGGGGATGCGAGGGCCGCGGGGCCGGCAACCACGAGCGCGGCGGCGCCAGCCAGCGCGAGGAGCGTCGCTGGTTTCTTCGTTGTCATATGCCTACTCCAATGTGTCGACGGACGACCGTGTTCGAGCACGGCGAGGATCTCGTCGTGTCGGCCGTCACTGCCAACATACCGCAGACAAGTCTTGTGACAAACTTTATTTCACAAAGAGAAACAGATGACGGTTATTTTACCCAGTAATGAATCCCAGGCCCGAGAACACCTACATAGCAACGTTCTCGGGCCCGGGTCAGGGTCTTGACAGAATGAGAGACGGGGAGCTTATCGCACCCAGGCTCCCGAATCGTCAAAGACGTAGGTGCGCCCATTGATCACGTGCGTGCCCGTCAACATGGCTCCCGAGGGAGACAGGTAGTACCAGGAGCCGCCCACGTTGAGCCAGCCGGTGGCCATCTTTCCCGAGGCGCTCAGGTAGTACCAGGTACCACCGTCGTTGACCCAGCCGGTCGCCATCGCCCCGGAACTCGTGAGGTAGTACCAGGAGCCACCGTCGTTGACCCAGCCGGTCTTCATGACCTTCGTGGCCGGATCCAGGTAGTACCACTGGCCGCCATCGCGGATCCAGCCGCTCGCAAGAGCACCGTCCTGATCCGCGTAGACCCACTGGCCGTCGGCGCGCTTGAGAAAACCGGTCGCCATGTAGCCAGAGGGGTTGAATAGGTAGTCGCGCCCGTTGATGGTGAACCAGCCGTCCTTCAAGTAACCCGCGCCATCGGCGCAGGCGTACCACCAACCGGCAACATCTTTCACCCAGTGGCCGCCGTCGGGTTTGAGGCACTCTCCCAGGTTCTCCGAGGGCAGGTCAAGCGGGACGGCTGCGGAGTGGTTGAGGCCGTAGTCCCAGGCCAGCAGGTACGGGTGGGCGATGACGCTGCCCGAGCCACCCTGGTGGCCCCACGCAGCATCAATATCCTTGAAGGGAACCTCAACGTGGTACGTGTAGGTCCCATCCGTCCCGACCGTGCCCTCCGCATCCGTGAAGACGTGACGGTAGAACCACGAACCGTCGGCCGGGTCGTGCAGATCGATGCCCGCAAGGGGCGATGAGTCAGAGACGTCGAAGGACACAACCGTGTCCTCACCCTCACCGACGTAGGTCAGGTGAGAGACGACCGGCCCCACCGTGTCGAGGCGGAAGTCGTAGGAGATCGACTGCTCAGCCGAAGAAGGCCCATCATTACTCGCCGAGATCGTCAGCCTGTACATTCCATCGGGAAGGTCCTCGTAGGGTTCGGTGCGCGTGTACAAATACGTGGGATCATGCCACAGCTCAACCCAGCTCATCACGCCACTGGTACCCTCGGCGTTCGACTTCCAGGCCTGATGAGTCACGAGGGAGTCGATCGTCTCTCCGGCGGCATTCGAATACACGGTGTTGAGCCTGTGAACGCTACGCAATGTGCCGGTGCGCGGATCCAAGACCGAGGGTGCGCCCGAGGCATCGGACCGGGACAGGACGTAACGGTCAGCCCTGGGGTTACCAACCCGATCCTCGGCCTTCATCATGGGGTTGTAGCCCAGAGGTTGGTTGCTCATGCCGTTATATATGGCCGAGGCGCGAGCATGCTCCCCACCATCCGAGGCGAGGGCGTCGAAGATAGGTGCCTTGCCCCAGTCACCGTAGAAGCCCAGGTAGGGCACGGAGAGGTCGGGCTGGCCCTCGGTCTTCGACGCGAAGCGCACGAAACCATCAAGGAACGTGCCATTCGGCGTGTTGGCCGCGACGTAGGAGGCAAAATCGCTGCCGGGCGTGACGTCAATGCCAACGGTAACCTCACCGCTCGCAGGAACTGTGACAGTCGCGCCCTCAGCCGACGCGGACGCCGCGCCCGAGTACGCGATCTCCACGCCCCGGCCTCGCCAATCGGCGGAATGCTCGGTAAAGAAACCACCCTCGACGATCTCAGAGAGGGCCTGCGAACTCAACTCATAGGTAGCCGGAACACCCGAGAGGTTGTGCAAAGTGACATCAAAATGCCACCCCTTCGTCCCATCCCCCAGGTCCGCCTTGGGACGAGACTGCTCGGGCGCACCCACAACGGTCGGATACACCGACGACGTCGTCGCCGCCAACGCATCCACAAGGCCGGCACCCTGCTTACGCGGCGAATACAGCGCACCCGAAGTCTGCGCAGCGTCGGTGAGCGGCCGGGCCGTACCCATCATCAGGTTCTGCACCACATCAACCTTCTCACGCGCACTCATCGACGCGAACAGCGGATCAGACTGCACACGCTGAAGCACGATCGTACTGACGCCCGCCATCTGAGGGCTCGCCATGGACGTGCCGGACATGAACTCGTAGGTACCACCCGGGACCGCAGAGTAGACGTCTCCGCCGGGGGCGCTGACCTCGGGCTTGAGGCGCAGGTCCGGGGACACGCCCCACGCGGAGAAGTCCGACATCGAATAGTTCGAGTTCGGGGTGATGGTCTTGCCGTCCACGAGGGTCAGGTGACGATCTGCGGCCGCGAGCATCGCCTGGCCACTCTCAAGCGAAATAAAAGCGGCTGGAACACTGCTCGTCGTCAGGCTCATCACCAAGAGCTCTTCACCGGGAACGTTGTTATAGACAAGGATTCCGGCCGGTTTGAGCGGTGCAATGTTGTCAATCTTCGCGCTATAGGTCACTTCTCCGCGCGAGACGAGCGCGATCTTGCCGGACAGGCCCTCCGGGTACTTTGCTGCGAGTGCGGCCACGTCCTCCTCGGAGGCGAAGCCAGCGTCCACGTACTCGTAGTCGCCTGTGTTCAGCTCGGTGAGCTCGGCGATCTTTTCGCCGTTTGCGCCGCGCGCACGCTGATAGGCGATGTCGCGCCCGGCCGCCTTAAGGACGTTGAGGGTCAACCTGTTGTTGAGGGATGCGACAGCAACCACGGAGGAGTAGGAGGCGGGTTCGGCAAGGACGGATGAGTCGGGGTCCGAGGCGTAGGGGAGGTTGCGCCCGGAGGTGTTGCCGTACCCGGCCGAGAAGGCGTTACCCGAAGCTGCGTCGACGGTGATGCCCACTTCCTGGAGCTTCTTGTACACGGTCGCATACACGGAGTCGGCCTCGTTATCCATGCCAGCCGTCCACCCGAGCGACAGGTTGATGACATCGGGGCGCAGGAGAACCATGTCATCAAGAGCGGCCAACAGCGCTGAATCCGAGATAGCTCTGCTACCATCTCGCGAGACCTTCGCGACGATAATCTGCGCCTCGGGGGCGACTCCGACGATCTGGTCGGCGTTACCGGCGGCAATCCCGGCCACGTGCGTGCCGTGGGATACCGAGGGGGAAACGTCCGCGTCATTCTCAGCATAGTCGTACGCGAAGGGGAACTTCTCATTCACGTAGACCCCGCTCTTACCCTCACCCAGCTGAGGTGTCAGCACAGCAACGTCCTCGGCGGTCATCGACGGCGCGCCTGCGAGTGCGCCCGAGAAAGCCGGGTGAGAGATATCGACGCCTGTGTCGATGACCGCGATGACCTTACCTTCACCCTTCTGGGACACCTGGTCGGTGCGCATCATGAGCTGGGCGCTGAGGTTGTCCGGATCCTGGTCTGACAGGCGTGAAGCCGCGAAACCACCCTCGGCATCCGCTGCCACGTTCTCGTTGACCTGGGTCTCACGCTCAACGAACGCGCCCTTGACGCCGCTCGCCGCTCGGATCGCATTGAGGGAGCCCGCGGGCGCGCTCAGCGCGAATCCTTCGAGGGCCTTGTCGTACTCGCGCTGCACCTGGGCGCTCTCGCCCGGGAATTCCGAGGCCACGGCCTCGTTAATGGAGGCCAGCGCAACATCGCGCTCCGCCCCGTCCTGAAGCTGGACGATAACGCCGACGATCGCCGTGGGGTCCTCACGCCCATCACTCGTTTCGGGCGCGGTAGTCTCGCCGCTCTTCGATCTCAGCGCGGTATCGACGTCGCCCACGGGCAGAGACGAGGCCGCGACGTCGGGTGCGGGTCCAGGCGGAGTGGGAGTCGGTGGCACCGCGAGAGACGCCGGCCCTGTGAGCGCCAGCGCGCAGGCACCTGCGAGCCCGAGGAACGACGTTGTTGTCTTCATTGTCATGTGAATCACTCCATTGTGTTGATTGGGGATCGCGAGCAGCACAAAGCGGGCGTGCGCCAATCGGCCGCGATACGGGGACGACACTGCGAAAAACCTCCGCGCGGAGCTCCGGCGAGGGCACACAGGACACGCGGCGAACGAGGCCCGGGCCGCGTGTAGGGACAGCGTCCCGGGCCTCGTCGTTGTCGCCTGATGAGCTCAGTTCATCCGACCCACGCGCCGCTGTCGCTAAAGACGTAGGTGCGCCCGTTGATCACGTGCGTACCCGTGAACATGGCGCCGTCGGGTCCCAGGTAGTACCAGGTGCCCCCGTCCTTCACCCAGCCGGTCGCCATCTTGCCCGAGGCGCTCAGGTAGTACCAGGTGCCACCGTCGTTGACCCAGCCGACAGCCATCGCGCCAGAGCCCGTCAGGTAGTACCAGGAGCCGCCATCGGCCAGCCATCCGGTACGCATCACCTTTGTCTCAGGATCGAGGTAGTACCAGTAGGGACCACCGTAGACGCTATCGAGCACCCAGCCGCTCACGGGGGAGCCCTCGGAATCCACGTACATCCAGCCAACATTGTCGCGCTTGACGAAACCGGTCATCATGTACCCGGCGGGCCCAAACTGGTAGTCGCGGCCGTTGATGGTGAACCAGCCACCCTGGAGGTAGTCCCTGCCGTTGGCGCACTGGTACCACCAGCCGCCCGAGTCCTTGATCCAACGCCCACCCGCGGTATCCGTGCACGAGCCTGTCGCACTGTGAGTACCGATGGGCAGCTCGAGGCTCACCGGCTCGGAGGGGTTCAAACCGTAGTCCCACGCGAGCAGGTAGGGATTGTCGATGACTCCGCCGACGCCACCCTGGTCGCTCCAGGCCTGTTCAATGGCGCTGAGCGGAATCTCCACGTGGTACATGTACCGACCGTCGGGGCCGACGCTACCCTCGCTCTCGGTGAAGACGTGGCGGTAGAACCACAAGCCATCGGCGGGATCGTGCAGGTCGACGGCCGCCAGCGGAGAGTCATCGGCGACATCGAAGGACACAACCATGTCAGGCTCATCTCCGCCATAGGTCAGTCCTGAGATGACCGGCGGGGTGGTGTCGAGGCGGAACTTGTAGGAGATAGACTGCTCGGCGCGCGACGGGCCGTCGTTGGACGCGGCAATCCGCAGCGTGTACGTGCCGTCGGGCATGTGCGCGAACTTCTCAGCGTTCGCGTCGAAGGCCGTGGACTCGTGGTACGCCTCGACCCAGGTGTTCTCCTCGGTGCTCGTCAGGTAGACGGACTTCCAGTTCCGATGGTTGGTCACCGAAAAGACCGTCTCCCCGGCCTCGTTCGCGTAGGTGCTGGTCAGCGAGTGGACGCTGCGCAGCGTGCCCGTGCGGGGTTCGAGGATCGTCGGCGCACCCGAGGCCGTGGACCTGGAGATCACGTAGCGCTGCGGGTTGGGGTTTCCGGTGCGGTCGGCTGCCTTGACGAGGGGGTTGTATCCGAGAAGCTGGCGTGTTACCGCGTTGTAGATTCCCGAGGCGAGGACGTGCGCTCCGCCGTCCGAGGCGAGGGCGTCGAAGATGGGGGCTTTACCCCAGTCGCCGTAAAAGCCCAGGTAGGGCACCGCCAGATCCGGCTGCCCCTCGGTCTTCGACGCGAAGCGCACGAAACCATCGAGGAACGTGCCATTCGGCGCATTGTCCGCGACGTAAGAGGCGAACTCGCTGCCAGGTGTGACGTCGATGCCGACGGTGGCCTCACCGCTCGCGGGGACCGTCACGGTCGCGCCCTCAGCCGACGCGGACGCCGCACCCGAGTACGCGATCTCCACACCCTTGCCTCGCCAATCGGCGGAATGCTCGGTAAAGAAACCACCCTCGACGATCTCCGACAGGGCCTGGGAGCTCAGCTCGTAGGTGGCCGGAACACCCGAGAGATTATGCAGCGTGACGTCGAAATGCCAGCCCTTCGTACCATCCCCCAAGTCCGCCTTGGGACGAGACTGCTCAGGCGCACCCACAACGGTCGGGTACACGGACGAGGTCGTGGCCGCCAACGCGTCAACGAGGCCCGCGCCCTGCTTACGCGGCGAGTACAACGCACCCGTCGTCTGAGCCGCGTCGGTGAGCGGACGGGCAGTACCCATGATGAGGTTCTGAACCACCTCAGCCTTCTGACGCGCACTCATCGACGCAAACAACGGATCAGACTGAACCCGCTGCAACACGACCGCGCTGACACCAGCCATCTGAGGCGTGGCCATCGACGTACCCGAGGACTGCTCGTACGCACCGTCCGGTATCGATGAGAAAACCTCGCCACCGGGCGCCGCGATCTCAGGCTTGAGGCGCAGGTCCGGGGACACGCCCCACGCGGAGAATTCCGACGCCTCGTAGATAGTGGACTGCGGCAGGACCTGGCCCTCGGCGATCGAGAGCTTGTGCTCGGGGGCATCCAGCATGGCCTGTCCGTCAGCCTGAGAAATGAACGCGGCGGGCATGTCCTGCGTCGTCAGATTCATGGCGATGAGGGATCCGACCGACACGTTGTTGTAGACGACGATTCCGGCGGGTTTGAGGTCGTAGAGGTTCTCGACCTTCTTCTGGTAGGTCATGTTGCCGCGGGAAACGAGCGCAATCTTTCCGGCGAGGCCGTCCGGGTACTTCGCCTTGAGCGCGGCGGCGTCCTCCTCGGAGGCGAACCCGGCGTCGACGTACTCGTAGGTGCCTGCGGGCAGGTCGGAGAAGAAGGCGACCTTCTCACCGTTGAGGCCGCGAGCGCGCTGGTATCCAATGTCTTTCCCATTGACGGTGAAGGCGTTGCGAAGCAGGGCGTTTTCGACCGAGGCGACGGCAACCACCGAGGAATACGTGGCCGGCTCGTCCATGACCGATGAGTCGGGGTCCGTGGCGTAGGGCAGGCCCTTGCCGGAGTTGTTGCCATACCCGGTGGAGAAGGCGTTGCCCGAGGCCGCATTGACGGTGATGCCCGCTTCCTGCAGCTTCTTGTACACGGTCGCGTACACCGAGTCGGCCTCGTTATCCATGCCGGCCGTCCAGCCGAGCGACAGGTTGATGACGTCGGGGTGCAGGACGAGCATGTCGTCAAGCGAGGCGAGCAGCGCCGAGTCCAGCAGCGCATCGTCCTCACTGCGCGTCACCTTCGCGACGATCACCTGGGTGTTCGGAGCGGTGCCGACGATCTTGTCAGCGTTACCTGCGGCGATGCCGGTGACGTGGGTCCCGTGGGAGCCGTTCGGGGTCTTCGCCGGCGACGCGTCGTTATCGCCATCCGCGTAGTCGTAGGCGAAGGGGAACTTCTGCGAGACGTAGACGCCGGTCTTGCCCTCACCCAGCTGCGAGGTCATCGCAGCGACTTTCTGCGGGGTGAGCGGGGGCGTTCCCGCGAGTTCGCCAGTAAAAGCCGGATGCGTCATGTCGACGCCCGTGTCGATGACGGCGATGACCTTTCCTTCGCCCTTCTGGGCGACCTGGTCGATATGCATCATGAGATGGGCACTCAGGTTAGCGGGGTCCTGCCCGCCGGTCTGTGAGGACTCGATGCCGCCCTCGGCATCGGGCGTGGCCACATCACTGACACGCCCCTCGCGCTCAAGGAACGCGGCACGCACGCCCGGGGCACGGCGGATCGCGTCCAGCGCACCGGCGGGGGCCTTGAGGGAGAAGCCCGACATGACGTTGTCGTACTCGCGCTCCACCTGGGCCGAGGCGCCAGGGAAGAGGGAGGCCACGGCCTCGTTGATCTCATTGATCGTGCCCTCGCGGGACGCACTGTCCTCAAGCTGGACGATGACGCCGACGACGCGCGCCGGGTCCGCCTCTGTGTCGGTCGAGGAGGGCGCGGACTGCCCGCTCTTCGAGGTCAGCGCCGTGTCGATGTCGCCCGTGGGCAGGGCCGCTGCGCCATCACTGACGCCGGATGAGCCCGGGAGCACGGGCGAGGCCAGGGTGGCCGGCGCGGTAACCGCGAGCGCGCACGCGCCGACGAAGGCGAGGAGGGCAGCCGGTTTCTTCGTTGACATAAACCTTCTCCGATATGTTGGGGGACGGAGTGCCAGTGGCACCCGGTACGTCGGTGTACCAGCCGTCTCCTTACAACATACCTCACGTGATCCCCCTGATAATCACGGTATTGCTTACTGATATGTGAAGAGGAGCTGAAGTGTCTAACGCACCGGGTCCGGGAGCGCGTTGCTGCGCTCCCGGACCCGGAGTATTGCCCGGTGTCGAGGCCTCGATCAGGTCATGCGACCCACACGCCCGAGCCGTGCAGGTAGTACCACGAGCCGTCGACCAGGACCCAGCAGGTACGCATGTAGCCGCGTCCATCGAAGCGGTAGGTGCGTCCGTCGATCACCATCGAGGTGTTCGTCGGGTAGCTGCCATCAGCGTTGCGGTACCACCAGCCGACCGAGTCCATCACCCAGGCGCCCATCGGTGCGGGAGCGGGCTGCGGATCGGGAGCAGGCGCATTCGCATCCTGCTTCACAGACTTCACAACGGCGATTGTCGTCGCCGGACCAATTGACCTTCGTCATGTTGGCATTGTCCGGCATGCCGTCGCTGCCCCATGCGACGAGCTTGACGGTCGCGGGCAGGGCGTCAGTGTGGCCATCCTTGGACCAGGCTGCCTGGATGTCCGAGAACGTGATGGTGAACGTATCGTGGTGCTTCCCGTCAGCGTTGACATTGCCGGGGAAATCGACGACGCGGCGATAGAGGATCGCGTCGGACGCGGGGTTACTGCCAGGGCTGCGATCAACGCCCTGTGAAATGTGTATGACATACTCACTCCAATGTTGATTCGTGCGAGCCATTCCAAACGGTTAGGTTCAGCAGCTCACAATTTGCGCGATACGCGTGATCAGATACCTAGCAATGCGTTACTGACTTACCATTCAGTAGCTACAAGGCATTGCGAGGGAAAAAAGGAGATCCTTAACCTTCTTATCAGCGAGGTTTCAACACATTCACTGACCGATGAACATATGTTTCGCGACAAAAGTGCACATGTTCGCCGACAACCCTCTTAAAAGACTGAAATTCTGGATGATCCAGAATTCAGTTGACACGGTAACTATCATCGCGAACTAACACACACAGGCACGCGGTAGGCCTGCGACCTCGACAAACACGTCACGGCACGCCGCGGGCCCCCTACTGCCGGTCCGACAGCTCCAGGTTCGCCCGCACGACGATGCCGATACGCTCCACCATCTCCTCGTCCACCCACTCACCATCCAGGGCTGCCAAGCGCGGGTGGGTCGGGGTCTCATCGAAGAGGAGATCGAAGCCGAGGATCGCCCGCCACAGGGGGATCAGCTCCTCGTTGTAGGTGTGGCCGTGGCCGCCGGGAGCGGTCCCCGCGACGGGCAGGTCGGTGAGCACCTGAATGAAGGTGACGAAGCGCGTGAACTCAACGAAGGGCGACACGTCGCGGCCCGCCCGCTCGCGCAGCCAATCCGGCTGGGTCCACAGGAGCTTGCGGTTCCACCACACAACCGGATCGGAGGCGTGCTGGGCGTAGACGATGCGCGGGAAGCCCCACGGCCCCAGCTCGCGCCCGTAGAGGTCGGTACGCAGGTCGGAGGGTTCGTTCACGAAGCGCACGCGCCGACCGTTGTAGACGACGGGGGCGACCTCGGGGCTTCCCTTGTGGCGGGCACTCGTCAGCTCGGCGTGCATCGGTGTGAAGGCGGGGGTCCCCACCCACAGGGCCCCATCCACCTGGAAGAGCGCCTCCTCGACCGAGGAGAAAACCGACTGCGAGGCGAAAGCCCCCAGGGATTCACCGCAGACGAAGAGAGCGGGCCTGTCAGCCTCGTCCATCGCGTCGAGTTCGGCCCGCACCGCCCGAAATAGCACGGCCGATGCCTCCTGCGCTGGCTCGAGGCCGGTCAGCCAGTTGAGGGCCGAGGGCACGTAGGAGTACTGGAGCGAGGCGGTGGCACAGTTACCGCGCGTCAGGAACTCAAGGGGCTGGACCTGCCACTCGTCAACCCAGCCGGAGCCGGTCGACGCGGCGATGAGAATGACGGCACGATCGAAGGCACCCGTGCGGCGCAGCTCGGCGACCACCGTCGCCGCGGCCTGCTCGATGCCCGCCCCACCCGCGGGCATGCCGGAGTAGACGCGGATCGGCTCCATGGCCTCGCCACCGGTGACCTGGGCGATGTCGAGGCGCGAGGGGCCGCGCCCCAGGAAGACGCGCCCCTGACCGCCGACGGATTCCCAGGTGACGGGCGAGGCCGGGGAGGCGGAGCGCTCGGGCACGAACGGCTTGTAGATGCCGCGAGCGGTACGCGTGTTCATCTGCTCGGCATGGTGGCGGAAGAAGCCGATCCCACCGCGCAGGATCACGTTGGAGGTCAGGAAGAAGACGATGGCGGCCAGGATCGCGACGCCCACGACGATCGCCGCCGGGCGCGGCATGTAGCCGCCGAGCACCCCGATCAGCATGCGCCCCAAGCGATTCAGGCCAGCCACGATCGCGATGAGGCACCAGGCGATGACGACCGTGCCGGCCGTGCCCAGGAGATACTCGCCGAAGGTCTCCCCCGGCATGTTCACGAGCCTGGCCGCAACGCGGGCGCGACGGTGGGACTGGATGACCGCGTAAAGCCACCAGATCGCAAAGAGGGCGGCGATGCAGACGCGGAAGCCGATCTCGACGGGCTCGGATGCGCGGATCGTCAGGCCTGTCATGGCGATGACGCGGGCACCCACGTTCTGGATGACCACACCCGCGATGTACCCGCAGGACACGAGGACGCCCGAGGCGACTGCATGCCACGCCCACGAGCGAGCCATCAGCGACGGCGCCACGCTCACCGCGTACATCGCGAAGGCAGCGATCACTCCCAGAAACGACACAGCCATGGCCCCCATTGTGCCAGGCGCATCCACCCAGTTCAGGAGCGGCACGAGGCACGTGCTCCCACACGTTTCTGGGCTGAGCACACGACCACCGCATTCACCTCACGCGTGACGTTCATACGGGGCCCGATCATTCAGTGTCGCCCGCACGGTCACAATCGGATACCGTGGGCATAGCACCACCGACTTCGTCACCACCGGAAACGGTTCAAACAACGGCGCAACGGACCCACGACGCACCCCACACGACCCAGGAAGACCGATGACCGACAACTACTCCGATCAGACCGGCGCGCTCCTCAACCTCCTCAACAAGCTGCCCGCCAAGCCGCAGATCACCTTCCGCGGCTACGTCGATCGCGCAGTGGACCGGGTGCGGGTCGTCGGCTCGCCGACGCTCACCGCCACGACGCACAGCCTCGAGATCGCGACGAACAACCTAGCCCGGCCGGAGGTCGCCATCGTCGTCGGCGCCAACGGGCGCGACCTCACGCCGATCCTTCAGGGGGCTCCCAACTTCAACCTCCAGGAGGTCACCTACCTCCCGAACTCTTACTTCCTCCAGCACGTCGCTCACGAGTACAACGGCGTGACGATCCAGGTCTACGAGGAGATCGTTCTGAACAGCCAGTCAGCAGGCTTCACGATCACTCATCCGCTGCACACCTGGGACCCGGTCCTGGCCGTCCTTGACCCCGCTCTGCGTGCCGCGCGGGAGCGCCCGCTCCCCATGCCTGAGGGATCCTCGGACAGGTTCCTGGAGCCCATTCACTGACGTCCCGCGCGCTCGGCTCGCCCACCTCTCACAGGTGGGCGAGCCACACGAGGGTCGCATAGGGGATGGTCACCTGCTCCCCCGGCGCGTACCCGAGGTGGTCGTAGAGGTACCAGCGCAGGTTTTCCTGCATGCGCGCCCTGCCGGCCTCGGAGGAACGGATGTACGAGGAGCGGGTCGTGCCCAGGGTGAGGATCTCCTCGGGGGTCATACGGTCCTCCCATGCGACCTGGGTGAGGGTCATCGGGGCGAAGCCGCCGCCCGGCATGGGCGACCTGTCGGGGCGGTGTACGTCGCCCGAGCGCATGATGCGCGTCAGGCGATGCACCCACGGAATCGACACGGCCATCTGGTTCCACACGATGGCGAGCGCGCCGCCGGGCGCCAGGATCCGAGCGGCCTCGAGGCCCGCATGCTCCGGATCCATCCAATGCCAGGACTGGGCAAACACGACGATGTCATACACGCCATTCGGTAACCCCATATCTTCCGCAACGCCGTCGTGCCACGTCACGCCTTCGATCGACGAGGCCTGGGCGCGCATCGCCTCGGATGGTTCGACCGCGTCGACGAGGAGACCACCGCGAGCCAGGAGCTCGCTCATCTTGCCGGTGCCCGCGCCGATGTCGGCGGCGCGCAGTGGGCCGCCCCGGCCCGGCATGTTCTCTCTCCGCGCGCGCTGCGCTGCGTCGATCAACGCGGCCACAGCCTCGTCCGGGTAGGCGGGGCGCACGGAATCGTAGGCACCGCCCTCGCCAACGAAGGGGTTGACATCGAGCGAAGCGGACACACTGTTCGATATCACCTCGCAATCCCCGTACTGCTGACACGAAAGAGAGGTGTCCGCGCGTCCGGCCATGGCCTCGTTCTCGGGAACACTCACAGGAGCGAGCTCCCCAGTCGACACACGTTGTCGATGTAATGGACGTGCCACGGCAGGCCGCGCCACTCCTCGTAGGTGAGCTGGCGAGACTTCTCGCGCGTTCGGTCGTCGTTGCCGTGCAGCATCTCGACCAGGCGCGAGCTGTCGGCGACGAGCATGATCTCGTAGTTGAGGCCGAAGGAACGCACATCCATGTTGGACGAGCCAATGACGCACAGGTTCCCGTCGACGATCATGTACTTCGAGTGGAGCATCCGCGGCTTGTGGTACAGGTGGATGAGCACGCCCGCCTTCAGGAGCATGCCGTAGTAGGAGCGCTGCGCGTGGCCGACCAGGAACTGGTCGAACTGCTCGGAGACGAAGAGCTCGACCTCGACGCCCGACAGCGCGGCGTTCGTCAGCGCGGTCATGAGGGTCTCGTCCGGGATGAAGTACGGGCTCGTGATCGACACGTGCGTGCGCGCCAAGGAGACCATGTGGACGAACGCGCGCAGGTTCGGCTCGCCCTTGAACGCGGGACCCGACGGGATGATCTGCATGGCCGAGATGTGCGTGTCCTCGTTCTTGGCCGCCAGCTGCGCGGCGGGCGGGGTGAGGACCTCGGGCGTGAGGATCTCCTTGCACGCGTAGTACCAGTCGACGGCGAAGACCGCCTGGATCTGCGCGACGATGGGGCCGGTGACGGACACGCTCGTGTCGTCGTAGAGCATGCCGGACTTCGCGTACGAGGGGGTGTCGTAGTCGGGGGCCACGAGGTTGTGGGAGCCGACGTAGGCCTCACGCCCGTCGATGACGAGGATCTTGCGGTGGTTGCGCAGGTCGGGGCGGCGAATCTGCCCGCGCAGCGGGGCGAAGGGCAGCATCTCGTGCCACTCGATGCCCATGGCGTTCAGGCGGCGGCGGAAGTCCTTGTGGCCCGGGATCGTGCGCATGCCGTGGTGGTCGACGAGCAGGCGGACGGTGACGCCACGCGCGACCGCGCGCTCGAGGGCCTCGTAGAAGGGGGCCGTGTACTCATCCCAGGACGTCTGGTAGTACAGGGCGTTCACGTGGTGGGTCGCCGCGTCGATGCTGGCGGCCATGGCCCGGAAGGTCTCGGCAGTGTCGTTGTAGAGGCGACCAACCCGTCCCACAGAGGCCGGGAAGCCGCTGAGGGTCCCGGACAGTCGCATGATCGAGGCGGTGTCATCATCCGAGCATGCGGGCAGGCCGTCGGGCCCGTCCGGCACCTCGTAGTTCTCAGGGTCGGGCGCGGTCGAGCCGGCCACGATGGCATCGACCAGCTGGCGGGCCTCCGGGTCGTCGTCGAGCCGCCGACCCATCGCCCACCACGAACCGAAGATGACATACAGCGGCACACCCAGGAGCGGCCACAGGAAGATCAGCAGCAGCCACGCCGTCGACGTGGAGGCGCGGCGATGCTTGGGGACGATGCCGAGCGCAATGATACGGATGGCGAACTCGAAAGCCCCAAAGAGGAGCCACGCCCACAGCGGCGGTTCAGGATGCGGCGGCAGCATACACCTATGGTAGCGAGCGCCCCAGATCCTGGTCGGCCCACCGCTGCCAATGCGGCGCGTAGGTCTGCCCGTCGCGCGCGAGCGCCCTGCTGCGTCGTTCGTCCTCGCCGGGGTCGGCGATCCACACGCTGAGGTCGGCTTCGGCGTCGATGGCGCCGCAGCCCTCGATGATCGTCGGGGCGAGGGGGACGCTGATCATCGCCCCGGTTCTACCGTTCTCCCAGTCCCAGGCCTCGTAGGAGGAGGCACGCCCTCCCCGCAGATCGGCGGCAATTCGACGCGCGATGTGGGCGCCCTCCGCGAGGCCGTCCCAGCCGGGGTACCAGTCGTCGAGGTGCAGGACCTGCCAGCCGTTCACGAGCCGAGCAAGCGCGGCGGCCAGCGTGGACTTGCCGGAGCCGGAGTAGCCGTCGATCGTGACGACCGGGACGCCGGGGCGCGCGCCCGCCTCACCAGACGAGGCCGGGGCCCGCTCCCCCGCCAGGGCACTCAGGCGGGGGGCGAGCTCGCGGGCGGCCTCATCGGGGCCCATCGTGACGGGGACGGTGACCCTCGGGCCCACTCCCCCGCTCACGTCTTCCCAGGTCGGGCCTCTCATCGGCCCACCAGGGCGAAGGTACCCGCCCAGATGCTCGCGGCCAGCGCGATCGCGGGCAGGGCGATGGCGACAACCATGAGGACGGCATCGGCGGCGCGCAGGCGCGAGGGACGTGCCCACGTTCGCTTGCCTTCCGCGCCGAAGCCCCTTGCCTCCATCGTGGTGGCCAGCTTGCCGGAGCGACGCAGCGCGAAGACCAGCAGCGAGAAGGAGCCTCGCAGGAAGGAACGGATGCGCGAGGAGTCACCCACGCCTCGGGCACGGCGTGCCCGCTCGAGGGCCTTCCAGTCGGCCGCCATCAGCGACGTCATGCGCGCGCCCGCAAGCGCCGCCAGCACGGGGCGGGCGGGCAGGTGCAGGATCTGCGCGAGGCCGTCGCCCATGTCGGTCGGATCAATGCGGTCGAGCAGGGCAATCGCAGGCAGGACGATCGCGCACATGCGCAGGCCAATGCCCAGCGCCAGCCACATCGAGTGGTCCGAAACCGCTGCCGGCCCGAACTGCCAGTACACGGTTCCTCCCGGTGAGGCGTAGAGCAGCATGGACAGCGCGCCGAGCGGCGCGGCCAGCAGCAGCGGCGTCGCCTTCAGGAAGAAGCTGCGCGCCGACACGCCCGACAGGGGCATGAGCGCGAGCTCGAGAATGACGGCAACAGCCGCGCTCACCGGGTCAATCGTGATCAGCAGGGGCGTGGTTGCGACCAGGAGGGCGAGCACGCGGGCAACGGGATTCGTACGCGCGAGGAGGCCTCGGGCGCCGCGCTTCGGGCCGCGATCGTGAACGTTCCCGGCGGGGGCGGCCCCGGCCTCGTCCGTGGAAGCTTCGGGGGCCGCGCCGCGCGTGCCGACCTGCCCGAGGTCGACGACGCGCTGGCCCATCGCGGCCACGAACGCGGGGTCGTGCGTGATCGACACCAGGGTGACGCCGCGCTCCAGGGCGGCGCGCAGCAGGCGCACGAGGCCCAGCCACGTGCCGCGGTCCTGGCCGAAGGTCGGCTCGTCGAGGATCAGCAGCTCGGGGGCGCTGATGAGCGCGGTCGCCACTGACAGGCGGCGCTTCTCACCGCCCGACAGCGTCATGGGGTTGGCGCGCGCGAGTTTGGTCAGGCCCAGGGCCTCGAGGTGTTCGTCGACGAGGGGGGCGATCTCCTCGTCGGTCATGCCGGCGGCGCGCGGGCCGATCGCGAGCTCCTCGGCGACGGTGGCGGCCAGGAACTGATACTCCGGCTCCTGGAAGACCATGGACATGCGGCCGAGCAGCTGCTTGCTGCTCCACTCGTGCGGGTCACCGGCCGTGCCGTCGGCGGTCTCGACCTCGACCGTGCCCGCAAGGGGCGGCAGGAGGCCCGCGAGCGTCAGGGCAAAGGTTGATTTTCCGGCGCCGTTAGCGCCAATGATGCAGGTGGAGACGCCGCGCTCGATCGTCAGGTCGATGCCGCTGCGTACGGGGGCGGATGCGTCGTAGCCGATCGTCAGGTCGGTGACGCGGGTGATCGGGGTGGTGCCTCGTGCTCCCCCTTCCGAGCCTTCGGACGAGGCCGGTGGGACCTTGGGGGCGGGGCCGACCTCGGCGGCGACGTCGTCGCCGGGAAGCCAGATGCCGCGCTCACGCAGGGCGTCGCCCTGCTGCGCGAGGACCTCGTCGAGCGGGCCGTCTGCGGCGATCGCGCCGTCCGCGACCACGATGACGCGGTCCACGAGAGAGGCCCACACGTCGACGCGGTGCTCGACGACGACCACGGTCGCGCCTGTGCGCTCGACGACGGTTTCGACGGCGGCGCGTACCTCGGCGACGCCGCTCGGGTCCAGGTTCGCGGTGGGCTCGTCCAGGAGCAGCAGGCCCGGCCCCATCGCGAGAATCGACGCCAGGGCCAGGCGCTGCTTCTGCCCGCCCGACAGCTCCGTCGTCGAATGATCCAGGGGGACGCTCAGGCCCACTGCCTCGAGCGAGTTCTCCACGCGCGGCCAGATCTCCTCGCGCGCAACCCCCAGGTTTTCCATGCCGAAGGCCACGTCGTCGCCCACGCGGGCGAGAACCACCTGAGCCTCGGGGTCCTGCATGAGCAGGCCCACGCGGCCCCTCGCCTCGGCCGGAGCGACGCCGTCGACGGTGAGCGTGCCGGTGGCATCGCCCTCCTCGGTGCCGCCCAGCAGGCCGGCCAAGCCACCCATGAGCGTCGACTTGCCCGACCCAGACGGGCCCAGCACCAGCACGCGCTCACCCGGCGCGATATCGAGATCAACACCCGACAGCGCGGCGTTCTTGCGCCCGGCGTGACGCCATCCCCAGCCGCGCGCGCACACGCGCGCGCCCGCCCCCTCACCCGGCGGCACCTGGCCGTCCGGGGAGGAAGCGGCGCGGGCGGAGGCGGAGTAGGCCTCGTCCATGGATCCGAAATCAGACAAGCTCACGCGCTCCACGGCCGGAGGCGAAGCGATCCAGGGCACCCGTCTTCGCGAGCGCATTCGTCAGCGCCCACGCGAGCAGGCCGGCCAGAACGATGCCCGACGCCATGCCGCACACGAGGTAGATCACGTTGTAGAGCACACCCTTCGCGAGGTGACCGGAGAGAAAGAGCTCGAGAACCCACTCAAACGCGAAGGACACAGCACCGGCAGCGCCCGCGATCGTCGCGTTGTAGCGGCGGTAGGCGACCAGGGCGAAGACGACCTCCGCGCCGAGGCCCTGCGCGAGACCCGAGTAGATGGTCTCGACGGCCCACTGGGAACCCAGGGCCATGGAGACGGTCGCCGCCATCAGCTCGACGAAGAGCGCGGCGCCGGGCTTGCGGATGACGTAGCCACCGAGCGTGCCGCCCAGCAGCCAGACGCCCGTCACCAGGCCACCCACGCCGGGGCCGATGGTCTTGAGGAACTCGTAACTTGCGCCGCCCACCTGGTTCCAGACGACAAAAATGAGGCCGCAAGCGACGCCCAGGACGGCGGCGGTGACGATGTCAATGACCCTCCAGCGGAGGGACGGAGCAGTGGATGCCATGCGAAAATACTCCCTTCGTGTTGCACAGCGGCCACGAGGGAAGAGCCTTCCTACGCCGGTATGATCCGGATCAGGTTCTACGGTCGGGGGTGGTCCCCTCTCAGCTCGATTCGAGCTCCCGTGGCACTCTGGTGAGCATAGTCACTTGGTATTCATTGCGCTACTCATGCAGGTGGGGGCCGGTATGAGGGCCCTCTCCCGTGCCCCCGTCACCGAGGACACCGCGCGACGCGCGACACAGCAGGAAATGGCGGTTCGCGAAGGCCGCGCCCACGATGAACGCAATCCAAATCAGGGAATAGACGAGGCCGGGGCGAGTATCGTTCCACATCGCCAGGATGACACCCATGCAGCCCATGAACGCCAGGACGATCCATGCGCTGATCGCGCCGCCGGGGGCCTTGAACTTCGAGACCGCATGCAGCTGCGGGCGTTTGCGCAGGTAGACCAGGTAGGACACAACGATGACCACCCACACGCCCATGAAGAGCGTGGCCGACACCGAGGTCACCAGCGTGAAGGCCGCGGAGATCGAGCCGCCCATCCCCATGATCACGATGCCCGACAGGAGGCACACGCAGGACAGGAACAGGGCGTTGAGGGGCACGTGGTGCTTGGAGAGGCGCGCGAAGGTGCCCGGCGCCTGCTCCTGGCGCGCCAGGCCGTAGAGCATGCGCGACGTGGAGTAGATACCCGAGTTCGCGCTCGACGCGGCCGAGGAGAGGACCACCAGGTTGACGATCGTGGCCGCGGCGCGCAGGCCGGTCAGCGAGAACATCGTGACGAAGGGCGATTTCTCGGGGCTCACCTGATCCCAGGGGGTCACCATCATGATGGCCGCGAGCGCCGCCACGTAGAAGAGCATGATGCGAACGGGGATGGAGTTGACGGCCTTGGGAAGGGTGTTGTCCGGGTCGTCGGTCTCAGCGACGGTCGTGCCGACCATCTCGATCCCGATGAAGGCGAAGAGGGCGATCTGGAAGCCGCCGAGGAAGCCGGTGAATCCGGTCGGGAAGAAGCCGCCATGGCTCCACAGGTTCGAGACTGCGGCCACGGTTCCCTCCTCGTCAACCGTGCCCATGGCGACCATGCCGAAACCGACGATGACCAGGGCGATGATCGCGACGATCTTGACGAGCGCGAACCAGAACTCCGTCTCACCAAAGGCCTTGACCGTCATCGCGTTGAGGGCAAAGAGCAGCAGAGTCGTCGCGCCGATGGGGATCCACGCGGGTAGGTCCGGCCACCAGAAGTGCGTGTAGCCGGTGATAGCGATCATGTCGGCGACGCCGGTGACCACCCAGCACGCCCAGTAGGTCCACCCCGTCACGAAGCCGGCCCACGGGCCGATGAGGTCGCGGGCGATGTCCGCGAAGGTCGCGTACTTGTGGTCGGAGAGCAGCAGCTCACCGAGAGTGCGCATGAACAGGAAGAGAACCGCGCCGATGATCATGTAGACCAACAGGATCGAGGGGCCCGCGACCGAGATCGTCTTACCCGAGCCCATGAACAGGCCCGTACCGATCGCGCCACCGATGGCGATCAGCTGAATGTGGCGGTTTTTCAGCGTGCGCTGGAGCTTTTCGCCACCTTGCTGGGGCTCACCGTGTTCGACGTTCTCAACTGTCATCATTGTTCCTTCCGCCTGCTCCCGGCCCGGGGGCTTTTTGCGCGGCCTTTGTGCGCTCGCGTGACACGCTTGACCATCCAACGCTACCGCACAGGTACGCTCATGACCGAATCCAGAGCTACGCATGGCAGAGCGAGCGCATTCAAGTTAGGTTTGCCTTATGACACAGAATTCGGCGCCTTCGACGGGCGAGACCTCGTACCCCCTGATCTCCGTGGCCACGGTTCCCACCGAGCGGGCTGCGCGCTACGGCAAGCAGCTCGTGAGCCACATGGGCCACAAGATCACGGGTTCCTGGGACGAGGAGGCGGGCAGCGGATACCTGCTGTTCGACCGCGAGGGACCGGTTCTGGGGCACGTGAACGTCATCGCGTCACCGTCGGCACTGACGCTCGAGATGCACACGGAGCCCGAGCGCACCGATCGCCTCGAATTCATCGTCGGCATCCACCTGGCACGCTTCGGCGCACGCGACAGCCTCGCCGTTTCATGGGAGCGCACCGACGACAGCGAAGGCTCCACGCAGGGCCCCCTCACCCCCGAAGAGGTCGAGGCGCACGCCCGTGCCAAGAAGGCAGCCCGCGAGGCAGCGGAGCGCGAGGCCGGGCACGCGGAGTAGGCCCGGCAGGCACGCGGCCAGGCACGCAACAGAGTAGCCGCGGCGGGCCCCATCAATTCCGCATGCAATTCCCTGATCGCCGACCGCGTTAGCATCTCAAAAACCGCAGAATTCCAACGTTCTGACTTAGAATATTGAAACAATCGCAGGGGAATGACGTGCGAAAGCTGGGGGCGCCGACGCCCACTCGCTGCACATGTCAATGCAGCTCCCCATCATCCGACACCGGGAGGCATTGCACTACGTAGCAGGGCATTGCACTAGCTACTATCCAGTGCAATGCTCCCCCATCTAGTGCATTGCTCCTTCAACTAGTGCAACGCTTCGGAGTCACAAGCTCCGCCATGGTTCGCACAGCAACTCCCACACTGGGCATCACAGCTCTTACGGGACGCTGCACCTCTTACGGGACGCTGCACCCGATCAGAACGGGTGCACTGCCTACGGATCGGGTGCAGCACCCACGCGCACAAGCACAACCGCGGCGAACGTCCGTCGGGCCGCAGCCTACGCCGCACCACCGTCCCCACATTCACCAGTTCCGCACGTAATTCCCTGACGGCCACACACAACAACACGCTGAAAACCGCAGGATTTCAACATGTTGACTTCAAAGGTTGAAGTAGCTACAGGGGAATTGCATGCGAAATTTCGGGGACACACACGGACGGACACTCAGCTCACGATCCATGAACCACACCGCTAACAAACAACCCCCGCAGCCGTGAGGCTGCGGGGGTGCAAAGTCGGGCAACGCGCTCACTACGCGTCATTCGCCCGCGAAATGCCACGACAGCGGAACACCACCGGCATCCCCAGATGCCGGCGCAGAAACTCAGAGACTCAGCGGCCCTCGAGGTAGTTCTTCGCGGCACTCAGGACCTGCTCCCACATGCCGACCTCGTCTTCGTACGCCTGGCGGGCCTCGGCCTCGTCGTCGGAGACCGACGCCAGACCCGACTCCTCCACGTGGATGGCGACGCCGCCACGCTCCTCGGACAGGGAGATTTCGATGCGGGTCGCATACTCGTCCGGCAGCTCGTCGTCGGCCAGCGGGTACCAGCGGAAGGCGACGACATCCGTCGGATCCTCGTCGGCCTTTTCGATCAGCCAGTCGCCGGCGTCCGGGTCGCTCACGCGATAAATTCCGTCATCCCCGAGCGTCACCTCGTGGTCACCCAGCGGGCCATCGTTGACCCACCAGCCCGGCTCCGACACGAGCGCCCACGCGGCCTCAATGTCGCAGTCCACGACCACGTCGGTCTCAACGCGATCCAGGTCGTCCTCAACGTCGGCGTCAGAAGTCATGTCAAAGAAGCTCATACACCAACGGTACCGGGTCGGACGCTCCCAGGCACGCGAATGGACACCCCAACACGCGTCCATCTCCGCACGTCGGCAGGCACCGGACCAGTCATGGGAATAGGCGCCCGTGCGAGCACGTCGGCGCACAGATGCGCGAGGCATTGGAAGGCCACGTCTTCGTGCGCACACGACGAGGCACACCGCAGTAAGTCCACAACGCCCGACGATCACCGGGCATAGATACGACGAGGCCGTGGCCAGCCCCGCAGAGAAGCGAGAGTCGGCCACGGCCTCGTCGTGTCAAAGAGCCTCAGGCGAGACGGGTGATGCGGTAGCGCCAATCCACGGGGCCGACCTCGAGGGTCTCGACGCGGTAGTGGTGCTCGGAGTCCTGCAGGTGCGCGAACAGCGGCTCGGGCTGGTGGGGCGCGCAGATCTGGATGTTCTCGCCGACGGGCAGGTTGTCAACCGCCGCGAAGAGGACCGCGTGGCGCACGACGCGGGGGATCGAGTGGATGACCAGCTCGTCCGCGCCCGGGCGGTGAATGACGCCGGCGCCGCCAGCGTGGACGTTGCCGGTCGAGGGGGCGCCATCACCGCAGCCGCAGCCGCCGGCCGTGGAGGCGATGGGCTCGGCGGCCATCTCGTGGGGGCGCTCAGCGGGGGCCTCATGGCCGCCACAGCCACAACCCGCGTGCTCGGCGGGAGCCTGCTCAGCGGGGGCGTCGTGTCCGCCGCAGCCGCAACCGGCGTGCTCGGCGGGAGCCTGCTCAGCGGCCTCATGGCCACCGCAGCCGCACCCGCAGCCGCCGTCCGCGGACGGGACGGTGTTGGCGTCGACCAGCTTGAACATCTGACGATCAGTCATGTCTTTTCCTTATCCTTCGGCCCGACGGGCCATTTCAGCGAACCTTATCCAGTGTAGGCATGCCTCAGCCGGCCGCGCGCGTTCACTTAATGAGGAACTCGGCCTCGACCTCGACGCTCACGTTGAGGGGCAGCGCGGCGACGCCCACAGCGCTGCGCGCGTGCTGGCTGCCGAAGATCTCGCCGAACAGCTCGGAGGCACCGTTGATGACGCCGGCCTGGCCGTAGAAGTCGGGGCGCGAGGACACGAAGCCCACGACCTTCACGACGCCCGCGAGGTTGTCGATGCCGCCCGCGACGGAGGCCGCCGCGGCCAGGGCGTTCAGGGCGCACACGCGCGCCGCGTCCTTGGCGTCCTCGGGGTCCGCGCCGTCCTCGCCGACCGCGCCGATGCACACGGGCTCGCCGTTCACGACGGGGATCTGGCCGGAGGTGCGCACGACGCCACGGTCGATGACGGCCGGCACGTAGGCGGCAACGGGGGTGGCGACGGCGGGCAGTTCGAGGCCGAGCTCGGCGAGCTTCTCGGAGGGGAGCATGAGGGGTCCTTTCGTTGTCATCGACGAGGCCGGGGCCTCGTCCTCTGTTTCCAGTTTAGTTGCGCTGATCCCGGGGGTGGCGAGCGACGGCGTGACCGTGAGATCCCGGCCCCGGCCTCGTCAAGGAGGACTGAGCGCGGGTATCAGCGTGCGCCCCGCGTGTCGACAATCACGCGGGGCGCACTATTCAGGAAGCCTCAGCCCTGGGGCGCGGCCGGGGGCTGACCGCCCTGACCCGGACCGCCAGCCGGGGGCTGGCCACCCTGTCCCGGGCCGCCGGCCGGGGGCTGTCCGCCCTGACCGCCGGGGCCCATGCCGCTGCCCATGCCGCCCTGGCCGGCGGTTGCTTCGGTAGCAGTCCCGTCAACGCTCACCGTGTAGGTGGAGCCGTTGGTCATGCCGGAGGTCGAGTAGATGACGTTACCGAAGGCCTTGAGCGAGGTGTAGGTGCCCAGGACCGAGCCGGAGGAGTCGGTGATCGTCACCGTGGATCCAGCGGAGCCGGTCGCGGAGGCCGAGACCCAGCCCTGGCCGTCGGTCGTGGTCGGCGTCTCCACCATCTCGCTGGTCGCAAATGCGATAACCATGCCACCCGTGATGCTCATGGCGCCGTTGCTATCCAGGGCGCCGTTCGCGCCGGACGCCGGGCCGTAGACGGTCGTCGTGCCGCCGCTGATGGTCAGCGAGCCGTTGGAGTCGAGGCCGTCGCCGTTCGCGTTGACGGTCACGGTTCCGCCGCTGATGGTGAGCCGCTCGCCCGTGTCTTCCATCGAGCCGCCACCGTCAGCCATGCCACCGGGGCCCATCTGCTGGGTGGTCGTGGTGGTGTCGGTGGTGGTCGTATCGGAGCTGGATTCGGCGACTGCGGCCAGGCCGGCCTCGACAGTGATCGAGCCCGAGGCGTTGATGCCGTCGTCGCTCGAGGTCAGGTCGACGGTGCCGTCGGAGATCGTGATGAGGCCGCCCTCGAGGGCCTCGTTCGACTGCGTGACGGTCACGGTTGCGCCGTCCAGGACGGCCGCGACCTCGGTGTGCACGCCATCGTCGCCGGAGGCGGCGGTGATCGTGCCGGAGCTCAAGCGCAGGGCGCCGTTGGAGTGGATGGCGTCATCCCCGGCGTCGATGGTGGTCGTGCCGCCGTCGACGATGATGTAGGTCTGCGCCTTGATACCCTTGGTCGAACCCGTAGAGGGCTTGCCGGCAGAGGCACCGCCGCCCGAGGTGATCGACAGGGTGCCGCCGGTGACGATCGCGTCGGTGTACGCGTCGATGCCGTCGCCGCCCGAGGTCAGGGTGACGGTGCCGTCCACGATGGACACGTAGCCCTTGGTGTCGTCATTGTCCTGGTCGGACTTGAGGGCGTCGCCGCCGGAGTTCACGGTGACGGTGCCGCCGGCAATCGTCAGAGAGTCCTTGCCGCGCAGACCATCATCCGCGGCGGTCGCGTTGATCGTGCCGCTCAGGACGTACAGGTCGTCCTTGGAGGTGATCGCGTCCGAGGCGCCGGAGGTCACGTTGAGCGTGCCCGAGCCGGTGATCGTCAGGTCCATGTCGGCGTAGATCGCGGCGTTCGCGTCCTCGGTGCCGGTGTAGGTGCCGTCGGTGATCGTCGAGGTGCCCTCGAGGGACAGGACGAGGTCGTCACCGCTGGTCGCCTCGATCGCGGCGCCCGTCGAGGAGGTGATGGTCGCGTTGTCGAGAATCAGGACGACCTGGTCCTCGGTCCCTGCGGCCACGACGACCTTGCCGGTGAAGGAGCCGCTGAGCTTGTAGACACCGGCCTTGGAGATGGTCAGCACGCCGTCGCTCACGCTCACGGCATCGGACGAGGAAGTCGCGGTCGTGCCGCTGAGCGTCACATCGACGGCGTCCGATGCCTTCCAGTCGCTGTCCTCCACGTAGGAGGCCTTCGCGTTCGAGGCCAGGGCGTCGGCCGCGGTGGGTGGCGCGGTCGTGTCGCCGTTGCTTCCGGAGGCGGCAACGGTCGCGGTGGCCGCGGTGGAGCCGGAGCCGGAGCCGGAGGAGGTCACGCCCGAGGAGCTGCAGGCGCCCAGCGCCAGCATTCCAACGAGGGCGATCGCGCCGATCGTGCGGGCTGGCGTCCAGATTTTCTGCAGGGCTTTCATGTGTATGTCTCTTTCGTGTGATTAAAGCTTGTGTTTCTTATGGTGAGCGCTTTCGTTTCGCGTGCTGTCGAAACTGCGGGCGCCGTTATGAGGTCTGTCAGGCCGCCATCGCGAGGGGCGTGGAGTGCGCGAGCTCGGGGACCTCCACGTACTCGTGAAAGTAACGGTCGAGCGTGCGGTGCCACTTGTTCGCGGGCAGGTGGTGCATGGCGGCCATCGCGGTCCCGTACTTGGAGATCTTCACGGGTCGCACGCCGCCCTCCCACAGGAGGTGGTCGACGATCGAAGGGGTCGCGCCCGACTTCGTTTCGATGATGACCAGGTCGGGGCGGGTAACCTTGGTGCCGTCCGTGCGCAGCGAGCGCCACTTCAAGTCGGTGTCCACCGTCGCGCGTCCCACGCCACCGGGCAGAAGCAGGGTGTTGCGCTCGTAGGACCCAGCCAGGACCGGCTCGAGAGCTGGCACCAGGTGGCAATATCCCGTCTTCTCGACCTTGCCAGCCACCCACGTGCGGCGCTCACCCGCGAGAGGTGCCCCGGCCTCGTCCCAAGAGATCGGCATCCGCTTCTTGACGGTCACGCCGCGCGGACCGCGGGTCTTGACCTCCAGGAAGGACGCGCCCGACGTGAGGTAAGAGCGGGTGCGGACCTTGAAGCGGCGGCGACGCTTGAGCGCGGTCAGCAGGTACGAATCCATGTCGGGGGTGTCGTAGTAGGTGGAGGCGTAGCCCTGGGACACCTGGCCGTCGATCTGCAGAACCTTCGTGTCCTCAGGGAGGTGGCTCAGAATCGCCGAGGCCGTGGCCGCGTCCAGCGCGTACTTGCGGTCCACTCGGGTCAGCATCGCCGCGCGCTTATTCAGGTCGTCGAGGCCGATCGCGTCGAGGTCGGCGAGAACCGAGTTCAGGGATGCGTTCATGGGTCGTGTCCTTGGTAGTGGCGGTCTGCGGGGTGGCGGTCGTGTCGGCTGGCGGGCCAGCGGGTCAGGCGACCTTCGAGCGAACGTCCACGAGAGTCAGGTCGTTCACGAGATCGAGCTTGACGACGCTGACCGAGGCGACGGACGCGCCGAGGCGCTGCTCGAGGGTCGCCTTCAGCTCGGCGGGGTCGGCGATCGCGCGGTCCAGCTGGACGGTCTGCGAGGTGTAGCGGCCGAAGACCAGCTTCGAGTCACCGAAGGCCAGGGCCACGAGGATCAGTGCGATGAGGCCACCGAGCAGCGGGGTCACCGCTGAGGACATACCCGTCAGCAGGCCGAGAGCCAGCGACGCGAAGTAGTAGGCGATCTCCGTCTGCGAGATCTGATCCGAACGCAGTCGGATGATCGAGAGAACACCGAAGAGGCCGAGGCCCAGGCCCGCGCTCACGGTCGAGTTCGCGAGGATGATCGTGACGGCGAGGACGCCGACATTCACACCGAGGAAAGCTGCGACCAGGTCAGCGCGGCGGTGCCGTGGGAAGTACAGGCCGAACACGAGCGCGGCCATGGCAACCAGGTCAATGGCGATCAGAATCAGGGCGGTCATTGGGATCTCCTTTTGTCGATGCACCAATTTCCCCACGCGACCCTATGAAGAACCTATGAAGCTCTCATATTTCTCATATGACTTTTGGGAGTGTTGCTGTGTGGCGCCGCTGGTGTTCCGGGCGCCGGAGGGCCCGGCCGCCCGCGAGGCTAGGGCCTCACTTCGTTCGGCGCCGCTCCTCGAAGCCCGCCCGTACCCTCCGGCGCCCTCCACACCAGTGACGCCAGTTGCTGATATGCGGCTCGGCGCGTCGTCTCGAAGCCCGGCCAGGCCCTGCCGCCACCCACGGGCACCGCAGCCAGGCCCCTCACCCGCGACCAGGCCATACGAGCGCGAATAGATTCGCCCTGCTCGCCTCCATCAGCACCCACGCGCGAAAAAGTTCGCCCTGCGCACGCAAAACACCCCAAAATCGGCCTTTTTTCGCCTGCTGGGCGAATTTCTTCGCGCCGATGTGGCCAGAGCCGACTCACAACACCTGCCGACCACCTTGCCTGAAACCGATGACACCAATGCGGGTGGCTCACTGCCTCGATATGAAACCGCCGGCACCTCTGCGAGCTCTTTTCCGCACACGGTTGAAACCACTGACACCTTTGCTCGCACGAAACGGCCAATTCCGGGCCATTTTCTGCCCGCAAAGGCGTCGCGGGTTTCAAGCACCCCTCGCCGAGCACCCGCAAAGGCGATCACGGTTTCACGAACCGCTCCCCAACCGCCCACAAAGGCGTCCCCGGTTTCACCCTCGCCGGACGCTACGCCCACAGCTCAAACCTCGTGTGGCGTGCGCACACGCCACAACGCCGGTGGCACACTGGCCACATGACTGACACCCCCACTCCTGAAGCCCGCACGAACGAGCCGGCCCAGGCCTCGTCCCTCCCGTCCCTGGCGGTTACCGGCGCATCCGGGAACGTCGGAGGTACCACCGCCCGACTCCTGTCCGAGCGCGGCCTGCCCCTGCGCCTGCTCGCGAACACGCCGTCGCGCGCGCCCGAGCTGCCGGGAGCCGTCGCGGTGAAGTGCTCGTACGAGGACACGCTCACGACGCGCGTCGCGCTGGAAGGCGTTGACGTCCTCTTCATGGTGTCCGCGCCCGAGAGCGAGGACCGCCTGTCCAAGCACCTCGCCTTCGTCGACGCGGCCGCAGCCTCCGGGGTGCGCCACATCGTGTACCTGTCGTTCATGAACGCGGCGCCCGACGCGACGTTTACGCTGGCGCGCACGCACTTCCACACGGAGGAGCGCATCAAGGCGTCGGGCATGACGTACACGTTCTTGCGCGATAACTTCTACGCGGACTTTTTCGTGGAGTTGCCGGACGAGGAGGGTCGCATCCTCGGGCCCGCGGGCGACGGGCGCGTGGGCGTGGTCGCGCGCGAGGACGCGGGGCGCGTGGCGGCCGGCGTCCTGGCGGATCCGGGGCGCTACGAGAACAAGACTCTCGACGTGACGGGCCCCGAGGCCTTGACCCTCGACGAGATCGCCACAATCCTCACCCGCGTGCAGGGTCGGCCCGTCACCTACGTGCGCGAAACCGTCGAGGAGGCGTACGAGTCGCGCAAGAAGTGGCCGGCCGCCCAGTGGGAGTACGACTCGTGGGTGTCGACCTACACGTCGATCTCGCGCGGCGAGATGGACGTCGTCTCCACGACCGTGCGCGACGTGACGGGCCGCGACCCACTCACCTTCGAGGAGGTCGCCCGCGCGGCGCTCGCGTCGGGCCGCTGACCGTCGCGGTTGTGGCTTTGTTGGAAAGCCTCGTTTCATCGATGAGGCCGGGCCTGTCTTATGCGCACAGGCTTGCTGGCTCCGTCACACTCCTGGTAGCGTCGCGGCATGAATACCACGCCACTGAGCACCCTCGCCCGGCGGCATGGCTACGTCCGGGGGGAGTGGTAACCGTGACTCGCCCTTTTTCATTTTTGGCAAGAAGATCCCACGACAGTTCTCCTCGGGGCGTAGACTTGGCGGCGCGAGACTTGTGGAAGCTCACTGCGATCACCATTGTCGTTAACGCCGCCTTGGTGGTGGGCGCCTACTGGGTTTCCTCATTCACTCGCAGCAGCGGAATACCCCTCCTTTTCATCTGGTTCCCCCTGTATCTGTGCGCAGCACTTCCCCACCTCATCGAAAAGAGTGTGCGCCCATTCTGGTCATCACATCCCCATTCCGAGGACGGCTCCATCGTCATTAGGGGCAACCACCAGTCCATCGCGCTCATCACGACCGGACTTCTGCTCTACGCTTTCGCGGGCTGGACGATGGCCGCGGGTTTCACGACCGGACAACCCTTCCACGCCGCGATATATGTGTTCGCCGTTGCATCCATGGCCTACCTTGAGTGCAGCCGCAATCCCGGCAAGGATCTCGTCATCGCCCTGACTGACAAGCAAAAGACAACTCTGAGCCCCGAGGGAATTTCCTTCCACTTCCCGGAGCTGCTGTCCGTCGAGGAAGATTCAAACAACCGTGACGTCACCATCCTGTGGACAGATAACGTCACCATCCACATCGTCAACAGTCCAACAGTTATTCTTAACGCGGACCCCGACACGTATGACGGACCGTGGAGCATCTCCTCCGAGCACATCGGCATCCCCTTAACCGGCCTCGACACCCTCATGCGGCACTTCAACGAGCACCCCGAGGACCGTCCACTCCTGGCCACACCGGAAGGCGTCGACCTCATCAACGACATCCTCGCCGATGCCCACATGGAACTCACAACCCCACAAAGGAGCCACGCATGAGCACCAAGAAACGCATCCTCGTCACTCTGATCGTCGCGATCCTGGCCGCGATCGTCATCTACCCGATGCTGCCCCTCGAATACCGCGACCGCATCGTCGCGATCCTCACCCACCCGCTGTACTACCTGGGCTTGGGTAACTGGTGAGCGCTCCGAAACCACACACCTAAGTCAGGAAAGCAGCGAAGTAATCACGGATACGTCGCTCTCATCAAGCTGATCGCCGAGAAGCAGAAGGTGGTCTAGACGGGGGCTGAACTGTACCAGCCCCCGGATCAGGCCCCACCTCTACATCTGCATGGTGCGCTCAGCTTTTCGCTGTCGATTCTGCTCTTGGCGCCGAACTAAGGAGATGGGACGCTGATAGATCTCCTCAAGAAGTGCACTCATAAACTCGAGAAGGTCATCGCAATCCTCCGCATCAATCGCGGCATCGAGATCACCATGAGCCATCTCATTACCCGTCAATCGAACCTGATGTGACAGGCCTGCCAGCGTCGGATTAATCAAGCGAGACTCTTCAAGGCTGTCGATCTTCTGCTTCAGCGTCCCCTGCGTGATGTCCTTGTCCTTGCAGGTCGCCTCGATGACGGTTCGAGCTAGCAGGACAGCTGCACGGTATGCATCCACAGACTGACAGATGTAAGCCTCAGAGGCCGCTCCCGCAATATTCGGCGGAACATCCGAAAATTCACGTCCATTTGGCACTTTCGGTGACCACTCGACGTCAGGCTGATCTTGCGTGAAAAACTGCTTCACCGTTCCATCAAAAGTATAAATCTCCACGAAAGATGCCAAACCGACCGAGATAACACCGCACCCATCGCAAGTGTACGCGTGCATGTAGATCTGTTCATCGAAGGAACGGATTACATCGCCAAAAGGTGTCTGCCGCGCTTCCTTGCGACAGTTCCAGCAGTGTCGTGATGCCATGTCGCCACTCTAGCCCTGAAATGACGACCCCCACGGCAAAACACGGAAGCATATCGAAGACACACTCAGCAAGCGGTCTGCCCTCCTCATGCAACCTACTGGTCTTGACATTCCGCCCTCCTCTCAATATCCTTAGATGAAACGTTTCATCCTCATTGTGGAGGACCAATGACTACTTCATCTCAAGACCTCGTCTCCCAACTCATCGAGCTGTCCAACCAGATCGGTTCGGACACTGAATACACGCGCTCGGGCGGCGGCAATTCATCCGCGAAAACAGGCGACACGCTCCTCATCAAGCCCAGCGGCGTTCCACTCGCGACCCTGCGCGAGGAAGACTTGGTCCCCCTCGACATTCCCACCCTTCTGCACGCCTTCGAACATCCTGAAGAGCTTCCCAGCAACGAAGACCCGGTTCGCGCGGCCGCCCAGCTCGCGCAGCGCGGCGCGTTCGCGCGCCGTCCCAGCGTCGAAATCCTCTTCCACGCCCTCATTCCCGACCCGCTTGTCATTCATCTGCACCCGCTGACCGCCAACGCGATCACATGCAACACGCGCGGCGAGGAGCTCTGCGAGCAGATCCTCGGTGACCAGGCCCTGTGGGTCGACTACACGGACCCGGGTATTCCTCTGGCCCGCCTTATTGACGAGCGTCGCCGCGCATTTACTGCCACGCATCACACTCCCCCACCGGCGATCACACTCCTTGGCAATCACGGCATCATCGTGTCAGGCACGACGAAGGACGCGATTCTCGAGCGAATCGACTTCCTGACATCCTCTATCCGTGCAGCGATCGACGAGGCCGAGACTGCCTTCTCGGGTTCGCCTTCCCGGGTGGCCGAGGCGTTCCGTCGCGCGGTGGAAGCGCCGAGCGTCGCACTGTCGACGGACGGACTGTCGGCACTCGCCTCCGCACCTGGAGGGCCGTTGATCCCCGACCAGATCGTCTACGCGGGTTCATTCCCCGTTGTTCTGGAGGCGACAGACACGGAGGACATCGTGGCAGCAAAGGTGTCGCTGCACCGCGCCCAGCACGGGCGCGCGCCGATCGTCGCTATCATTCCCGGACTAGCCGTAGCTGCGGTAGGTAGCACGAACGAGGCCTCAGACAACGCGTTGCACACCTTCCTGGACGCATTGCGCGTGGCACGGGATGCGAACCTGCTCGGTCGCGTGCGCGTCATGGATGATCGAGAGCGCGGCTTCATCGAGAACTGGGAAGCTGAGTCCTATCGCCAGAAGGTGGCTGCATCTCAAGGTTCCTGACCCATCGAGGAAAACCGGACGCACCGTTCGTTATCAAAGTGTTTGGGGCATGTCATTCATCATGCCCCAAACACTTTTCATGTGCGTACGGGAGAGCCTCCATATGCACGTGGGCCGCGGCTCGAACTTATCGAGTCGCGGCCCACGCCGGCACACGTCAGCTAAGACCGGGCAGCCAGGAGTGCTTCAGCCTCATCCCAGAGGCGCGCATGACAAGCGCGCGGCTCGTAGGTCACGAGCGCCGACGACGCCCGCGAAATGTCACGAAGGTCCATCAGCGTTCCGCTGGCCACGCCTATCGCCCGAAGGGAGACGAGCATGTTCCCCAACGCCGTCGCCTCGACGGGTCCCGCAATGACCGGGATTCCTGTCGCATCTGCGGTCTCCTGCGCCAGCAGACGATTCTTTGAGCCGCCCCCAACGAGGTGAATCGCTTCAGGGCGGGTACCGCTCAGCTCACATGTGCGCCGGATCGCCCTGCGGTAAGCCAGCGCCAACGAGTCCGTGATCGCCCGCAGCACGGTTGCCCGCTCACTGGGATCAACACCCGAGGTCTGCGGATCGCCAACCCCCGCCTCAGCCTCGTCCGACGCGGAGGAATCGGCCCCCGCACAAGCCGCCGCGGAGACGCCCGGGCCCGGGCCCGGGCCCGGGATCCACAGCGAGCGCACGCGTTCCACCATGCCTCCCGGAGCCATCAGCTCAGGTGAGGACATGTCGAGCAGGTAGCGCGCGGGCTGGGCCGCCTCAGTCTGCGCGTCGAGGAGCGGCCAGTCAACCCGACCTCCAGCGCCCGACGCGTTATCCCCAAGGGATGCCCACTCGCGCAGACATTCCTGCTGCACCCACATACCCATGATGTTCGCGAGGAAACGGACCGTGCCATCGACACCCAGCTCGTTCGTAATATTGGCCGTCCGAGTCTCCTCGGAGAGCACGGGGGCGCTGAGCTCCGTACCGACGAGCGACCAAGTTCCACTCGAGATGTACGCAAACGACCCGGTCTGGGCGGGCACACCCGCAACCGCGGACGCGGTGTCGTGCGACCCGACGGCGACAACAGGGGTGGGCTCGCCCGTTGAGGTGCGCAGATCAAGACCCTCAACGCGCGCTTCACCGACAATCTCCCCCGGCTCAATGATCGGCGGGAAGAGGTGCTCCACCCCGAACTCGTCGCGCAGCCTATTTAGGATCTCGGGATCCCAGTCGCGCTCCGTGGCATTGACGAGGCCTGTCGTCGACGCATTCGTCAGCTCGCTTCGCGCTTCTCCAGTGAGCCAGTACGCCAGCAGGTCGGGAATCAGGAGCGCCGTGCGCGCACAGTCCGCGCGCCGCTCTCCCCGGTCTACTACACGCTGAAACAGCGTATTGAAAGGCTGGAATTGCAATCCGTTGTGCTCATAGAGCCAGGAGGAATCCCATCGGTCGAGCACCTCGGATGCGCCAACACCACAGCGCGCGGAACGGTAGGACGCAGGGTTACCGATTAGTCGGCCATCCTCGTCCAGCAGCCCGTAGTCCACGGCCCACGTGTCGATACCGATAGCGTCGACGCTTCCTCGGCGGGCGGCCTCGCGCAGGCCCTCGAGGATGCCGCGCCACAGCGCGAGGATGTCCCACTCGTAGGCAACCTGGGCCTCGCCCCCCGATTGAGAAGCGTCGGAACGACGAGGCCCAGGAACGGCGACCGGCCCGTTCGGGAAGCGGGAGCACTCCTCGATGGCGAGACGTTCGCCGTCGAACACACCCCGCAGGACGCGCCCCGAGGAGGCCCCCAGGTCGATAGCGACGACGGTCGTCATCATGCGCCCCAGGAGGCCTGCTGGCCACCCACTCGATCCACACTGATGCGCGCGAAGTAGCCGGATGCGGCGTAGGCCGCGAGCGGGTTGGGGTCGAGGCCCTGCTCTTCGCGCAGCTCGCCCAGGAGCGGGCGCACATCGGAGGAGAAAGCGTCCATGAGCACCTGGTTCGCAGTCAGCACGTCGTGCTCGACCTGCGCCTTCGCCAGCGCGGCACGGTCGACGAGGAGCGCCTTCGCGGTCGCCTCCTGAACGTTCATCGCGGACAGGATTTCTCCGGGGATCTTTTCTTCGAGGTTGTGGCACTGGTCGAGCATGAAGTTCACGCCGGAGGTGGGCGCGAGGGCGCCGAAGGAGACGATCTCATGCATGATGCGGAAGAGCTGGAAGGGGTCTGCGGATCCCACGATCAGGTCATCGTCGGCGTAGAACCGCGAGTTGAAGTCGAAAGCTCCGAGGCGGCCGGCGCGCAGCAGCTGAACCACGATGAATTCGATGTTGGTACCGGGCGCGTGGTGGCCGGTGTCGAGGCAGACGACGGCTCGGTCGCCCAGGGCCAACACGTGCGCCAGGGCCGTGCCCCAGTCCGGAACATCAGTGTGGTAGAAGGCGGGTTCAAAGAACTTGTACTCAAGGAGCAGACGCTGGTGTGGAGCCAGATTCTCATAGATAACGGACAGTGAGTCAGCGAGCCTTTCCTGCCGCGCAGCGATCGAGTCCTGTCCCGGGTAGTTCGTTCCGTCGCCCAGCCAAATCTTGAGCGTATCGGAACCGGTCGCGTTCATGACGTCGATGCAGCGCAGGTGCGCGTCGATGGCCTTGCGCCGCACTGCCTCGTCGGAGTTCGTCAGCGAGCCGAACTTGTAGTCGTCGTCCTGGAAGACGTTCGAGTTGATGGTTCCCAGTGTGATGCCCTGCGAGCGCGCGTGCTCCGCCAGGTCGGAGAAGTCATCGACCACATCCCACGGGATATGTAGCGACACCCGCGGGGTGATGCCCGTGAACCGGTGGACCTGTGCCGCGTCATCGATCTTTTCGTAGGCGTTGCGCGGGGTGCCGGGGCTCGGGAATACCTTGAAGCGGGTTCCGGAGTTACCGAAGGCCCAGCTCGGGAGCTCGATTGTCTGGTCGCGCAGGAGGCTGCGAGCACTTTCAGGCAGGTCGGAGAGGTGGATGGTCATGGCGTCTCCTTCGACGTGTGGGGTGTGGATTGACGAGGCCGGGGTGTCCCTTTGGGGCTCTGCCTCGGTGGGCGATTAGGCGAGGTAGAAGTATTGGTTGAGGAAGTGGGCACTGCCGCCCCCGTCCGGTTGGAAGTACTGGGCCATTTCGGCTTGCCAGCGCGTATTGACCCCGCGGTCTTCCATAGCTGCGGCCGCCGCGCGAGCGTCATCCGCCTCGTAGTAGCCAACGACGAGGCCGGTGTCCGGATCGAGGAAGAGCGAGTAGTGTCGCCACCCGGCGTCACTGAGAGCCTGGCGCATCTCGTCCCAGACACGCTGGTGCACGTCGGCGTATTCGGCGAGTTTCTCGGGGCGCACGCGCAGGAGGAAGCAGGCTCGGTGGGGGCTAGCCTGGCCCGTCGTGGCGAGCGTATGGGCCAGTGATGGGGTATCGCTCATGGGAAATCCCTTCATCGTTGAACGGGAATTGGTTGTGTCTATCCTAATGTGAATCGTTTCATTTAGCAAGCGGGGTGCTGCGCACAGTAGGCGATTCACGGCATGAAGGCGGGGTTGGTGGGCACGACGAGCGCACCCACCAACCCCGTCAGAGACGACGTCAGAAGTCGTACTTGTCGATGTTGTCCGCGTTGAAGCGCACGGGGTCACCGACGACGACGGTCTTGTTCTCGCCGATCGTGCGTTCACCGAGGTTTCCGGCAGTGAACTTCTCCCCTACCTCGCCCTTGATCGCACCACTATCGAGCGCTGCACCCGCGTATGCGGCCACGTATCCGAGCTGGGCGGGATCCCACAGGGCAAACTCCTTGACGGTCCCATCCTTCACGAAGGAACGCATTTCGTTCGGCAGACCCAGGCCGGTCAGGAAGACCTTGCCCTTGTAGTCAGAGGTCGACAGGTAGCGAGCGGTGGCGGCGATACCGACGGTGGTCGGGGAGACGATCGCATTAAGGTCGGGGTGAGCCTGGAGCAGGCCCTGCGCTTCCTGGAACGACTTCGTGTCGTCGTCATCGCCATAGACCTTCGCGACGATCTCAATGCCCTTGTACTTGTCGTTCGAGGCGATCTCATCCTCCATGAACTTGATCCACGCGTTCTGGTTGGCGGCGTTCGCCGTCGCAGAGAGGATGGCTACCTTACCGGAACCGCCGATCTGGTCAGAGACCATGTCGAGCATGGTGATTGCAACCTGCTTGGATTCAACCTGGTTGATGAACAGGTCTCGGCAATCGGCCGCGCTGTCGGAGTCGAAGGTGACGACCTTTGTACCGGCCTTGCGCGCATCCTGAAGCGCAGGGCATACGGCATCGGGGTCATTCGCGGCGATCACGAGGACGTTCGTGCCCGCCTGCACCTCGGAGTTAATGAAGGAGACCTGCGAGGAGGAGGACGCCTCGAGCGGACCGACGACGTTGACCTCGGCAAAGCCGATCTCGCCCGCAGCGTTCTTGCCACCGCCGAGCATGACGTCGGAGAACGGGTTGTTCAGCTGCTTGGGGATAAACGTAATCGACTGGGACGAAACATCGTACGAACCGGAGGCATCGCCGCCGGAACTGGACTCACTGCCCTGCGTCGACGTTCCACCGCCACAGGCGGACATCAGGAGGGCTGAGGTCAGCGAGAGTGCGCCAAGTGCGGCCACACCTTTCTTCATATGAGACATCGTTGTCTTTTCCTTTCGGGCGCACGCGCCCTGTTGCGGGGGCATAGTGCCCCTCGTTGTGGGATTGTTAGGCGCTCGCCGCGCCCGGTGCGACGCTGACGCTAGGGGTACGCGCATCAGCTCGATGAGCCAGACGCTGGCGGACGGCATCCACCAGCGATGGCGCTATGACGGAACCGATCAAGAGCAAGCCCGTGACCAGAACCAGGATGACTTCGGGAATTCGGTTGAGGCGCAGCGCGTAGTTGAGAACACCAATCGTCAGGACACCGCACACACTGCCCCAGATCGAACCTCGGCCACCGAAGACGCTGACCCCACCGAAGACGACCGCGGCGATCACGACGAGCTCAAGGCCCTCGACGTTGTCGGCCTTCGCCGCGGAGTAGCGCAGCGTCCAGTAGATGCCTGCCAGCGCTGCCATGAGCCCCGACAGCGTCAGGGCAATGACCCGAGAACGCTTCGTGTCAATGCCGACGAATTCGGCGGCCTGCTTGGAGTACCCTAGCGCGAAGAGGCCTCGACCGTACGGGGTCTTGTGTAGCAGGAGCCAGAAGAGAATGACGAACAGGATGACGGGGATCGCCATGTAGGGGATGCCCGTGGACCCGAACGATCCGGTGACGGCGGAGGTTGCCCACTGTGGGAAGTCGGAGATCGACTGGTCGCCGATGACGACGAGGGCGAGGCCTCGATACAGCGCGAGCGTACCGATCGTGACCGCGAGCGCCGGCAGTCCCACGTAGGCGGTCATGAATGCATTGACGAGGCCGCACGCCAGTCCGACGAGGAGGCAGATCGCGATGCTCGCCCAGAATCCCACGCCCGACTGGACGAGAACTCCGAAGGATGCGCTGACGAGGCCGGCGGTCGAGGCGACGGACAGGTCGATGTCCGCATTGATCATAACGAGGGTCATGGGCAAGGCCATGAGGAGCGTCGCCGTCACGTCCAGGGTGAGGAACGTGAGCGTGCGAGGCTGGCTGAACCTCGGGATGAGGATGGTCGCGACTGCGATGGCGAGGATGAGGATGAGGGTCATGTGCGAGTCTCGCGAGGAGAACACGCGTCGAATCGAGGCAATGAAGTCACGTGACGAGGTCTGAGTTGGGGTGCTCATCAGCGATCCGCTCCCTTCTTGCGCAGCGCCTCGTGGCGGCGCATTGAGCTGACTCGGTCGACGACGATCGCGATGAGGATGAGCGCACCAACGACGGCCTTTTGCCAGAATTTGTCGACGCCGACGGCTGTAAGCGCGGACGTCATGGTGGTCAGGAGGAGCGCGCCGATGGCAGCTCCGTAGGCGGTTCCAACGCCACCAGTCATTGCAACGCCGCCGACGACGCACGCGGCGACGATGTCGAGTTCCATGCCTGCGCCCGTCGTGGCGCCGACGGAGTTAAAGCGGGAGGCGTAGAGGACGCCGCCGAGTCCAACGAGCGCGCCGTTGACGACGAAGGCCATAAAAACGCGCTTGGCGACGGGGATACCGTAGACGGCTGCAGCTGTACGGTCGGAACCGATCGCGTAGAGGTCGCGTCCGGATCGGGCGTAGCGCTGGTAGAGCGAGACGATCACGATAACGATGACCGCCAGAAGAGTGAGCAGCGGGAAGCCACCGATCGTCGCGACACCCAGGTCACCGAAGGCTTGGGGGCGGTCACCGGCGAAGTACTGGGTGGATCCTGCCCACCAGTTCAGTCCCCCTCGGAAGACGTAAAGAGTGCCCAGGGTAATGACCATTGCGGGAACTTTCGCCTGCGTGACGAGCAGTCCATTGAGTGCTCCGAGCAGTGCCCCCAGAATGATTCCTGCGATGAAGACGACGACGATGGGCAGTCCGGGGTTAGCCGCGAACAGGAAGCCGGTGGCGAAGGCCGTGCACCCGAGGATGGAACCGACCGAGAGGTCGACGCCTTCGGATTGGATGATGAGGGACTGTCCGGCGGCCATCAGCATAGCGATCGTCGCATTGAGGAAGAGGTCGCGTACTCCCTGGGCAGAGAGGAAGCGCGGGTTCATTACCCACGTCAACAGGACCAGGGCAATGAGGGCCGCGATCACCGGGAGCTCTCGCATGGACAGGAGAGAGCGCAGCTTCGATGCGGCGTGCACCTTGGTCACTGACGAGGAGCTGGCTGGCTCCCGGCTCACCGGCGCGGAGCCGTGGATGCGGGAGGGAGGTGTCAGTGTCGTTGTCATGATGCGGCCTTTTCGTGGTTGGTTGCCGCCGTCATAATGGCGTCAGCGGTGGCTTCTTCTCTGGTGAATTCGCCGGTGATGCGGCCTTCGCACATAACGAGGACGCGGTCTGCCATGCCGAGCACCTCGGGCAGTTCCGAGGAGATCATGATGACGGCGACTCCCCTGGTGGCGAGGGTGGAGATGAGTCGGTGCACCTCGGACTTGGTTCCCACATCGATGCCACGGGTCGGCTCATCAACGATGAGGATCTTGGGATCGGTGGCAAGCCATTTCGCCAAGACGACCTTCTGCTGGTTGCCACCCGACAGCGCGGACACGGGGGTGTCCTGGGTGGCCGTCTTCACTTCGAGGTTTGTGGACCATTCCTGCGCGACCGCTCGCTCGGTCCGCGAGTTGATGAGTCCGCAGCGAGCGAGTTTGCTGCGCAGCGTGAGGGCCGTGTTGCGGGCAACGGACAGGTCCATGACGAGACCTTGCTTGCGCCTGTCTTCGGGGACGAAGGCGAGGCCGGCTCGGATCGCGCCCACCGTGTCTCCAAGCTTCAGGGGCTTACCGAAGGCGGTCACTGTGCCGCCGTCCGCTTTGTCGATACCCATGATCGTGCGCACGACCTCGGAACGGCCAGCGCCGACGAGGCCCGCCAGTCCAAGGATTTCTCCGCTGCGGACCTCGAAGCTCACGTCTTCGAAGGCACCGTAGCGGGTGAGTCCTTCGACTCTCAGGACCGGATCGCCAATCTGCGCATCCAGCTTGGGGAAGAGCTGATCGACGTCACGGCCGACCATGTCTCGCACGAGCTGAGCCTTCGTGGTTCCCTCCAGGTCACGGGTCGACACGTAGGCGCCGTCGCGCATAATCGTCACGTCGTCGCACAGGTCGAAGATTTCTTCCATCCTGTGCGAGATGAACATGAGGGAGGCTCCCTTGTCGCGCAGTGAGCGCGCCACGGAGAAGAGGCGCTCGACCTCGTGCCCCGACAGAGCAGCTGTCGGTTCATCCATGATAAGAACCTTGGCGTCCAGCGAGATCGCCTTTGCGATTTCGATGATCTGCTGATCCGCGATCGACAGGCCATCACCCAACTGCGAGGGGTCGATCGGCACTTCAAGGCGGTCAAAGAGCTCTTGGGCGTCACGCTTCATCGCCGCGTGATCGATGAGACCAAGGCGTCCCCTGGGCTGTCGGCCCACGTATATGTTCTCGGCGACCGTGAGGTCGGGGAACAGCGTGGGCTCCTGGTAGATCACCGAGATTCCGGCGGCCTTCGATTCCGCAGGGGTCTTGAAGCGCACCGGATGGCCATCCACCAAAAACTCTCCGGAGTTTGGCTGGTGAATGCCGGCGAGCACCTTCACGAGCGTCGACTTACCCGCGCCGTTTTCGCCGGCAAGGGCGTGAATGCGGTGCGGATACAGCTCAATGCACCCATCAGACATCGCGGTGAAGGAGCCGAACTTCTTCACGGCATGCTGGAGCGAGACAACTGGCCTTTCAGCTTCTCGTGTCATGTGGTCACCTCTTCGTCGAGGAATGAAACGATTCAGATAGATAGAAAGTGTGCCACACGACAATATGCATGTCAACTCTATAGGAAAGCCTTGAACTTGCCAGGAGAATTGAAGCGGAAATCTACTCAGAGGTGCCACAATATGAACGTTTCATCACTCGAGTTCCCGAAAGAGCTACCATGACGCCGCCCCGCCGCACCCCAGAGGGCACGAGTCCCCAGGACGCAACCACTGCCTCGTCCCCCTCAATGCCCCGCAAAGCCCCCGGCGTCAAAGACGTCGCCGCTCTTGCGGGCGTGAGCGTCGGCTCCGTGTCTAACGTCATTAACCGGCGCGACAGCGTGCGCCCCGATGTACGTGAGCGCGTCGAGGCGGCGATCGCGCAGCTCGGCTACAAGCCCAATCCGACCGCGCAGGCCCTGCGACGGGGGACCTCTCCGCTCGTAGGCGTGGCGGTCTTCGACCTGACGAACCCGTTCTTCATGGAGGCTGCTGCTGCCATGGAGCGCGTGCTATCGCGTGAGGGCTACATCATGACGCTGTCTTCCACGCACGCCTCCGTGCAGGAGGAGCGCGACCTGCTCGAGGCGCTGGGGCGCCAGGCGGTGCGCGGGGTTCTTCTCACCCCCGCAGACTCCACGCACGAGGCCGCCACGCGTTTGGTGGAGGAGGGGACGCCGGTCGTCCTCTTCGACGCGGCAGACGCACCCGAGGGCCTGCCGTCCGTTTCCATCGACGACCGCGCGGGTGCGGCACTAGCGATCGAACACCTTCTGGCACTCGGACATGAGCGAATCTGTTTCCTCAACGGCCCCGCCGACATGCGCCAATCCGTGCAGCGCCTCGCCGGTGTACGGGACGCGATCGAGCACTGGCAGCACTTGACGGGGTCGGACAGCGTCCAATTGAGCGTGTACAACGCGCAGGCGTACACCGCCCAGGCCGGATATGCGGCCACCGAAAACGCCGTCACCGAGGCCCGGGCGGCCTCCAATGGAGCGAACCCCACCGCTGTCTTCTGTGCGAACGATCTACTAGCCGTGGGCGTCATGTCCGCACTGCGCGGAGCGGGGATCTCGATTCCCAACGACGTGTCCGTCATCGGCTTCGACGACATTCCCCTGGCCGCGCAGATGCCAGTACCCCTCACGACAATCCGCCAGCCCATGGACGAGCTCGGCGCCGCGGCCGCCGAGCTTCTATTGTCCGGCCCCGACGCACCCACACAGCACCAGACCTTCAGCCCCGTCCTCACCATCCGCGAATCGACAGCTCATCCGACGCGCTAAGGCGTGTGGCCCCCGCCTGTCGGTAGGAGGTCACACCCGCCGCGTCAGTACGCCAACCCCTTCGGTTGCTCGGCCAGCACCGCGCTTGCCGGATTCACGACCTCAAAACCGTTGGCCTTGTAGGCCTCGTAGTCGAAGTTTTCGCATTCGTCGTACCCGATGCGGTGGTACTCGTAGAAGCCCTCCCAGTCCTCGTACCCGGACCCGAGCGACGACTCGAGGAACGCGTCCGCCATGGCCATCGCGGTGCGCGGGGCGACGTAGAAGGCGCCCATGGCGAGCAGGTTCGCGTTGTTAGCGGCGGCGCAGCGGCGCGCGGCGGGAACGGACTCGCACACGGCGGCGTGCACGTGGGGGCACTTGGAGGCGGCGATGTGGATGCCCATGCCTGTGCCGCAGAACGCGAGGGCGCGCTCAAACGTGCCTTCGGCGATCTGGGCGCCGAGCGCGAAGCCGACGCGGTGGTACATGGGCGCGGTGTCGGCGTCGGGTGTCAGGTCGGTGACGGTCCAGCCACGCTCCTCGAGGTGGGCTTTGACGGCTTCCTTGAGGGGGTGCCCGGCGAAGTCGGCGCCGACGACGACGTGCTTGTCTTTAACTGTCAGCATGCGCGTGTCCTTTCCTGAGTCTGCGCAGTGTGGAGAAGGAGAAGAGGCCCTCGTTCATGCAGATGACGAGCAGCAGCACGCCACCCCAGATAAGAGGCCTGTAGAAGTTGGAGATGTTGGGGAACATGTTCAGGCCGGAGGAGAGGACCTGGAGCATGAGGATGGACAGGAGCACGCCGCTCAGGCGCCCGGATCCGCCGTTGGGGTTGACGCCGCCGAGGACGACAATGAGGACGGTGAGCAGCGTGTAGGAGGCGCCGTAGTCGGCTTTCGCGGAGTTGTAGTTCGCGAGCATGACGATGCCGGCCATGGCGGCCATGACGCCGGAGAGCACGTAGGTGCGGATCAGCAGGCTCTTGACTTTCAAGCCGGAGAATCGCGCCGCCGTGTCGTTGGTGCCAAGCATGAGGATCGTCGTCCCAAAGCCCGTGAAGGCGACGATGGCACCGGCGACGGCCGCGCATACGAGGAACACGACGAGGGGGATGGGGACGAGGCCGGCCACCTTCCCCGTGAACGCGGCGCCGAAGGCTGCGGGGACGCCGGAGACGGGCTTGCCCTGGGTGAGGATGAGGGCAACGCCGCCGAAGAGCTCGAGGGTGCCGAGGGTGGCGAGAATGGGTGGGATCTTCAGGACCGCGACGAGCGTGCCGTTGATGAGGCCGCACACGACCCCGACCACCAGGGCGACTCCCAGGGCGATAGCGACGGCGAGCCCCATGGACGAGGGGGTGACGGCATCGGTGAGCGTGGCGCGCAGCGTGAGGGCCGCGCAGATCGAGGTGACGTTGGCGATGGCGACGACGGACAGGTCGATGCCGGCGGTGAACATGGTGAACATGACGCCCAGGCTCATGAGGCCAAATTCGGGGAATTGGACGGCCATCGACTGCCAGGTGCGCACGGCGAAGAAGGGGCCGGGGCGCACGGCGGCGAAGAAGATGAGCAGGAGGAGGAAGACGATGATCAGTCGCGTCATGTAGCTGTCCTTTTTGAGGAAAGCGAGGCGCGGGGAGGCGAGAAGCGTTGACATGTGGTCCTCCTAGTGTGCGGTGCGGCGAGCGCGCAGGACCTGGAGCGCGGAGACGCCGGTTCCCACGATGATGAGCAGGCCCAGGGCGAAGCCCTGCCAGAACGTCGGGATTCCCATGAGGATCATGGAGTTTTGGACGATGACGATGAGCAGCGTGCCGAGCATGACGCCGGTGAGGGAGCCCTTGCCGCCGGTGATCGCGGTGCCGCCCAGGACGACGGCTGCGATGACCATCATTTCCATGCCGAGCAGGTTGGTGGGGTGCATCTGTCCCATGGAGCAGGTGCGGACCATGCCAGCCAGGGCGGCGATGATGCCGACGATGACGTAGAGCCAGAACTTGGTGGCGCGTACCTTGAAGCCGACTCGGGCGGCCGCGCTTTCGTCGCCGCCGATGGCGAAGAGGGAGCGTCCAAACATCGTGTAGCGGGTGATGAAGAAGGCGACTGCGACGACGGCGACGAGGATGAGGAAGGACACCGGCATGGATGATTGCAGCCCGGAGCTTTCGTTGCGGGCGACGAACAGGGAGGCGGATCCGAAGGAGCGCATGGATTCGGGGATCATGTTGATCTGCACGGATTTGAGCGCGCCCTGCATGACGCCGTTGAAGACGTTGGCTGTGCCCAGGGTGATGATCAGCGTGGGGACGGTCAGCCTCGACGTGAATATGCCGTTGAAGGCCCCGAGGAGCGCTCCGATGGCTGCCGCGATCAGGAAGGGCACGATGACGGACCCGTTCCACCCGCTGTCGACGAGGACCTTCGTCGTCACGTAGACCGCAAGGGAGGCCAGCGCCGGGAATGACACATCGATGCCACCCGAGACGAGGACGAGGTGCGCGGCAACGGCGAAGAGGCCGGGAACGACCATAGCACCCGCCAGGTCGACGAGGTTGTTCGCCGTGTAGAACTGTCCGGAGCGTCCCTGGATCACGAGGGTGAGTGCCACGATGACGAGGAACACCCAGAATTCGTTGGCACGCAGGACTTTCGTGGTGAGTCGGGGCATTAGTTCTCTCCCCCTTCGGTCGACGAGGCCGGGGCGCCTTCTTCGGACAGGAGGCGGGTCAGCTCGGCCTCGGTGAGGGTGTCGGGGCTGATGGGCTCGCTGAGGTGTCCGGCGCGCATGATGGCGATCGTCGAGCAGTTCGTGAGTACTTCGGCGATGTCATCGGAGATGATGATGATGGCCATGCCCTGCGCGGCGAGCTCACGCAGGATGGAGTGGATCGTGAACTTGCTTCCGATGTCGACTCCGACGGTGGGCCCGTTGAGGATGAGGACGGAGGGGTTGGTGGCGAGCCACTTGGCTAGGACGACCTTTTGCTGGTTTCCGCCGGACAGGGTGTTGACGGCGTTATCGGGGTCGGGGGTGAGAACGCCGAGGCGCTCGACCCACCGTTTCTCCTCGGCGCGGATGGCTTCCTTGTCGATGAAGCCGAGGTAGTGCGTGAAGGCGTCCATCTCCGAGATCGTGATGTTATCGCCGATCGAGCGCGAGAGGAAGAGGCCTTCGGTGAGGCGGTCCTCGGGAACATAGGCGATGCCGGCCTTGATGGCGTCGCGCACGCCCCGCAAGGTGACGTCCTTGCCTGCGACGCTGACAGTCCCGGAGTCGAGCGGCAGCATCCCGAAGAGCGAGAGGGCCAGCTCGGTGCGCCCCGAACCCAGCAGGCCCGTGATGCCGAGGATCTCCCCGGGTCGCACGCTCAGGGAGGCGTTCTCGAAGGCACCGGCGACTGTGGCTTCGCGGACCTCGAGGACGGGGTCGGCGTCGATGTAGCCGGTGCGGTAGGGGGCCTCGTCGAAGTCGCGTCCGGTCATGTGGCGGGCGAAGCTGGCGCGGTCGAGGTCCTCCTTGGGGCAGGTGATGACTTTACGTCCGCTGCGCAGGATGGTGAACCGCTGCGCGATCTCGAAGACTTCCTCGAGCTTGTGGGAGACGAAGAGGATCGCGATGCCGCGGGATTGCAGGTCGGCGACGATGTCAAAGAGGGCGCGCACTTCCTTCTTGGTGAGGGCGGTGGTGGGCTCGTCCATGATGATGAGCTTGGCGTCGCCCATGAGCGCGCGGCTGATGGCGACGAGCTGCTTGTCTGCGACGGAGAGGTTGCCGACGAGCTCGTCGAGGTCGACCTGGAAGCCGATCTTGGCAACGGCTTCGCGGGCGACTTCGCGCATGCGCGAGCGGTTGACCAGGGCGCGGCCGGCGGCGACCTCGCTGCCGAGCGCGATGTTCTCCATGACGGACAGGTTGGGGAAGACGGAGAAGTCCTGGTAGATGACGCGCACCCCCGCGTCGATGGCGGCGGAGGGGGTCAGGTGCGTGTACTCGCGTCCCGCGATGGCGACGCTTCCTTCTTCCGGCGTGTGGACGCCGGATATGACTTTGATGAGGGTGGATTTTCCCGAGCCGTTTTCGCCGGCCAGGCAGTGGATTTCTCCGGGCGCGATCTCCAGGTCGATGTCGACCAGGGCGCGCACGCCGGCGAAGGATTTACTGACGTGTCGTACTGCCAGCACTGGGGTGTCCATGTGTGTCCTTTCCGATCCGCATCTGCGCCCCTCGGCCCCTCGCGCCTGTGGAGCGCTCAAGGAGGTTGGTCTGTGCGCGCGGCAGTGCGGGCGCGGGGGCCCGGCCACGGCCTCGTCGATGATCACGAGGCCGTGGCGCTCGGGCGGTCGCGTGCGGTGTGTCGGTTAGAAGCCGAGGGAGTCGACGTTGTCCTTGGTGATCTTGAGCCAGCCGTTACCTTCGAGGACCTTGTTGGACCCGGGGGCGAAGTGCATGTTCTCGTATCCTTCGACGCCCAGGTCGACCCCGTCTTCGATCTTTTCACCCTTGAGGATCTTGGTGGCCAGGGATGCCAAGGCGTAGCCGGCGTCCGCGGGGTCCCACAGGGTCAGGGCGGAGACGGATCCGTCCTTGAGGATTTGGGCGTTGGCGGCGGGCATGCCGGTGCCGGCCGTAAAGACGGATCCCTTGAGGCCGAGTTCATCGATGGCTCGGGCGGTGCCTGGGGCGTCGAAGGAGGAGGTGCCGAGGATCCCCTTGACTTCGGGGTACTTCTTGAGGACCTCCTTGGCAGTCTGGTAGGCGGTTTCCCCGTTGTCTTGGCTTTCGACGCGCGGCTCGGCCTCGAGCAGCGTCATGTTGGGGTACTTCTCCTTCTGGTGGGCCACGGCGCCGTCTGCCCACTCGTTGTGGGAGGCGTTGGTGACGTGGCCGACCATGGTGGTGTAGACGCCTTCCTCACCCATTGCCTCGGCGAGGTTGTCCATGATGAACGCGCCGTATTCGCTGTTGTTGAAGGCCTCGATGTCGTACATCGTGTTTCCCTGGGAGGAGGCCTCGTGGGTGACAACGACGATGCCGGCATCCATGGCCTGCTTGAGGACGGGTTCGATGGCACCCGGGTCGACGGGGACCACGCAGATCGCGTCGACACCCTGGGCGATCAGGTCCTGGATGACCTGGGCCTGCAGTGTGGCGTCGGTTTCGGCCGGGCCCTTCTGGAAGACGTTCATGCCGGTGTCAGCCGCGTACTTTTGCACGCCGGTTTCCATGCGCACGAACCAGGGGTTGGTGGCGTCCTTGGGGACGACGGCGATCGTGTAGTTGCCGTCGTCGCGGCTCGCGGTGGAGCTGCCCGTGTTGGTGTTGGCGGAGGATTGGGCGGTTTCTCCGGGGGTGCAGGCTCCGAGGGCGAGGGCGCATGCGGAGGCGGCGACGAGGGCTGTGGTTGCGAGGCGGGGCTTCATGGGACTCTCCTGCGTGTATGGTCAACGTCGGTGTTGGTTGTGTGGTGCGGCGGCGGTGCGGTTGTGCGTGGGCGTGGCCGCGTATCGTTGCTGGCCGCGCCTACGCGGTGCCGCGTGTGCGGCGCTGCTGCGTGCCGGGCTTCCCCGTCGTTGGGGGCGCGTCGGCGTGCCCCTATCCTAAGCCATATGTTTGTCATTGCTTATCGTATGGACGAAATTGGTCCAGATTGGGCCAGGATCAAGCGGTTATTGACAAAGCATGCAGGTTTGTCGAAGTGGCCCAAATTTATTCGGACATGAACGGTTCGGGACGAACGAGGGTCCCTCACTTGGCCGCCGCGCCGGGTTGCCTCATGGAGAGACGGCGGCTGGGGGCGAACTCTCGGTCGCCCCCAGCCTTAGGCATGGTCGCAACGACGCGTCCTCAGAGGTTTTCCACGACGGCCGCGCGAGGCCCCCTCTCTCCGATGGCGGCATCGCGCCATGCCTCAAGGGCACGCAGGAAGGCGGTTGCGCCGGGATCTTGCAGGCCAATCGACCTGTCCTGCAGCCACGATGCTCGTCCGCGCTGGGACTGCAGGTCCCGGGTGGCCACGACGGCTGCGGCGGAGGACGAGATCGCGCTGCCGAGGGCACCCAGTGCAAGGTCACTATCTGTTGCCACCTGCGGATTGGCCGCGAGGCTGTCAGCCAGGGAATCGACGGCGGGAACCATCGCGTCAAGGATGGTCTTGTCGCCCACCTGACTCTTACCCCGGTGCGAGATGGAGCTTGCCGCCGCGCGGATGAAGGCCTCGGCCTCGACGGCCGTGACGTCCTCGCAGCCGACCCACACCTTGGACCCGGCGAGGAGACCGCCGGCGACCAGCGCCGCCATCGTCGACGGGTTGGCGTTCGCGAATGCCTTTGCGCAGGCGCGCGCCACGTCGGAGGGGGCGGGTTCGGGCTCGGTCTGCATGTCCTTGAGAGCCTCGATGACCGCGCGGGCTCCCGCGGAGATCGTGATGCCGAGGTCGCCGTCACCGAGGACCTGGTCGAGATCACGCAGTTCGTCCGAGGATTCGATGAGCAGCGTCATCGAATCCTGAATGCGCTGGATGAGTTCGGGTGAACGCATTGTCATGCCTCCCTGAAGAACGGGGACTGGGCGGGAGCGTCGAGGAGCTCGAGGAGCTCGTCATCGACCTTGAGCAGCGAGATCGAGGCGCCTGCCATTTCAAGGGACGTCGCGTATTCGCCGATGTAGCGGCGCTCGATGACGACGCCGAGTTCCTCGAGCCTCTGGTGGGTGCGACGGTAGAGCAGGTAGAGCTCTTCGAGGGGCGTAGCGCCGAGGCCGTTGACGAGGACGGCCACACGGTCACCTTCGGCCAGGCCGAGGTCGGGGATGACGGAGTCGAGGATCTGGTCCGCGATCTCGTCGGCGGTTCCGAGGAGGCCGCGGTGGATGCCGGGTTCACCGTGGATGCCGATGCCAATTTCCATTTCCCCTTCGGGCAGGTCGAAGGATGCGGCGCCCGTGGTCGGGAGGATCGTCGGAGACAGGCCGACGCCCATGGTGGCCGTGTTGTCGACGACCTTCTGGGCGACAGCTGCTACCTCGTCGAGGCTGTCGCCGCGCTCGGCGGCAGCGCCCGCGGCCTTGTAGGCGAAGAAGATTCCGGCGACGCCGCGGCGGTCCTTGGCGCGTTCCTTGGGCTGGGAGGCCACGTCGTCGCAGCCGAGGACGGTGCGTGTCTCGATGCCGTCGAGTTCGAGAAGGTCGACGGCCAGGTCGAAGTTGAAGACGTCGCCGCCGTAGTTGCCGTAGAGGAAGAGCACGCCCGCTCCGCCATCGACGGCCTTGGCGGCGTCGGCGCACTGCTGGACCGACGGGGAGGAGAACACGTTACCGATGGCGACGCCGGAGCACAGCCCCTTGCCGACGTAGCCCTTGAAGAGGGGGAGGTGACCGGAGCCGCCGCCGGTGACGATGCCGACCCGGCCGGGTGCGGGGCTGTCGGCGCGGACGAGGACGCGCCTGTCGTCTCCGGGGGTGCGGACCTGATCGGGGTGCGCCAGGAGAATGCCCTCAACCATCTCATCGACGAACTGGTCGGGGTTGTTAATGATCTTCTTCATCATCATTTCCTTTCTGTTGCGCCGCTATTGAGGGCGGCTGCTGGTTGTGGGCGCCTGAACGTCGATGTCAGGCGTGTTCGAACGTCTTTCCAGTCGACGCAGTCGAGAACGAGGACGCCGATGAGGATGACGCCCTGGGCGATTGCGTACTGGAAGGCGGATAGGCGCATGGAGGTGAAGCCGCTTTGGACGACCTGGAGGGTGAGGGCCGCGAGGAATACGCCGCCGACGGTGGCGAAACCGCCGTTCGGGTTGGTCCCGCCGAGGACGGCGATGACGATGACGAGCAGCACGTAGGAGGCACCGTAGTCCGCCGAGGCCGTGGGGTTTCGTGCAATGAACACGATGCCCGTGAGGGAGCCGAGGAATCCGGTGAGCAGGTAGGAGCTCAGCAGGATTCGGGAGGAACGAATTCCGGAGAATCGGGCGGCCGTCCCGTTGGATCCTTCGAGGGAGAGGGACAGTCCCAGCGGGGAGCGGTTGAGGATAAATCCGACGAGGAGGGCGACGAGTCCGAAGACGATGAAGAGGAGGGGAACTCCTGCGACTGCGGTCTTGCCGAACGCCGTCAGCGCTTCGGGGGATCCGTAGAGGGTTTTGCCGCCCGTCCACACGACGGCGAGACCGTTGAAGATCTGCATGGTGCCGAGCGTGGCGAGGATCGGGGTGACGCCGACGTAGGCGATGAGGACGCCGTTGAGGAGGCCGCACAGGAGTCCGACGCCCAGCCCGATGAGGATGATGACGGGGCCCCATTGTTCGGTTCCACCCAGCGCGCTCGAGGTGTACAGGGTCGACACGGTGATCGCGCAGAGGTTCGCGATGGCGACGAGCGACAGGTCGATGCCGCCGGTGACCATCGAGATCATCATGGCGATGGAGAGGATGCCGATCTCTGCGACGGCGAGCAGCATGTTCTGCAGGTTGAGGCCCGTGAGGAACACGCTCGGGGAGAGGATCGAGAAGATTCCGATGGCCACTAGGAGGATGAGGACCATGCGGGCGATCGACCGGTCGCGGCGCAGCCGGGAGAGGAGCGAGGCGCTGAATTGATCAATCCGGGAGTTTGTGTCGCGGAGTGTGTTGTTCATGGGACTCATCCTTCGACAGCTTGGGGGACGGCGTTACTACGGTCGGCCTGGGCGCTCTTGGCGCGCAGCGTTCGCGTGCTGCGCTTTGCGGCGAGCGCTTGGATGCCGACACCGGCGACGAGGAGCAGGCCGACGGCGGCGCGCTGCCAGGCGCTGGGGACGCCGATGAGGATCAGCGAGTTGTTGATGAGCTGGACGAGCAGCACACCGAGGATCGTTCCGCGCACCGATCCGCGTCCGCCGAAGATCGACGCGCCTCCGAGGACGACGGCGGCGATGATGTCGAGTTCGTGGCCGACAAGTTCCTGGGGGTTGGCGGACCTGCCGAGGATCATGTAGACCATGCCGGCGGTTGCGGCGAGGGTTCCGGCGATGACGTACACCCAGATTTGGGTACGTTTGACGTTAATGCCGGCTCGGTGGGCGGATTCGGTGTCGCCGCCGATCGCGTAGATTGCGCGCCCGAACATGGTCCGGCTGAGTACCAGTGCGATAACGATCGCAAGGATGATGGCCGGGATGATCATGGAGTGCAGCAGCGCGACGCCCGTCGATGTTTCGACGGAGACCAGGTTCGCGGTTGAGGCCGACGCCATGCCCTCGGGCAGCTGGGCGATGTACTTCGAGCCGATATACGCCAGTAGGAAGCCTTGGAAGATTCCCTGGGTGCCGAGCGTGACGATGAGGGTCGGGAGCTTGAACCTGGAGATCAGATAGCCATTGAGCAGGCCGAGGAGCGCTCCGATGGCCAACGCCATGGCGAAGGATCCGACGAGTCCGATGTTGATTCCTCGGCTCAGCTGGAACACGATGGTGGCGTAGGAGGCGAACGAGGCGATGGCCGCGAAGGAGACGTCGATGCCACCGGAGATGATAACGAGGAGGACGCCGAGGGCGTAGATCATCGGGACGATGGAGGAACGCAGGAGGGAGAAGAGCGTCGAGACCGTGAAGAACGCGGGGCTGATCGCGGACATGATGATGGTCAGGAGGACCAGGACGGACAGGACGATTCCTTCACGGTTGGGTCCCCAGATCCAGCGCAGGACGCGCCGTGCGACGGTATTCATGTTCATGACACGACCATCTTTCTAATCGTTCGAGCATCGACGTCCTCGCCGGCCAGTTCGGCGGCGATGTGGCCGCCCTTGGTGATGAGCACTCGATGGCAGCAGGAGACGAGTTCCGGAGCGTCGTCGGAGATGATGACGATGGCCATGCCGGCTTCCGCTTGTTCGCGCAGGATGTCGAGGATCTCGGCTTTGGAGCCGACGTCAACGCCAACCGTGGGGCCGTTGAGGATGAGGACCTTGGGGTTGCGCGCGAGCCACTTCGCGAGGACGACGCGCTGGGCGTTGCCGCCGGACAGGGATCGCACGGGGGCGAGGACATCGGGGGCTTTGATGCGCAGCGACTCGAAGTAGTGGGCGATGGTTTGGCGGATCTTGTCTTTGCGCAGCGTGTTGAGTTTCGAGGTGTGGTGGTCGATGGACGCGGCGATGACGTTGTCGGCGATCGACTTGTCGAGGAAGAGGCCCTCGGTGAGTCGGTCTTCGGGGACGTATCCGATGTGGGCGTCGATCGCCTGCTTGATGGAGGCGACCTCAACCTGTTGGCCGTCGATGAACACCCGTCCGCTGTCGATCGGGAGGAGGCCGAAGAGGGCCTGCGCAATTTCTGTTCGCCCCGATCCGAGGAGCCCGGTGATGCCGAGGATTTCGCCCTTCTTCACCGAGAAGCTGACGTCCTCGAAGCCTCCCTGGGAGGTGAGGGATTCGACGCGCAGGCGCTCCTCAGCGTCCTCCGCGAGGGGCGGGACGCGTCGGCTCTGGTCGAGTTCCTTGCCGGTCATGTAGTGGGTGATCTTCTCGCGGTCGAGGTCTTCGACCGGCGAATCGATGATGTTGCGACCCGATCGCATGATGGTGACGCGCTGCGAAATGGCCATGACCTCGTCGAGCTTGTGCGACACGAAGATGAGGGCGACTCCCTGCGCGCTCAGCTTTTCGACGACCATGAACAGGCGCGCGACTTCACGCTGGGTGAGGGCGGTCGTTGGCTCGTCCATGATGAGGAGCTTCGCGTTGCCGGCGAGGGCGCGGCAGATGGCGGTGAGCTGCTTGTCCGCGACGGAGAGCTGTTCGACGTCGGCGTCGAGCGGGAGCGGGACGCCGAGGCGCTCGACGATCTGCGCGGCCTGCTTCTTTGCGTTCGTGGAGCTGAAGAACTTCTTCTTCTCTGTGACCGACGAGGTCATCATGATGTTCTCGGCGACCGTCAGGTTCGAGAACAGGCTGAAGTCCTGGTAGATGACCTGAATGCCGGCGTCCATGGCGCTGAGCGGCGTCAGCGAGGAGACGGTGTGGCCGTCGATGAGGATGCGTCCCGCGTCGGGCGCGTGCACTCCGGAGATGACTTTGATGAGAGTGGACTTTCCGCAGCCATTCTCGCCGGCCAGGCACAGCACTTCTCCCGGCCAGACGGCCATGTTGACGCCATCGAGGGCGCGAACACCGCCGAAGTTCTTGACAATATCCCGAACCTCTAGAAAGGGGTTCTCCTGCACGCTGACGCCTTCTCCGTGGGGGCGCGGTGCTTCATCCACATTGCTGCGCATGTGCTCTCCTTCGAGTGTCTTGTCGACTGCGCTGTCGTGGGACGCCCGCCCCGGCCTCGTGCCGATGTGTCACGAGGCCGGGGCTGCGTGATCAGAAGTCGTAGTTCTTCGCTTGCTCGGCGTCCGCGGCGATCTGGGCGTTGCCGACCCAGACGTTGTCGTAGCCGTCGAGCTTGTGGAGGTTGTTGTAACCCTCGATGCCGAGGTCCGTGCCCTCGGTAATGGTGCCGCCGTCAGCGAGGATCTTCGCGATCTGCAGCTGGGCCTTGCCGGCGAGGGCGGGATCCCAGAAGAAGATCTTGTCGATCGATCCGGTGGCCAGGTACTTCGCGGAGGCCGAGGGGATGGAGGTGCCCATGACGCAGACCTGATCGGACAGGCCGGCCTCTTCGATCGCGCGGGCGATGCCGGGCACGTCGTTACCGGCGGAGCCCTGGAAGGCCTTGATGTCCGGGTACTTGCCGAGGACTTCCTTGGCCTTTTCGTATGCCGCAGTCTCGTTGTCGGTCGACTCGATGGGCGTCTCGACGCGCTCCATGTTGGGGAAGTTCTTCTGCTGGTAGTCGTAGGCGGCCTCGACCCATTCCATGTGGGTCTTGGCGGTCAGACCACCGACGAACTGCACGTACTTGCCGGTGCCACCCGTGCACTCCCCGATGTTCTTCATGATGTCGACGCCGTAGGAGGCGTTGTCGAATGCCTCGATGTCCACGTCAACGTTCTTAATGCCGGTCGCCTCGTGAGAGACCACCTTGATACCCTGTGCGCGCGCCTGTTCGAGGACGGCGGAGAGGGCCTCGGGCGAGTTGGGAACGACGGTGATGGCGACCGGCTTCTGCGCAATCAGATCCTGGATGATCTGGATCTGCTTTTCCGGCGCAACGTCGGTTCCACCTTCCGTTCGCGTATCGTATCCGTTGTCGGCGCCCCATTCCTTGACGCCCACGTCCATGCGATCAAACCATGCGATGCCCTTGACCTTGACGACGGTGACCATCGTCTTGCCGGAATCACCCGCGGCCGAGCCGGTGTTTGATGCGGAGTTGTCGCCTGTCGCACCTCCGACGGTCGAGCAGGCAGTCAGAGCAAGCATCGATGCAATGGACACCGATGCCGCCGTCAGTCTTCCGATCTTCATGTCGTCACTTCCTCGTGATCTAGTTGTCGGACGTTCCGGGTTCGCCATCTCCTGCGATAACGCACGCATCATGGCGTGACCCGCGTCGCAATCACTTACATTACACGCGGTATCGCGCAATGGCAACTCGCTTTCGCGCACTTCAGGCGGCTTGATTTGCTGATAACTGCTCATGGGCGCGCAATTCAACGCACGGTTATACGCAAATCGCGAGCGAAAAACGCCCCTATGGACTGCTGATTTAGGCAAATGCCCTCGTTGCGCGGTATCGCGCACATTCGCGCCGAAAGTTCGGTACAGTGTCAAGCGGGCGGCGATCACGATGCACTATTGCAGGCATCATCTGTACCCCTCGTCGCACCCCGCGTAGACCATAGCCAGCAGAAGGAACCATCGTGACCCGGCAAGACACCATTGTCTCCATGATTGAGGCAACAGGCTTCGAGACCGTGTCCTCCTTAGCAGAGGCTCTCGACGTCAATGTGTCAACCATCCGCAGGGACCTGGAGCACCTGGCCGAGGCTGGCCTCGTGCGCCGCACCCACGGTGGCGCGATTCCGATTCCCCAGGACGAGGACACCGAGGAGTTCCTGCAGGATTCCCCAAACCGCGCGGAGAAGCGGGCGATCGGCCCGGCCATGGCGGAGCGCATCCTCGACGGCCAGTCCGTGTTCATCGATTCCGGGTCGACGTGTCTCGAGGTGGCTCGGGCCCTCGACGCGCGCCGCGTGACCGTGGTGACGCACGACCTGCTGGTGGGCCTCGAGATTCTGAAGAAGCCGTCGCTCAACCTGGTGTTCGTGGGCGGCGAGCTGCTGCCGAACCGAACCCACATGTGGGGGCCCACCGCGATCGACCAGCTTGACCACATCCGCGTGAACACGGCCGTTTTCGGGGCGAATTCGGTGATGGAGGACGGCATTTACGCATCCACCGGCTACTCGATCGAGCTGCAGCAGAAGGTCCGCTCGATCGCGTCGACGGCCTACTTCGTCGCGGATTCGACGAAGTTCGGCCGCAACGCCCTGTACAAGGTCCTCGGCATCGACGCGTTCACGGCGGGCATCACGGACTCGTTCCTCTCCCCCATCTCGGCTGCCGCCTACCCGATCCCCCTCATCCGGGCCGAGGTCGCGCAGGGATAGAGGGGGATCAGGGTATTGACTGTTCGCCACAGCATCGATCTTCGGAGATAGCTAACTCCAAGGTTGGGCCGAGTTCTTAGCGCCCCATCCTGACTCAGCTACCAAGAGTATTCGCACACTAATCAGCTTACGCTCACTAGACATCTAGTAGCTTCTGTAACGCAAACGAACCCCATCGTTTGTCTTCCTCACGAACTTGATAAGCTCCTTGGGATTGCCATAACGCCACCCATTTGCAACGGCCCATTCTGCCATCCTCTTCGCCGGGAGGTCATAACCGTCCCTCTTCAGTTGACGCAGGACTTTAACCACCTGATCCCTCTCATATCCGGCCGCGATGGTGTTGTTGTGGTTGATGAGTGTCGTTATCTGTTTGAGTCCCGCAATCACTTCGGGAACGAGCGCAGGATCGGGCGTAATGCCGCTCAACTCAAAAGTATCCGACCCATTGCTGTCAATGGAATGAACTACCTCAGCTTTCACCTCTTCAGCCCACGTATCTAGCTCGTGAGGTGAAGCCACCACTGCCAGCGCTGTCAAACCTACTGCGCCGGCTGGATATGCAAGATTTTCAGCATCGGCATACATCGCAAGAACAGGACCTTTAACTCGGTGAACATGCTTCCCGACAGCGACATTTAGGCCATTCCCCTTATACCCGGAAAAACCACGGAGAAAGTCGTTGGCCTGAAGGGTTCCCTCAGCCATCGCCCAAAGGGTCAATTCCTCACCGTCTCCCCTTATGATCAAGAGCCCACTGCAGCGCAGCTTCAACTCCCTCATCAGAAAAATCCGCAATAGCACAGGGATAATCAATCGTTCTCGCATACATCGTGGTAGCCACCTCCGACTTGTCGTCATCATGTTGTGTTGTCAATCGGCGCGGATAGGATCCAGGTATTTGAAATTTGAGGAGAGTTACCATCATCGACAACTCAGCCCGAACAGCCCTAGCCGACAAACGACACGTTAAGGAGGGGCATGCTCATCTGCGTCCACCCCGGGAAGCGCGAAGTTGCAGCTAACGCGGCAGACTCGTCACCACAGCTTCACGAACAGCAATCCCCTTGTACCCCCACCCGCCACGCCACCTAGCTTGTGTGTCGTAGATTACCCGCTATTCTTGGTCGCATGACTGCTGCGCGCGACGACGACTTCATGGCTCTGCCCGGTATGGATGCAGATTCCACCGACACCCACAACGCCGGGAAAATTCGTCAGGTGACACCGTCACCACCTCGCCAAATACCTCGTCGAACGATTCCTCGAAGTCAGCCCTGGACACCCTGCTGGATGAGTGCCGTGCGCGCGCGAAGAGCGAGCACGAGAAGGGCACACTATTCGGCCGCCGCATCGTCATGGACACGCCGGGCGCACTGTGGGGTAACGGCTTCATGAGGCCTCACTTCCAGTCCGAAGAACTAAAACAGCAGACGCGTCGCACACGCTACGACGCTCAGAAAATAGTGGAGAAAGTAATGACTGAAATAATCAACGAAGTCCCTCACGAAACACCGAATTTCGCCACGGAAGCAGCATCCCAGCTCGCTGAACTCTTTCCCGAGATCGTAGCGGACGGCAAGATCAACCTTGATACTCTCAAGACAATCCTCGATGTTGACATCGAGGATGGGCGCGAACGCTTCGGCCTCACATGGCCGGGCAAACGCGAGGCGATCCGGGCCGCACAGACCCCGACGACCGCAACACTCATGCCAGACAAACAGAACTCCGTCAATTGGGAAACAACCCAGAATGTGTTCATTGAGGGCGACAACCTCGAAGTGCTAAAGATACTTCAAAAGCACTATTTCGGCGAAATCAAGATGATCTATATCGATCCTCCGTACAACACTGGCAACGACTTTGTTTACTCCGACAACTACGCCGACTCCATCGGAACCTACCTCGAGATGACCGGCCAGGGCGATGGAGGCGGCAAGCTATCAACGAACTCGGAGTCAGATGGGCGCTTCCACTCCAACTGGCTCAACATGATGTACCCGCGCCTCAAACTTGCGCGTAACTTGCTTACACAAGATGGCGTAATTTTCATCAGTATTGACGATAACGAGCAAGCCACACTGAAGGCCGTCTGTGACCAGATATTTGGCGAGAGCAACCATGTGAATACGTTCACTTGGGTAAGTAACCCCAAAGGTCGACAGATATCGTCTAGCGGTGCTGCAATCACCAAAGAGTATATACTTTGTTATGCTAGAAACCGTCGACACACCCCCGAGTTTGATGTGCGAGCCAGCCTGATGAAGAGGTTGATGCCGGAGACATATAAAGGTTTCGACTACACACTCCAATCCGATAACATCGGCCCTTTTGTTATCAAGAACGAGCTGTACAACTCGAATTCAAAATTCAATGAAGAAACACGTCCTAATCTCGTATTTGACATCTATTATGACCCCATCAGCGGAGAAGTACGAACTGCAGATAGAGGCGATGCCCACCTATATCCAGGTTTTGTGAAGATTTCGCCAAAAAAGAACAATAACGGAACCCATAAGTTTCATGCCTATCGCTGGAGTCGCGAGAAAATCTCTCAAGAATCTAGCGAGTTATTCTTCCAGAAGGTTGACGATGGTGAGTGGCGCGTCTACACAAAGGTACGTTCTGTCGATCAGACAATCTTGAAAGACACTATTACTGGCCTAACGACAACAACAGGCGCAAATGACCTCGATAAGGTCGGCATATCTAAGGCCTACTTCGAGAATCCTAAACCCGTAAACCTAATACAGGTTCTCCTTGAAGCAGCTGGGGTAACGTCCAACGACATAGTTATGGATTTCTTTGCCGGCTCTGGTAGTACTGCACAAGCTGTATTAGCATTCAATGCAGAATTAGGTAAACACTGCGCTTGCATCTCGATTCAGCTCCCAGAGGCAACCGATAGACAATCTGATGCGCACAAAGCAGGGTATGACACAATCTCCAGCCTTTCCCGTGCGCGCATCCGCCTTGCTGGCAAACAGATACTTGAGGGCGATGCAACCAAGCTTGATGGTCGCGACAAGCCTCTTGACGTCGGTTTCCGCGCTTACAAGCTCGTAGATACAAACTTCACGAAATGGAAGGCAGACTCCGGCCTCTCCGAAGGTGAACTCATTAACATGTTCTCTGGTATATCGGATTCTACGAACGATGATGCCCGCCCGGAGGCGATTTTGACCGAGGTTCTACTGAAGCTTGGGTTCTCACTGTCGGAGCGGATCGAGACGGTTGATGTTGATGGCCTCGAAGTGTTTAGTGTATCCGACGGGCTGCTCATGGCCTATTTAGATGAACACACCTCACCGACGCTGGCTCAGCTGCGCGCACTTGTTGCCAAAGAACCAGAGCGACTAGTGATCTTGGAGGATGCCTTCAAGGGTAACGACGAGCTGAAGACGAATCTGGTGCAAGAATGCCGCACCCACAACGTTGACCTGTGGACGGCGTAAGGCGAGGACACACGATGCGTTTCCAGTTTGACCCCCACCAGCCCTACCAGACCGACGCTATCGAGGCCGTCACCGCACTCTTCGATGGGCAACCAGACGACGCAGATCAGCTTGTGACCTGCCTGCAGGCCCTCCCACCACAACAGCGGCTCGACCTGCCGGACTTAAGAGGGCAAGAAGCCTTCGACCTCGCCAATGAGATCGGCGCCTACGGCAACAATTTGGTCCTCGATGAGGACACGATCGTCGCAAACCTGCGCCGCGTCCAGGATCGCAATGGCCTTGACATCAACGATCAGCTCGTCGATGGTCTCCAGTTCGATATCGAGATGGAAACCGGGACCGGAAAGACCTATGTCTACCTGCGCACCGCCTTTGAGCTCGCACGCCAGTATCACTTCAACAAGTTCATCATCTTGGTACCATCAGTTGCGATCCGAGAGGGTGTCAAGACGAGCATCGAGTTGATGCAGGAACACTTCCGCCACTTGTACCCACAGGTCAACATGGACTACACCGTCTATTCCGGTGATCGTGCTGAGGAAGTGCGCGATTTCGCGACCGCTACATCACTGCAGTTCTTGGTAATGACGATTGACTCGATCCGAGGGAATAAGAACACCCGAATCATCCACCAGCAGCGCGACAAGCTCTCTGGTCTGCGCCCGTTGGACTATCTGCAGGCAACACGCCCAATTGTGATCATGGATGAGCCGCAGAACATGGAATCCCAGCTCGCCCAATCAGCGATTGTTGACCTAAATCCACTTTGTACGCTGCGCTACTCCGCGACCCACCGTACGATGCGAAACGTAGTCTATCGCCTGGATCCGCTCGATGCGCATCGCCTTGAGCTGGTGAAGAAGATAGTTGTCTCCGACGCTCTTGAACTTGGCAGTGCTGCGAAACCATACGTGAAACTACTTGAAGTTAGGCGCAATCCATTCAAAGCGATCCTTGAGCTGGTAGTCAAGAAAAAGGACGGAAGCTATTCGAAACAGAAGGTTACTGCTAGCCAAGGCGCGGATCTTGAGCGCCTGTCGGGCGGGAACCCAGCATATGAAGGAAATTGGCGCATCAACGAAATCAGCGTCCAACCCGAGCAGATTGAACTCAGCAACTACGGCTACCTTCGTATGGGGGAAGCAATCGGCGACAACCAGGAGGCCGTTTTCCGCGAGATGATCCGCGAAACCATCCGCGAACACATCCGCAAGGAAAATCAGGTTCACAAACGCGGTATCAAGGTGCTCTCTTTGTTCTTTATTGACAAGGTCGCCTCCTACCTTGGTGAGGGCATCAATAACCTGGATGCCAACGGTCCCTTTGCCGCAGCTTTTGACGCCCTCTATGAAGAAGAACGAGCGAAGAACCCTACCGCTCATTCGTTCCTCCCAGTCAACCCGGTGGACGTGCGATCGGGGTACTTCGCTCAGATGAGGGCTGGTAAAGGCAAGAATGCCCCGATGACGTTCAAGGACTCTTCGGGTAAGACGAAGGCCGACGACGATGCCTATGAACTCATTATGAAGGACAAGGCACGCCTGCTCAACATGGATGAGCCGGTACGGTTTATCTTCTCCCACTCTGCACTGCGGGAAGGGTGGGATAACCCAAACGTGTTCCAGATCTGCACCCTTCGAGACATGTCCACCGAGACCGAGCGCCGCCAGACCATCGGGCGCGGTTTGCGCCTCCCCGTGAACCAAAAGGGTGAGCGTATCAAAGATGCTGGTACAGCGCAGCTTACGGTAGTGGCAAACGAGTCGTATAAGGCGTTCGCTTCCGCACTCCAGGAGGAATACAAGAACGCAGGCGTAGCGATTGGCTATGTGCGTAAGACCGAGTTCGCGGCCCTGCCCATCGTCAATCCGGCTACGGGTAAGGATACCAGGCTTGGCACCAAGCGCTCGGGGCTGATCTATGATGCCCTCCTATCGCAGGGCTACATCAACGCTGCGGGTGAGGTCATGGGCACATGGGTACCCCAGCAGCTCGGCTTCACCGTTAAGCTACCTGAAGAGTTAGCGGGCTATGAGGAAGACGTCATCCGTATCGTTGATAGCTGTAAGATTCAAGCATTTGTCAAGCATAAGCGTAAGCGTCTTGCCCGTACCCTCAACAAACAGGTATACGCCACCCCCGAGTTTGAGGCGTTCTGGGAAGCGATCACAGCACGTACCACCTACAGGGTTACTCTCAAGCGCGAGGATCTCATCGCACGGAGCATTGCGAGTATCAAGATGGCACCACCGATCGACCCAATCCGCATCCAGGTGACCCGCACCGGGTTGGAAATCACCCGTGGCGGTCCTAAGGGAGTCGAGCTTGGCTCACGATCGGCGGTGCTCACAGATTCCTACCCACTGCCGGACATCATCAACCAGCTTCAGGAAGCGACATCGCTGACCCGCAAGACGATTATCGATATCCTGCTCGGCTCGGGGCGTATTGGCGATTTCCTCACAAACCCGAACGACTTTACCAAAATGCTTACTGAGCGTATTCAAACCGAACTTGCTCACATTCTCATAGAAGGTATTCAGTATGAGAAAATTGATGGCAGCATCTATGAGTTACGAGAACTACAAGCGGACGGCCTAGAAGAGAAAGACCGATTCATAGACCAGCTCTATCAAGTGACGAACAAGGAGAAAACGGACTTCGACTACCTCGTCCTCGACTCTGCTGTTGAGCGGCAGTTTGCCCAGTACTTGGACGGACGTGAGGACGTCAAGCTGTTCATGAAGCTTCCCAGCAAGTTCCGTGTGCCGACACCCGTGGGTGATTACAATCCGGACTGGGCAATTATCAAGGTCGAAGACGGTGACGAACACCTATATCTGATCCGGGAGACCAAATCCAGCCAAGACCCGATGAAGCGCCGCCCATCCGAGAACGCAAAGATCAAAGCCGCTATGAAGCACTTCGCCGCCATCGGCGTGGACTACAAGGTCTCTGCTCCCGAACGGTGGGAAATCTAAAGAGGAAGTCAACATTGCAGAATTTAAGCAATTATCAGGCTAAGCTCTACGCCCACGAGCTCGACCGCTCCTACGCGTCTGACCATGTCGGCAAGCTCGCCGGACTACTGTTCGACGCTCAGGTGGAGCCCAAACCTCACCAGATCGACGCCGCCCTGTTCGCTCTACAAACCCCGTACTTAGATGGCGTGATCCTTGCCGACGAAGTCGGACTCGGCAAGACCATTGAGGCCGGAATCGTCATATCCCAGTATTGGGCACAACGAAACCGGCAGATCTTGATTATTGCTCCATCGTCGCTGCGTCAGCAGTGGAAGCAGGAGCTAGACGAGAAATTCGCTTTACCTGCATCGCTACTGGACCGCACAACCATTGACGAGCTGACAAGGCCGGGCGCTCGGGAACAGATCCTGATCTGCTCGTATGAGTTCGCAAATTCACAGACCGCGAAAATGATCCGCACCTGGGACCTCGTGGTCTGCGACGAAGCGCACCGACTGCGCTCCCACTGGACCGGACAAGCAAAGATCGCAGCGAACGTGGCACGCATCTGCCGCGGAGCAACCAAGACGATCATGCTCACTGCAACCCCATTGCAGAATCGGCTCGAAGAACTCTACGGACTAGTCTCCGTGTTCGCCCCGGACTACTTCCACTCGCTTGATGCCTTCAAGGAACGCTACCTGGATAACCCCGGAGGGATTGGCAACGACGACCTCGCCCAGCGCGTAGCACTCGTGGCCAAGCGGACGCTGCGAAAAGACGCAGATAAGTACATTCGCTTTACCGCACGTATGCCTCTGACTATCGCCTTTACACCCAGCGACGCAGAAATCGAGCTGTACGACAAGATCAACGAGTACCTACAACGCCCTTTCCTGTGGGCGTTTGCAAAATCCCAACGCCACCTCTCAGCGCTCATCATGCGCAAGCGCCTTGGGTCGTCGTCCTATGCCGTTGCCTCCACACTAGAGCGCACCGCAGATCGCCTCTACGCCGAAGTCCGTGCCGGCCGACGCCGTAACGACGCGGGTGCTTTCATCGGAGATCCCGACATTACGAGCGAACTACGTGAGGAAGTTGACAACGCCCCTGGCAGCAATACCAACAGCGAGGTTATTGATCCAGAGCAGCGCGCGGCAATGCTCAGTGAAGTTGACGAGCTACGCGAGTACGCGCAACTCGCCCGCTCCATTACCGTCAACCAGAAAGCGGTTAAGCTCATTGACGCGCTCGAGCAGGGCTTCACAAAACTGCGCGAAATAGGAGCACCTCAGAAAGCAATTATCTTCACCGACTCGACCGTCACCCAGGATTACCTCGCACGATCGCTACGTGAGGCAGGATGGGGCGACGGCCTCGTACTCTTCAACGGCAACAATAACAGCACGGAGACCAACGCAATATACAAGCGCTGGCTCGAGGAGAATCGCGGCGGTGACGTTGTCACTGGAATCCCCGCCGCCGACCGCCGAAAAGCTCTTGTGGACGAGTTCCGTGAACGTGGACGCCTGATGATCGCCACTGAAGCAGCTGCGGAGGGCATCAACCTGCAATTCTGCTCGATGCTGGTCAACTATGACCTGCCCTGGAATCCTCAACGGATCGAGCAACGTATCGGTCGAGTACACCGATTCGGCCAGAAACATAACGTCGTGGTGGTCAACTTCTCCAACAAAGGCAACCTCGCCGAGGAACGCATCCTCGAACTCCTGACTGAGAAGTTTGAGTTGTTTACATCCGTGTTCGGCGCCTCAGACGAGGTGCTCGGTCAAATCGAGGACGGCCTCGACTTCGAGAAGAACATCGCCTACATCCTCGACAACTGCAAAACCGCCGCTGAGATCGATGCTGCCTTCACCGAGCTCGAAGCGAGGTATGCAAAGCAAATTGATCAGGAGATGAAGAAGACTCGAACCAAGGTCTTCGATAACCTCGACCCCAAGGTGCGGGATAAACTCAAGTCCTACGACACCCAAACCGGTATCGTCCTCAATGCCTTCGAGCGGCTACTCATTGATGTCACTCGACACGCGCTTCGCGACATCGCTACTTTCAACGAATCTGGCACTCAGTTCACTCTCCACGATGCTCCGGCGACAGGGATCGCAGCTGGTGACTACTATTTCAAGTCTAAGCCGCGCAAGGGAGCACACCAGTATCGTTACTCCAGCGACCTATGCGCGTGGGTGATCGACCATGCCAAGAACCTCGATACCCCGTCGGCTCGTGTCACATTCCAGGTACAGCATTCTGAACGCGCCACCACTGTAGCCAAACGGCTACGCAACAAGCGCGGGCGACTGCGGATCGAAGAAGTCACCTTCACGATGCAAGCAGGCAAACAACAGCTTCACGAATCCTACCTACTCACCGCAGGTTTCCTCGAAGACGGGACGCCCTTGGATCATGAACAAGTCCGTGACCTCTTAGACCTTAACTGCTCCGCAATCACCACGGAGCCAGTGGACGCCGCAGGCTTCGAGGAAGCAGTGAAGGACCACCTCGCGGAACTCAGCCAGGATGTGGAGGACCGCAACGCCGGATTCTTCCTCCAGCAGGAGGAGCTCATCGAGTCTGCGCGTCTGGACCATAAGGCCACGTTCGACGCAAAGATCCGCGAATACCAAGCAAAGGAATCCGCGGCAAAGAAAGCCGCTCGCAAAGCTAACAGCGTCTCCGAAGAGCTCAAACTCAGACAGGAAGCCCGGCAGTGGAGGCGCAAGATCGACGACGCCGAAGATGAATACCGCACCGAGCGGAATCGTCTGCGTGACGAATCCGAGGAATACCTCGCCAACGCCCGCGATGCCCTCAACGCCACCCAGACCCGCCGCGAACTTTTCACTATCAACTGGGAGGTGATCTGACGATGAGTGTCGTCGAGAAAGGCGAGACTGATGGCTAGGCCGTACGTGTCGTACAAGAAGCTCTGCGACAACTCACGCGCCGCAATGCTCGCCGCGATCGAAATCTACAACAAGCCGCAGACAACGTACCGGGAGCAGGTCGTCACCGTCTTGGTTGTCAACGCCTGGGAACTGATCCTCAAAGCAGCTCTCCGCAAGGCCAAGAAGAACATCTTCTACAGGAAGAAGCGCAGTGAAGCCTACAGGTCATTATCGCTGGAGCACTGTATCGCAGCCATGGACAAGTATCGTCTTTGGCCCGAAACGGTTGATGGCGACGGCGTCCGAGCGAACCTCCACATTCTGACTGACTATCGGAATAAGATCATTCACCTTTACGTCGCTGACGATCTAAATAGCATTCTCTATATGTTCTTACAGCAAAGCATTGTGAACTACAGAGACTTCGTGCTTGCGATTTTCGACAAGGACCTGGCCGATGACATCACGTGGACGCTGCTCCCACTAGCGGCTCGCACCCCAAGCGACACTATTCGCTCGCTCCGGGTGGATGGAGACGTGAAGTCTGCACAGGTAGTCGAGGACTTCCTCCAAGACCTACGGCAGATCATTGGCAAGGCAGAGAGCCTAGGCGCTGACATGGGGCGAATCGCAATCGTTCAGGAGATCAACCTGCAATCAGGCAAGAAAATTAGCCGTGCCGATCTTGAGGTTGCTATTAACCAAGGCGCGCCAACAACAATCGTTCAACGCAAAGTCGATCCCAATGAAACCCACCCGTTTTCAGCACGGGAATTGGTGGAGCGGGCGAATAAGGTCCGAAATTACGGGAGGAAGCTCACGATGCGTGATCTCACGTGTATGGCTTGGCGGTACGGACTCCGCGAAGATACGAAGTATGCGTGGCGAGAGAAACACAATACATCCTGGATCTGGTCGGGCGATGCCTTGAGCTTCCTCAAGAATAAAACCGACGAGGAGTTTTCTCGTGTCCGTGAGGAGTACACGCTGTATCTGCGTGAGAAGCGACACGGCATGAAATAGACACCGGTCGTGAGAATTTTTCGACGGCAGCCGATAGTCTTTCACGCTTCCACGGCCGCATGCTCGAGTGGGTGCAAACGAATCCGTAGCCGGGGCTAAAGCCGCCCGAATAACCGGCCCTTCAGAGTTGAGTGCGGGGGAGGCATCTAGACCTCCTGCGATGAGGAGCCGCGGAGTTGGTAGTTCGTGGGGTTGCGATGGTGGTACGGCTTCCCGCAACCGCAACCAGGCGGCAATGAATGCTCACTGCGAATCATCCCTACCATGCCCCAAGCAACCGAAATCGTCAGTTCGCCAACATCAGCATCCGGTCTAGATCCGGGATGTCGCCCGCCAATCCTGCCGTTCAGCACGCCGTCAAAGCCCTAAGCGACTCAGATTAGACCACTCTCACGGAGCATACGAATCTCCAGAATAGTCTCCCTGACTTCAGACTCGTAACCATTCGTCGCGCCGATGTAGAACGCTCGTAGTCCTTTGCGCCGCAACAGCTGCGTGACGAAAACTGCCGTAATGCCTGCCTGTGAGAAGACGAAGCAGACAGGCTCGCTACCATATTCCAAGGTCTTTGAGAGGAAAGAGTCGACGAGCGTACGGGCTACTTCTTCGTAGTCATCGGCCTTGGATTGTTTCGCCTCTGAGGTCTTCCAAGCCACTTCTACTTCGGTCGTGACATCATGATCGAGAAGCATCTGTACGCCATCTGCTTTCCCCATAAACGGGACTTGATAGCGCTCTCGGATGGTCGCGTCAACGAAGATGTAGTTGTTCTCTTTCTCAACGCAGTAGGGGATCGATTCAAGCGGCACCCGCACTAGCTGAGCTTTTTGTGCAGCAGCCGAGCTAGAACCTTCATCGAGCATTCGTATGAATACAAAACAAAACTGCAAGGCAACATATCCCAAGAAGGCACAAGTACACACACAAAGCATGAATAATGTGAAACTCACAAAAGGTTGTTTTGCAGGGGAAATATCAGAGATATTCGATAGCCCAACAAGAGCGGTGACCAAAAGGGAAAGAATAAGCATTGAAACCATTAAAGAAACAAAGTCTCGCGTATCGCGACTAAATCTATGCGACCGCCTTTCAATGCTATATGCATGAACAACATCTTTGGCAATCTCGTGCGTCAACCGCTGCTTTACGATATTTGATATTTCATTTCTAGAACTGAGCGCACCAGGTCTCCGAAAGAACCTCATACACCCTAGTCCCCTAACATTTCGACCAACACCAAATCCTATCCGAAAGTCTATAGAATTCGTATTCTTTTTAATATACTTAGAGAATACTTTATATGCTGAAAAGATTGTCGCGATGAGGCCAATTGCTTTCGCAATTAACTCAAGCCATTCCATGATCACTCCTCCATCTATCAAGTCTTGTCAACATCGACAGACTGACATGTATTTTATCACCGGACATTACTCAAGCCGCATAGGTATCAAACCATGAACAGCCGACAGCAAGCTATTCAATAGCCAAGTGTTAAACAATTCAACCGATCAAGTTATCAGCGCTAACACACCGGATACGCACCAACCCTGATGAGAAGCGCATCAGGTTCTCCGGGCATCTCAGCTCTTCTCGAGCCCAATCTGCCAAAACCCCATATCGAGGAGTTTCATCTGCGGATAGATGAGGTCATCAGTCCGCATTCCGCGCCGCGCTTCCTCGAGGCGGTCATTGTGCTCCTCGTAAAAGTCCACGAGCCTGCGGACGGACTCCGGGCTGTATTCTCGCGTCGTCACCTTGTATGTCGCAACGCCATCCTGAAAGAATCTGTCGTACGCGGGCACGCACCCGAGCGTTCCCATGAGCATTTTCGTGATGAGGACCGGCGACACAGAAGACGCAACCGCGCGCCCCCGGACCTCTTTGCGGATCGGATCGAAATAGTCGGAGATGTAGTCGGACAGCTTCTTGAGCTGTGCCCAGATGTCATTGTTTCGCACATCCGTGCACGCGAGCCCGAGCAGGCAGTCGTACTCGGGCTTGAGGATCTCCTCGACGATGGTCGTGTGCACCTTGTAGTCCTTATGAAAGATGAAGCACGAGCCCCTATACATTCCCCAGCTCGCCAGGTAGAAGGCGAGGTGCAGGCTCAAATAGTCGTAGTCCGGGGACGGGTCGGTCCGCGCATCTCGAAACACGCGATAGCAATGCTCCCAGGAACGGGAGCGCCCATTCTCATTCGCACGCGCATCCTCGTAGAAGGTCTGCGCAGCGTCGATCAACTCATCGATCGCGTCCATACTCGTTTTCTCCTTGTGTCTCCACGGAAAGCCTCTCTTCCTCGAGAGCTCTCGTTGTTTCAGCGGTTCCTATGCGCGCGAGTTCCGATGCGAGAGGTCGACCGCCAGATTGGGCAGCCACGCGACCGGGTTCCCCATGCCTCGTTGTTCCTCATGCGTCGCCGAGCGACACCGCTTCATTTTTCGATAACCATACCGCACGGATCCGGCACAGCGCAGCCATTTGGAAGACTGCAACTCAGCATCGTCGGTTCCTGACGTTCCGAGAGCACTCTCGTGCCCACCTCTCACGACGAGGCCGGGGTTGGGTGTGCACATCCGTGCGGTTCTGGGAATGCGGGTGGGAGGATTTGCGTGATGGTTGCGCAGCATTCTTGGTGTTTCGTGTCGGTTCTACGCGTACCCTGATGACAAAGGACGTGCTCCCAAGGGTGGGGGCGCGTCGGAGGACACCTCACCGTGGAGGCACACACACCATGAAGGTCCCACCCCTATCCGAGCGACCCGTCAACGAGGAAGAAGAGCAGGCCTTCCTCGCCCCGACGTCACGCCGCAAGAAGCGCTCCATAGCGGACATGCGAGCAGCGCTGCGCCCGTGGGCGATTGGGATCGGTCTTACTGTGCTGGTCGCTGTGGCATCTGTTGCTGCCTACAGGCTGGCTGCGGGCATCGCCTCGTGGAACGAGAACCCCAGCGCAGCCGCGACACCCATGGTTCATCCAGCGCCCGCGCCAACAGTGTCCAGCGAGCCCGCCATGTCAGGCGGCTATGAGATCGGCCCCGACGGGGTCCTCGTGCGGCCCGCTGAGTTCGCGGCAGACACATACACCAAACCCGAACTATCCGAAGAAGCCAAGGAAAATACCGAACGCGGCGCCGAAGCCGCGGCCGAACACTACCTAGCGCTGCTGGTCTACGCGTGGAACACCGGAGACGCGCAACCATTCATGGACATGTCAGATCCATCTTCGGAGTTTGCTAAATCATATGCGCATGACATTGAAGCGGCATACCAAAATGGTTGGATATACGGGACTGAATCAAAAGTTGTGCACGTACTTCGCATTGAGCCCGTTACTGAAGGTCACGGCAATGTCCAAGCAAACACGATTGGAGTCAAACTCCAAATTACGTCGATTGAAGGAGTGACTTGCCAAGGGCAGAACATCACTATAAATAACAATGAGTACACATCTACTTTATCACTGTTCATGACATGGAAAAATGGACGTTGGATCGAAACTCAAGGACGCGTGATCAGCGAAAATGAACAGTAGTCGCTCACATATAGTCTTATCTGCAGCAATTTTATTATTTACAGTCATATTTGCTAGTGCGCCGAATATTGCACATGCTGAAGATGGCAACACATCGAGATTTGGATATCATTCGGATGCTGAAGGAAGTGGTGTTAGAGAATACCTCTGGAACTACCAAACTTACCAGCTACCTGGCGATACTCAATCACCTCCTATAATCAGTCCCAAAGACGATACGGTACGCCAATCCAATACAAGAAAACCAACATCAGAAGCCGAGCCATACGTCGATTGGGCACACTGCGCTGCAGACTCGCAGGACCCTGATGTCCCTGACTATCTGCGCGTTGCCGTCTGCGCTTACCCACCTCCGGAGCATGGAGAAGACACAAATCCCCAACGTCTTCCCTCAACTAGGGAAATTCTCCTGTCTGCAGCAAACCTCATCAACGCCGACGGCGCCGGCCTCCACAAGAGGCCCGAAGGGGTGTCTTACACGAACAAGTACATTCCCACTCTCGTAGCAGCCACCCACCCCACACAGACCCACACCGTCACGCTGTTGGGGCACGACATCACGGTCACCCTCACAGCCACAAGCTACACGTGGAGTTGGGGGGATGGGACCCCGGATCTGACAACGACCTCGCCGGGGATGCCCTGGCAAGAAGGCATGGACCCCAACACCGATCCCGCCCTGCTCCGCCACTATTACAAGGCTCCCAATGGGTGGAAGTCTTTCCTGGACGGGCCCTACCCCTCCGCCACGGGCACCATCACGCTGACCACCACCTGGGCGGGCACGGCCACCAACCCCTTCACCGGAGAAACCCAGACCATCAACGGCCTGGTCACCACCACCGAGACCACGGGCCCGTTCCCGCTGGGCCAACTCATCGTCAACAACACCGACACCTCAGAAGAAAAACAAGGCCACTAGAACGTTGATGCCCCAGCCCACCATCGTAGGCTGGGGCCTCAGTGTCAATGTTTCACGTGAAACAATCGCAGGAACAGCGACCGAGCGGCCTCAAGCGCGACGCCGCAACTACTTGCGGTGGTAGCGCGGGCTCGTGCCCAAGTGCGTCGGGTAGACGTTCAGGCCGTCCTTCAGCTTCGACTCGTCGAGGCCGCGATACGTGTACGAACTATCGTTCACAATGTCCGTGGGATCCACGACGCCATCCGCGTACTGCTGGACCTCCTCCGGCGTCGGACTCGACCCACCCTGCTTCTGCGCCAACGGGTTTTCATCAGGGAACTGCGACGGATCCGTATTCAAAATCGCACCCGGGTCAATACCACCGAACCCCGTGTACTTGTTCCACCCATGATCAGGATTCAAGCCCGTCTTCACCAGCAACTGCAGCAACTGATTACTGGTCGCCTCAGGCCACCGCTGCTTCGCCAACGCCAGAACACCCGCGACAATCGGCGAGGCAACCGACGTACCAGAGACAGTATCGTTAGCGCCAGTATCGAAGTTACGGAAGAGCACAGGCCCGCCGATCGATGTCGTCACTACTCCCTCTCCCGAGGAGGAGTAGTCCTGCCGAGTCCCATCGGTACCGATCGCTGTTACACCGACAACGCCCGACCACTTAGACAAGGACAGATCGTCATTGTCAAAACCGTCATTGCCAGCAGCCGCGACAAGGATTACTCCACTCGACATCGCGCGAGCAACGGTCCATTTCATCTGATCATTGCCATCATCGCTGGAAGCGGACAGGTTGATGATCTGGGCCCCATCATTCATCGCCTGATTCAGAACCCAGACTGGCTCCGTTTTACCCACGTAGCCACCGCCACCGAAGCAGTCGCTTGATGCCTGATCATCCTGGTTACCAAAAGGAATCGTGTAACTCCACAGGGAAGCGCCGGGTGCAACACCATAGACATCCGACACGAGGATAGAAGCCACACCCGTGCCATGCTTCCGAGAACCATTGGAACTCGTTATGGTACAGGTTTCCTTAGGCGTAATTTTTGCACCCTTGAGTTCGGGCACAGATGTGTCTACAGGACCATCGATCATCGCGATGGTGACGCCCTCGCCCGTGTAGCCCTTCGCGCGCGCCCGGTCGAAGCCGTAGTACGAGAAATACGCCTGATCGGCCGCAGTAATCGTGTCGGCTGCGTGCGCAGGGGCAGCGGGAATCGACACGATGCCCGCTGCGAGCGCACCCACGGCAGCCACGGCGACACTGTGGCTCACGCGCAGTCGTCGGTTCCTCTTGGCCCTCACCATTGGCGCGGATCCCATCCGTCGTCCCGGCGCGGAGCGGGCGCAATGTCCTTATCGGTCCCGTATGTCTGCGACATCGGATTCACGTACCCTTCCGGCAACTCATCGTCGTCCTCCACGCGGAAAGGCGTGTACTTGCGACGCTTCGCCTTCTCGTCGTCCTTGCCACGGCCGGCACCCGCACCAGCACCGCCGCCCATGAAGCCAGAGGCTCCCTGGGTTCCGGCTTTCCCGGAGCCAGCGGCACCAACACCGGCGCCCGCACCGCGGGAGCCGTCAGCTCCGACGATACCAGATAGGCCAGCGGTACCAGAGGGCGCCTTGTACGTCCCATATCCCGGACCGGAGTAGGATCCCGCGCGCAGCGCGGACATGCCACTCACGTTGCCTGCCGTTCCCCCTTGCCCGAGGGCAGCTGCAGCACTACGGCCGAGAGCGCTCGCCGACGAGCCGAGGCCTCCCGCCATGCGGGCCGCACCACCAACGCCGAGGGCTCCCGCTCCCAGCATGCCGGCTCCACCCAAGCGGGCAGTCAACGCGGACTCACTTCCCGGGCCACCATTGACGTTCCACAGTGGGTGGTATCGGTCTACCGGGGGCGCCGGCGTGTAGCCGCCAACGACACCGTTGCGGTGCCAGTCCCCGTTCACTCGCGTATGCAGCAGATCGACACCCATGAGGTCCTGCGGATCGGAAATCGGGTTCAGGCGCGACCCCACCTCACCCTCGGTCACGAAGCGATTCGGGACACGAGGCGACGACATGACGCGACCGTTCACAGGACCGCCCTCGTCGTAACCCGCCGGATACAGTCCGGAATCAGAACCCCGCAGATCAGACCGCCCGTAGTCATTATCGCGACTGCCTGGGTACACACCCGCCTCGTGAGCAGAGGTATTCAGGTATCCACGCTCAATGTCGTGACGCACACTACCACTCGAAGGCCCCGGAGTCTGTCCGGTGTATCCACCCGGGTTATTGACACGCTCTTCCATCTTTGCAGACTGCGCATTCGTCCCATCCGCCAGGGCCTGCATCGTGTCGTTCGCGCGCTGCAGGATGTCCGTCGCGGCGGCTTCACGCTGGTTGTTCGCCTGGATGATGAGACCTTGGACGTACGCTTCACCCGTCGTAGCGACCGCATTGATGGGCAGTCCCGCGAGGCCCATATACCCTGTCACAGGAATGACGACGTGGGCTGCGTCTGCCAACGCCTGCAGCTTCGAGTCGACCAGGGTGGGCGAGAGCTGCATAGCGTCCTCGCGCACGTGCTTCATGACGCGACGGGCCTCCGCGTAGAATTCCATCGCGGTGTTGTGCCCATCCTTGATGGCCTGCACCTGCTTCATGGCGCGGTCGGTCCACGCGTCGATCTGGTCCCCGGTTTCACCGGTGAATCCCTGGTTCGTGCGCATGTGGTGCGTGGAGTTGTTGGCCTCGTTTAGGCCGCACACGATCGTGTTGTGTTCGTTGTCCGAGGCATCCAGCGCGGAGGCCGTCTCGATCGCGGCGACCAGCTGCATGAGGCGCTCGTACATCGGGCTCTCAACCATGATTCGTACTCCTCGCTTCTAGATGGCCGACGGCGCGTTTTGGGCGGGTTCGGAGGACGAGGCACCGGCGTCGGTCCCCGAATCCGCCGCCGGAGTGGAATTGTCGACAGGCGTCGGAGCTGCGGTGTAAGCCGCATAGGCAGTCGGACCACCGCCACTCGTCGGGCTCTGGTCCAGGCCCGCCAGGATAGCGGCGAGCTGGTCAGCATTCGCTGTCTCTGCGGCCTCGAAGGCCTCGGCAGCCTTTTCGACGTTGCCAACGAACGTTGCGAAGCTCTCCTTCTGCTTGCTGATGAGACGATCCTCAGCCTTCAGCAGCGAAACGATCGCCGTGCGCATGGCCTGGAAGCCGCCCTCGTCGGACCAATACGAGGGGTCTTGCGCGTCAATGAGCCGCCCGAGAGCCTCCGATGAGTCCCCCAGGGACTCCCCTCCCCGCTTCATATCGTCACGCGTCTGGGCGTGCTTATCGGAATCAAAGCCGACGTCAACGACGCGCTACCTCCTGATCAACCAGCCCACGAAACGTGGGCCACGGAACACTGTGCTACCTCGCCAAGGATATGACCAGTTGTTCACGTTAACAAGCGAATTACAGGTTCACGGGGCCGGGGCCGGGTCCTCGGAGAGGCCCACACCGAGGCCCACTCACGGCAACGCCGACCTCACCCCCGCCTCTCGCGCAGGCTCCGCGCGAGGAGGCCGTGCCTCGGCGCAAAGAGCCAGGCGAGCACGAAGCACGCGGTGAGCACCAGGACGATCGTGGCGCCCGTGGGCACGTCCAGCGCCCACGACAGGTACAGGCCTACCAGGCCCCCGGCAGCCCCAAGCGCCGGCGACAGGATCATCATGGTCCCCAGGCGGTCGCACAGGAGCCGCGCGGTGGCCGCAGGGGTGACGAGGAGGGCCAGCACCAGGACGTTGCCGATCGTCTGCACAGAAATAACTACAGCCAGGGCCACGGCGACATACAAAGACAAGTCAGCCAGCAGAACATGCACGCCCGCCGCCCGCGCGCTCTCGCGGTCCAGGGTCACGGCGACGATGGGCCGGTGTGCCAGGAACAGCATGAGCAGCACCAACGCAGCGCCACACAGCACCACGGGCACATCCGACGTCGGGATGCCGGTGATCGACCCGAAGAGGAAGTCCTGCAGGCTCCCCGCGTACCCGGGTGCCCGCGCGATGATCGCGACGCCGAGCGCAAACGCGCCGACGAAGAGCACGCCGATAACGGAGTCCTCCTTAAGCCTGCGGTTCTGCGCCAACAGCGCCACGAGCACGGCGGTCACGACACCCGCGAGCGCGCCGCCGAACACTAGGGACCCGCCGCACACGAAGGCGATCGCCAGGCCGGGGAACACGGAGTGCGCGACGGCGTCGCCGATGAACGCCATGCCGCGCAGGACGACGTGCACGCCGACGCTGCCACACACGAGCGCGGCGACGACCGCGATCAGCAGCGCGCGCGGCAGGAACGCCAGCGCGGGATTCGTCAGGTCGCGGAAGAAGTCGTAGGGGCTCAGGAAGTCCGCCGCCGGGGCGAGGACGTGGCCCCCCGCGTGGATCACGGTGCTCATGCGCGCACTCCTAGGGCGTCGAGGATCGGGTTATCGGGTCGCACGTCGAAGGCGCGGATCCACGGGTCGGCGTCGGCGAGCTCGTCGGGACGCCCGGAGGCGACGATCGTGCGCCTCAGCAGGTACAGGCGGTCGCAACCGGCGCGCGCGCCGATGAGGTCGTGCGTGGTCATGAGGAGGGCCCGGCCCCCGTCCGCGAGCGCGCGGAACAGGTCCATGAGCATCTCCTGCGTGGGCATGTCAAGGCCGGTGAAGGGCTCGTCGAGGAGCAGCACGGCAGGCCGGATCGCGAGTGCCCGGGCGACGAGGACGCGCTGGCGCTGGCCGCCGGACAGCTCGCCGATGGGGCGCTTCGCGAGGTCTCGCATGCCCACGAGGGACAGGGCCTCCTCGACCGCGCGGAAGTGCGGGGTGCGCGCGCGCCCGAGCAGCCCTCGCCGCACGGTGACGGCCTGCAGGACGGCGTCGCGCACGCTGATCGGGAAGTCCCACGCGAACTCGTGCCGCTGCGGCACGTACCCGATCGCGCCGTCGGTCTCGACGCTGCCGCTGGAGGGGATGAGCCCCAGGATCGAGCGGATCAGCGTGGTCTTCCCGGCGCCGTTGGGTCCGATGAGGCCGACGAGCTCCCCGGCCTCGACCTCCAGGTCGACGCCCTCGAGGACGCTGCGCCCACCCAGGGACGCGCCCAGTCCGGTGACGCGCAGCTGGCTCACTGCTCCCCTCCCCTATCGGCGAGGCCGGTGCCCTCAGCGCTTCCCTCACCCTTCGCGGTAGGCAGGGGCGCGAGGATGGAGTCGGCCTCGGCGATGGCGGCGGCCTGTTCGGCACGGCTGCGGCGCGAGCGCGCCACGACGAGGGCGCCGATCACGAGGAGGGACACCGCGACGACCGCGATGATCACGAGGAAGGCCCAGTCAGGCAGCCCGCCCGACGCGGCACCCGAAGCAGAGGAAGAGGACGCGGAGTCAGCGGCCCCGGAAGCAGCGGGCGCGGCGCCAGAGGAAGAAGCGGAAGCACCCGCCGAAGCAGCATCGGCAGCGGCAGGCGCGGCCATGGCCAGGGCCTCGGACGCGGAGGCGGCGTCACCGACGGCGAAGCGCAGGGTCGTGGAGGCGCTCACGGCCTCGCCGGTGGTGGTCGTGCCCAGGAAGGTCACGGTCGCCGTGTAGGTGCCGGGCGCGGAGAACGCCCAGTTGGCGTGCACGTGCGTGCCCGAGTCGATCCACACGTCTCCGGGCGCCGCGCCCGAGTCGGCGAGCAGGAGGGGCTTGCCGAAGGTGCCGGACTGCAGGAACAGCCAGGCGCGGCCGGGGCCGCTCACGGGGCCGACGCGCATGGTGAGGCCTCGGTCGATGGTGGCCGTGACGGCGGGATCCTGCGTATTCCAGCCGAGCCACACGACGTTCGGGTTCTGCGTCTGGGGTACGACGTACACGGGCTTGCCGGCGACGTCGGCCAGAAAGGGGTAGTCGGCGGAGTCGGGCGCGGTCATGACGGCCGCGTCGCTGACCCGCAGGACGGTCTGGTTGGGGTCGCGCCACACGGCACCGCTCTCGGCGTCGTGGCGCAGGCCGGCGCGCCACTGTCCGTCGATCAGTCGGGGGCCGAGGTCGACGTGCCCGACACTGATCTCGCTGGCCTCATTCGACCACTCCTCGTGCGCGGCAACGCTCTGCGCGAGGTCGGGGTCGGGACTCGGGTCAGCAAAAGAAGAGGGGGCGCCCACGATGACGAGGAAGGCCGACACAAGCAGAGCGCTCAGAGACATGCCGAGGCGGGGGATTTGCACCATTAGAGCTGCGACACGCCGGCGACACGCCGCACGGATGCTTCTAATGCTGCAATTCCCCCCAGCGGCGGCGGCGGGGCCTGGCCGGGCTTCAAGCTGTGATGCTCGCCCGCTCGGTCCCGTGGGCGGCGGCAGGGCCTGGCCGGACACGCGAGCAGACAGCCGGCTAGCCCCGGGGGCGGCGGCAGGGCCTGGCCGGGCTTCGAGACGCGGCGCCGAGCGCAGCTCGGTCGCCAAGTCTCGCGGGCGGGCCGCCGCCCCCGGGGCGAAGAGCCGGCGGTCATCCTGGCGCCCGAAGAGCCGGCGGCCGGAAGTGGAGCAGGAATGAGTGTTCATGGCATCTCCTTGCCGCCCAGGCAGCGTGCCAGTGAGCGGGCGTTGTGTTCCATCATGTCGATGTAGGTGGGTGCTTGGTCGTCGAGGGTGTCGCCGTACAGGGGACAGATGTCCACGCCCGCGTCGGTGGCCGCGGTGCGCAGGGTGGAGCGGGTGCGCGCCAGGTTGGGTTCGAGGAACACGGCGGGGATCGAGGAGTCGGACAGGGTGGCCTGGAGCTTGATCCGGTCGGTGATGGAGGGTTCGACGCTGGGGTTGGGCGCGACGAATCCGGCGACGGTGAGCCCGTAGGCGTTCGCCAGGTAGGCGTAGGCGTCGTTGGTGGTGACGAGTTTGCGTCGCTCTTCGGGGATGGACGCGATGGTCGAGGCCACGGTGGCGTCGAGTTCGTCGAGGCGCGTCAGGTAGGCGGCTGCGTTGGCCCGGTAGGTGGCCTCGCCGTCGGGGTCGACGGAGATCAGCGAGTCGCGGATGACGCGCACGTACGCCTGGGCGTTGTGGACGTCGTGCCACAGGTGTGGGTCAATGTCGCCGTGGACGTGCTTGCCGAGGACGGCCTGGGGCAGCATGTAGACGTTCGCGCCGGGCTCGCCAATGAAGCGGAACGAGGCCTCCCCGGGGATCGTCGTGAGCGCGCGGGTGGGCACTTCGATAACGACCTGGTCGAGGTCGGTGCATTCCATGGTCGAGGCGACGGCCGCGCCCGTGGTTCCGGCGCCCACGCAGGGGGCCGAGGCCTCGTCCCCGCTGAGTGCTCCGGCGTCGGAGGCGAGTTCGACGCGCTTGGTGGTGAGGTTGACGGTGATGTCGGCGTGGCCGGCGGAGAGGACGCGGCGGCCTTCGACGGCAGCGACATCCTCGGGCGGGGTGCCGACGGCGAAGACTGCGGTGCCTTCCCCGACGCCCACCGGCGTGGCGCCGGGGGTGGTGCGCAGGTTGGCGCGGAAGTGGACGCGGTACACGCCAGGCTGAGTAAATGCCCAGCTCATGTGCTGGTGGGCGTCGGCGGGCAGCTGCGCGGTGTCGGTGTCGTATCCGCCTGCGGCGTTGAAGCCGTCCGAGGTCGCGAAGGCGATCTCCGGCTGCCCAAAGGACGTGGTGAGGTACGCGGCGGCCTGCCCGGGCCCGTCGACGCCGGTGGTCGTCAGGTCGATCTGCGAGGCGCGGGTGGCCCCCATGTCGGCGCCGTCGCCCCACACGCGCATGCCGAGCCACGGGGTGTCGAGGGCACGGTCTTCGACGAGGGGGAGGATGGTCGCGCCGTTTTTGGCGGCCTCCTCGGCGACGGAGACGGAGCGTGAGCCTGCGGGCAGGTTGGAGTCGAGGGCGCGGATGAGGGCGTGCTCCTCGAGCATGAGGTAGTTGGAGAAGGCGACGTCCGCGTAGGCCACATCGCGCACTGTGCGCAGGGAGGGCTCCCACGAGTGCGGGTCGGCCCCATCGGGCACCATCTGCGTGACACGGACGCGGTCTCCGGCGACGTTGCGCACGAGGTCGGCGAGGATGCCGGTCGTGGCCACGACGCGCAGTTCGTCATCGCTCGCGGGGTCGGGCGCAGGCGCGCAGCCGGCCAGGGTAGCCGTGAGCGCTAACGTCGAGGCAGCGAGCACACACCCACTCCCCCGCCACCCACGGAAGGGGAGGCGGGGGATGAGGGAGAGTCGGCCTCGTAAATGAGGGGTCACAGCGCTTTGCACAGGTTGCGGCGGCGTCCGATCGCGCCCACCCACACGCAGGCCGCACCCGTGAGCGCCCACGTGAGCGAGACGACGGTCAGGGGGATGGTGTCGGCACCGGTGGTGGCCAGGGAGAGGTCGCACTCCTTGCCGGACGCGGTGCGGCCGACGACCTGGGAGACCATGGGTCGCCCGTTGGGGCCGGTCGCACCGGTGGCCGTGAGGTCGCCGCCGGAGCCGAAGCCGCTGCCCGCGAGCGCCGCGCCGTTGGGGGTGACGCGCATGGTGATGGTCAGTGTGTAGGTGCCGGGCGCGGTGAACACCCAGTTCTGGTGGGCGTGCGTGTTGGCGCCGAGCGTGTAGCCGGTGCCCGGGCCGTCGAAGACGTGCTCGCCGACGCCGGAGCCGAGCGCGCCCGCGTTGAAGACGGCGACGCGTCCGGGGCCTTCGACGGCGTCGAGGGTGAACTGGACGGGGCCGGTGGTGCCGGTGACGATCTCTTCGCGCTGGGAGTTCAGGCCCAGCCACGGCACGCCCGCGATCTGGGTGGAGGGGATCAGCCAGACGCTGGAGCCGGGGGTGGCGACGAAGCCGAGGTCGGCGGGCGCGGTGATGCGCGCGGCGTCACCGAGTGCGAAGGTCAGGGACGAGGGGTCGACCCACTGTGCGGGCTGGGTGCGGTCGTCCTTGACGCGGGCGACGAGCGTGCCGTTTTCGATGGCGGGTCCCAGGTCGAAGTGGCCATCGGTGGCGTTGCCGGAGGCGCCATCGCCGACGCTCACCGTCAGGGTCGTGCGCGCGGTGTTCGCGGGGGCGCTGTTCGAGGCCAGGGTGGCGGCCTCGGCCTCGGTGGCCTCGCGGGTGATGCGGGTGGCGACGCAGCGCTCACCGCCGGTCGTGCCGGAGGAGGTGCGCGCGCCCGAAGAGGGGGCGGGGTTCGCTCCGGTCGTCGTGCCGGTGGTGCCGGTCGTTCCCGAGGTCGGGGCGGGGGCCGGGGCGCTGGGCGTTCCCGTGGCGCCGTTGTTGGCCTGGTCCTGGGCGGCCTGGTTGTTCGTGGAGTTCAGGGAGCCGGGGCCCACGCCGGGGGCGGGGGCGGGCTGGGCCTGGTCGGTCGAGGGGGCCGATCCGGACTCGGCGAGGCACGAGGCCTCGTCGCCGACGTCGATCGTGTACGTGCGGGCGGGCGCGACGGCGTTGGCGGCGCCGGTGTTGCCGGGGGTCCACGCGCTGGCCTGGACGGTCAGCGTGTAGCGGCCGGCGCGCGTGAACAGCCAGTTGACGTGCTTGTGGGCGGCGTAGGGCTGGTCGATGTCGTCGCCCTCGGGTGCCAGGTCGAAGCTGCCGTCATTGGTGACCGCCTTGGTGCCCTCGGTGAAGCTGGAGGTGAAGGCGTAGATGCGGCCGTTGTCCGGGCCCGTGTAGGAGATGTGGAAGCGCGCGGCGTCATATCCGCCGGCCGTGACGCCCAGGGTGTCCCAGCCGGGCCACAGCACGGTGGCCTGGTTGTCGCCCGACTGGCCGAGCAGGTAGGCCGCGGTGGGAGCGCCGGTCGCCTGGCTGACGGAGGCGGGGATCTGGGTGAGCGTGGACTTGTTGACGGCCAGCAGCGTCTGCTCGGGCTCGCGCATGACGCCGGAGCCCGTCGCGTCCTCCTTGATGCGCAGGGTGAGCGCACCGGACGCGTCGGAGGTCAGGTCGAAGATGTCGGCGTGGCCGCGGTCCAGGGTGGCCGTGGTGCCTGCGGGGGCGGTGCGCATGACGGCGCAGGTGCTCACGTCGGCCTCGGACGAGGCCGTGGCTGCGTTCGCGGTGTCGGCCTCGGTGGTGGCGGCCTCCTCTGTTGCCACTGCGTCCGCGGTGTCGGCGGTGGCCTCGTCGGCGGCGTGTGCCGCTCCGGGCACGAGGAAGGAGGTGGCCGCGAGGGCCATGGCGGCGAAAGCCCGGGCAGCTGCGCGGCCCGGGTTCCGGTACTTCGTGGGGTTCATGAGGGGGTCCTCTAGGTGCTTCGCACGTGTATATGAATGAGAATCGTTATCATTCTATGCCCATGACCCACGCCGCGCAAAGTTCTACGATCCGAAGCTTCTGATCACGGCCAATAGCTCTGGCAAAGCCTAGAAACCCCGGGGAATACCTCTCCACCACCTCACTAGCTGTCGATATGCCCATCGCAGGCTAGGGTCACACACACAGGCATTTCACGAACCTGCACAAACCGATATAACAATTTTCGAAATTCTGCGATCTGTGGGCGAGCGCAGTCGACACAACAGACGAATTGTGACGGCGTGCGCACGTTTGCGCAGGTGGTGTGCACGTAGCCACTTTGCTTTGCAATTGCTTGGTTTTTGATGCGATCTAAATTACTGTCCGAACGGTTGATTGAGCGTTTTGGGAGGGATAAACTATAACCATCAAGCGCCTGACAGAGCTGCCAAGCTGGTCTGGCGCTTTTCTTGTTTGAAACGCAGGGTCGCGCCGACGCTACCCGCGTTGGCACACTCCTCGTTACAGACCGGGTGATCCTCGGCCTCGTCAAGCAGGGAATCAATACACAATACGATCCCACAAGGAGTTCACTCATGTTCTCGACCATCGACGTCATGGTTGCCCAGGCCCACATCGATCAGCTCAACGAGCTCGCCGACGCCAAGCACATCGTGAAGGCCGACCGCCACTGAGCACTCCCGGCTCGTCCGGATTAACGCAAGTCCGCAGACCCGCAGGGGCTGCGGACTTTTTGCATGCCGTCGCGCGCACTCTGAACGCTTCAATAGCTTTCCGCCTCGCTCCGTTGGCCACGCTAGCATGCGCCGGTTCGTGGATAGGTTATGCACTCCTGGATAGGAACTGCCCTCGTGAATAGCTTTGTAACCTATCCATGTAGGCATAAGCTATCCATCACCGAACCGCTTTTCCTCCATACGACAGAACTGCAAGATCTACCCTCCTATTATCCACACGCGATCAGACACGTCTCAGTCATATCGGCAGAGCGTTAAGTACTTCCGAGTCTCTCCTATCGTCTCTTCCACGTCTACGATGACTGTTACGCTGGTCCGCCTACTCTAGCTTCTCGTCTGCAATACAGCCGATCCGACTCGTTACCGGGCGGTCTTGAGACACACGACCTGATGCCGTCAACATGCTCATTAAGACTCGGACTGACGGTCTGCCACATTGGGTCAAGAACGAAGTCGATCCCATGCCGGCGCGCGTACTTTGCTGCTGGAACAAAATCGGAGTCGCCGGATATGAGTACGATCTGCGTCACCAGGTTGCGCTCGACCAGCGAAGCGATATCCAGCCCGATGCGCATATCAACACCCTTTTGCATGATATTGAGGCGAGTATCATGATCGGTTAAACTCTCGATACTTCGCCTGCCTGCACACAAGTCTTTCAAGACGCCTTGCCGCAGTGTGTAGTCTCCACTACTTGCTAGTTCCTCTCCCCTACGTAGAGCAACCTTGCGTTTGGTCACCAGGACCCTGAAGAAATCCGTTGTCCAGCGATACTGATTGCTTTTGCCTAGATTCACGTGTCGCTGCGTAACGGGGTTGTAGACCACTTTCGTCGACGGAGGACAGTCATAGTAGAAGATCCGATAGAGGCTTGATTCGTCTTTCGTTCCCTTATTGAGATGACGCATACAGTACGAAAAGAGTTCATCTGCACGTTCTTCAGGACTTTTGTCACCGAATAGAGTCTGGGCACGAATGCGATAGAATCCACCGTCTACAAGGATTGCCGTTCGTTCGGTAAAACTAGCCATGTTGCTACTCCTCGACGAGTAAAAAGCCAGTCATCGGCATCTCCATATCAGCGGAGGGTCAACGGCTGGCTTTGATAAGAAGAGACTAGCACTAATCTGCGCCAATGTCATCACCATGGTCGTCTCAGCAGTTCCACACCGTCGATGTTTCACGTGAAACATCCGCCCAACCACCGGCCCCGTTACCCCGTATGGCCAGGAAAGTGGCACACTTGACCTATACGGTTCTATGTACCTTCATGCAAAGGATGGCATGCCTTGACTCAGCCTTCGACCAACGGTGGCACCCCGGCCTCGTCCGGGCGCACGCCCGCGCAGGGAAACCGCCTCGACCCCTGGTACGACGTCTACGCGGACCGCGCACACAACCTGCGTGCATCCGAGATTCGAGCTCTCTTCTCCGTCGTGTCGCGCCCCGAGGTCGTCTCCCTCGCCGGCGGCATGCCGAACCTGAAGGACCTACCCCTCGATAGGCTCGCGGCGTCCGCGGAGAAGCTCATCCGCAACCACGGCGCGCAGGCCATGCAGTACGGCAGCGGCCAGGGCTGGGAGGTGCTGCGCGAGCGCATCACCGAGGTCATGGCATATGACGGCATCGTCGGCGCTGACCCGGACGACGTCGTGGTCACGACGGGCAGCCAGCAGGCACTCGACCTCGTCACGGAGCTCTTCGTGAACCCCGGCGACGTGATCCTCGCCGAGGCCCCCTCCTACGTGGGCGCGCTGGGCGTGTTCCGCGCGCGCCAGGCGGACGTCGTGCACGTCCCCATGGACGAGAACGGCATCATTCCCGAGGCCCTGGTGGAGACGATCCGCGACGTGCGTTCCTCGGGCCGCACGATCAAGTTCATCTACATCATCCCGAACTATCACAACCCCGGCGGTGTGACGCTGTCCGCCGAGCGCCGCCCGATCATCGCCGACATCTGCCTGCGCGAGCATATCCTGATCGTCGAGGACAACCCCTACGGCCTGCTCGGCTTCCACAACGATCCGCTGCCGGCCATCGCCTCGTACAGCCCCGAGGGCGTCGTCTACCTGGGTTCCTTCTCGAAGATGTTTGCGCCCGGCTTCCGCATCGGCTGGGCGTACGCGCCGCACGCGATCCGCGCGAAGCTGGTCCTGGCCCTCGAATCCGCGATCCTGTGCCCGTCGATGGTGGGCCAGATGGCGATAGCCGACTACCTGAGCAACTACGACTGGTACGGCCAGGTGAAGTCATTCCGCTCGATGTACGCGGAGCGCTGCCGCGCGATGCTGACCTCGCTCGAGGAGTACATGCCGTCGTGCACGTGGACCGTCCCCGACGGCGGCTTCTACACGTGGGTGACACTGCCCGAGGGCCTCGATGCGAAGGCCATGCTGCCGCGCGCAGTGCGTGCCCAGGTCGCGTACGTGTCGGGCACGGCGTTCTTCTACGACGGTTCGGGCTCCAACCACCTGCGCCTGTCGTTCTGCTACCCCACTCCCGAGGAGATCCGCGAGGGCGTGCGCCGCCTTTCGACGGTCGTCAACGCGGAGAAGGAAATTGTCGACATGTTCGGTACGGCTTCGGGCAACGAGGCCGGGGCCGGTTCCGACCGCTAAGAATTACCTGAGGAGACACCCCCATGGCTACCAAAGTTCTGATCATTGCCGGCGGTCTGACGCACGAGCGTGATGTGTCGGTTCGTTCGGGCCGTCGCGTCGCGAATATCCTGACGCAGTTCGGCTACGACGTGCGTATTTCCGACGTCGACGCGTCTCTTGCGGAGGCCATCTCGTCCTTCTCCCCCGACGTTGTGTGGCCGCTCGTGCACGGCTCGATCGGCGAGGACGGCTCCCTGCAGTCCTTCCTCGAGTCGCTGGGAATCCCCTTCGTGGGCTCGTCGTCAGTGCAGGCGATGCTCGCCTCAAACAAGCCCACGGCGAAGGCTCTACTGGGCTCTGCGGGCCTCGCAACGCCCGGCTGGGTGACGCTTCCGCAGGCGATTTTCCGCCAGCTGGGCGCCTCTCACGTGTTGTCTGCGCTCGAGGGCTCGGTGTCCTTCCCCGTCGTCATTAAGCCGACGGACGGCGGCTCCGCGCTTGGTATTTCAACCGCTCAGGACGCCAAGGCACTGCGCCGCGCGATGGTGGATGCCTTCGCTTACGGCCAGCGCCTGATGGTCGAGCAGCGCATTGACGGCCGCGACGTGGCCGTTTCCGTCGTCGATCTGTGGGACGGCCCTGTGGCCCTGCCCCCGGTCGAGGTGTCGACGGATCGTGGCCGCTACGACTACGATGCCCGCTACACGACCGACGAAACGGAGTACTTCGTTCCCGCACGTCTCTCCGACGAGCTTCTCGCAGACCTGCAGGCCGCGGCCGTCGAGGCCCATACGACGCTGGGTCTGCGCGACCTGTCCCGCATGGACTTCGTGGTCGACGACGAGGGCACCTGCTGGTTCATTGACGCGAATGTTGCCCCGGGCATGACCGACACATCGCTCCTCCCCCAGGCCGCCGACGCTCTCGAGGATTCTTCTTTCGCCCAGCTGTGCGCCGATATCGTTGATTTCGTGGCCGGTGGCCGCGAGGTCCACAGCGTCGACTACGTGATCGACGAGGAAGGCACCGGCGTCATCATTTCAGAGGACGCCGAGGCTACCGAGGAGTAATCGCTCATTCAACGCGCTGTGGGCCCGGGAGAATCATCCTCCCGGGCCCACATGTTTCACGTGAAACAATGTCCATCTTGTGTGTGCACGCTTCGACTGACGACGTTCACACGTGACTCGCGGTGGGCGCGATGCTACAGAGACACCACGTCGAACCGAAAATCCGTTCTGTGTACGGCTCTGTGTCGTTGTCGCGATTCCAAGCGTCGGACAGTTTCGCCGACACAGAGCACCTCAGAGAAGCACCCCGAGCTCTTTCAGACGCGCTTCGGCGTCCTCAACGCCCTTCCAGACGATACCCTGCACGCCGAGCAACTCTGCCGCACGAACATTCTCGCGACGGTCGTCGATGAACACGACGTCCTCATGGGGCACGTTGAGACGCACGAGGACGTCACGATAGATGCCGCGCGAGGGCTTACAGACACCGTAGTGGCATGAGAAAGCAAAGAAGTCGAACAGACTCCCCCACTCGGAATGACGAATGGCCTTGGCCACCGGGTATGGAGTATTCGATAGAATACCGACCCGCACGCCCTGGTGACGAAGCCGACGCACGAGACCCAGAGCCTCCTCGTTTGCAGTTTGCATCCGCGAGGTATCGAGAGCCACAAGTTGTTTCAGAAGAGCACTCGTAGGCTCTGGATGGCCGCAATCCCCTGCGATCCTATCCCAAAAATCACGATCGGGTAAGCCTGCATCATAGTCCCCCCGATGCGTCCACATCGCCTGGTCCACGAGCGTTGTGAGGCCGCGAGAGCCATCCCCAAACAGTTCGGCGATCGCTTGTGGGTCCGGGTGGGTATCGACGAGGACGCCACCGACATCGAAAAGCACGGTGCGCGAACTGCCTTGGGCGTTCATGCCTTTCGCTCCTTCTGGTACTGCGAGGGCCCGACGACGGACCCTTTAGAGGTAGTTTAAGCGTTAATTCATCCGAAGATTAGCTCAGGAAATGTCGCGTACGGAACATACTGCGCGTGATCTGCGAAAAGAGCTATGAAGTTAGATCAGTGAAGGATAAGGTCTGCGATTCGCTGGAGATCCTCGGATCCTGCGAATTCGATGACGATCCGGCCCTTCTTACGCCCCTCGGTAATGGTCACGCGCGTATCGTACGCGTCGGATAGCGCCGACACGACGCTCTCCCCCAGCTGCGACAGTGGGCGCTGCTGGCGTGCGCGTGGACGCGGGGTTGCCTTCGCCTTACCGAGGCGAACGATCTCTTCAGTAGTACGCACGGAGAGACCCTCGGCGACGATGCGCTCGGCCAGTCGTTCCATCTCCTCGGGCGTCGAAAGAGACAGCAGCGCACGGGCGTGGCCGGCGGTGATGACCTGAGCGGCGACCTTCTTCTGGACGGACGGCGGGAGCTTGAGGAGGCGCAGGGTGTTTGCAATCTGCGGGCGCGAGCGTGCGATTCGCTTGGCGAGCTCTTCCTGAGTCGCGCCGAAATCCGCCATGAGCTGCTGGTATGCGCTCGCTTCTTCCAACGGGTTGAGCTGGGCCCGGTGGAGGTTTTCCAGGAGCGCATCGCGGAGCAGGTCCCCGTCTTCGGTCTCCCGGATGATTGCTGGAATCGTGGTTTCGCCGGCGAGCTCGGAGGCGCGCAGGCGGCGCTCACCCATGATCAGTTCGAAGCGTGCTTCAGGCTTTTCGGCGAGGAACTCGGTGAGCTTCTCAGAACGACCCTTCGCGGGGATACTACGAACGACGACGGGCTGGAGAACGCCGACCTCCTTGATCGAGGCCGACAGTTCCTTCAGATCATCCTCGTCAAAGACCTCTCGAGGCTGCTTTGTGTTGGGAACGATCTGATCGATCGCAATTTCAGCGAAGGATGCACCGGGCACCGGAAGAAGCTCGAGATCAACGGATGTTTCACGTGAAACATTCTGTTCTTCGCGCTTGTCTGCTTCGTTCACGGAAGCGTCTTTCGCGGGCACACGAGCAGCCTTCTGGCGGGAATCTGAGCCATCGTTTCCACCGCCGAGACCGCTGCGAGAGCCAGCGCCGCGACGTCCACCGGCCGCCTCGACAGACGGCATCGTCGGACGCTTCTTCTTCGACGAGGCGGTGCCACGCTTGGGCTGCAAAAGATCCTTCGCAGAACCTCCACGCTTGCCGGCGGAGCTACCTTCGGGGAAGAACACGTCCAGGGGACGGGAGGGAGCGGAAGGTGCGCTATGCGGTGTCTGCTCGCTAGCCTGAGGGATGAGAGCGCCAAGACCACGGCCGAGACCTGCGTGCTTGCGAGCGCCCTTACGGCCATCAGACTTCGATGCTGCATCCGCCATTGCAATACTCCTTCAATTGCGTCGGTTCATTGTTTCACGTGAAACATTGGCATGCGCTCAGCTAGTAAGCGTCTTTGATCACTTTGTTGCACCAATGCTCACGCACGGTAACTAATACGTGCCGATCTGGGAGAACATACGGAGAACACCGAATGTTTCACGTGAAACAATCACCCTTCAGAAGCAGCGACGCGCTGGCACAGCTCCAACGCAGCCTTCCGATACGCGATTGCACCCACGTTGCGGGGATCGTACGTGACGACAGTCTGACCGTAGCTCGGCGCCTCGGAAATGCGCACAGATCGCGGGATGACCGTCTCAAAAGTGTGGTCCGGGAAGTGCGAACGAACCTCGCTCTCGACCTCTTCGGAGAGCTTCGTGCGCTTGTCCGCCATCGTCAGCAACATGCCGGAGACACGCAGGCCGGGGTTAAGATCAACACCGATCCGTTCGACGGTGTTCCACAGCTGGCTGAGGCCCTCCAGGGCGTAATACTCAGCCTGAATCGGGATCATAACCTCGTCGGCGGCGACCATGACATTCAGCGTCACAAGGCCGAGTGAAGGCGGGCAGTCGATGAGCACGATGTCGATATCGGCATGCTCAGAAACATACTCACGCAAGGCCTCGCGCAGCCGGTACTCACGACGCTCAACGTCGACGAGCTCGATTTCGGCGCCGGACAGATCGATCGTGGCCGGGCACACGACAATACCGTCGATGTCGGGGCACGGCTGCACGACGTCGGCAACGCTAGCGCCACCAATAATGACGTCATAGGTTGACGGGGTTCCAGCGGGGTGCGGAACGCCGAGCGCGCTCGAGGCATTTCCCTGGGCGTCCGCATCGACGACGAGGACAGACAAGCCACCCATCGCGAGGCCGGCCGCGAGGTTAACGGCCGACGTCGTCTTACCGACGCCACCCTTCTGGTTCGCGACGGCGATGATGCGCGTGTGCTGAGGGCGCGGGAACGTTGCGCGTTCGAGCATGGCCAGATCGCGCATGTTGCGCTCGATCTGATTCGACAAAGGGGTGTTGTTGGTACTCACGTGACACCTTCCTAGATACTGCCCCTAGTTTACGGGCAGACGCACACACTTCCAGCACGAAAGGCCCGGGATGCATCCAGGCGCACACAATCTCAGCGCACCGCCGTGAAACAAAGAAAATCTCGTTCTGTAGGATCGATTCTCCCAGCGAAGAGCCAAAACGCGACAAACCGTCAATCGAGGGAATCGATCTGACACAACACCACACATATGTGGTGCGCGTCACTATATGAGAGGAGCGCCGCAGCAACCGCCACGACGCTCCTCTCCCCACTGGGGACGCGTTACTTGATCCGATTGCAGACGACCACGTACGTCGACTCGTCCTCCATGATGGAGGGCACCTCGTGAATCTCAGCGCGCAGGTGGTGACGACGGAGCTCCGCCGAGGCCTCGTCCACCTCAATGGGCGCACGGCGGCCCTTGAGGGCCACGAGCGAGCCGCCGGGGGCGATCAGCTTCGACGTCATGCGCACAAGCTTGCTCATGTTCGCCACGGCGCGGGCGGTGACCACGTCGGCCTTGCCCTTGCCGCGCAGCTCCTCGGCGCGCGCCTGGTGGATGGTGACGTTGTCGAGACCCAGGTCCTCCACGACGTCCATGAGCCACTCGACGCGGCGCGCCATGGGCTCAGCCAGGTGCACGTCGAGCTCGGGGCGGCAGGCAGCGATCACGATGCCGGGTAGACCGGAACCGGAGCCGACATCAAGGACCTGACGACCGTCCTTACGGGGCATGAAGTCCAGGACGGCAGCGGAGTTGACGATGTGGCGCGACCAGATGCGCTCCATGTCGCGCGGGCCGAGGAGGCCGCGAATCTCGCCTTCCTCCTCGAGCATGCGCGCGTATTCGGCGACCTCGGCGAAGGCCGGTCCGAAGAAGTCGCGAACGGCCTGCGTGGGCTCTTCTGGGACGAAGGGGTCGCCGACCTGGCGACCCCTTCCCATCCCGTTCGGGTTCTCACTCACCGTCGGTGTCCTCGGGGAGGATCACCACGCGGCGGTGGGGCTCGGCGCCCTCGGACTCGGAGGTGAGGCCCTCGTCGGCGACCACGTCGTGGCACACCTTGCGCTCAAACGGGTTCATGGCGTCAAGCTTGACGGCCTCGCCGGTGGCGCGCACGCGGGCGATCGCCTCACGGGTGATGTCCTGCAGCTCTTCCTTGCGCTCGGCGCGGAAGCCGGCGATGTCGAGCATGAGGCGCGAGCGCTCGCCGGTCTCGGTCTGGACGGCCAGACGGGTCAGCTCCTGGAGGGCGTCCAGGACCTCGCCGTCGTCGCCCACGAGGCGGTCGAGGGCGTCGGGGTCGTCGGCGACGATCTCGACCGAGGCGCGGCCGTTTTCGACGTCGATCTCGATGTCGCCGTCAAGGTCGGCGATGTCAAGCAGCTCTTCCAGGTAGTCGGCGGCGATTTCGCCTTCTTCTTCGAGGCGGGTCAGCTTGTCTGCGTTGTCGTCACTCATGACGTGTCCTCCGTAGTGGGGAATGGGGTCTTGCTGGTGTCCAGGTTACCGGCTGGGGGCCTGGAACCGTGAATCTATGGTGGTCAGCGCTTGTTGCCGCGGCGGCGGGCCTTGCGGCGCTCGATGCGGCGACGCTCGATCTCCTCGGCGCTCAGCGAGCCGTGGCCGGAGGTCGATTCGCTGGCCTCGGACGCATCCTTAGACGAGGCCTTGGCGGACTCACGCTCGAGGGCGCGGCGGTCGCGGACCTGCTTCTGGAGCTCGGCGCGCTGGGCGGAAGCTTCCTGCTTGGCCAGGCGCTTCTCGACGGCCAGGGTGAGGCCGTGCATCCACTGCTCGTCGGGCAGGGTCGTCCACTTCTGGGTGGCCAGGTTGCGGTAGACGGTGATGATTTCGCCGGCGCTCATGGAGGCCGGGAAGTCGGAGGCGACGCGCTGCTTCTTGGCCTTAGAGCGCAGCTCGGCGAGGGTGCGCTCGTTGAGTTCGTCGATGCGCGGGTCGGAGCCGGCAACGCCCAGGGCGGCGCGCTCACGGTCGTAGTTCTGGAAGTAGGGCTTGGCCCATTCCTGGTAGGCGGCCTCGCGGGAGGCGAGGAGGTCGGCGTAGGCCGGGGAGCCGGGGGTCGGCATGACCTTGATGGTCCAGAGGGACTGGGCGAGGGCCCAGAAGGAGGCGGTCACGGTGTAGATGACGACGCCCATCTGGAAGAACGCGCCGGAGAAGATGAACATCAGCGGCATCACGTACATCATGGAGCGCTGCGACTGAGCCATCGGGTTGTCGCCCATGTCGGGCATGTTGCGCGAGAAGGACAGTCGCATGGAGACGAACTGCAGGATGACCATGAGGACGATCGCGGCGATGAAGACGGCAACGATCGTGGGCTGGCCCCAGGATTCGCGCAGGGTGTGAGAGAGCGGAACGCCCAAGACGGTGGAGTTCACGATCTCGGTGGACACGGACTCGGTGAGCGGGCCGAGGTGATCGGTGGCCTCACCGCGGTAGGTGTAGGTGCCGTTGGAGATGGAGGAGACCGCGATGATGGCTCGGTACATGCCGAAGAGGACGGGCATCTGCACGAGCATGGGCAGGCAGGAGGCGAAGGGCGAGACCTTGTGCTTGCGCTGGAGGGCCTGGGTCTCTTCCATCATCTTCTGACGGCTGACCTGGTCCTTCTTGCCCTTGTACTTCTCCTGGATCTTGCGCATCTCAGGCTGGATGGCCTGCATGGCGCGCGAGGAGCGGATCTGCTTGAGGAACAGCGGGATGATGGCGATACGCACCAGGATGGTGAGCAGCACGATAGACAGGACCCATGCCATGCCCGATCCGGAGGACATTCCGAGCAGCACGAGGAGGTCGTGGATCCAGACCCACACGTAGGAGATCGCCCACGCGAAGGGGTGGAGGATTGCGTCGAACATAGTTTTCGCTTTCGCCGTGGCGCGGGAGCGCCGCTGTTTCGTTGTTCCTTAGAGTCCCGAGGCCGTGTCCGGCTCGGTCAGGTCGTGCTCCGGGTCGAGTCCCATGGGGTCGGGGCGTACCCAGTTGTCGTGCCCAGCCCAATCCTCGGGTGGAATCCAGGGGTCGGGCTTCCAGCGTCCACGCTCTGGTACGTGGTCCACTCCCCCGTGGCTCCAGGGGTTGCATCTGAGCAGCCGCCAAGTCCCGAGGATGAGTCCCTTGATGGGTCCGTGGACGCGAATGGCCTGGAGAGCGTAGGTGGAGCAGCTGGGTGCGTATCGACACCGGGGGCCGAGGGCCGGGGAGATGTAGCGCTGATAGGCGACGATGGGTGCGGACACGAGAGCGCGAAGCGCCCGGCCCACCATGTTCATCGTGCGTCCCACTTAAGCCACGCTCGCGCCATCACGCGGTCAAGGTGTTCGCCGAGTTCCTTGGAGGGGACGCCGAGAGCCTTGGACGAGGCCCTCACGACGACCCGGGCTCCTTTGGGGAGGTCGGCGATCCGTTCGCGCATGAGGTGGCGCAGCTGCCGCTTGACGCGATTGCGTCCGTTGGCGCGCTTGATTTCCCGCTTGGGTACGACGAAACCGACGAGGCGACTGTTGCGTTCCTCGTCGGCTCGGACGTGGACGACGACCAGCGGATCCCCTGCTCGCGTTCCCTGTCGGATCGCGGCGGTGAAGTCCGCTGGGTCAACCATGCGGTGCGCGCGCGGCAGCACCGGGGTGTCTCAGGCGGACAGCTTGGCGCGGCCCTTGCGGCGGCGGGCAGCCAGAATGGCGCGGCCGGCGCGGGTCGACATGCGCAGACGGAAGCCGTGCGTCTTGGAACGACGACGGTTGTTGGGCTGGAAGGTCCGCTTGGTGGTCACGGCAATTCTCCTCGGCGGGGAGTGGTTTCCCACTCGGTATCGGTTGGGCTATCAACACGTAAGCACGCGCGATAGCGGGGACGCACGCCCGAAATGGGCGCAAACAAAGACCAAGACTAAGCGGATTGGGGCCACACGTCAACGCGGCGGCGTTACCCACCGCGTCACACACAGTATCCACAGCTGTGCAAATCACTGTGGATCTCATCCGTCCACAGAGCGTGGATGACAACAGTTATCCACAGGCTATGCGTATTTTTGCTTTCCGCACGCTGCTGCGGACCCAAAGTTGTAACTACAAAGCTGTGATTCTGTGATAGTTCTCCACAGGTTCATCCCCAGTCTGTGCATAACATGTGCGCGGACTACACTTCGATAATGTACGAGCGTCACGCACATCACCGATTAGTCGTGACCGAACTCACCTGAATTTGTGACCGGAGGTTGCCGTGGAGTCGGATTCCCTCACACGCGCGTGGGCTGCGGCCCTGGACGCAGTCCCCACCGACGAGCTGGGGCCCGTCGCCACGTCGATGCTGCGCTCGGCCCGTCCCCTCGGCGACATCGAAGGCACGATCCTCCTCGCCGTCCCCAACGATTTCACCAAGCAGTGGATCGAAGACAAGGCGCAATCGAAGCTGACGACCGCCCTGTCCGTGCACCTGGGCCGCACCGTCCGCATCGCCATCACCGTCGACCCCACGCTCGTGGTCGTCACGGAAGAAGAGGAAGAGGAGGAACCGACCCCCGCCGCGCCTGCGGACGCCCCGGCCTCGTCGACCGATGAGGACGAGGAACACCACTCCCCCGCCCTCGTGACCGCGCCCACGGACTCCGGCCCGACCCACCTCAACCCGAAGTTCACCTTCGACACCTTCGTCATCGGCCCGTCGAACCGTTTCGCGCACGCCGCCGCGTTGGCAGCCTCTGAAACCCCGGGCACCGCCTTCAATCCCCTCTTTATCTACGGCGATTCCGGGCTGGGCAAGACGCACCTGCTCCAAGCCATCGGCCACAACGCGCTGTCGATGATGCCCCACCTGAAGGTCCGCTACGTCAACTCCGAAGAGTTCACGAACGAGTTCATCAACGCGATTCGTCTGAACAAGACGGACAACTCCCAGGTCGAGGCCTTCCACCGCCGCTACCGCGAACTCGACATTCTCCTCATCGACGACATCCAGTTCATCGGCGACAAGGAACAGACGGTCGAAGGCTTCTTCCATACCTTTAATGCGCTGCACAGCGCCAACAAGCAGATCGTCCTGACCTCCGACCTGCCCCCCGCCCAGCTCAAAGGCTTCGAGGACCGCATGCGGTCGCGCTTCTCCTCGGGCCTGCTCGTCGACGTTCAGCCACCGGACCTGGAGACCCGCATCGCGATCCTGCATAAGAAGGCGGACGCCGAGGGCCTCGAGGTGACCCCTGAGGTCTTCGAATACGTGGCCTCGCGTATCTCCTCGAACATCCGTGAGCTGGAGGGCGCGCTCGTGCGCATCGGCGCGTGGGCGTCGCTGTATCAGGAGCGCATCGACCTGAACCTCGCGCAGATGATGCTCAAGGATTTCGTGTCCAACCCGGACGACAACGAGATCACCGTCAGCCTCATCATGAGCCAGTGCGCCGTCTACTTCGGCGTCACAATCGAGCAGATGGGTTCGTCGGAGCGCAGCCACAACGTCGTCGAGGCCCGCCAGATCGCCATGTACCTGTGCCGCGAGCTCACCGACCTGTCGCTGCCAAAGATCGGGCAGGCCTTCGGCCGCGACCATACGACGGTCATGCACGCGAACAAGAAGATCTCGAAGCTCATGAAGGAGAAGCGCGAGACCTTCAACCACGTGTCGGAGCTTACAAATAGGATTAAGCAGAAGGCCAGGGAGTCGTGAAAATGGCGCGGGCGCTGACGAAAATCGGCACCCGCATGAAATTCACAGGAGTTGTGCACAGCTGGTGGACGAATACGCGTCGGCTGTGGAGAAAAGGGCCTTGCCTGTGGATCTCAAAAAGTCGTCATTTGCTTCGTGCACAGGTGGTCGTGACACATCCACAGCCTCATCCCGGAATGACATCACAGAGATTTGACTGAAATTCCAACGCATAAGGGAGTTATCCACAGAACTCACAGACCTTATGATGGAGGGGACAGTCACATGACAAATTTTATTCACAGGCCTCCGCACAACAACGTCGCCACCGACGCAACGCGATGGCGCACGCAAGGCAAATTTCCTGCCCCACGTGGGCACACTTGTGGGTAAAGTAGTGTCCGATCCGTTTTGTGTTTTGGAGGCAGCTATGAAGTTCACCGTCGCCCGCGATGTTCTGGCCGAAGCAGTATCGTGGACCGCCCGCGCGCTCCCCGTGCGTCCGGCCTCGCCGATCCTGGCCGGCGTGCGCATCAAGGCCGAGGGCGACGAGCTGACCCTGTCCTCCTTCGATTACGAGGTCTCCGCGAACTCGCACATTCCCGCGACCGTCGACGAGGCCGGCGAGGTCCTGGTCTCCGGTCGTCTGCTCGCCGACATCTCCAAGTCGCTGCCCTCCAAGCCCGTCTCCGTCGAGCTCGATGGCCAGAAGGTGAACCTGGTCTGCGGCTCCTCGCACTTCACGCTCGCGGTCATGCCCCTCGACGAGTACCCGCTGCTGCCCGCGCAGCCCACGGGAGTCGGCGCGATCGATTCCTCGACGCTGTCGCAGGCCGTGTCCCAGGTGTCGATCGCCGCGTCGCGCGACGACACGCTGCCCCTGCTGACGGGCGTGCGTATCGAGATCAACGGCCCGGCGATCACGCTTCTGGCTACCGACCGCTACCGCCTCGCCATGCGCGAGCTCGACTGGGAGCCCACCGACACCTCGATCGAGGAGGTCGCCCTGGTCAAGGCCCGCATCCTTCAGGACGTCGCTAAGTCGATGACTTCGGGCGCCAAGGTCGAGGTCGGCCTGTCCGGCGAGTCCCAGCCCGGCGCCTCGTCCCTCATCGGCTTCACCGCTCAGGGCCGCCGCACGACCTCGACCCTCATGGACGGCGACTACCCCGCCGTGCGCCGACTCTTCCCCGATACGACGCCGATCCAGGCCGTCGTCGATCGCCACGCCCTGCTCGAGGCCGTCAAGCGTATGTCGCTGGTCGCCGAGCGCAAGACCTCCGTGCGCCTGGCCTTCACCGAGGGCCAGCTGGTCCTCGAGGCCGGCCAGGGCGACAACGCCCAGGCCTCCGAAGCCATCGAGGCGACCCTGAACGGTGACGACATCTCGACGGCGTTCAACCCGCAGTTCCTCATCGACGGCTTGCAGGTCCTGGACACCGACTACGTGCGCTTTGGCTTCACGCACCCCACAAAGCCGGCCGTCATCACGGGCCAGAAGAAGGCCGATGAGGGCGAGGTCACGCAGTTCCGCTACCTGCTGATGCCCATCCGCTTCGGCATCTGACGTGCGCGTCTCCCACCTGGCCCTCGACGACTTCCGCTCCTGGAAGCACGGGGTCGTTGAGCTGCCCGAGGGCCCCACGGTCCTCGTGGGCGCGAACGGCCAGGGAAAGACGAACCTCGTCGAGGCGCTCGCCTACCTGTCCACGTTTTCGTCGCACAGGGTCGGCGCGGAGGGTGCCCTCGTGCGCATCCCCATCGACGAGGCCGAGGCCGCCCCGGGTGGTGCCGTCATCCGCGCACGGGTCGTGATCTTCGGTCGCGAGCAAGTCATCGAGCTGGAAATCGTGCGCGGGAAGGCCAATCGCGCGCGCGTCAACCGCGCGCAGGTCAAGCCCCGCGAGATTCTGGGCATCGTGCGCACGGTTGTGTTCGCCCCCGAGGATCTGTCACTCGTGCGCGGCGACCCGTCGGTGCGCCGATCCTTCCTGGACGACCTGGCCACGCAGCTCTCCCCCATTCACGCCTCCGTGCGCTCCGACTTCGATCGGGTCGCGCGCCAGCGTGCGGCGCTCATGAAGGCCGCCCAGGCCTCGCTCCGCCGCGGCCAGTCCCCCGACCTGTCGACCCTCGAGATCTGGGACCAGCAGTTCGCCGCCCTCTCCGCGCGTATCACGGCGACGCGAGCATCCATCGTATCGCGCCTGGAAGAGCCGGCCGCGCGCTCCTACGACGACGTCGCCGACTCCCCGCGCCACCTGCACCTCGCCTTCGACGCCTCGGTCGACCGCGTCATCGGCACCGACCCCGACAACCCGGCCAGCGCCGACCTCACCGACGTGGACGCTCAGACCGAGCGCATGCTCGCGGCCCTCGCGTCAGTACGAGAGAAGGAAACCGAACGCGGCGTCAACCTCGTCGGTGCACACCGCGACGACCTGACCCTCAGCCTCGGCGCGATGCCCGTCAAGGGCTACGCCTCGCACGGCGAATCATGGTCGGTCGCCCTCGCGCTGCGCCTCGGCGCCTTCGATCTGCTCAGCGACGACGGCGACACCCCGATCCTCATCCTCGACGACGTCTTCGCCGAGCTTGACTCCTCGCGCCGTGAGGGCCTGGCCGCCCTCGCCTCGAAGGCAGAGCAGATCATCGTCACCTGCGCGGTCGCCGGTGACCTGCCCGACTCCCTCGACCACCACGCCCTGCACGTGCGCCTCGACCCCGAGCGCGGCACCGTCATCGACGAGGCCGACGATGAGTGAGCGCGAGGACATGGCCGCCGACGAGCTGAGCGGAGCTGTGGCCCCCGGCGACGAAGCCGACGCCGACGAGTTCGTCGTCCGCGCCCTCGAGCGAGCCCAGAGCGTCGCCCGCACGCACGGCTACACGAGGTCCACCCTGCCCTCGTGGGGCCTCGACGAAACACGTCCCCGCCGCAGCCTCGACGGATCCAGCGAATACGCGGCCATCGAAACCGACGGATTCGGCCGCCTCGCCGACGAGGAGAACGTCTCCGCGCGTGCCGCAGCCCGAGCCGCCGCCTACCGCCACGCCAACGGGATCGAAGCCCCAGCCTCGTCGACGGAAGACGACCCCGAGGGCGACCTCGCGGCCCTGCGCCAGGCCCTGGAGGGAACCGGCGCCTCGTGGAGCCGCGCCCCCGGCCTGGCAGCCATGCGCCCGCGCTACCGCAGGGCCAACTCCCTGGGCGCCATCCTGGCGCGGACGATCAAAACCCGAGAATGGGACACCCCCACCAAGATGGGGTCGATCATGGCGAAATGGCGCGACATCGTCGGACCGCAGGTCGCCGAACACGCTCGCATCGAGACCTTCGAAGGCCACCGCCTGGTCGTGCGCACCGACTCCACCGCCTGGGCCAAACAGCTCCAGCTGCTCCTACCCACCATCGAGCGGCGCATCGCCGAAGAGGTAGGATCAGGCGTCGTCGAGCAGGTCATCATCCGAGGACCCGTCGCCCCCTCGTGGCGCAAAGGCCCCTACGTCGTGCGCGGCCGAGGCCCGCGCGCCGACTACGGGTGACAGCGCCGGGAACGTCTGCGTCCAAATGTGTTTCTGACCGCGCGGTCTCTGATACGCTGTTCCGTTAGCCCACGCGTGAGGGCTTGTTAAGGAGACATCATGAGCAATCCATTCGCCAGGAACGAAGGAAGCACCCCGGGATTTGGCCAGCAGGGCGGATACCCCGGCGGAGCCCAGGGCGGATACCAGCAGGGATACGGCCAGCAGGGTGGGTACGCCCCCGGACAGTACCAGGGAGGATTCCCTCAGGGCGCACCCCAGCAGGCCTACGGCCAGTGGAACCCGCAGGGTGGCTACGGCGGGCAGGGTGGATTCCCCCAGGGCGCGCCCCAGCAGGGCAGCAAGTCCAAGACGCCGCTCATCATCGGCATCATCGCGGCTGTCGTCGTCATCGCGATCGTCGTCGGTGTCGTCATCTGGGCGATGTCGGGATCTGACTCCGACGACTCTTCGAACACCTCCACCCCGGCACCCGGCACCTCCGCACCGGCGAACCCGGGGAATGGCAGCGCAAACCCGGCAAATCCCGCCCCCGGCAACCCTCAGGCGCCGAACAACACCAACCCATCCGCAGCACCCACGCAGGGAAACGGAACGGGAGCCAACGGCTTGCTCAGCATGACCCCGCTGGGCGCTAACTGTCTCTACGAGATTACCGATATCTCGTACGGACCCAAGGCCGATAATAACGAGCAGACGCTCAAGATCACCTTCAAGGTCACGAACAAGGGTAATGCGTCGGAATACGGTGGCATGTACCCCCTTCCGTACCAGAACAACGATCAGCTCGGCACGCCTAACTTCTTCATGACTCAGAAGCCCGACGACTTCGAATACGTGCCCGGTATGGTCGATGTTCCGGCCGGGCAGTCGGTCGAATATGTCGTCTACCGGGTGATCGAGAACAAGAGGGACCCCATTGAGTTCCGCGACCCGAACTGGACCATCCTCCAGGGCCAGGGCAAGGATTACCAAAAGTGGACCTGGCAGCCGAAGTAATCCACTGATCAGGCGTCGCGCACGCATCCGCTCAGAGCTCTGTATCGGCGTCGTACGGAGCCTCCTGACGCGCGAATCGTTGATGCTGACGCGTGAGTGACGGGGCCGCCCTCCCAGCCGGGAGGGCGGCCCCGTGTGTCCCAGCCGCAACCACAATCGGCATGTGACTGATCACAGTCGACTTTTCGTTGGAATCACGCAGTTTGTAAAGTAACCCTGCGATCCTGTCAATCCCGGGAACAAGCGCCACTTTTGGTAGAATCTACAAGGTTAAACATCTATTTTCGCGCACTGCGAGGGGAGCCACGTGGCTGACAACGAGAAGAACGCCGAAGGCGAGCAGTCCTACGGCGCATCGGACATCACCGTCCTCGAGGGCCTGGAAGCCGTCCGCAAGCGCCCGGGCATGTACATCGGATCCACCGGCGAACGCGGCCTGCACCACCTGGTGTACGAGGTCGTCGACAACTCCGTGGACGAGGCCCTGGCCGGCTACGCCGACCACATCGAGGTCACGATCCAGGAAGACGGCGGCATCAAGGTCGTCGACAACGGTCGAGGCATCCCCGTCGACGAGCACCCCACCGAGCACAAGCCCACCGTCGAGGTCGTCATGACGATCCTGCACGCCGGCGGCAAGTTCGGGGGCGGCGGCTACGCCGTCTCCGGCGGTCTGCACGGCGTGGGCATCTCCGTGGTCAACGCCCTGTCCACCCGGGTGGACACCGAGGTCCGCCGTCAGGGCTTCGTGTGGCGCATGTCCTTCGCCGACGGTGGGCGCCCCATCACCGAGCTCGTCAAGGGCGAGGCCACCGACTCCACCGGCACCACCCAGACCTTCTACCCGGACCCGACCATTTTCGAGACGGTCGACTTCGACTACGAGACGCTGCGCCGTCGCTTCCAGCAGATGGCCTTCCTCAACAAGGGCCTGCGCATCACCCTGACCGACGAGCGCCTCGGTGTCCAGGACGCCGGCGACGAGATCGCCGGGGACGACTCGGCCCCCGACGCCCCCGAGGTCGGCTTCCGCACCGACTCCTACTGCTACGAGCACGGCCTGCGCGACTACGTCGCCTTCCTCAACAAGTCCAAGAAGGCCGAGCTCGTTCACCCCGAGATCATCGACTTCGAGGCCGAGCAGTCCCTGGGCGAGAACCACTCCATCAGCCTGGAGATCGCCATGCAGTGGACCAGCGCCTACTCCGAGTCGGTCCACACCTACGCCAACACGATCAACACCACCGAGGGCGGCACTCACGAGGAGGGCTTCCGCACGGCCCTGACCACCCTGGTCAACAAGTACGCCCGGGACAAGGGCCTGCTCAAGGAGCGCGACGACAACCTCACCGGTGACGACATCCGTGAGGGGCTGACCGCCGTCATCTCCGTCAAGCTCTCCGAGCCGCAGTTCGAGGGCCAGACCAAGACCAAGCTCGGCAACACCGAGGCGCGCACCTTCGTCCAGCAGACGGTCTACGCCCAGCTCGGCGACTGGCTGGACTCCCACCCCGGCGATGCCCGCGCCATCATCACCAAGGCCTCCCAGGCCGCCGCCGCGCGCCTGGCCGCCCGTAAGGCCCGCGAGGCCACCCGCCGCAAGGGCGTCCTGGAGTCGGCCTCCATGCCGGGCAAGCTGCGCGACTGCTCCTCGAAGAACGCCGCGGACTCCGAGATCTTCATCGTCGAGGGAGACTCCGCCGGTGGTTCCGCCGTCGGCGGCCGCGACCCCGAGCACCAGGCGATCATGCCGATCCGCGGCAAGATCCTCAACGTGGAGAAGGCGCGCCTGGACCGGGCCCTGTCCTCCGACACGATCCGCAGCCTCATCACTGCCTTCGGCACCGGAATCGGCGAGGACTTCGACATCGCCAAGCTGCGCTACGGCAAGATCGTCATCATGGCCGACGCCGACGTCGACGGCCAGCACATCGCCACCCTGCTGCTGACCCTCCTCTTCCGCTATATGCGACCCCTCATCGAGGGCGGCCACACCTTCATCGCCATGCCCCCGCTGTACCGCATCAAGTGGACCAACGCTGAGCACGAATTCGCATACTCCGACAAGGAACGCGACGAACTGCTCGCCGCCGGCGCCGCCGCGAACCGCCGCCTGCCCAAGGAAGGTGGCATCCAGCGCTACAAGGGTCTGGGCGAAATGAACGACCACGAACTGTGGGAGACCACCATGGATCCGGCCAGCCGAATCCTCAAGCAGGTCACCCTCGACGAGGCCGCAGACGCCGACGAGACCTTCACGATCCTCATGGGCGACGACGTCGACCGACGCCGCACGTTCATCCAGCGCAACGCCACCGACGTGCGCTTCCTCGACATCTGACATCACCCACGACCAGCCCAGCCCCGGCCTCGTACCGGGCGGGCCTGATCGAGCAGAAACAACGTAAGGAAAAACGTGAGCGACGAGCAGACAACTGACGCGCGGCACATCTCGGACACCGAGCGCATCCGCCAGGTCGACCTGCAAAAGGAGATGCAGCGCTCCTACCTCGACTACGCCATGAGCGTCATCGTCGGGCGCGCCCTGCCCGACGTGCGCGACGGCCTCAAGCCCGTCCACCGTCGCGTCCTGTACGCCATGTACGACGGCGGATACCGCCCCACCTCCTCGTTCTCCAAGTCCTCCCGCGTCGTCGGCGAGGTCATGGGTAACTACCACCCCCACGGCGATGCCGCGATCTACGACGCCCTCGCGCGCCTCGTGCAGCCCTGGTCGCTGCGCTACCCCCTCGTCGCCGGCCAGGGTAACTTCGGTACCCCCGGCAACCTGGGCCCCGCCGCACCTCGTTACACCGAGTGCAAGATGGCGCCCCTGGCCATGGAAATGGTCCGCGACATCGACGAAGAATGCGTCGATTTCCAGGACAACTACGACGGCCGCAACCAGGAACCCACCATCCTGCCCGCGCGCTTCCCGAACCTGCTGGCCAACGGCTCCGAAGGCATCGCCGTCGGCATGGCCACCCGCATCCCGCCGCACAACCTGCGTGAACTCGCGCGCGGCGTCGAATGGGCCCTCGAGCACCCCGACGCGTCCCGCGAAGAGCTCCTCGAAGCGCTCATCAAGCTGATCCCCGGACCCGACTTCCCCACCGGCGCCACCATCCTGGGCCACAAGGGCATCGAAGACGCCTACCGCACCGGCCGCGGCTCCATCACGCAGCGCGCCGTCGTCAACGTCGAGGAAATCCAGGGCCGCCAGTGCCTCGTCGTCACCGAGCTGCCCTACCAGGTCAACCCTGACAACCTGGCCGACAAGATCGCCCAGCTCGTGCGCGACGGCGCGATCAGCGGCATCGCCGACATCCGCGACGAGACCTCCGGCCGCACCGGCCAGCGCCTCGTCATCGTCCTCAAGCGCGACGCCGTCGCCAAGGTCGTCCTCAACAACCTCTACAAGCGCACCAGCCTGCAGGAGAACTTCTCCGCCAACATGCTCGCGCTCGTCGACGGCGTGCCCCGCACCCTGTCGATCGACGGCTTCATCCGCCACTGGATCAACCACCAGATCGACGTCATCGTGCGCCGCACGAAGTTCCGCCTGCGCAAGGCCCTCGAGCGCCTGCACATCCTCGAAGGCTACCTGAAGGCCCTCGACGCCCTCGACGAGGTCATCGCCCTCATCCGCCGCTCCCCCACGGTCGACGAGGCCCGCGCCGGCCTTATCGAGCTGCTCGACGTGGACGCCATCCAGGCCGACGCAATCCTGGCCCTCCAGCTGCGCCGCCTGGCCGCCCTCGAGCGCCAGAAGATCATGGACGAGCACGCCGAACTCAAGGCCCGCGTGGACGACCTCAACGACATCCTCGCCAAGCCCGAGCGTCAGCGCGCCATTATCTCCGCAGAACTCAGTGAAATCGTCGACAAGTTCGGCGACGAGCGCCGTACCCGCATCCTCCCCTTCGACGGGGAAATGTCGATGGAAGACCTCATCCCCGAAGAGGACGTCGTCGTCACCATCACCCGCGACGGCTTCGCCAAGCGCACCCGCACGGACAACTACCGCTCGCAGAAGCGCGGCGGCAAGGGCGTGCGCGGCACCCAGCTGCGCGGTGACGACGTGGTCGAACACTTCTTCGTCACCACCACGCACAACTGGCTGCTCTTCTTCACCAACCTCGGCCGCGTCTACCGCGCCAAGGCCTACGAGATCCCCGAAGGCGGTCGCGACGCCAAGGGCCAGCACGTCGCCAACCTGCTGGCCTTCCAGCCCGACGAGCACATCGCACAGGTCCTCGCGATCCGCACCTACGAGGACGCAGACTTCCTGGTCCTGGCCACCAAGCGCGGCCTCGTCAAGAAGACCCCGCTGAGCCTGTACAACTCGCCCCGCTCCGGCGGCATCATCGCCATCAACCTGCGCGAGGACGAGGACGGCAAGCCCGACGAGCTCGTCTCCGCCCAGACCATCATGGCCGACGAAGACCTCATCCTCGTCTCCCGCGACGGCCAGGCCGTGCGCTTCACCGCCACCGACGACCAGCTGCGCTCCATGGGCCGCTCCACGTCCGGCGTGCGTGGCATGAAGTTCCGCGGCGACGACGAGCTGCTCAGCATGGAGGTCCCGCGCGAGAACACCGACCTGCTGATCGTCACCGAATCCGGCTACGCCAAGCGCACCCCCGTCGAGGAATACCCGACCAAGTCGCGCGGCACCCTCGGCGTGCGCGTCGGCAAGCTCGTCGACGAACGCGGCGGCCTCGTCGGCGCCCTCGTCGTGCGACCCGATGAGGACGTCATGGTCATCACCGAGTCCGGCAAGCTCGTCCAGGTCAACGCCTCCGACGTGCGACCCACCGCCCGCAACACCATGGGCGTCATCTTCGCCCGCCCGGACGACGGCGACCGCATCATCGCGATCACCCGCAACTCCGACTCGGGCGACGAGGACGAGACCGACGAGTCCGAGAACACCGAGTCTATGGAAGGGACCGACGCCCCCGCGGACGAGGCTTCGGCCCCCGCAGGTGGCGACGACACCGCAGACGCTGACAAGTGACGCATGATCACGGGACGAGGCCCCCGCCTCGTCCCGTGATCAATCTGCCAAAGCGGCGCGGAACCAGCGCCGGTGCCAGGCGATGCGGTAGCCTGGCAGGTAGGAAGTGCGACCTGGAAGGAAACCCATGAGCGACCACGTCTCGAGCACCCGCAGCGACGCTCCCCGCCGAGTTGACCTGGCCATCGCGCGCATCGACGCGTGGACCGTCATGAAGGTGGCGTTCCTGCTGTCCGTCGCCCTGGGTATCGCAATGGTCGTCGCCACGATCGTCCTGTGGCTCATGGTCGACGCCATGCACGTCTTCAGCCAGCTTGAGGAATTCCTCAAGGCCATGGGCGCCGGCCGCTACGCGGACCTCCTGGACTATGCTCGCCTGCCGCGGGTCATCTCCTACGCGACCATCGTCGCGGTCATCAACGTCGTTCTGCTCACCGCCCTGTCGACGCTGGGAGCCATGCTCTACAACGTCGTCGCCTCGCTGGTGGGTGGTGTCAAGGTGTCCCTCATGGATGAGTGAGGGCACTCGCGCAAGGGGTCGGCTGATGCAGGCCCCTTTTGCTATGCCCTGCGTCGGTTATCGCGCTGCTTGTAGCCCCGCCTGATCTCCGGCCGCCGCGTGGCCTGCCCGCCCGCTTGGCCGGGCTACGTTGTGCGCCCGTGGGCGGCGGCCCGCCCGCGAGTCGTCCGCGCTACGTGTTGATGCTTGTGGCGCCGCTGGTGTTCCGGGCGCCGTCGGGCCCGGCCGCCCGCGAGGCTAGGCGGCCTCACTTCGTTCGGCGCCGCGCCTCGAAGCCCGCCCGTGCCCTCCGGTCCCTCCGGCGCCCTCCACACCAGTGGGGCTGGGTCGTTGATCGGTGGCTCGGCGCGTCGGTTCGAAGCCCGGCCAGGCCCCGCAGACCCCGCGGCGGCCTCCAATCGGGCGGGGCTTGGGGCGCGTGTGCTTGCTCTGGCCTCGCCGCCGCCCACCGGCACCGCGTCTCGAAGCCCGCCCTGGTGTTGCCATCGCTCACAGTCGCCCGCTGTCGGCACTGCTTGGCCTCACCTGACGCGTGTGCTTCGCCTCCCTCCATGCCAGGTCATTGATGTCGCACGTAATTCCCCTGCGACTGTTTCAGGATTTGAATTGTGATCGTTGTTATTTCAATGTTTCTGCGTGTTGTTGTGGGGGCGGTCCGTTCGAATTACGTGCGATTTTTCTAGGAGTGGGTTTGAAGCTACGTGTGGGTGTTGCAGATCCTTCGCGTGAAACCGGTTTGCCTGTGCTTGTGTCTGCTTGCGTGGGATTGAAACCGGCGTCGCCTTTGCGCGCTCGTACGTGGCTGGGGTTGAAACCGCCATCACCTTTGCGGGTGAGATACGGGTATTTTTGGTGCGTTTTTTGGTCGCAGTGGTGATGGTGGTTTCAACAGTTGCTGTTCAGGGGCGCGCAGTGGTGACGGCGGTTTCATGCCGGCCTGCATCAGTGGCTGCAGTGGTGTCATTATTTGCAAAGTCGCCACGGGTGGCGTCCTGCGTGTGAAGAAGTTCGCCCAGCACGGCCTGATCGTGGGTGTGAGCGTGAAAAAGTTCGCCCTGCGCGCTCGAAATACCCCAAATTTGATGTTTTTGAGGTTGCTGGGCGAACTTTGTCACGGGTTGAGTGGGGGAGAGGGCGTGCCGGGCGAATTATGTCGCGCATGCCGGCCCGCCACCATAGTTTGCGGTGCCTCCGGCACCCTCCACATCGGCGTCGGTGGGGGTTTTGCAGCATGAGGAGCTGGCTGTCGGCGTGTCAGTAGCGTGTTGGGGTTCTCATGACGTCATTTCCCCATGTGGCAGCAGTGAGGTCACGGTTCGATGGCAAAGTGCAGACCACCTTGATGAACAACGCTGACAACGGGCTGTTATGGGCGAGGCGGTCTACGTTTTGGGCACACCAGTGATTCGGTTTCAGTGGTTCCTTGTTGGGGGCGAGCAGTGGTGTTGTTGGTTTCAATCTCGCCACGTTATCGCGCAGTGGGCCTGGGGGCTGGGTCCATCTACTGGCGACCTTAACCCACCGATGCGCAGCTAAACCCACCTAGTGGCAGCTGGGCGCAGCCGCCTACGCTCCACCGGGTGGGTTAACGTGCGTGGAGGTGGGTCTGTGGTGCCACCAGCGGGGCTGGTTTCGTTAGTTGCTACCAATCTGCGTTGGGCGCACGCGCAAAATGGCGGCGAGCAGGCGCGCGAGAGCCGCACCCGAACGCGAGGGCGGGCGCTGGTCGCGCCGCAGGGCAGTGCCCTCCGTGGCCCACGCATACGGGTTGTGGCTGAGTGGCCCCGGCCATCTCGACGCAACGACGGTGGCCGGCGCGGGCAAGGGGAGCAGCGGACTCACCCAGGATCCCGCCGTCACGTAGATGTGCATCAGCCCGTCGATGCTCGCGAAAAATCCACCGTCAACGACCGGCGCTGGAAAACCCACGGGATCAAACGCATAGACGTGCGCGAGTGCCGGGGGAGTGGAGGCGGCCGCCGCGTACAGCGCGAGATTCGCACCCTTTGAATGGCCGACCACGGTGAGTGGCCCATCGGCCCGCGCCGCCGCAAACGCCAGGTAGTTGGCGGCCCACAGCTGCGAATCCGTCGGGAAATCAAGGCCGAAGCGGGCATCCTCCGCCCACCCGACCGCGCTTTCATCCGTCCCGCGCAAGACCACGTAGGTCGCCCCGGCCTCGTCGACGAAGGTGACGGCGCCGAACTGAGCAAGCGGCCGCGACGTCAGCCGCGTGACCGCATCGCGCACGCGCAGACCCCCGAAGCGCGCGCTCGCACCGGCGGACTCGAGGAGGGGACGATCGGCGTGGGACGCCAACGAATAGCGATACAGAGACGGGATTGACGAGGCCTGGGCGACTTCTCGGAGCAGGCAACCGCGCGGGGAACGAGGCCCGGGCAGCGCGTGAAAATCCACGTAGACCAGGCAGGTCAGGGCGAGGGCGTCGGCGGGGGAGAGGTCCGCCTGAAGTGGCGAGTGAGCCTGGCGAACGTAGTCAAGGATCGTTGCCACGACGCACTCATTCCCTCCTGTGAGAGCGGCGAAAACTCGTCGTGTTCGACGTCACGAACTCTCGATTTTGCCGGATGGCCCTGTGCTGTGTACTATATCCGAGTGCCCGAAAGGGTGCCGGTTGGGCCTATAGCTCAGTAGGTTAGAGCGCAGTCCTGATAAGACTGAGGTCGGTGGTTCGAGCCCACCTAGGCCCACCATCCGCAGGCGAGCGAAAGCGGAGGATCATCATGAAGAAATGGGTCACTTGTTGTGTGGCTGTCGGATCCGTCGTGGCCGTCGGCATCGCCGTCCGACAAATTCTCGTTGATCTTTCCGATAACGCTGACCTGTGGACGTCCGTCACGGACGCCGTGGAGGACTGAGTTCCTCCAACGGGGCTATGGCGCAATTGGTAGCGCACCTGCTTTGCAAGCAGGGGGTTACGGGTTCGAGTCCCGTTAGCTCCACCCCACGCACAAGGCTCGAATCCTTGCCATCTTGGATGGTTTCGGTTCGGGCCTTTTTGCTGTCTTAGGCCCGGCCCGGGCAAGGGCGTTGGTGAGGTGGCTCTGGCGTTGGCGTCATCCCGAGGACACTCACCTCAACCACGTTGAGGCTTGACATGGGAGCCGGATAACCCGCGTACTTGCTCGTAAGCGGCGAGCGCCTCGCGTCGCGACTCGGCCAGGTCGACGACGGGCACGACAGGCCGAGCGAGTCCCTCCGGGATCCAGCGCCTGACATAGCGGCTGCGCGGATCGAAGCGGGTGCGCTGGAGGTCAGGGTTGAAGACGCGGAAGTAGGGCGCAGCGTCTGCGCCGCAGCCGGCCACCCACTGCCACGAGACAGGATTGTTGGCCTCGTCTGCGTCCACGAGAGTCTCCCAGAACCACTGCTCGCCGTCTTGCCAGGGCTGGAGCATGTTCTTGGTGAACAGCGATGCCGCGACCATGCGCACCCGGTTGTGCATCCAGCCTGTCTGCCATAGTTGCCGCATTCCAGCGTCGACGAGGTCGATGCCGGTGCGGCCCTGTCGCCAGGCCCGCGCCAGGTGGTCGTCGGGATAGTAGGGGAATTCCGCGAAAGCTGGACGCATGGGGGTGTCCTCTAGATGTTCGCGGTGGTGGAGCAGGTGCCAGCTGAACTCGCGCCAGTAGAGTTGCCTGGTCCAAGCGACGATATCCTCGCCCGAGGCCGTGCTGGTACGGGCTGCGGCCACGGCTTGGCGCGGCGATAGTTCCCCGCACCGCAACCTCGGCGAGATTCTACTGGTGGATGTTTCCTCCCCGGGCAGGTCACGGCGTGTGGCATAGCCGGGCAACCAGCTGTCGATGGCGTCCAGTTGCTGCCGGGCTGCCAATTCACCGGGCTCCCAGTGCTGTGCGAGAGTCTCTTCCCACCAGGCGGGGCCCTCGTCGAGCAAGCCAATGTCCTCTAAGTTCTGCAGGACACCGTCCTCCCGCAACGTGGCGAGGGCTGTGTCCGCACCGCCCCGCTCGCCGATCGGTGAGGGCTCGGGCAGGAGGGGACCGAGGGGCAGGTCGGCTACGGCGTGGCTGAACGGTGTGAAAACTTGGTAGTGGGAGCCGTTGACCGTCTGCATCAGCCACGGTTCGGCGAGAAGGCTGCCGGGGTGGCTGTGTACCTTGGTGCGGGATTTCAACTCTTGCTTGATGGCAGCGTCCAATCGGCAGGCTGCCGGGGCGTAGCGTCGTGTCCAGTGAACGACGGTAGGTTGCAAGGCGTCCACGACTTGGCGCATGACGTTCGCGGCGTCACCCCGGGCGAAGACGAGTGGAATGCCAAGGTCAGCAAGCCGCGGTGCCAGCTGTTGCAGGCTGCGGTGGTACCACCACCGGGTGGCCGCACCGAGCGGGCGTGGGCCGTGCCGATTGTTGTCCTCATCGGTCCTGCGGGTTTCGTGGATCCACAGTGCCACCACGGGTCCATCTGCTGCTGAGCAGGCGGCTGTCAGCGCCGGGTGGTCAGCTAGACGGAGGTCGTCGCGAAGCCAGATCAGTGTTGTCATGGAGGATCCTTGGGAGGGTTCAATGCAGGAATTGGCCGGTGATCGTGTCGGCGAAGGCTGTGAGGGGCATCGGCTGCTGCTCCCGATCAAGGAAGTGGTCCACCCAAACCCGGGCGTAGAGTGCTGTGGTCATGCACGTTATCGTCGCTGGTCATCGTACTTGATAGGCGACTGGCGCCACAAGACACGTCGGCCCTCTGGTGATGGAGTGCCTGCTGTACGAGGGCTGGTCGATTCGGGTGCTGGTCCGCGACGCGTCGAAGCTGGAGGCCTCTGTCCGGCAGCGCGTTGAGGTGGTCGAGGGCGAGGCTGAGTCACAAGATGCGCTCCCGAGTTACAGGTGTGGTAGCTTGGATCAACTTTGGTCTCGACGATGGCACCATGAGGATGGTCCTGAGTTCCATAGCACAACAGAGAGGGGACCCCTGATGACCGTCGTGCCCGTTGCGCTTGTTGCTGGCGGTTCGCGTGGCCTCGGACTGGAGATTGCTCGGCAGCTTCATCGACGTGGCCATCACGTCGCCCTGTGCGCCCGTGACGACGCTGCTCTACAGCGTGCAGCGTCCGAGTTCAAGGAACGTGTATCCATCCATGTCATGGACGTCACTGACCGCGAGGGCGTGCAGCGCGTGGTCAACGAGATTTCGAATGGCTATGGCCCCATCGAGGTGGCGATTCACGTGGCTGGCATCATTCAGGTAGGGCCTGCCGCAGACGTAGAATTGGAGCACTTCGATCAAGCGCTTGACATCATGGCCAAGGGGCCCATCAACGTGGTGTGGAGCGTTCTTCCGTCGATGCGGGAGCATCGTCGTGGACACATCGGCGTGGTCGCCTCCGTGGGCGGTGTCGTGAGCCCGCCTCATCTCCTGCCATACTCCACAGCTAAGTTCGCAGCTCTGGGCTTCACTGACGGGCTGGCCGCTGAGTTGGTGGGCACCGGTGTGACGGCGACGAGCATCGTTCCCGGACTCATGCGCACCGGTTCCCACGACCAGGCCGCCTTTATCGGCAACGCCACTGCCGAACACAATTGGTTTAGCGTGGCAGCCTCAGCGCCTTTGATCTCGGCTAACTCCACGCGGGCCGCTCGGCGCATGGTCGATGGTGTCTTGGCGGGGAAGCCTTTGGTGACTATCACTCCGCTGGCGTGGATGGCGTATCGGGTGCGCGGCCTCATGCCGGGCACTACGACCCGGGTGATGGGGATCGCCAACAGGTTTCTGCCCAGGGCGACGGGAAATACGATGCCAGTCAAGGGATCGAAGCTTAGCGTGTCACCCGTCGTGCGCAGACTCACCCACTGGGGCCGGCGCGCGGCCGCACGCAACAACGAGGTGTGAGCGACAATCAGGTCGACCACCCCGCTGACATCACAGACACCAGCCGGCACACTCAACGCGAGATCATGGTGCGCTCGGCAGTGCGGGTGGTGAGCAAACAGACTCGCGATGAGAGTCCACAACGCAGGGTTCTAGAGACCGCTTCGATATCCGAGAGACCCATCGCGACCAGCACGAACACACGGTTTGCGGGCTCTTCAGAGTTGAGTGTGGGTGGAGGCGTCTAGGCCTCCTGCGATGAGGAGCATTCGGAGTTGGTAGTTGGTGGGGTTGCGGTAGCCTCTGGTGATTCGTCTGCCTCGTTCGATGATTCCGTTGATGGCTTCCGTGGGGCCGTTGCTGGCTCCGCCAGTATCGCAGTAGGCCAAGAATGCGTCCTTCCACTTGCGCAGGGTTCGGCCCAGTCGGGCGATGTTGGGGATGGGACACATTGGTAGGCTCTCGACGAGGTGTGTGGCCAGGCGTCTGCCTTGGGCGGGTGTGTTTTGATGGAAGACGTCTCGCACGTGCTGGACGCAGCGGTAGGCGACTTCGACACTGATATGTGCCTCATCTGCCGTGAAGGCTGTGCGGAGTCGTTCCTGCTTGGCGTGGGTGAGCCTGCGTGCGTGAGGCTCGCAAGAGATTGGGGATCTGATAAAGGGGATCACCCACACTCAACTCGGAAGAGCCGCCAACACCGCTGTCCTGGGTGAAGGCCAGCGGCTGCTGATCAATGATCCAACTCGGTTCGACGGCGTGCGCATCAGCGGCGTGGATGAACACGTGTGGCGCCACACCCCGCACCAGGACAGGTACGTCACCGTTATCTTGGACGTGACGCCCATCCGCGATCGCAGCGGCCCCTCCCGGCTCCTGGACATGGTCCCAGGCCGCTCCAAGCAGGTCTTCAAAACCTGGCTGGCCGCCCAGCCCGATACGTGGCGTGAGCACATTGAGATCGTCGCGATGGATGGTTGTTGCGTCCCGGGTATTGTGGAGAGTGTCTTAGGCCGGATTGGAGGTTTGGGATGTCTGGTCAGCGTAAGTACTCGTTGGAGTTGCGTGAGCGTGCGACGCGTATGGCGTTGGAGGCTCGTGCTGATCCTACTAGCCGCAAGGGTGCTATCAAGCGTGTTGGCGGCCAGTTGGGGGTCAATCCTGAGGCGTTGCGTAACTGGGTGCGTGCCGTGGAGCAGGGCGGACGCCAGATTCGATGAACGGTTGTCCTTGAAATGCTGAACTTTGAGCAGATTGTCGTAATTAGTGTGCCAGTGGAATATAAGTGGCATATTTCGTCTTGCTCTGCCCTGATTAGTGTTTTATAGTGCTGTTTCCTAGTTTTCCGTTGCAATTTGTACGATACTGTAGATATTGGTTCCTCTTCGAGCCCTCGGTGCATGGTGGCCAGGAACTGTAGCAGCGGCTCGACTTCTTTCGTATGGAACTCACTGAGGGCCACCGCCGACCCGCAACCAACCAACCGGTTGCGGGTCTTGTTGTATGCCGCGACCAGGATCGCGGTGCGCCCACGGTACGGCCGCGCCCGAGCGGTCAGATGTCCAGCACCTCAACGGCAGAGACCTTGAGGGCAGCTTCGACTCGCTGGGCGAGGAGCGAATCCGCCTGCGAGAGGCGCTCAACGTCCGGATAGACGCTCAGGGTCTTATCTCCGACAACCCAGAAGTCACGACTCCACGTCTTGGGGTCGGACCACATATCCTCCTGGTTGGACCATTCCGGCAGCGTCCTGTGAACCTTCGTTGCCACCGCCAGCTGGCCTTTGGCCGTGAGGTAGACCGTGTCGATGCGCGTCCCCTTGGGATCGGGTCGCCTCAGGTGCACCACGCGCCGACCAGCGAACGTGACGCGGCGATCCACGCCATCCGTCGACAGCTTGAGTTCGATCTCCTGAAAGCCGTCGGTGAGGCGGTGGTGCTTGTTCACGTAGTCGCGAAGAGCCTCGACGATGGCAGCCGACAGGCTTCCCGCGATTGTTCCCGCCTCGGAAAAGAGGCTCACGTCGCTGTCTGAAACGTACACGTTACGCGTAGGCATGTACATAACTATACACATACTGACGCGAGTGTCAAGAGCCGACGAATGACCAACCGACCGGTCACTGTGGGTCACCCGCACGCCATGCTGGGTGCGCGTACAGGATCGAGGGGGAAGAGCCTACGCCGCGGTATTTGTGCACAATCTTGTCCACAGTTGTGTATAAACCGTGTGGAAGTTTGTTTGTTGAACAACTGCAAGCGTGTGAAAACTGACCCGCAGTGGCAAAACTACGAAGCGCATGACGCGGCAACTACTCCGTTATCGGACCGGGCAACGGTACCTACGCTGTCGCATTCGGCACCAATATCCCGGGCGTGGCTCTCGCGGGGCCCAACGGGATGCAGCGCACGCAGAAGCGCCCGGGGCCATGGCCCCGGGCGCTCCCGGCAACAATTGAGTTCCGATAACTAGCGGAACAACTTCAGGGCGTTTGGTCCAATCATGAACGGTGCAAGAATCATCGAGGATCCCAGACCCACGCTAAAGCCGGCGATCACGTCGGTGACCCAGTGGACGCCCAGGTACAGGCGCGTCACGCAAATAAACACGATGAGCGCCAGCGCCGCGGCCCATAGCAGGTAGCGGAGGCGTCGACCGACGCGTGTCGTCGTCAGAACCAGGGCGAGCGACACGAACAGCGCGGTCACGGCCGTTGCGTGACCCGACGGGAAGGAGTAGCCGTCCTCGGTAATCAGGCGCAGCGCCTCGTCGGGACGAGGACGCTCGTAGACGTGCTTAATGATGAAGCTGTTCGTGGTGGACAAGGCCACCGACCCCAGGATGTACAGGGCATGCATGGCCTTCTTCAGGAACCACCACACGGCAGCCGCAATGATCAGCGCCAGGAGCACCGCACGCTTGGGATCGAAGACCCACGACGCGCCCGCCATTAACGTGTTGATCGCGGGCGAGCGCGACGCGACGAAGTCAGACCAGACCGTGGTGTCGATCGGCAGGGGACTCGTAATGAATCCGCCGGCAACGGCGACCGCAGCGACGAGGAGGACCCCGACGATGACGGAGGGTGAGGTAAGTCGACGAGCAATCATAGTGAAATCCTACCGTAGTGTCAGTCGTTGGCGCCGTACTCGTACATCCAGCGCCCGGCCCGGCGTGAGAAGCGCGAATGCTCCCGCATCTGCCCGGATTCGCCAGTCGATGTGTCCCGCCACGAGGCCACAAACGTCACCGTGCCCTCCTCGTCGGAAGGACCCCCGGCCTCGGCCCCCAGGATCTGCAGACCCGTCCACTGCGTCCCCTCCACCCAGTACGGGGGAGCGGGGCGCGTGCGCGGGTGCCACGTGCGGAACAGGTAGTCCTCGTCGCGCAGCGCAAACGCCGTGTAGCGCGAACGCATGAGCGCCTCGGCGGTTGGAGCCACCTCGCCGTCCAGGTAGCGCCCGCAGCACTGCGCCAGCAACGCCCCCGACCCGCACGGGCAGGTACGAGGCCGGGGCACGCCAGCGCTCGCAGCGCCGGGAGCAGCGGGGGAGGAGGTCACGCCTGGTCGCCCAGGGAGGCCAGCCAGCGCTCCGCATCCAGGGCCGCACGGCAGCCGGAGCCGGCCGCCGTGATGGCCTGGCGGTACGTGTGGTCCACGGCGTCACCGCAGGCGAAGACGCCCGCGACGGACGTGCGCGTCGACGGTTCGTCGACCGTGATGTAGCCGGCCTCGTCGAGGGCAACCTGGCCGCGCAGGAAGCCCGTGCGGGGCAGGTGACCGATCGCGACGAACACGCCGTCCACGGCGATCTCGCGCGTGGAGCCATCCACCGTGGAGGCCAGGCGCAGGCCGGTCACGGCCTCGTCGCCCAGGACCTCGTCGACGGTCGCGTTCCACTCGAAGGAGATCTTCGGGTTGTTCAGGGCGCGCTCGGCCATGACGCGCGAGGCGCGCAGGGCGTCGCGGCGGTGCACGACAACGACCTCGGACGCGAAGTTCGTCAGGAAGGTGGCCTCCTCCATCGCGGAGTCGCCGCCACCAATGACGGCCAGGCGACGATCCTTGAAGAAGAAGCCATCGCAGGTCGCGCAGTAGGAAACGCCGCGGCCGGAGAACTCGTCCTCGCCGGGCACGTTCATGTGACGGTACTCCGAGCCGGTCGCCAGGATAACGGCGCGCGCGTAGAAGACCTCGTCCTCGGTCGCCACGGCCTTCACGTCGCCCTCGAGGTTGACGGCGACGACGTCCTCGTAGCGAACGTCCGCGCCGAACTTCTCGGCCTGCTCGCGCATGTTGTCCATGAGCTCGGGGCCCTGAATGCCCTCCGGGAAACCGGGGAAGTTCTCGACCTCGGTCGTGTTCATCAGCGCGCCACCCGCGGCCAGCTGACCGGCCAGCACGATGGGGGTGAGGCCGGCGCGGGCCGTGTAGACCGCAGCCGTGTAGCCGGCCGGACCCGAGCCGACGATGACGACGTCGTGGACGGTGGCGCCCTCGGGCACCTCGGCCGACGGGATCTGCACCTCGGCGGTCTCAGCGGTGGTATCGGTGGATTCGGCCGTCACCAGGCCAGGAATCGTCACGAAAGACATACGTACCCTCCTTCAGGGTTACTGAACTGTAAGTTCGGAGATCCACGCCCAGTTGCGTCCGTCCTGGCCCTTGGGCATGGAGCGGAACTGCAGCGCGATCGAGTCGGTGTCGACGGCCGCGGGCAGCTGAATCGTCGTCGATGGAGACAACGCCGACATGGCCAGCTCTGTTCCGCCGCGCGGGTTCGCCGGGTCCGTGACGTTACGCACGACGACCTCACCGCCGGACGTCGCCGGATCCATGGTGAGCGTCACCGAGGACACGGTGGCCTTCTGCTGGAGCTTCACGACGATCGTCACGGAAGTCTCGTCGCGGAACTGGTTGTTGTCGAACCAGCGCGAGGACCAGGATGTCGCCGGGTTTGAGTCGATCATGTTGATCGCACGGTCCGGGTGGTCGCCGTCGTCATTGTTCCACGATAGGACCTGCACGGAGGAGATCACGGGGGTCGTGGTCGGAGCCGGCGGGGGCGTCGTGGTGAGCGCGGGGCTGGGCTCCTCGTTGGACTGCTGATGGGAGACGCCGGCGCGCAGGGACTGGGTCAGATCCAGGTCGGTGACCGGTCGGGTGGCCATCCACGGACCCCAGATCGCGCCAAAGAGCACCAGGACGACACCGAAGATCAGCGCGGGCTTCGTCGGGTCGACGAGCGTGCCGGAGCGCTTGGAGGAGCCCTCCTCGTTCGACGAGGCCGGGGCGTCCTGCACGGGAGCGGCAGGTATCGGGGGGACGGGGTCCATGACCTCGGTGGCATCCTCGACCGGGGGAGCGGGCACCGCCTCGGATGCCTGCACGCGCGGAATCTGATGCGTCGAGGGGCCGTCCATCAGGGGAGCGGGATGGGGGTAGTCCTCGGGATTGACCTCAGCGTCGCGCTCGTATCCGCTGGCGGCGGGGGCCGGCGGCGGGGGAGCGAGGGGGAACCCGGGGGCCTCGACCTGCGCGGCCTCCACCTCATCCGTCACGGGCTCGATGCCGTACTCCGCGAGGGACTCGGGAATTGCCTGTGCCTTCGCGGCCTCCGTGGCCTCGGCGATGTCGTCGACGATGGGCGCGGCCACGGCCTCGGCGACCAGCGGGTTTTCGACGGGTGCCTGTGTCGCGGGGCCGAGGGTCGGGACCTCGGCGGGCGCGGGGGCCGGTGGTATGTCGACGAGCTCCTCGGCCGTATTGTCGGCCAGTTCTTCAGCCTCATCGGCTGCGGGGGGCGCGGGAGGCGTCGGGGGCGCGGGGATCGGCGAGGTGGAGAGCACCTCGTCAAACGACGGCAGCTTCTCGTCGTCGCCGCTGCGTTCGGGCGTGGGAGCCATCGGTTCCTCCGTCTCGTCGGGTGTGTGTCCCGTCATTATCTCAGCTGGTGCGGGGGTGGGCGTGGAGGACGCTGCCAGGATGTTCACCACAGCACCCGGAACGCGCAGGCGGGTGAGCAGCGGGCGCATCATGACGGCGGATTCGCCGGGCGCAGCGAAGCGCAGGACCAGGAGGTACACGAGGCCGGTCAGCGCGGACACGAGTGAGAGCTTCACGCCAGCCAGTGCCATGCGGCCCAGCGTCGACGAAATCTCGGTGTGGATGCCCATGAGCCACAGGAGGCCGAAGCTCACGAGGCCAGCGATGATCGCCGCGGCCAGGTAGGACGCGTAAGAGCGCAGCAGGCCCGCGCGGTCGACGTAGCGGTTCTCGCGCGAGACCCACACGACCGCGATAATGCCCTGGGTCAGGCGGCACACGGTCTCGCCGAGTGCGGCTGCGACGACCCACCAGCGGGCGCCGGTCAGGGCGTACATCGACCAGCCGACGATCACCTGGAGGATCGTGGGACCAATGCCCATGAGGAAGACGGGCTTGACGTCCTCGTAGGCGAAGAAGACGCGCTGGCTCATGAGGACCATGCCGGTCGAGGCGACGCCGGGCATGAGCGAGGCGAGGACGAGGGCGTAGCCGGTCACGGCCTCGGGATCCCCGCCCTTGGCCGCCATCGCGATCTCCATCATGGGGACGGAACCGGCTATCAGCATGGCTGCGGCGACGAGGGTCAGCGACGTAATAGTGCGCACGCCCAGGTGGTAGTTGTCGGCCACCGCGCGGTCGTCGCCGTCAGCAACGGCACCGGCCATGCGGGTGAAGATCGCGGTCGTCAGCGACACCGTGATGAGCGACTGGGGAACCATGAAGATCATGAACGCCGTCGAGTAGGCGAGAATGCCGACGACGCCGCCCTGAGCGCCGTTGCGACCGATGAAACCGTCGGCCATGGCAGCGAGGTTGTTCGTGGACAGGACGCCGACCTGGGACACGCTCAGGGTTGCGAACGTCCATCCGGCCACGCGCGGCATTGACCCGAAAGAGGTTCCGCGGAAGTGGAAGTCCGGCTTGAAGGAGACTCCCGCCCGGCGCATCGGCCACAGCAGGCACAGGGCCTGGCAGATGACGCCGAGGGTCGCGGATCCGGCGAGGACCCAGAACTGTGCGCCCGTCAGATCGCCCGCGGGAATGCCGCCGTCCGGTGCGCCGCCCCAGATGGCGAGGAAAGCGCCGAGGCCCGCGATGCCTACGACGTTGTTGACGACAGGCGCCCACATGTAGGGCCCGAAGATCTCGCGCGCGTTGAGTAGCTCACCGAGCAGGTTATACAGGCCGTAGAAGAAGAGCTGCGGCAGACATAGGAGGGCAAAGAGAATCGCGAGGTTGCGAATGTCCTCGGTGTAGCCGGCCGCTGTGATCATCACCAGGACGGGGGCGAGGACCATCGTCGCGAAGGTGACGAGGAAGAGCAGGGTTCCCGCGAGGGTCAGCAGGCGGTTGACGTAGGTGTCACCGTCGTGGCGGCGCTTGATGGCGCCGACGATCTGCGGGACCAGGACGGCGTCGAAGATGCCGGAGGCCAGCAGGTTGAAGACCGTGTTGGGCAGCGTGTTCGCGGTCTGGAAGGCGGCGCCGACACCGCCGGCCGTCGCGCCGACCGCGGCGATAAGCATCGCGTTGCGCACGAAGCCGAGGATGCGCGACACCATGGTGCCCGACGCCATGAGCGCCGATGCCATCAGGATCGATCGGCGAGGCGTGTTCGAGCTCATGGGGTCTCCTTCGTCGTTGCTGTCTCGGTTTCAGTGGTGATGTCTGTCGTGTCAGCGTCGCCGGATGCAGCCTGCGCCTTGCGTGCGGCCCTCTTGCGTAGCGAACGCGTGATGCCGGCCAGGAAGAGCAGGCCGAAGAGTGAGGCGATGACGGCTGTGATCGCATCCTCCCACCCGGCGCGCATGCGCACGGTCACGGTCTGGGAGTCGTCGAGGACAACGCCGTTGGGCGTGGTGACCTTGTACGTGACCTCGATGTCGCCACTGCCGATTGCACCCACGGGCACCTCGACCGTCGTCGCGCCCTGCGCGGCGAGCGTCTGGGATTGAGCGGGGATGGCGCGCAGACGCGGGTCGTCGGGCACGAGGGTCACGTCGACGCGCACCGGCCAGGGCAAGTTATTGCGTACGAGGACGGGGAAGTTCGCGGACTTGTTAATGAGGTTGATGGCCGAGGAGGGCTCGACGGTCACGGCGGAGAGCATCGTCGTGACCTGCGAGGTGACGGCAGTCGCCGCGTCGAGCTGCTCGGAGGGGGTGAGCTGCGCGGACAGGGCCGGGAGAATCTGGGGGGTGACCGAGGCATACACCGCGTCGGGGTCGTCCGTCGCGTTCGCAAGCGGTGTGAGCATGGTCAGGGACGAGGCCATGGCCGAGATCGCGGTCTCCGTGTCGGTAGCGAGAACACCGGCCCCGACGGTCTGGCGGTCGACGTCGGTGGGTTCACTGGCGGCCATCTCGCTGAAGGACATGGCGCTCACCCAGCGGGGTGAGAACAGCGCCTTCGTGCGACTGGTGAGCCGCTCGTTGATGACGGTTCCGCGCTGGGCCGCAGCGAAAATGGTGCGCGAGGAGGCGGGGCGCTCGCGGGTGATGATCGCGGTGATTGCGGTGAGGGCCTGTTCGGCGTCGAGTTCGTCGCCGCCGGACGCGTTCCACGACAGGAGCGCCGCGATGTCGCTCTGCTGGGCGAGGGTGCGCGCGCCCGTCCCATCCGTCGAGGTCTCGCCGGTGGCAGGGTTGACGTTGACGCGCGCGTAGGAGGTGAAGGGAACGTCCTCGGCAGGGGTCAGGGCGCCCACCGGGGCGATTGTGATCTGGTTCGAGGAGGAGAATCCGGACAGGAACGACGTGCCGAAGGTCGTGTCCGCAGGCCAGGCGACGTTACGCAGGATCGAGGGCCCGGAGTCGGGCGAGAAGGTCGTCGTGGCGGACTGGCCGGCGGTACTCGTGGATGCGCTCGGCGAGGGCGTGGCCTCGGGTGTCCCGGAAGGGGAGGGGGTGGCCGAGGCCGAGGGGCTCGGGCTGGCCGGAGAGTTGGCGGGTGCGACCCACCCGGCCTTGCGCAGCGTGTCGGGGAAGTCGGCCATCGAGCGCGAGGCGCGGTCCCAGAAGCCGGTGTTGCCCGACAGCGACAGGGCACCGAGGTCGGCGTCTCCCTCGGGTAGGGCGATGATCTCGGTCGCGTTCGACAGGAGCGCCGCGACGAAGGCCTCGGACTGGAGGTCACGCGCGCGCTGCGCCGGGTCCGTGGCCGTGGGGGCGGGCGTCGGGGTGGGGGACGCGCTCGGCGAGGCCGTGGGGGCGTCGGACTGACCCGATTCCGCGTCGGACTGGCCGGACTGGGCAGGGTCAGATCCGGATTGGCCAGCGTCGGCCGAGGGGGAAGTCGAAGGGGAAGCCGAGGGGGTCGGTGTGGCCGTGGGCTGCGGGCCGCGCGGGATCAGCAGCGGGTCGACGGCCAGGGTGACGCCGCTGGCGGAGGCGAGGCTGAGGACCGCCGAGCGTTCACCCTGGTCCTGGGTGGTGCTCGTCGAGGTCCAGGGGATCACGGTGCTCACGCGCGAGGCGGAGACCTGCGCGCCCGAGTCCCACACGATGATCGATCGGTCCTTGCCCGAGTATTCGCCGGAGGTCGCAGTCACGGTTGTGACGCGCGGGCCCCACTCCTCGGCGTCGGTGAGGGGCAGTGAGGACGTGGGAATGCGGATCTCGAAGGAAGTCGTGGCTCCTCGGGCGACGTCCGTGAGCGATGAGGAGGCCGCGTGGGTGGCGTCCGGCTCGTCGTCGGAGAGGGCGGTCGTCAGCGCGGGGACTGAGATCGGGGTCTCGTTGGCGACGAACACCTCGAGGGAGATATTCGCGAGCGTCGTCGGTGAATCGTTACGGACCGTTCCTGTGATAACGAGTTCGTTTTCATCTGTGATGATTCGAGGCGACAGTGAGTTAATGGAAACGGAAAGCCCAGAATCCTCTGAGACTGTGCCCATGACGGCGGGGTGCGACTCGTCCGACTGCGAGGTCGCGGTGGGCAGCGGGGCGGCCCCGGCCTCGCTTAGACCGAGGCCGAAGGGAAGAGCCATCGCCGCGCACAGGACGCCAGCCGTCAGCGCGCGCCTAGTCACGGCCATCCCGATACAGCAGGTCCAGGGCGATGCGCACGATGCGGCGCTCGTTGGGGTATGCCAGCTGGCGCGACACGTCACGCAGCGGCACCCACGCGGCCTCCTCAGCCTCGTGATCCGGATCCCCATCGACGGAGATCGTGCCCGACTCATACCCCATCAGGTAGTGGTGGACGACCTTGTGAACGCGGCGGTCGTTGCCGGAGAACCAGTAGTCGATCGATGCGAGGTGGCGGATGATGCGCCCGTGGATGCCGGTTTCCTCAGCGACCTCGCGCAGCGCGGCCTGCTGGGGAGTCTCGGAACCCTCGAGGTGGCCCTTGGGCAGGCACCACTCGATGCGACCCGCTCGATTGCGTCGCGCGATCAACGCCGCATAGGGAATTCCGTCACGCACGTCCACGACGATGCCGCCCGCGCTGGTTTCCGCTGAAATCGGCAGGTGAGAGCGGCCAGCGCGCACAGAAGCGGACCGACGCGGGGGTCGGGGCACCCCGCCTCGGCGGTCAACTGGACGTGCAGGCATGACTCCACTGTAGCCGGTACGCGGCCCCCGGTAGTCGGCCAGGGTGCTTTCCTGGCATGCTTAAGGGCGATGAGTACCCAGTCAGCTTCCCCGAATAACGGCCCCGTGACCGCGCAAAACGCCGGAACGACGGACATTCCTACCCTCATGGCGAACGCCACGAGGACCTTCGCCGCGCTCCCGCCCGCGATTATGGAACTCGGCACGATTTTTGACGAGGCCGGGGAGGAGCTCGCGCTCGTCGGCGGGCCCGTGCGCGACGCGTTCCTGGGAGTGACTCCGCACGACTTCGACATGACGACCTCCGCGCGCCCCGAGCGCACCGAGGAGCTCCTGGCGCAGTGGGGCAACGCGACCTGGGACATCGGCAAGGAGTTTGGCACGATCGGCGGGCGCCGCGGCGACCTGGTCGTCGAGGTGACGACCTACCGTACCGACGAGTACGAGATTGGCTCGCGCAAGCCCGAGGTGACCTTCGGCGACACGCTCGAAGGTGACCTGACGCGCCGCGACTTCACGGTCAACGCGATGGCGATGCGCCTGCCGCAGATGGCCCTCGTCGACCCGTGCTGCGGCCTCGCCGACCTCGCGGACGGCAACCTGCGTACCCCCGTGTCCGCCGAGCAGTCCTTCGACGACGACCCGCTGCGCATCATGCGCGCCGCGCGTTTCTCCGCGCAGCTGGGCCTCGACGTCGACATGGACGTCATGAACGCGATGGAGACCATGGCCTCGCGCCTGGAGATTGTCTCCGCTGAGCGCATCCGCGCCGAGCTCGAGCGCCTCATCATTTCGCCCTACCCGCGCCGCGGCATCGAGCTGATGGTGCACACGGGTGTCGCCGACATCGTGCTGCCCGAGGTTGCCGGCCTCGTCTCCACGGTGGACGAGCACAAGCGCCACAAGGACGTCTACGAGCACACCCTCACCGTCGTCGAGCAGGCGATGGACCTGGAGACCGGCCCGGATGGTGCCGTGCCCGCACCCGACTTCATCCTGCGTTTCGCCGCCCTCATGCACGACGTCGGAAAGCCGGCGACCCGCCGCTTCGAGCCGAACGGCACCGTGTCCTTCCACCACCATGAGATCGTGGGCGCGAAGATGACGCGCAAGCGCATGAAGGCCCTGCACTTCGACAAGGCGACGATCGAGGCCGTCTCCAACCTGGTCGCGCTGCACCTGCGCTTCCACGGCTACGGCGAGGCCGCCTGGTCCGACTCCGCGGTGCGCCGCTACGTGGCCGACGCGGGCGACCTCCTCGAGCGCCTCCACCGCCTGACGCGCGCGGACTGCACGACCCGCAACCGCCGTAAGGCCAACTACCTGTCCGCCGCCTACGACGACCTCGAGACGCGCATCGCCGCCCTGCGCGAGCAGGAGGAGCTGGACGCGATTCGCCCCGACCTTGACGGCGATCAGATCATGGAGATCCTCGGGCTGCGCCCCTCGCGCGCCGTGAAGATCGCCCGCGACTACCTGCTTGAGCTGCGCATGGAGCGCGGGCCGCTGGGCGAGGAGGCTGCCCGTCAGGCGCTTCTCGACTGGTGGGCATCGGACGACGTGCGCGCCCTCGCCGAGGAGTACCAGGCTCAGCAGGCCCATTGGGAGGCCAAGGTCGCGGAAAAGAAGGCTCGCAAGGCCGCCGCGAAGGTCGCCCGTGAGGCCCAGGGACAGTGAGACGGGGCGCGGGGCGACAATCGTCACGCCCGCGCATGGTGCACTCCCGGTCATGCCGCCGTACCCTGGGAATCATTCAACTTTTTGTTAGGAGTGTTATCGCATGAGCACGTTCACCCCCGAGAAGGCGTCGGCCGACATCGGCGTGTACGGCCTGGGAGTCATGGGCGCAAATCTGGCCCGCAACCTGGCCCGCAACGGCTACGCGACCGCCGTCTTCAACAGAACCCAGGCTCGCACCGAGAAGCTCATGGCGGAGCACGGCGACGAAGCGACCTTCGTTCCCGCGTCCACGCTGGAAGACTTCGTCGCATCCCTGCGCGCGCCCCGCGTCGCGATCATGATGGTCCAGGCAGGCCCCTCGACGGACGCCGTCATGGAGCAGCTCGCCGATCTCATGGACGAGGGCGACATTATCGTCGACTGCGGTAACTCCCTGTTCACCGACACGATCCGCCGCGAGAAGTGGGCCGCCGAGCGCGGCCTGCACTTCGTGGGCGCGGGCGTCTCCGGCGGCGAGGAGGGCGCCCTGTGGGGTCCCTCCATCATGCCCGGCGGCACCCCGGCCTCGTACGACCGCCTCGGCCCCATGTTCGAGGCCATCGCCGGCACCTACGACGGCGTCCCCTGCTGCACGTACATCGGTGCGAACGGCGCCGGCCACTTCGTGAAGATGGTGCACAACGGCATCGAGTACGCCGACATGCAGGTCATCGCCGAGGCCTACACCCTCCTGCGTGAGGGCCTGGGCGCGACCCCGGCCGAGATTGCCGACATCTTCGCCGCCTGGAACGAGGGCGAGCTCAACTCCTACCTCATGGAGATCACCGTCGAGGTCCTGCGCCAGGTGGACGCCGAGACGGGCAAGCCCCTCGTCGACCTCATCGTGGACGCCGCCTCGCAGAAGGGCACCGGCAAATGGACGGTCCAGACCGCCCTCGACCTGGCCGTCCCCGTCACAGCGATCGGCGAGGCGACCTTCGCGCGCGGCGCGTCGTCCGAGCCCGCCCAGCGCGCGGCCGGCCAGGCGCTCGCGGGCAACGCCACCGCCCTCGTCATCGAGTCGGACGAGGCCCGGGCCGCGTTCATCGAGGACGTGCGCCAGGCGCTCTTCGCCTCCAAGATCGTCGCCTACTCGCAGGGCTTCGACGAGATCGAGGCCGGCGCGAAGGAATACGAGTGGGGCATTGACAAGGGTGCCCTGGCTCGCATCTGGCGCGCGGGCTGCATCATCCGCGCGGCCTTCCTCGACGACATCACCCGCGCCTACGAGGCCGACCCCAACCTGCCGCTGCTGCTGGCCGCTGAGCCGTTCGCGACGCGCTTCCAGGAGTGCACGCCCGCGCTGCGTCGCGTCGTGGCCCAGGCGGCCCTCGCCGGCGTTCCGATTCCGGTGTTCGCCTCGTCCCTGGCCTACTTCGACCAGATCCGCGCGAAGCGCCTGCCGGCCGCCCTCATCCAGGGCCAGCGTGACTTCTTCGGCTCCCACACCTATCACCGGGTAGACAAGGAGGGTGTCTTCCACACCCTGTGGGCGGTCGATGGTCGTCCCGAGGAACAGTGGTCCTGATCTGAGACTGCGGCGGAAGCCGCACGAGGGGGTGGGTGCTCGGCACCCACCCCTTTGTGTTGCAGCCCATACTTTGGGGTTCTTTCGGGAAACCCGGTTAATCTAGGGGTACACCAATCCGCTGAAAGGGCGAATACGTGGCTACTAACAACGGACAGTCTGACTGGAACGACATCATTGAGCCTGGCGGCTCCGGCACGTCAGGGCGGGACTCGCTGCCCTCGCGACGTGCGGCGCGCGCCGCGGCGGGATCGCATGCATCCCGGAAGGCTGCCAAGGCGTCGTCGGCCGGTAAGAAGGGCCCGGCGAAGAAGAAGCACCGGTGGGCCAAGCGCATCGGCTACTCAATTCTGACCGTCTTCCTGGGCGTGTTTATCGCGGGCATGGCGGTGTTCCTGTACCTCTACAACACGCTGACCGTGCCCGCGCCGGATGACCTGGCGCTCGCGCAGAAGACCACGGTCTACTACGCCGACGGCACGACCGAGATGGGCACCCTGGGTGACATCAACCGTCAGATCATCGACACGACGACGCTTCCCGACTACGTCTCGAAGACGATCGTGGCCTCCGAGGATCGCACGTTCTACACGAACTCGGGTGTTGACCTGAAGGGCATCTTCCGTGCCCTCGTGAACAACCTGCGCGGCGGCGCCCGCCAGGGTGGCTCGACGCTGACCCAGCAGTACGTGGAGCGCTACTACATCGGCGAGACCACGTCCTACACGGGCAAGCTCAAGGAAGCCGTCCTGGCCATCAAGATCAACCGTGAGAAGTCCAAGGACGAGGTCATCGGCGCCTACATGAACACGATCTACTTCGGTCGTGGCGCGTACGGCATCGACGCGGCCGCCCAGGCGTACTTCGGCCACGGCGCCTCTCAGCTGACCCTGTCCGAGTCGGCGCTCCTTGCGGCCGTCATTCCCGCGCCCTCCGCGTGGGACCCCGCCGTCAACCCCGACAAGGCGAAGGAGCGCTGGGAGCGCGACCTGAACCTCATGGTTGAGGACGGCTGGATCACACAGGCCGACAAGGATGCCGCGGTGTTCCCCGAGACGATCGATCCCGACACGCTCAATAGCGCGACGATGACCGGCACGAACGGCTACCTGATGGCCCAGGTCAAGCAGGAGCTCCTCGCGTCCAACCAGTTCGACGAGGACAAGATCGGCCAGGGTGGTCTGCGCATCACCTCCACGATCGTCAAGGAGCACCAGGAGCAGGCGGTCGCGGCCGCCGAGGGCATGAACGAGGTCAAGGGCTGGGATCCCACCCACCAGCACGTGGCCCTGTCCTCCATGGACCCGGCCACGGGCGAGATCCTCGCCGAGTACGCGGGCGCGGATTACGAGAAGCGCCAGCAGAACGCCGTCACGCAGGACATCGCGATGGCCGGCTCGGCCTTTAAGCCGTTCGCCCTGCTGGCGAACGCGCGCCTGGGTGGCACGGTCTACGACACGTACTCGGGTAAGTCCCCCCAGTATTTCCGAGGCATGGGCACCCCGGTCTCGAACGACGGCGGCTACTCCTTCGGTAACGTCACCCTCGTGAAGGCGACCGCGTACTCTATGAACACGGTGTTCGTGGGCCTGAACGATGACGTTGAGCCGGAGAATACGCTCAAGGCCGCCATTGACGCGGGTATTCCCGAGGACACGGTCGGCCTGAACGATGAGCTGCTCAACGTCTTGGGCCCCTCCTCGCCGCACAACATCGACCTGACGACCGCCTATTCGACGATCGCGAACGGTGGTGAGCGCGTCACCGCCCACATCGTTAAGAAGGTTGAGGACTCGAACGGCAAGCTGCTCTTCAGCGGCGACGTGGCCCCCAAGCGCGTCTTCGACGTCGAGGAAGTTTCCTCGATCATGCCGGCCCTCGAGGCTGTCACGAAGGGCGAGGGCACGGCCGCCAACGTTGATCCCGCGATCGCGCGACTGACGACGGCCGGCAAGACCGGTACCTCTTCGGACCAGCTCTCCGCCCAGTTCGTGGGCTTCGTGCCCGGCATGGTGACCGCCGTGTCGATGTACCAGTCCGATGATGACGGTAACTCGGTGCCCCTGGATGACGTGGGCGGCCTCGCTCAGTCCCACGGCGGCGACTGGCCGGTCGACGTGTGGATCGACTACATGAAGCCGGCGACCGCAAACCTGCCGGGCGACGACTTCCCCTGGAAGGTCGAGTCCAACCGCAAGGTGCACAACAACGCGCCCACGCCCGCGCCGAGCGCGACGACCGACGCCCCGCAGTCCGCTGCCGAGCCCACCGAGACGCCTACCCCCACCGAGACGCCCTCCGCCGAGCCCACCGAGAATTCGGAGAACGGCGGCAATGGGTCCAACAACGGCAACGGCGGGAACAATAACGGCGGCAACGGTCCCAACAACGGCAACGGCGGGAATAACAACGGCGGCAACGGTCCCAACAATGGCAATGGCGGGAACAATAACGGCGGCAATAACAACGGCAACAACAATGGCGGCCGAAGAAACTAGCCGCGCGTCCTAGCGCCGATGCCGCGGGCCCCGAGGATGCTCCTCGGGGCCCGCGGTGTGTTCACAGGGGTGTATGCGTACGCGGATAGGAAACGACGATCCGGATAGGTTATGAACATCTGGATAGGTTAATAACCTATCCACAAGCGAATAACCTATCCGGATGCGCACAACCTATCCAGATGTGAGCGTATGTGCTCCCATCATGTGCCCTCCGTTGCCGCGCCCCAGAGGGGACAAGCAATGACGTGTCGTAGACGAGCGTCAGATCTTGCAGGCAGCAAAAGGGGTGGCCCCCGCTCGCATGAGCGGGGGCCACCCCTTCAGCATTCAACCGATGCGTGAAGCCTTCACTTCGCGGCGGAAACGCGGACCTTGAGGTTCGCGGACACCTCGGGGTGCAGGCCGACGGTCACCGTGTAGTCGCCAACGGCCTTGATGGGCGAGGCGATGATGACGCGACGACGATCGATGGTCTGGCCCAGCTGCTCCTTGACCGCGTCAGCGATCGCAGCAGCGGAGACGGCGCCGAACAGGCGGCCGGAGTTGCCAACCTTGCCGGAGATCTCGACAACGGCACCCTGGAGGGCGTCGCGCACGGCGCGAGCGTCGTCGATCGTGGCGATCTCGTGGCGGCGACGAGCAGCGGCGATCTGGTCGATCTGCTTCTGCGCGCCGGCGGTCCACTTGGCGGCGTAGCCGCGGGGGACCAGGTAGTTGCGGGCGTAGCCAGCCTTGACCTCGACGACCTCGCCGGCGTGGCCGAGGTTGGGGACGTCGTGGGTGAGGATCAGTTTCGTGGTAGCCATATCAGCTGTGTCCTTCCCTTATCAGCGGCCGGTCGTGGAGTAGGGCAGCAGAGCCATCTCACGCGCGTTCTTGACGGCGCGAGCGATCTTGCGCTGCTCCTGGGTGGAAACACCGGTCACGCGGCGGGCGCGGATCTTGCCGCGGTCCGAGATGAACTTACGCAGCAGAGCGGTGTCCTTGTAGTCGATCTTTTCGATCTTGGCCGACTTCAGCGGGTTGGCCTTCTTCTTGATGGGCTTGTTGCGAAGTTGGGGCTTCGCCATGATGGTCTCCTAGTGAATCCGGGCGGACTGTGCCGCCCCAAGCGTGTTGTCTTCGACGTGGCGCTTTCCGGCGTAGGTGCCGGGGCGCGCGACTTTAGAACGGGGGCTCGTCGCCGAAGGAGGTGGCGCCGCCAGCGGGGGCGGAGCGCCACGGGTCCTCGGGGGAGCCGCCGGTCGGTGCGCCGTAGTTGGCGCCACCCTGGCCATATCCACCCTGGCCGCCGCCGTAACCGCCGCCCTGCTGGGGCGCGCCCTGCTGGCCGCGGTTGTCGGACTGGTAGCCGCCGCCACCGGAAGGGGCGGTGCGGGTGACCTGCGCGCGTGCGCGACGCAGGGAGGGGCCGACCTCGTCGACCTGCAGCTCAACGACCGTGCGACGTTCACCCTGCTGGGTGTCGTACGAGCGCTGGGTGAGGCGACCCTGAACGATGACGCGCATGCCCTTGCGCAGCGACTCGGCGACGTTCTCAGCGGTCTCGCGCCACACGGAGCAGCGCATGAAGAGGGTGTCGCCGTCGCGCCACTCACCGGCGTTACGGTCGTAGGTTCGGGGGGTGGAGGCCACCGTGAAATCGGCGACCGCGGCGCCGGACTGCGTCCAACGCAGTTCGGGGTCAGCGGTCAGGTTACCGATGACAGTGATGACGGTATCTCCGGCCATGTCGGCTCCTCGGGCTTAGAGGGTGTGGTGTCGGCTCAGTGAGCGTCGGGGCGCAGGAGCTTCGTACGGAGAATGGTCTCGTCGATGCCCATGCGGCGGTTGATCTCGAGAGCGACCTCGGGGGTCGTGGTCATGTCGATGACGACGTAGATGCCCTCAGAACGCTTGAGGATGTCGTAAGCAAGGCGGCGCTTGCCCCAGACGTCAACGTTCTCGACGGATCCGCCGTTGGCAGCCACGGGTGCCAGGTACTTCTCCATCATGGGGGCGACGGTGCGCTCGTCGATCGAAGGATCGAGGATCACCATCAGTTCGTAGTTACGCACGTTGGTTCCCACCTCCTATGGTCTTTACGGTCACGGACGGTCCGTGACAGGAGGGCGTTGCGTATGGCCCGTGAGGGCCTGCTGGACCGGCCGCGGGTGCGGATAGTCCAGCTACCCACTTTACACGGGTGGCAGCGTCTTCGCTAGGGCGTTTCCGGTCACGATTGGGCTCCTCGGGACGAGGCCTGGGCCCGCCCTGCCGGGAGGTCGAACCCCGCGCGAAACCGGGGGTGCGCACGAGGCCGGCCCCGGCCTCGTCGATCGGCTACAGCGAGCGGGCGCCGAGCCCGTTGGTGAGGGCCCGCATGCCTGTGTAGACGGCCGAGTAGGTGAGCCAGACCATTGCGAGCGCCAGGGAGGGGCGAGCGGTGAGGGTGGACGAGTGGGCGATGATCCACAGGAGCGGGGCGTAGACGACCAGGTTGACGATGCCGGCGACGGCCAGGTAGCGGCCTCGTCCCGCGCCGATGAGGACGCCGTCGAGGAGGAAGACGTAGCCGGCGATGGGCTGGAAGAGCGCGCCGACGATGATGGCGATGGTCGCGTAGTCGATGACGGTCTGGTCGGTCGTGAAGATGCGGGTAATCCAGGGCGCGGTGATCGCCAGAGCGACGCCGACGGCGACGCCGAAGCCGATGCCCCAGCGCGAGAGGGTGCGCAGGAGGGGGCGCATGGCGCTGCGCTCTCCGGTGCCGGTCGTGAATCCGGCGAGCGCCTGGGCGGCGATTGCGAGCGCGTCGAGCACGTAGGCGGCGAACGTCCACAGGGTCCACACGATCTGGTGGGCGGCCAGGGCTTGGGTGGAGATCGCCGTGACCGCGCTCAGGGTCGCGAGGAGGGCGACGCGCAGCGCGAGGGTGCGCACGAGTAGCGGCGCTCCCTCGAGTGCCGCGCCGAACAGGCCGTACGTGGAGGGGCGCAGGCTCACACCCTCGCGCCGGGCCGCGCGCACGATCATCCACCCGAGGAAGGCCGCCATGAGGGTCTGCGTCATCGCGGTGCCCAGGCCGGAACCCGCCACCCCCAGGTTGAGGGGGTACATGAGCATCCAGTTGGCCACCGCGTTGAAGGCCGCGCCCACGGACGCCGCGACCAGCGGGGTGCGCGTGTCCTGCAACCCGCGCAGGGTGCCCGTGGCCGCCAGGACGACGAACATGCCGACGAGGCCGGGCGCAGAGGCATGCAGGTAGGCCAGGGCGTGCGGCATCGTCGTAGCGTCTGCCCCCAACCAGGTGAGCAGGGGAGAGGCGAAGAAGGCCAGAAGAATCGCTGCGAGGGCGCCGAGGCCTCCCGCTAGCCACATGGCCTCGACCCCCGAGCGGATCGCACGGTCGCGCCGCCCGGCCCCCAGGTGGCGGCCCGCCAGGGACGTCGTGGAGTAGGCCAGGAAGATGAAGAGCCCGACCGCCGTGTTCAGCACGGTCGACGCGATGCCCAGGCCCGCTAGCTGCGGGGTGCCCAGATGGCCGACCATCGTGGAGTCGATGACGGTGAACAGCGGCTCCGCGATGAGGGCCCCCAGGGAGGGCAGCGCGAGGGAGAGGATCATCCGCGTGGTGATCGTCGGGGTCGACGAGGCCGGGGCCTCCCCACGCTTCGCGGGTGAGGTCGGGTCGCTGGGTCCCTGTGTGCTCGTCATGACACTCCGATTCTTTTCCACAATGTGTGCACAGGCCTGTGGAAAGCCGTGCATGAGGAAATTCTAGATGGCCCAATGAATGACAATGATGTGACTGTGATGAGGATATCTGCCCTGACAGATCGGTCGTTTCGCGTTGTGCACAGGCGTCGTCGGCGTTGTGCACAGGTTATCCACAATATGTGCACATGCCCGTGCACAGCGTCGTTCGCGCAATCGCCTACAACGCGTTAGTCTTCGCCTGAAGGCTCTCTATCCACAGGGCTTCAGGCCACGCTCGCGGCACTCAGCCCAGCCCCGGCCTCGTCCCTACACACCCGCGCACCCGAGAGGATCACGATGTCCGACGACCAGTTCGACCGCGTCCCCCCGCAGGACATCGACGCGGAGATGAGCGTCCTTGGATCGATGATGCTGACGACCGAGGCCGCCAACATCGTCTCCGAGATGCTGCGCGGGCAGGACTTCTACCAGCCCAGCCACGAGACGATCTTCGACACCATCGTCGAACTCAACGGCCGCGCGGAACCCGCCGACGCTATCACCGTCGCCGGCGAACTCAAGCGCGCGGGCGTCCTGTCGAAGGTGGGCGGCGCCGCCTACCTGCACACCCTCATCGCCTCCGTGCCCACCGCCGCGAACGCCGCCTACTACGCGCGCATCGTGCGCGAGCGAGCCATCATGCGCCGACTCGTCACCGCGGGCACGCGCGTGGTCCAGCTCGGCTACGCGGACGCGGGCGGCGACGTCGACGAGATCGTCGACCAGGCCCAGGCCGAGGTCTACGCCGTCTCCGACGGGCGCGAAACCACCGACTACATCTCCATGACGCAGATGAGCTCGGACATCCTCAACGCCCTCGAAGACATCGAGAAGAACCAGGGCAAGCTCAACGGTGTACCCACCGGCTTCACCGACCTCGACGAACTCACCCAGGGCCTGCACGGAGGCCAGATGATCATCGTCGCCGCCCGACCCGCCATGGGTAAGTCCACTCTCGCCCTGGATTTCTGCCGTTCCGCGTCCATGAAGCACGGCATCACCTCGCTGATTTTTTCGCTGGAAATGAGCTCGCAGGAGATCGCGATGCGTATGCTCTCCGCCGAGTCCGGCGTGCGCCTGTCCAAGATGCAGGCCGGCAAAATGAGCGACGTCGACTGGCGCAAGGTCGCCGAAACCACCTCGCGCATGAGCGAGGCTCCCCTGTACGTCGACGACTCCGCGAACATCACCATCTCCGAGATTCGCTCGAAGTGCCGCCGTCTCAAGCAGCAGGAAAACCTGGGACTCGTCGTCATTGACTACCTCCAGCTCATGACGAGCGGCCGCCAGGTTGAGTCGCGTCAGCAGGAAGTCTCCGCGATGTCGCGAAATCTCAAGCTTCTGGCCAAGGACCTCGACATCCCGGTCATTGCAGTCGCACAGCTGAACCGTAACTCCGAGGGCCGCACCGACCGCAAGCCCATGATGAGCGACCTGCGTGAGTCCGGCTCGCTCGAGCAGGATGCCGACATCATTATCCTGCTGCACCGCCCCGACTACTACGACAAGGAAGATCGCCCCGGCGAGGCCGACATCATCGTCGCCAAGCACCGTGCCGGCGCGACCGCGACCGTCACCGCCCTCTTCCAGGGCGACATGGCGCGCTTCGTCAACTACACGGGACGCCCGGAGCCCGGCGGCGGAGAGTAAGGGCGGTTTGCCCGGTCGCTGGTGTTGCTGGCGCCCCATGATCTCCGGCCGCCGCGTGGCCTGCCCGCCCGCGAGCCGTCCGCGCCGCGAGCCTTCGGCTCGGCGCGTCGTCTCGAAGCCCGGCCAGGCCCCGCAGGCCCCGTGGCGGCCTCCAATCGGGCGGGGCTCGGGGCGCGTGTGCTTGCCCTGGCCCCGCCGCCGCCCACCGGAACCGCGGCCAGGCCCACCAATCCCTCCGGCGCCCTTCACACCGGCGTCGCTGTGTCGCTGTGCGTGGCTGAGTGCGTTGGCTCGAAGCCCGGCCAGGCCCCGCTGCCGCCCACGGCCGCCGCAGCTAGGCCCACCAATCCCTCTGGCGGCCTCCACACCGGCGGCACTGTGTCGCTGTGCGTTGCTGGCACGCTCACCGCTACCCCCTAGTAATGTCGCACGTAATTCCCCTCAGACTATTTCAGAATGTGAATTGCATTCGTTGGTATTTCAATGTTTCTGAGTGTTGTTGAGGGGCTGGTCCGATCGAATGACGTGCGGGTTTTCTGAGGAGCGGGCATGTGTCTGAGCGCGGCGCGGTTGTTTGAAACCGTCATCGCCTTTGCTCGCTCGTACGTGCGTGGGGTTGAAACCGTCATCGCCTTTGCGGGTGAGAATCGGGCGGTTTTGGTGCGTTTGTTGGTCGCAGTGGTGACGGTGGTTTCAACGGGTGCTGTTCAGGGGCGCGCAGTGGTGATGGGGGTTTCATGCTGGCCTGCATCTGTGGCTGCAGAGGTGTCATTGGTTTCAAAGTCGCCACGTGGCTGTGTCCTGTGCGCATAAAAGTTCGCCCTGCTTGGTCTGATGGTGGGAGAATGCGTGAATAGGTTCGCCCAGCGCACGAGAGAAGGCCTAGAATCGGCGTTTTGTGGCGTGCTGGGCGAGTTTTTTTGCGAAAACACCGTAGTAGGGGCTGCGCTGGGCGAACTTTGTCGCGGGTAAGCCTGTGAAGGCCCCGTGTTGGGCGAACTTTGTCGCGGTGCGGTGGTTGTGGGCGCTCCTCGCAGGCTCGACGTGCCCGATGTGCTCGACGTGCCCGACGTAACGGACGTGCCCGGCCTCAGTCCTGGTGACCCACGCGCGCCAGGCGCTTGGCGCGCACGGAGGAAAGCAGCCAGTCGGCGCTCAGACAGCTCAGCGCCACCCACACGACGCCCATCGCGATCCAGCGGAATGTCGGAACGGTCTCGTGGAAAATGAACACTGCGACGAGGAGCTGCAGGGTGGGCCCCAGGTACTGCAGGAAGCCCATCGTCCCCAGGGTCAGGCCCCTCGCCGCCGAGGCGAACATGATGAGTGGGATCATCGTCAGAGCACCCGCGCCCAGCAGGAGCGCCAGGTGAATCACCCAGGAGACCTCAGAGCCGTCGGAAGAAGCGATCATGTGGAAAGACGTCGAGGATGTCGCAGCCAGGTAGGCGTAGTAGCCGAGCAGGATGGGCGAGACCGCGGCCGTCTCGATCGCCATGCCCGCGAGCGGGTCGACGCGTGCGGCCACGTCCTTCTTCACGAGGGAATACAAGCCGAACGTCAGAGCGAGCGTCAGCGAGACGATGGGGACTGAACGCTGGCCGATCACGAGGATGACGACGGCGACGACGCCGAGGGCCAGGGCCACCTTCTGGATCGGGGTGACGCGCTCGTGCAGCACGATGAGGCCCAGCGCGATCGTCACGAGGGGGTTGATGAAGTATCCAACCGCCGCATCAGTAGTATGGCCGGCGAGGACTGCGTACACGTACACCGACCAGTTGATGACGACGAGCCCGCCCGCGACCGCGAGGCGCCACAGGGCTCCCCGGTCGGCGATCAGCGCGCGGATCTTTCCCAGTGAACCCGTCACAGCGAGCGCAACAACACAGAAGAACAGGCCCCACACCGCGCGGTGGACGATCACCTCGACGGCGCCGGCGGGGGAGAGCAGCGAGAAGTACAGGGGGAAGAATCCCCAGATCACGTAGCAGGAAATGCCGAGGGCGAGTGCGCGTGGTTCGTTCTTCTGGGTGCTCATGCACCCAGTGTATGAACATCGTGTGGGCAGACGCCGCCGCGGGAACGGCCGTGATCACCTGGCGAGAAAGAGTGAGGGGCCGCGTCGTCCCCCGAAATCAGGGTGGTCTCGTCGATGCCGAGGACCACGCCCAGGGCCTCCAGGTAGCGTTCCTGCTGGCTCTCCTCGCCCGCCCTGCGCGCCATGACGGTCGGGTTGTGGATGAGGCGCGCGGCCAGGTGACGCAGTGCTCGGGCCACGTCGTCGGTCGAGAGGGGATCCTCGCCGAGGCGATCGATCTCCTCCTCAACTATGCGGAAAACGCGTGAGCGCAGGTGCCGCACGACCGGGTCCATGGATCGGGCGCCGAGGCCGCGCTCGAAGGAGGAGACCTCCTCGTCGATGATGGCGCGGGCGCGCGTCAGTGCGTCAGCATCGACGGCTGGGACCGACGCCTGGATGGTCGGCAGATCGATGAGAGTGATGTTCGGGAGTGAGGCAACAGAGCTTTCGGTGTCGCGCATGAGCGCGAGGTCCAGGACCACGGTACGCCCGGCCTGGGCGGCCATGTCGCGAGTTAGGACGGGGCTTCCCAGCCCTCGGCACGTCACCACGAGGTGGGCGCGTTCCAGAGCAGAGGGCAGGCCTGCGGCATCAACCCAGCCGATGCCTCGCCCCTCGGCGAATTCGCGTGCGCGCCCGGACGTCGAGTAGACGGCCACGTCCGATGCGCCGAGCGCGTGCAGGGCGCTGACGGTCGCCCCCGCGTAGGCGCCCGTGCCGACGATGAGCACGCGCGCGCCCTCCCACGGTCGCAGGTGAGCCGCAGCCAGGTCGAGGCCAACGGCGACGACGGATCGTCCAGCCCCGGCCAGTCCGGTCTCGGTGGCGACGCGGCGGGAGGTCGCAGAGGCCCGTTCGGCGGCGCGCCCCAGGTCGCAGCTGAGGGTCCCGTCCTCCCAGGCTGTGTGCGCGGCGCGGCGCATCTGCCCGGCGATTTCGCGCTCGCCGATGACCATGGACTCCAGTCCCGCCGCCGTTGAAAATAGATCGACGAGGCCGTCGCGACCCCACAGGTGCCGCAGGTGCACGTCCTCGCGCTGCGCGTGCGAGGCCTGGGCTAGCTCGCGCTCGACCGCGTCCTTGAGCGCGTGGGGGTTGGCCGAGGCCGGAGCATCGACGTAGACGGTGACGCGATTGCAGGTGCGCAAGACCATGACTCCGCGGGCCTTTGGCAGCGAGCGCATGAGGGTAGGACCCAGGTCGTTCGCTCCGGAGAGCCGGGCGATGTCATCAAGGGGGGTGTAGCGGTGGTCCGCGGAGAGCACATGAATAGTCACAACGCGTCCATTTAAGGGCACGCGGATAGCGCGGGCAGAGGAGCGAAGCTATTTTTGTTGGTGACGCCGTGTCATTTCGGAATGTTGACGAAATAAATGGTGCTCTCCTGCGGATAAATGGACATAAAGGCACGTAAAATCAAGCATTTGCGACGTGTGAGAAATTGTCTTGAACTAGACTGGAAAACGACGGAAATGCGCGAATTAACGCATGAATACATCATTAAATTAAGGGAGACACATGACAACGCCCCCGCTGATCGCCGCCCTGACCGGGCAACGCGGGCCCACCCCCGTGTGGTTCATGCGTCAGGCCGGACGCTCCCTGCCTGAGTACCGCGAGCTGCGCGCCGACGTCGGCCTGCCCATGCTCGAGGCCTGCCTGCGCCCCGAGGTGGCCGCCGAGGCAACGGTGCAGCCCGTGCGGCGCCACGGCGTGGACGCGGGCATCTTCTTTTCGGACATCATGGTCCCCCTGCGCCTGGCCGGGGTGGGTGTCGAGATTGAGCCGGGGGTTGGCCCGGTCCTTGATCATCCCTATCGCACGCGCGAGAGCATCGATGAGCTGCTGAGTCATCGTTACGGGGAGGGGTCCTGGACCGATTCCACCGGTCGCGCGCGTGACTGCGCCGAGGGAGCCCAGTCCGTGCGCGACGGCGTCGCAACGGCGGTGCGCGAGCTGGGCTCCACGTCGCTCATTGGATTTGGCGGCGCCCCCTTCACCCTGGCCGCATACATGGTCGAGGGGCGTCCTTCGCGCGATCACATGGCCGCGCGGTCGCTCGCGGCGTCCGACCCGGGCGCGTGGGATGCTCTCATGAACTGGTGTGCGTGGGTGAGCGCCGACTTTATTACCGCTCAGATCGAGGCCGGCGCCAGCGCCGCGCAGCTCTTCGACTCGTGGGTGGGGTCTCTCTCGCCTCGTACCTATAGGGAATCCGTCGCGCCGTATTCGCGCTTGGTTGCGCAGCGCGTCGCGGGTGCCGTCAGCCCGGTGACCGGTGAGCGCGCTCCGCTCATCCACTTCGGGACGGGCAGCGCGCCGATCCTGGCCGACATGGCCGAGGTCGGTGCCGACTGCGTGGGCGTGGACTGGAAGACGGACCTGTCGTGGGCCGTCACTCAGGTGCCTGGGAAGGCCGTGCAGGGGAATTTGGACCCCGCGCTGCTTCAGGCTCCGTGGAACATTATCGAACAGGCTGTTCGAGATATCCTCGACGCTGGGCGCTCCGCCTCGGGCCACGTCTTCAACCTTGGGCACGGTGTGCCACCCACGACCGACCCCGACGTGCTGACGCGCATCGTGGAGCTGGTGCACGAGCTGGGTGACGAACGATGAACCCCCTGGCGGCCATCCCCAGCCACCCCGGCGCGGTCGTCGTCGGCGGTGGCATCGCCGGCCTCGTGAGCGCGTGGGAACTGGCTCGCGCGGGCGTACGTCCCCTTCTGATTGAGGCGCGCGGCTACCTGGGTGGCCTCATCGCCCGCGGCACGGTCGGCGGAGCGAACGTGGACCTGGGCGCGGAGACATACGTCGTGCGTGGCACCGACACCTCCTCGATTGTGGAGGCCCTGGGGCTGACCTCGGTCGAGCCTGCCGGATCGGGCGCCCGCCTCTACGCCCCCGCCCTGCGCGGCGGCTGGGAGCTGCGTCCCTTCCTGCGCGATTCGTTCCTGGGAATCCCGGCCCACCCGGACGCGCCCGACTGCGCCCACGTGCTCGGCGAGGCCGGGGTGCGCCGCGCGCTCGAGGATCGCTCGATGGGTGGCGGCATCGGCATGGACGAGGCCGGGGAGACTCTGGCCGGTTTCGTGGCCGCGCGCATGGGGGAGGCCGTGCTGGAGCGCTCGGTGCGGCCGATCGTCGCGGGCATCTACACTGCCGATCCTTCCGTGCTGGCAACCGACACGGTCGCTCCCGGCCTGCGCGCCGACACTGCCCGTCACGGATCCCTGGCCGCTGCGGTCGCTGCGCGTCTGGCCGCCGCCGGATCGCGCCGCACCCCCGAAGCCTGCGTCGAGGGCGGCATGTTCGTCCTCGTCGACGCGCTGAGGGCTGCCATCGAAGAGGCCGGGGGAACCGTCCTGACCCGCGCGGGCGCGTTCTCACTGAGGCGGGAGGCCGCGGGATGGACCCTCGAGTGCGGGCCGACCAAGCCCGGGCCCACCCCCGGAGCTGAACCCGTGCCGAGCGGGCCGGGGGTGAGTGTCACGACGGAGCGCCTCGTCCTCGCCTGCAGCGCCTACGCCGCCCTGCGTTTGCTGACCGAGGCGCGCATCCCCGGCCTCGTGCCCGATGTGAGCGTTCCCGAGGGTGCGCCCATCGCGCGCCTCACCCTGGCCGTGCGCGCCCCCGAGCTGGACGACGCGCCCGTCTCCCAGGGCCTCCTGGTTGCGCCCGCCCCCGCCGACGAGCGGCCGGTGGCGGCAAAGGCGCTGTCCCACCTCAACGTCAAGTGGCCCTGGCTCGCCGACCAACTCCCGCCCCACACGCACCTGCTGCGCCTGTCCTACGGGCGCCTCGGCGAGGCCGAACCCGCCGTCACCGTCGAGGGGGCCCTGCGCGACATCCGCACGCTCACCGGCGTCACCATCGCCGCCGAGGCCGTCACCGACCACCTCCTCGCCCGCTGGAACGGCACGCTCCCACCCCTGCCGCCAGAGTATCGCGGCTGCGTGAGAGCGCTCGAGGAACAGGTGCGTCCCCTGGGGGGAGTGGCGCTCACGGGCGCCTGGGTCGCGGGAACCGGCATCGCCTCCGTTGTCACACACGCCCGCGCGGGTGCGAAAGGACTGCTATGACCACGCGGGCATTCGTTCTGGGAACCAGGGGATCGCGCCTGGCGCTCGCCCAATCCACCACCGTCGCGCGGGCGATCGAAGAGGCCGGGGCTCGCCTCGGCGAGGAGGTGCGCGTCAATCTGGAGGTCGTGCGCACGCACGGCGACGTATCAGCGGCACCCCTGGCCGCGCTCGGAGGCGTCGGCGTGTTCGCCGCGCAGCTGCGGCTCGCCCTCCTCGGAGGAGAATGCGATCTGGCCGTCCACTCCTTCAAAGACCTGCCCACCGCCCCCACGCCGGGCCTGCGCATCGCGGCCGTCCCGCAGCGCGAAGACCCCCGCGACGCCCTGTGCGCAGCCGACGGGGCGACTCTGGCATCCCTGCCGGAGGGCGCGCTTGTCGGCACGGGCTCGCCCAGGCGCGCCGCCCAGGTGCTCGCCGCGCGCCCCGACCTGTTTGTCTGCGACCTGCGCGGCAACGTCCCCACGAGGCTCTCGCGCGTGCGCGGCCTCGACCTGGGTGCCGACGCGGGCACCGCGCCCTCCGCCCTCGGCACGGGTGAGCGCCTCGACGCGGTCGTCCTCGCGCTTGCCGGGCTGCGGCGCATCGGTCTTGACGCCCACGCCACCGACGTGCTCGACCCAGCGATCATGATGCCCGCCCCCTCGCAGGGCGCCCTCGCCATCGAAACGCGCGACGAGGACGACCCCCTCCTGCGCGCCCTCCTGGGCGCCCTCAACCATCGGCCGACTGCGCTCGCGGCCAGCGCCGAGCGGGCCGTCCTCTCCGCCCTGGGTGCGGGGTGCGCGGCGCCGGTGGGTGCGTTCGCTCGCGTGGACGAGGCCTCCTCGGTCCTCTTGCTCGACGCGCGCGTGATGAGCGTCGATGGGCGCGAGCGGGTCGAGGCGAGTGGCTCGCTCGCGCTCACGGACTCGGTTGGTCTGGACGAGGCCGCCCGCCTCGGCGAGGACGTGGCGCGCCAGCTGCTCGCGGGAGGCGCCGCCGAGGTCACCGACTTGGGAGCGACGAAAGCGCCGAGGCAATCCTCGTGAACGAGCCCCACGCGAGCGCACCCCTGACCGGGCGGCGGATCCTCCTGACCCGCGCCAAGTCCGATGACGCCATCGCGCGCGCCCTGAGGACGGCCGGGGCTCAGGTGGATGCTCTCGCCCTCACTGTGTCGACGCCGCTCGACTCGGCGCAGCTTGATGCGGCCCGTGACCGGCTCGCTGACGGCGGATTCGCGTGGGTTGTGTTCTCCTCCTGGAGGGCCGCGCGGACCGTCGTTTCTGGCCTTCCACGAGCGCGCTCGCTCGGCACGCGCATCGCCGCCGTCGGCGAGGCCACGGCCCGATGGATCAGCGACCACGCGGGTGTGAGTGCGGACGTGACCGGAGCCGGATCCGCCGCCGCGCTGCTCGAATGCTTCCCTGCCCCGGCCTCCGGTGCGCGCCCGGTCCTCATCCCCCGGTCGGCGGCAGCGCCCGACACGCTGCCAGACGGGCTACGCGCTCTCGGCTGGAGCGTCGAGGCCGTCGACGCCTACACCACCACTCACGCCGACGCCGCCGATATTCCCGACGATATCGCGGGGAATTTCCGCGCGGGGCACTACGACGCGGCGGTCCTCACCGCCTCCTCCCAGGCGCGCGCCCTCTCCCCGCTCCTCGGCCTGCCGCCCCCCTCAACTCGGGTCGTGACCATCGGCGCACCCACCGCAGCCACCGCCAGTCGGCAGGGGATCGCGGTCGCGGCCCAGGCCTCGTCCCCCACACCCGATGCCATCGTCCGCGCCCTCATCGACGCCCTCGACCGCCCCGCCCACGCCGACGCACCTGAAGAAAGAGACTCATGACCACCGTCCCCGAATCCGTTACCTCCTACCTCGCCGAGGCCGGGGTGGACTCCTCCCCGATCCCGACGATTCGCCCGCGCCGCCTGCGCTCGACCCCAGCGATGCGCGCGCTCGTGCGCGAAACCCACGTTGACCCCGCCAAGCTCATCTGGCCCGTCTTCGTGCGCGACGACATCGATGAGCCCCGCGAGATCGCCGCAATGCCGGGCCAGTACCAGCACACGATCGAATCGCTGCGCCGGGCCGCAGCCGAGGCCGCCGAAGCGGGCGTGGGTGCCATCGACCTGTTCGGCGTGCCCGCCCGCCGCGACGCGATCGGCTCCCAGGCGTGGGCGGAGGACGGGATCCTCAACCGCGGCCTCGCCGCAGTGCGCGCCGAGGTCGGCGACGCGCTCGTCGTGTGCGCGGACACCTGCCTGGATGAGTTCACCGACCACGGGCACTGCGGCCTCCTCGATTCCGAAGGGGGTGTCGACAACGACGCGACCCTGCCGCTCTACCAGGCGATGGCGATTTCCCAGGCGCGCGCGGGCGCACACATGGTGTCGCCCTCGGGCATGATGGACGGCCAGGTCGCCGCGATCCGCGCCGCCCTCGACCAGGCGGGACACGCGGACGTCGCCATCCTCGCCTACTCCGCGAAGTATGCATCCGCCTACTTCGGGCCCTTCCGCGAGGCCGTCGGTTCCACGCTCAAGGGCGACCGACGCACCTACCAGCAGGACCCCGCGAACCGACGCGAGGGTCTCTTCGAGGCGCTGCTCGATGCGGCCGAGGGTGCCGACATGCTCATGGTCAAGCCCGCCGGCCCCTACCTGGACGTGCTGGCGGACGTGGCCGCCGCCTCCGACATTCCCATCGCCGCCTACCAGGTATCCGGCGAGTATGCGATGGTCGAGGCCGCCGCCGCCAACGGGTGGATCGACCGCAACCGCGTCATCGACGAATCCCTGACCGGCATCTTCCGCGCGGGAGCCGACTCCGTCCTCACCTACTGGGCCCTCGAAGTCGCCCGCCGGGCCCGCTGAGCGCGCATCCTCGTGCCGCTATCCCTCTTACCCCCGATGAAGGTAGCTATGACCACTAACGAAACCGCATTTTCCCAAGCAAAATCCGTGATTCCCGGCGGCGTCGACTCGCCCGTGCGCGCCTTCGGCGGCGTCGGCGGCACCCCGCGCTTCATCGCGAGCGCGAGCGGCGCACACGTCACCGACGTCGAGGGACGCTCCTATGTGGACCTTGTTGGCTCGTGGGGCCCGGCGCTGCTCGGCCATGCGCACCCCGAGGTGGTGGCAGCCGTCCAGGAGGCCGCCTCGCGTGGCCTGTCCTTCGGCGCACCCACCGAAACTGAGACGCTGCTGGCCAGCGCCGTGCGCGAGCGCGTGCCCTTCGCGGAGCGTGTCCGCTTCGTGTCCACGGGCACCGAGGCGACGATGACGGCGATCCGCCTGGCGCGCGGCGCCACCGGGCGTGACCTTATCGTGAAATTCGCCGGCAATTACCACGGCCATTCCGACGGCCTGCTCGCCGCCGCCGGGTCGGGCGTTGCTACGGGTGGCCTGCCCGGTTCTGCCGGTGTCCCCGAGGCCATCACCGCCCAGACGATCGTCCTGCCCTACAACGATGTTGAGGTCCTGCGCGCGTGCTTCGAGCAGGTGGGTGACAGTATCGCCGCCGTTATCTTCGAGGGTGCCCCCGCCAACATGGGCACGGTCCCGCCCCACCCCGGGTGGAACCGCGAGATCCGCCGGCTGTGCACCGCGCACGGCGCGCTCATGATCCTCGACGAGGTCCTCACCGGCTTCCGCGTCGACCCCGCCGGCTGGTGGGGCCTCGAGGCCGTGGCTGGGTGGGTCGACGGCGCGCCCTCGGGCTGCTACAGTGCCGGCTTCGTTGACGCGTCCTGCGTGGAGGGTGCCGACTGGGTGCCTGACCTGGTGACCTTCGGCAAGGTCGTGGGCGGCGGCATGCCCCTGGCGGCCGTCGCCGGGCGCGCGGACGTCATGGACCTGCTGGCCCCCCTGGGCCCCGTCTACCAGGCGGGCACGCTCTCGGGCAACCCCCTGGCCACGGTCGCCGGCCTGCGCACCCTCGAACTGGCTGATCAGGGCGTGTACGACCGCGTAAACGCCTCGGCCCAGGAGATCAGCACGATCGTGTCGGACGCGCTCAGCGCTGCCGGCGTCGCGCACCGTCTCCAGCGCACGGGATCCCTGTTCTCCGTCATGTTCGGCGAGGCCGCGGCCTCCTCGGGCGTGTACGACTACGACCAGGCGCGCGCCCAGGAGGTGTGGCGCTACGCCCCCTTCTTCCACTCCTTCCTGTCCTCGGGTGTGGCCCTGCCGCCCTCGGTGTACGAGGTGTGGTTCGTGTCCGGCGCTCACGGCGAGGCGGAGCTGGATGCTATTGTCGCCGCGGCTCCGGCGGCCGCGCAGGCGGCCGCTGCAGCTCAGCCCGAGTAATCGACCGCGTCGCGCCGTGCGCTGCGACAACGAGCGAGGGGCGGGAACCCGAGAGGATTCCCGCCCCTTCATGCGCGTGCGTCAGTGGCCTTGTTGTGCGAAGTTGTTCAACGTGAATGTGGGGTCTGGGTTGAAGCAGAATGTTGCTTTTCCTGGGTTGGGGGTGAACCAGACGATGTCGGAGTGCGCTTCCTTCAAGGTGAAAGTGCCGACCCCCTCGATGGTGGCGCTGTCGCCCCGATGGAGGCCTTCTGCCTGGCCGAGTATGTCGTAGGATTCGTCGTCGCTGGTAGCGGAAATACCGAAAGAGGCGATTTCGCGTCCCATGGAAACTTCCCCCGTGCTGCCCATGCGAACCTTTCGCCCGTCGGAGAGAATGCCGAGGAAAATGGATCGTTGCTTGTCGTATGGGGTGAGGTAGTACTTGCCGGTGCAGGCCTCGCCCTCGGTTTTTTCTTTCCAGTCCCAGGCGTAGGCGATATGTGCGTAGGTCCAGGGGATGGCGAAGGCTAGGACGAGGACGGCCACGACGATGGCGCGAATGCGTGCGGGTCTGTTGCTCATGGGTGTGCTTCGGTGGTGATGGTGGTTGCCAGCATGCTGTCAGAAGTAGGGGTTTACGGTAAATGCCGGGTCCGGTGTGAAGCAGAATGTCGCTCCACCGGGATTGGGGGTGAACCAGACGATGCCGGAGTGGGCGCGTGAGAGGGTGAAGGTGCCGACCCCCTCGATGGTTGTAGATTCTCCTAGGTGCAGTTGTGGGGAGTGGGCAAAGTTGTCGATTTCATTCCCCCTCTGTGTAGCCAGGCCGAAGTCACCAGTTTCTACTCCCATGTTGATCTCACCTCCAGCAATGAAATCAACCGGTGCCCCGTCTGATAGATGCCCTAACAGTTCTGGTGACTTGTTGGGAAAACCTCCCACCACGTATTGGCCGTCGCAGGAAATGAGGGTGCCTGTTTGGAATCGTTTCCAGGGCCAGGCGTAGGCGATGTGTGCGTAGGTCCAGGGGATGACGAACGCCAGGACGAGGATGGCCACGACGATGGCGTGGACGCGTGCGGGTCTGATGCTCATGGGTGTGCTTCTGTGGTGATGGTGGTTGTCGTCCGTGAGTTTGTTATGGGAAGTCACGGAACGTGAATGTGGGATCTGGGTCAAAGCAGAATGTTGCTTTTCCTGGGTTGGGGGTGAACCAGACGATGTCGGAGTGTGCTTCCTTGAGGGTGAAGGTGCCGACCCCCTCGATGGTGGTAGTGTCGCCGAGGTGTAAATCCTCAGCGCCCCCGAGGAAGTCGAAGTGGTCGTTGTCGTCGCGTGCCGATAGGCCGAAGGAGCCGATCTGGCGTCCCATGGAGACTTTTCCGGAAATACCGATGTAGACGAGGCGTCCGTCGGAGATGGTTCCCAGTTTCATGGATCGTTGCTTGTCGTATGGGGTGAGGTAGTATCGGCCGGTGCAGGCCTCACCTGTGGATTGTTCTTTCCAGGGCCAGGCGTAGGCGATGTGTGCGTAGGTCCAGGGGATGATGAATGCCAGGACGAGGACGGCTACGACGATGGCGCGGATGCGTGCGGGTCTGATGCTCATGGGTGTGCTTCTGTGGTGATGGGCGGTGTCATCCCTGAGTTTGTTAGGGCTCATCACGGACGGTGAATGTGGGGTCTGGGTCAAAGCAGAATGTTGCTTTCCCCGGGTTGGGGGTGAACCAGACGATGTCGGAGTGGGCTTCCTTGAGGGTGAAGGTGCCGACCCCCTCGATGGTGGCGCTGTCACCCCGGTAGAGCTCAGTGGCACCCCCGATGGGTTCGTAGTGCTTGTTGTCGTCGCGTGCTGACAGGCCGAAGGAGCCGATCTTGCGTCCCATGGAGACTTTCCCTGTCATACCCATATAAATGGTGCGTCCATCGGAGAGCGTTCCTAAGACTATCGGGCGACGCTTGTCGTATGGGGTCAGGTAGTATTTGGCGGTGCAGGCTTCGCCTGTGGATTTTTCTTTCCAGGGCCAGGCGTAGGCGATGTGTGCGTAGGTCCAGGGGATGATGAAGGCCAGGACGAGGACGGCCACGACGATGGTGCGGACGCGTGCGGGGCTGATGCTCATGGGTGTGCTTCTGTGGTGACGGATGGTGTCATCCGCGATTTTGTTAGGGCTCATCATGGAAGGTGAATGTGGGGTCTGGGTTGAAGCAGAATGTTGCTTTTCCTGGGTTGGGGGTGAACCAGACGATGTCTGAGTGGGCTTCCTTCAGGGTGAAGGTGCCGACCCCCTCGACGGTGGCGCTGTCGCCTCGGTGTAGGTCTATGGCCTGGCCGATTAAGTCGTAGTGGTCGTAGCCAGTGAGCGCTGATACGCTGAAGGAACCGCTCTGGCGTCCCATGGAGACTTTTCCTGTTATGCCAACGAAAACGAGGCGTCCATCGGAGAGCGTTCCCAGTTTCCAGGATCGTTGCTTGTCGTATGGGGTGAGGTAGTACTTGCCGGTGCAGGCGTCACTTGTGGATTGTTCTTTCCAGGGCCAGGCGTAGGCGATGTGTGCGTAGGTCCAGGGGATGACAAACGCCAGGACGAGGACTGCCACGACGATGGCGCGAATGCGTGCGGGGCTGATGCTCATGGGATACGCCCAACGGTGACATCGCCAAAGTTTGCGTAGAAGTCTTCCCAGCTCATCGTGAAGGTCGCGCCCGTGCGGCTATTACCGCCAACACTGCGATTGTTGTGGCCCCACGGATTTGTGAGGGTGACGCCGTTCTCGTCTGCTCCAATCACCGTATATGCATGTTGGGAGACAATCTTAATTTTCTCGTGACTCCCGTCGGGGGTGGTGACGGTTGTGTCATTTGTTAAGATACTGGATTCTGCGACAACGGGTCTCTTTGCTTGGATGCCGTTGATAGCAGCTTCTTTCATGGCATCTCGATCAAATCCCCCCTTAAAAGTCGGTGTGGCATTCTCGCCGGAGATGTCCTTCATTGTCCAGGCGCTGAAGCTTCCTGACGCCCCCCACGTGGGGAACTTGCCACGCGTTCCTCCCATGTGCGACTGAACGAAGGCCTTTTCGAAGATGGAAGCAATGTCCGCCTGTGTATCGTTTCCGTTGCCGTGAACGAGGACATCCTGCACGAAGATGCGTTGGTGGCCGCCGTCATATCCAGGCAAAGTGACGAAGAATCCGTCGGCCATTCCGTTGGAGTCGTAGTGTACAGTGATGAGACTCGCTAGGTACCTGCGTCCTTCTTTGGTCTGGTTGTAAGCGTTGAGCGAGGCGAGCAAATGACAGTCGCCGATGCGTCCTTGATCAATGTTGAAGAGGGAGGGCGATGGATCCGCCAAATGTGAAAATATATCTGAAAGCTCTGAGTCGCTTAGGGGACGTGTATCCCCATAGTCGAGCGTGTGCTCGAGACCATGTGATGTTTCTTTATGAATATCCTCCGGAGTGAAGTAGAGGGCTTCTCTGAGAATAGCAGCCGTATTCAACGCTTCTTCTGACAGGATATGTTTAGCATCGTCGTAGGATTTCTGGAGATAAGCTAGTTCGCCCTCAAGCTCAGCGTGTTGACTTGATCTGGTTTCTGGGGGCATTGCTTGGTATTGCTCCCACAAATCGTCTGCTTGGGCGCGAATGTTGTTGACTGAGCTGATAACCCACTCCAGGGTAAAGTAGTAGCTCTTCAGAGCGTCGGCAGCCTGGAGGCAGCCGTCTTCCCAAATGCTTATCTCTTTTTGTTCCGCTCTTGCGCTGTCGTTAAAGGCCTCTCTAGCGAGTCCTGTCCAATCCCCGCATGTACTGATAGCCTCGGTGAGGCTAGCGCCCAAATCGCGAATATCTCGCCTGCGATTTCTGATTTCGTTTTGGCTCGACCAAAGTGCGCCTAGGTCTCCCGTTACCAATGGGAAGCGCTGTGAAAACCGAGTTGACATGATTGCCTCATTTCTAGAGCTTCGCTCGAAGGGCTGCGAAGAACTCCGCTGCTTCATCGTCGGTGTCTTCGGATGCTTGTGCGGTGGCATGTAGGCTGTCGGAGCATCCATTGAGCCATGTTCGCGTCGTTTGGCCGCGCTTGTTGTACATGGAGACGAAGTACGCCAGTGCCTCCTGCACAGCGGTGTCCCCACAGTCGAAGGAATCATCCGACTTGGTGAGCTCCAAGTCGGACATTCTGTCGGCCAAGCGACTCATAAGTACGGATGCCTCTTGGACATCCGCAGGATTCATCTGAAAATCGCTCATGGCATCCTCCTTGATGTCGCGCTTAACAGACGGATTTTAGTGGGGGAGAGCACAATATGCAAATCTCCTCATCGGGCCATGGTTGGCGACGGTGCCCGAGAGGAGGTGCCCGAGTGGAGATGCTCAGACCGGGGGAAGGGAGGAGGTGCTACGAGTGTCAGAGGGGTGCAAGAAGGCAACGAAAAAGCGTGACACCTCTGCGGTGTCACGCTGGCGGGGGTGGGGCGCGTGTCGTTCACGCGCCCCGCATAGGCTCAGGCGCGAGTGTGAGCGATCGAGAGAAGAGCGGGGGAAACGATCAGGGCGGTCAGAGCGATGACGATCGCGAAGACGACCGACGCGACGGAAGCAACCTGAAGGGCAGCGAACACGCCGAGGCCCGCGAGGACAACGATCAGGGCGATGAGAACGGAAGCCGAGGCGGTGGCCTGGGACATGGTGGGGGCGGTTTCAGCCTTGACGATCTGGTTCATGGGGTTCTCCTTATGAGTGTCTTCGCGCGGAAGCACGAAGCGCGCCCCGCACGCCAGCGTGTTTGTGAACCTGTTGGTCCGTGCCGCCCGGGTGGGCGACGGCATCAAAAAAGGGGGCTGACTCGTGGTCGCCCCCATTGGTGCAGCACCAATTCTACGCGGATTCCACCGCTCGGTCTATACCGCACAAGCCCTTGTAAGGCATGGCACAGCCATTGCAAAAAGCTATTAAAGCGTTGTTTTATCAACGAAAAAGACATGCATGAAGATCAGTGGAGAACATGTCACTTCGTGCAAGTGTGCCCGAGTGGGGACTCCACCCGGGCACACACGGTCACTCGGCTCGTGCCACATTCATAGCTTGGAGGCCCTTTGGTCCTTCAATCGCCTCATATTCGACCTTCTCGCCCTCTAGAAGAGTACGGCGCCCAGATTGGCCGATGATGTTTGAATAGTGCACGAAGACGTCGCCGGATTCGTCATCAGGAGTGATGAATCCGAAGCCTTTGGCGTCGTTGAACCACTTGATGGTCCCGGTAGCCATGGGCCCTCCTTCGTGTTCGCCCCAACGCTGGGGCACCGTTCGGCCCCGTCTGCGGAGTCGACATGGTCCCGTTGCCCCTGCCCGGCATCGATGCCCCCGGACTGGGCGTGCGGAATCACAGTCATACGGTACCGCACTCGCGGCGAAAATGTGGCTGACCTGCACAATCGTGACGAAGTAGTTTTCCGCGTGACGGCGCTACTTATCTCCACTCAGTCGAACTGGGACGATCGCCTGCACGTCCTCTCCCTCGAAGGCGACGCTGCCGATCGCCACGTCCACCCCGAAGACGCTCGCGAGGGTGTCCGCGTTCATGACGGAGGATGCCGGGCCGACCACGGCCTCGTGAGTGGAGGAGAAGAGCGCGACCTGGTCTGCGACGCGCAGGGCGTGTGCCGGGTAGTGCGTGTTCATGATGACGGCGAGGCCTCGGTCCCTCACAAGGCGCTCGAGGAGTCCCAGGACGATCAGCTGGTTGCGGAAATCGAGGCCGGTCTCCGGCTCGTCAAGCACGAGGACGCGCGGGTCGGCGACGAGGGCGCGGGCGATGAGGATCATCTGAAACTGGCCGCCCGACATGGTCGCGCAGGGCATCTCGGCCAGGTGGGAGGCACCCACCTCGTCGAGGACGTCGCGGGCCATGCGTTCCTCGCGTGCTCCGGGCTGTGCGAGGGTGCGCATGTGCGGGGCTCGCCCGACCATCACCATCTCGAGGCCGGTGAGCGCCACGTTCGATGCGTTGCGGGCCTGCGGCACGTAGGACAGGACGCGGCCCAGCGCGCGGGTCGACATCGACGAAATGGGGGTGCCGTCGATGAGTGTGCGCCCGCTGTCCCACTTCTGCAGGCCGATCATGGTGCGCAGCAGCGTCGTCTTGCCGGCGCCGTTCGGACCCAGGATGGCCAGGAGCGAGCGCTCGGGCACCTCGAAGGACACGTTCGTCAGGATTGGGGAGGGTGCGCCCGGATAGGTGAAGGTCGCGTTTTCGACGCTGATCATCGCGCTCCTCCCGTTCGGCGCAGCAGCACGATAAAGAAGGGGGCACCGATGATGGCCGTCAGGATCGAAATGGGGATTTCCGAGGCCGACAGGGAACGCGCGAGCGTGTCGATGACGATCATGAGCGCCGACCCGAGTAGCAGCGACACGGGGATCACCGCGCGGTTGTTCTGTCCGCACAGCATGCGCGCGCAGTGCGGTACGAGCAGGCCGACCCAGCCGACCTGGCCGCACATCGAAATGACCGAGGCCGTGATGACTGTCGACGCGACGATGAGGATCGCGCGCATGAGGGAGACGTTGACGCCGGCGGAGCGGGCCTCGTCCTCTGAGAGGGAGAGGATGTTGAGCTGCCAGCGCAGCGCCACGATGACGACGACGCCCGCGATGATGAAGGGGGCGCCCAGCGCGATCTGGTGGTAGGTGACCGCGGCGAGCGAGCCCATCAGCCAGTAGGTGATCTCGGGAAGCTGGCTCGTCGGGTCGGCCGTCAGCTTGAGGAGCGAGAGGACAGCGTTCGCCAGGGCGGAGACGATGACGCCGCCGAGCACGAGCGTGATGACGTTGAAGGCGCCCGTGCGCGTGCGTGAAATCGCGGTCGTAAAAGCCATTGTTGCCAGGCCCGCGACGAGCGCCGCGGCCTGCACTCCGATCAGGTTCCAGTCCAGCAACAGGGCGATGACCGCGCCGACGCACGTGCCCGCCGCGACGCCCAGGGTGTCCGGTGTGGCCAGGGGGTTGGAGAAGAGCGACTGGAACGAGGCGCCGGCAACCGACAGACCCCCGCCGATCAGGATCGCCACGATGATGCGCGGCGCTCTCAGGTCAAACACGACCGAGTTGACGCGCGGGGGCACCGCCGGGCCACCCCAGAACCGCGCGCGCAGCGCCGCGACCACGTCCTCCAGGGACACGGAAAAACGGCCGATGAGCATGGCTGCCGCCGCGCAAACGACGATGAGGGCGATCAGCGTGGGGACCACCCACACGCGCAGCCGCCCGTTCCTGGTCAGCACAGACTTCATGATGTCCTCTCCCCGACGCGCGCCGGGAGTAAAGCGCATAAGGGACCCCGGCCTCGTCGATAGGGGAGACGAGGCCGGGGCCGGGTATCAGGACGCGGAGTCCGGGTTGATGATGCGCTGAGCCTGCTCGTCCGTGAGCGTGAAGTTGTACATCTTCTGGTAGTAGTCCTTCGTCATCGACACTAGGTCAACGTCGGAGAACTGCTCCGGGTACAGGGAGGCGCCGATCCAGTTCGCCACGATCGGGGAATCCGGGTTGGGGGTGAACCAGTTCCACATGCCCAGGCCGGTGGAGTAGACGCGGCCGGACTTCACGGAGCTAAGGGTAGACAGGTCCACGCCCTCGACCGAGTTCGTCAGGACGGTGTTCGCCGTCATGTTCGACATGCCCTTGCCGGTGACGAGGAGGACCTGAGGATCCCACGTGAGGACCTGCTCAAAGGTGACGGGCGTGTGCGAGGTGTCGGTGTCGCGCGTGACGTTCGTGTAGTTCAGCGAGTCGGCCCACTCGTTGGTGAACCAGCCGTCCTTGCCGCCCGCGACCGCGAGCTGGCCGTCGGCAGCGCCCATGAGCACCATCGTCGAGACCTTCTGGTCGGCAGGAACCTTCGCGGTGCGGGCTCGGGCGTCGGCGACCAGGTCCTTGCCGAGCGCGATCTTGTCGGCCATGTGGCCGTCCTCGTTGAAGACGTCCTCGAGGAGCTCCATCCACTCCGCGTAGGTCTCCGAGGGGTTGCCCAGCGTCGTGAATCCGACGGCTGGAATGCCTGCCTTGCGGAACATTTCACCGTGTTCCTTATTGAAGGCGTTATAGAAGACGACGTCGACGTTCAGGTTCAGCAGGGCTTCCGCGTTGAGCTCGCCCTTGTCGTAATAGCTGGTGTCCACCTGCATCATTTCGGGTGCCATCTCGGCGGCGATCGTCTGGCTCATGGCCTTGACGCGGGCGGCGCTCATGCCCACCAGGTAGGGGGCCTTGCCGTCGAAGTAGGCCAGGTAGGTGGATTCGATGGGGATCTGGTCGATGGCGACGCGAGTGACCTTCTCGGGCAGGGTGACTTCGTTGCCCGCGTGGTCGGTGATGGTGCGTGTCGACGAGGCCGTGGTTTCCTGGGTGGTCTGCTCTGACTGGCTGGTGGTGGCCCCGGAGCCACCCGAGCAGGCGGTGAGGGCCAGGGTAGCGGTGGCCAGGATAGCGGTCAGCGTGGCGAGGCGGGTTTTCATTGCGTCCTCTCGTGTCTCAGGGATTACGAGGGAGATGCTACACAATATTAGGTGGACCTCACAAGACTAATGGTGGCATTATGACACGGTGTTATATCCCGCCGCGATCCTGCCGGCACGACGGTCGGCTCACGCCGTCTGTTGACTGGCTACAAATGCCCGGCTACCCTCGTGGGAATGACTCGAGACACCTCCTCACCCGCGCTGGTTAGCGCCTCCGGACGTTCTCTGGCGTCGAACTGGTGGCGAGTGGTCGCGATGATCTGGAGCGGCCAGGCGTTTTCCATCATCACCAGCGGTGCGTCGGGATGGGCGATCGTCTGGCACGTCACCACGACCGAAGGATCTGCCCTCAAGCTCGCCATCGTCATGGCCCTCTCTCAGCTGCCCCTCGGCCTTCTGGCCCCGCTCGGCGGGGTCGCCGCTGACCGCTATAACCGCCGCACCGTCATGATTATCTCGGACCTGGGGGCGGGTGGTATGTCGCTGGCGCTCGGGGCGCTGGCCTGGCTGGGACACGGGAGCTTCGCCCTCATATGCCTCTTTGCTGCTCTGCGCAGCTGCTTCCAGGCCTTCCACTTCCCCGCGATGAGTGCGGCCATGCCGATGCTGGTCCCCGAGAAGCACCTCATGCGAGTCAACACCCTCGACCAGGCCGTGGGGTCCATCGCCAACATCGGTTCCCCCGCCATCGGCATCGCCCTGTACACCGCCTTCGGGCTTCCCTACACCCTGGGTCTGGAGTTCGTGGGAGCGCTCCTGGCGGTCGCCGGCCTGGCGCTTGCGAGGATTCCCTCCGTCGAGGCCGAGATGCCCCCAACCATCATGGGGCAGATCCGCGAGGGCTGGCGCGCGCTGAGCGCCAACTCGGGCCTCGTCTCCCTCATCGTCGCCCTCACCGCCGGCATGATGGTGTTCGAGGCGCTCGCTGTCGTCTACCCGCTGATGGCGCAGCAGTACTTCGGAGCCGACGGGGCGATGGTGTCCGTCGCCGAGGCGATCACCGGGACGTGCATGCTGGTCGGCGCGGTCATCATGATGGCGTGGGGCGGGGGCAAACGCCTCGCGCTGCTTATCAGCGCCACGACCGTCGTCGTCGGCCTCCCCTTCGCCGCCGTCGGCCTGCTTCCCCGCAGTGGCTTCTGGGCCTTCGTCGCCCTCATGGGATTCGGATGCATCTTCCTGGCGTGGTTCCACGCCCCCCTGATGACCCTCATCCAGCGCCACGTCGGGGAGGATAAGGTCGGTCGCGCGCTCGGGTTCTTCCAGCTGATGCTCGGGCTCGCGATGCCCGTCGGTATGGTCCTGGGCGGTGCCTTCGCCGAGAAGATGGGAGGCCCCGTGCTCTTCACCGCCTCCGGCGTCTTCTTCTGCGTCGTCGGTGTCGTCATGTACGCCATCCCCCGCATCCGCGACCTCGACACCCCCGTGCCCGCCGCTCTTCCTCTCGACGACGAGGACGCGTAGACCCGCGCGCGCCCCTTTCCCCAGAGCCGCAGGTGTGCACGGCCAGCTATACCCTGTCTCTCAAGGGAAGGAGCATCTGTGAGCGGAAGGAAGAATGCGATGCCCGACAGTCTTGATCTGGAGCGCGCCCTCGTTATTGGTGTTGCCTCCAGCGCCCTCTTCGACCTGTCGGAGTCGGACGCCGTATTCCGCAACGAGGGCGAGGAGAAGTACCGCGCGTATCAGCGCGAAAACCTCGACGAGATCCTAGAACCGGGGGTTGCCTTCCCCTTCATCCGGCGCCTCCTGGACCTCAACGACCTCTCCGAGGACGAGCGCCTGGTCGAGGTGGTCATCCTGTCGCGCAACGACCCCGAGACGGGAATGCGCGTCATGCGATCGGTCCAGCGCCACGGGCTGGACATTACGCGCGCAATCTTCATGCAGGGGCGCGCGCCGTACCAGTTTATGGGGCCGCTGCACATGTCCCTGTTCCTCTCAGCCAACGAGGATGATGTCCGAGAAGCCATGTCCTTGGGGTTTGCGGCGGGACACGTCGTTGGCCCAGGAGTAGACGACGACGGGGGAAACGACCTGCGAATCGCCTTCGACTTCGATGGTGTGCTGGCCACCGACTCTGCCGAGCAGGTCTACCAGAAGAGCACCCTGGAGGACTACCAGAGAAACGAGGCGGCACTGGCTGACGAGGCCCTCCCTAGGGGGCCGATGGCTGATTTCCTCGGGAAGATCAACAGAATCCAGGGGATCGAGGACGCTTGTAGCGCGCGTGATCCGCAGGGGTTTCAGCGTCGGGTGCGCGTCGCGGTCGTCACTGCCCGCAGCGCGCCCGCCCACGAGCGGCCCATCAATTCGATCCGCCAGTGGGGCTTGAGCGTCAACGATGCTTTTTTCCTTGGCGGTATCGAGAAGGGGCCCATCCTGGAGGTGCTACAGCCGCACATTTTCTTCGATGACCAGCGACGCAACGTGGATGGGGCGGCTCGTGTTACCCCGAGTGTCCACATCCCCTTCGGGGAGCTGAATGGGGCGTGAGAGGTCGAAGCGCACGCGGTATGTTCAGACTAGTCAAGCAACGCGAGGGGTGTCCGGCCCGGCACTCGCAGATGTGGGCGTGGCCTGGGAGACTAGGTACATGAGCTCAACCGCGCGCGACGCCCGCCGCCTCACCCCCGTCGAGGTGGCGACCGCCGGCGCTCTCTCTGGCCTGGCCGTCACCTTCGGCCTCATCGCCGCTGTCACCCCGGTCTTTCAGCTCTTCTTCCAGGTAGCCACAGCAGTTCCCCTCGCGATGGTCTCCCTCAAGCTGCGACCACGAGCCGCGGTCGCAGCCTTCGCCTCGACGATCCTCCTCGCCATCGCCGTCGGCGGCGTCGCCACCGCCGGACGCGCGTTCCAGGCCGCCCTCGTCGGCCTCATCATCGGCTTCCTCCACAAGAAACGCGCCTCATGGCTCGCCGTCTCCGGGGTCGCCGCCGGCCTCGGCCTCGTCTGGGGTGTCGGCACCGGCATCGCCTTCTGGATCCTGTCCGACCTGCGCACCCTCGGCCTCGAAAGCATCCAAAAGACCCTCGACGGCTTCCTCAAACTGATCGGGAACATCCCCCACTCCGGCGGCTTTGTCGACGCGGGGCATCAGCTCGGCCAATGGTTCGTCGACTGGTGGTGGATCTGGATCCCCATCACCCGCCTCATCGGCGTCGCCTTCCTGGTCCTCGCCGCCAGGTGGCTCCTCGGAGCCATCCTCAGCCGCATCTCCCTCGACGAAGGCTGGGATCCGCTCCTGGACGCGACCGCCCGCGTCGATGAAGAACCCGCCGCCGAGGCCTCGTCCCCCCTGCCCCTGACCCTCACCGACGTCAGCTTCACCTACCCCGGCGCCGACCACCCCGCGCTGCGCGGCGTCACCTTGAGCTTCGAGCGGCCTGAATTCACGGTCATCGTCGGGCATAACGGCTCGGGCAAGTCCACCCTGGCCCTCCTCCTCGCGGGTGCCGAACCCGGTTCTGGGACGCGCGAGGGCGGCGGCGTCCTTGGGGCTGTCGGTGGGACCGCACTCGTGGGACAGCGCTCTGAACTCCTTGTTCTCGGACAGAGTGTCGCCGAAGATGTCACCTGGGGCATGAACGCCGAGCATATCGCCGGCCTCGACCTCGATGAGCTGCTCGAGCGCGTCGGCCTCGCTGGCCTCGCCGATGCCGACCCGCGCTCTCTGTCCGGCGGGCAGCTTCAGCGCCTCGCGCTCGCGGGTGCCCTCGCGCGCTCCCCGCGCCTGCTCATCTCCGACGAATCCACCGCCATGATCGACCGCGCGGGCCGCGCCGAGATGCTCGACCTCCTCGCCTCCCTGCCCGCGCGCGGCATCGCCGTCGTCCACATCACCCACGACCCCGCCGAAAGCGCGCGCGCCGACCGCGTCGTCACGATCGACGGTGGGCGCATCCTCTCCGACCGCCGCGCGGGGGAGGGGAGCGCCGCCGCGGACGGGCTTCGCATCGACGAGGCCGGGGATCCTCCAGTTTCCCCCGCCCCCGATGCGTCGACTGTGTCTTCTGTGGCGGGCGCGCCCGCCCTCATTAAGGCTGCCCACCTGTGGGCTGACCGCGTCGCCCACACCTACGACCTCGGCACCCCCTGGGAGAAGCCTGTCCTGCGCGACGTCAGCCTGATCCTCGACCCCGGGCAGGCCATGCTCATCACCGGGGACAACGGATCGGGAAAAACGACGCTCTCGCGCGTCCTCACCGGCCTGCTCGTCCCCACCTGGGGGCGGGTCACCCTCGGCGGGCGTCCCATGGATCGCTGCGTCGGCGAGGTCGCCCTCTCCATGCAGTTCGCGCGCCTCCAGCTTCAGCGCCCCTCCGTGCGCTCCGACATCCTCGCCGCCGCCGGTTATGGGCCGCGCATCGGCACCGGATCTCCACATCGTAAGGGTGCCATCAGCCGCGAGGAAGGCGACCGGCTCGTCGCCGAGGCCATGGAACTCGTCGGCCTCGACCCTGCCCTGGCGACGCGCGGCATCGACGACCTCTCCGGCGGCCAGATGCGTCGCGTCGCCCTCGCTGGGCTGCTCTCCTCCCACCCGAGCGTCCTCATCCTCGACGAGCCTATGGCCGGCCTCGACGCGGCCTCGCGTGACCTGCTCATCTCTGTCCTGGATGAGCGCCGGCGCGCGGGCCTGTCCATCCTCGTCATCTCCCATGACCTCGAAGGCATAGACTCCCTGTGCGACAGCCACGGACGCCTCGCAGAGGGGGTGCTCTCATGATGGAACCCCACTCCGCCTGCGGGGCGACCGGCCCCGGTGGTGGCGCCAGCGAGGGTCGATTCTCGAGGACTCCTCCCGGCCTCGGCGAAGGGCCCCCGCGCCCGAAGCCCCGGCGAAGTGCGGGCTTCCCCCTGCCTCGGCCCCTGCCCTGGCCGACGCCACTGTCGCGCGCCTGGCCCGGCACCCTTATCGCCTGCTGGACTGTGCTCACCACGTGCGTGATCCTCTTGCCGCGCTGGTCGACGCTCGCGATCGTGGGGGGCCTCCTCCTCGTTGCCTCGCTGGTCGTCCGTCTCCCCCTCAGCGTCGCCCCGCGTCCGCCCATGTGGTTCGTCTCCGGTTTTATCGGCGGCTGTCTCGGTGCTTGGCTGGGGGATGGCCTCGAGCTCTTCCTGCGTGTCTCCACCCTGGCGCTCGTCGTCCTGTGGGGATCTGGGCTCATCGCTTGGGTGACGCCGACCGCCTCGCTCGCGGCCGCTCTGCGTTTCTTCCTGTGGCCCTTGCGGCTGCTGGGGGCGCCGGTCGATCAGTGGTCGCTCGTCATGGCCTCCGCCCTGCGAGGCCTGCCGATGCTGCGAGATCAGGCGCAGGCGGTGCTCGATACCGCCAAGCTGCGCCTCGGGCAGGACATGGCGGCGCTGTCGCTGCGCGGTTCCGCTCGCTTGAGCGTCGACGTCATTACTGCGATCCTATCGGCCACCTCCCGCGGCGCGGCCGAAACCGGGCGCGCGATGTCTATGCGTGGGTCCATTGAGGCTCAGGATGGTGCGACTCGTGGGGCGCGCGTTCGACTCGGATGGGTGGATGCTGCTGTGATCGCTGCGAGCCTGTTGGGTATCGCTGGCATCGTTGCGTGCAGGTTGATGCCGTAGTATGCCGGTCGCATCTTTCGGCGAAATAGTGCGGTTTAATCTAGGTTGTACAGGGTCTTGTGCCCTGGGTCATACAACCCTGATTTGACGCGGGGGGTGTGGTGCCCCTATTCTTTCTGGGTACGCGCGAGTGGCGGAATAGGCAGACGCGCACGGTTCAGGTCCGTGTTCCAGTGATGGAGTGGGGGTTCAACTCCCCCCTCGCGCACGATGAAACCGCAGATCCTTCGGGGTCTGCGGTTTTTGTTTTCCCTGGCTGTTGAGGCTTATAGGTCAGGTTGTGTTGGTTTTTGGGCTGTCTTTCGTTGCTACAAAGCCGAAAGGTGGGGGTTGGACTCGTTGTGACTTGAGTTCTTGGTTGGCCAGGTCGTGTTGGTTTTATCCCGGTTTTTGATTGATATTCCGCGGTAAGGTCGGGGTTTGAATCGGCTTGGATTGGGGGATAGGAAATCCTCGATGCACAATCTGTGGTGGCACGACGCAAAAATGGGGCTCAACTCGAACAGGTAGGCCAAGGTTCCGCTGTCTTGCGTGTAGGGCAGGCCAGTCTCGGCGTAACGATACCCATGCCCGGCATCTCAGTGCGTTTTTAGACTTCGTCACCGGCAAATACACCCTGTCCGATTACGGGCTCAAGGGACGCACCATACGACGGCGTAACGAACCATTTTGGCATCTATGGCCAGTTTGTCCATTGGTTGAGGAGGTTAACCATGTGGTCTTTGTTGACGGAATCTACCTGTCCCACAAGCTGGTGGTTCTTATTGCCTGCACCAAGACCCATGTGCTTGGCTGGTACGTGGCCAAGGGTGAGACCACCCGCGCCTGGCAAGCACTGATGTCTAGGATCGCGCCCCCAGATGTTGTCGTGTGCGATGGTGGGCAAGGCATCGCCAGCGCGGTGAAGACCACCTGGCCTACCACCCGGATCCAACGCTGTGTCTTTCACGCCTATAGCGCGGTCAAGCGTAAGACCACCACCCGGCCACGCACTCAGGCAGGTGTTGATCTCTACAGTCTTGCTCAGGCCTTGCTCGAGGTCACTACCTTTGACCAGGCAGTGGCATGGATGAGCAAACTCGCCACCTGGAACACCACCTACAAGGAGTTCCTAGCCCAGCGCACCCGGCTACCAGACGGACGTTGGGTTGCCACCCATGCCCGGCTGATCCAGGCCAAGAACTCCCTCAACACGCTGGTTAAACAAGGCACGCTGTTTACCTACCTCGATCCCGCCCTTGACCTTGAAGGTGACCCCATTGCCAGGACGTCGAACCTGATCGAGGGCGGGATTAATACCCAACTACGCTGCGTGCTCGTGGCATGAGCCTTAATCACCAGGTCAAGACCGTGTTGTGGTGGTGCTACCTGCACACCGAGTTCCCTGCCACCCCAGCACACATCCTTAAAACCACGATCACCGACCAACAGATCATTGACCAATTCGACAAGGCCAGCCACCGCGCCCAAGCACAAGCCGAGATCGACAGGTGGGGAACCGCAGTTAACTGGACCGACTTCCACCACAGCGGAACCTGGCACGAAACCTACTAAACCGAAACCAACACGTTTTGACCTATAAGCCTTGCTTGTGGTCCCACGGGTGTTCCGGGCGCCGCGTGGGGCCGGGCTGCTTTGTGTGCCCGTGGGCGGCGGCCCGCCCGCTCGCCGTCCGCGCTGCGAGCCTTCGGCTCGGCGTGTCGCCTCGAAGCCCGGCCAGGCCCCGCCACCGCCCACGGGCACCGCAGCCTGGCCCGCCGCTTCCTGGGGGCGTCATGGGGGTCTCGCGTGTTGAGTTTTTGGGGTGCTCGGGTGCGTGTTGTTACAAACGTCGTCAATCCGAGGGCTTTTTCGCTGAAAATGGCGGTTTTGGGCGTAGATTGACGATGTTTGTAACAGGGGCTCTCGCGGGGTGATTGGAATCGCGTTGGTTTGACGACATTTGTAACATTGGCCGCCCACTGGTCGCCCGGCCGGGTCCCGCGCCTCGAAGCGTTCCCTATCCTCAGTTTCGCATGCAATTCCCTGACACCTGCAGTTCGTCACTTAGTGAAAAGCCCGGAATTTCAACGATTACATTTCAAAGCATGAAGTGTACGTGGGGGAATTGCATGCGAATATGTGCCGATCGGGTCCCACCGCCACCCATGGGTGGCGCCGCCTGGCCCTGTTGACCAGGTGGGCCGGTTGTCTGAAACCGTCATCGCCTTTGCGGGTGCCGGCCGAGCCTCGACTGAAACCGTCATCGCCTTTGCGGGTGAGAAATGGGTGCTATTGGTGCAGTTTTTGGGTGCAGAGGTGATGGTGGTTTCAATGGTTGCTGTTCAGGGGCGCGCAGTGGTGTTGTCGGTTTCAACGTCGCCATCTTGTCGTGCCTCGTGCGCGAAGAAGTTCGCCCTGCTTGGTCTGGTGGTGGGCGTGAGCGCGAAAAAGTTCGCCCTGCACGCTCAAAACACCCCAAAATTGGCGCTTTTACGCTTGCTGGGCGAACTTTTTCGCGGAAATGCTGCTGAAGGGGCCGTGCGGGGCGAGTTTTTTCGCGCCAATCGGCCCTGCGCCCAGGTCTTGTAGGCGACGTGGCGCACGAGGCTGGCTGCGGTGGGGGTTTTGCAGCATTAGAAGCTGGTTGGCGGCGTGTTGCCTGCGTGTCGTACCTCTAATGACGCCATTTCCCCCGTTTGGTGGCGGCTCGGCCGAGCCATCACCAGGCGGGTTAACATGCGCGTAAACGGGCAAGGCGGCCACATGCCGGGTTCGAGCCGCCACCCATCGGGTTAACGTGCGCGTGAAAGGTCCTTCATGTCGGCTCGGTGCCCACTATTGGACACTGGCAGCCTGCCTATCTCGCATCCCACACCCCATATAGTTGAAGATTCAATCGCACCCCATAGGTTGACGTCATGAAATACTTCGGATTCCTGAGCTTCGGTCACTACACGAACGGCCCCCGCCACGGCATCACCGCGGCCCAGTCCCTGCACCAGGCAATCGATCTGTCCGTCGCCGCAGATCAGCTTGGCGTCAACGGCGCCTTCTTCCGCGTCCACCACTTCGCCCCGCAGGCGGCCGCGCCCATGCCGCTTCTCTCCGCCATCGCCTCGCGCACGAAGGCTATCGAGGTTGGAACCGGCGTTATCGACATGCGCTAGCGCATGTCTGAGTTATGGCGTTGGACGGAATACCTATTGCTTGCGGGCACGCGCAGCCCGCAGTCCGTTGGCGATGACGACGACTTCGGCGACCTCGTGCACGAGGACGACCGCTGCCAGGCCGAGCACGCCGGTGATCGCCAGCGGCAGCAGCACAGTGATGATCGCCAAGGACAGCACGATGTTCTGGTTGATGATCCTGCCGCCGCGGCGGGCGTGGCGCAGAGCCTGCGGGATGAGGCCGAGGTCGTGGCCGGTGAAGGCGACGTCGGCGGACTCGATCGCGGCGTCGGAGCCGGTCGCGCCCATCGCGATGCCCACGGTCGCCCCGGCCAGGGCGGGCGCGTCGTTGATGCCGTCGCCGATCATCGCGGTCGGCGACGTCTCCGAGAACCCGG